>Ga0302319_10007291_pt1 | contig 21780 bp, 17 predicted proteins | sample Bog_T0_2_FD_203319 | JGI IMG/M metagenome (GOLD analysis project Ga0302319, IMG submission 203319) | Peat permafrost microbial communities from Stordalen Mire near Abisko, Sweden - Bog_T0_2 | ecosystem: Environmental > Terrestrial > Soil > Wetlands > Peat | place: Sweden: Abisko, Stordalen Mire... | reverse complement strand
AGCCGTTAACTTACCAGCTTTTAAAGTTTAAAAATAAGTGGGCCGATAGGTTATGGTCTGTTTGTTCGTTTATGTTTACAGTCCAGGCCATAACTTTTCCTTTCAGCGCTTATTATTTTCATCAATTGCCTGTTTATTTCCTAATAAGCAACCTGTTTGTTATCGTACCATCGGCCGTGATTATGTATGCAGGTATTTTATTTTTAATGCTGCCGCAGATCCCGGTTTTATCGTCAATTATTGGATTTATATTGGAAAATGCAACCATTATGATGAATAAAGGTTTGGCAATTATAGAACATATACCTTACTCCGGAATCGGAAAGATTTGGCTGACTAAACCGGAGTGCTTGTTGTTGTATGCTGTTATTATTTGCTTTTTTTATTTTTTGTATGATAAAAAAGGATGGGTGATAAAATTGGTACTGGTTTTTACTCTGCTATTATGCCTCAGTTTGAGCGTTAAAAGATTTAACAATTCGCAGTCAAACAACATCGCCTGGCTCAATCTTAAAAAACATTACGGAATAGTTTTTAAAAGGGGAAATGAAGTTATCATTTTTTCCGATTTAAAAGCTGGTGATAAAATCTATCAGTATTCTATTCAGCCTTACCTTGACAGCTGCCAGGTAAGCGATGTTCATGTGCTAAATTTAAACGAGGATGTTAGTACAGGTTGGATAATAAAAAAATACAACTTCGTGCAGTTTTTAAACAAAAGAATATTTATTTTTAATGGCAAATCTCAAAATAATTTATTTCCTCCTGATTTAAAAACTGATTATATTTACTTAACTGGAAACCCGGACAACCTGCAATACCAGATAAATAATAAATATGGGAATGAAATGTTGGTTGTGGATGGAAGTAACGGAGATTATTTTGTGAGCCGGGCCGAACAAGTAGCTAAAATTAAACGAATTGCGTATAAAATATTAAAACGTAACAATTCATTAATCTCAGTATCTAATTAAAATAAAAAAAAACAATAAAATTGCAGTCGAACAAAAAACTCTAAATTGTACTAACAAATCTCAAATTATGAATTTCAAACTTTTTAACGTTGCCCTGGGCATAGTGCTTACCGCAACTACCATCAGTGCAAGCGCGCAAAAAACTTATACATCAGGTGTGGTAACTTTAAGTACCGATATGCGCGGTCAGGCTGTGGAAATGAAGGATTATTTTACACCTGATTCCAATTCTTATTCATTTACAGCAGGACCCGCAACCATCAAAATACTCTCTGACGCAAAATATTCTTTTTTTGCCGTTTTAGTCGACGTACCGGTAGCCTCAATTAAAAAAGCTGCTATAATGACCCCTGCAGAAATTGAAGCGCAAGTGGATGCGATGCCGAAGTTAAGCTTCGCGCCAGCAACAGATACCAAGACTATTTCAGGATTCAACTGCAAAAAAGTTGTCGCTACAGATACTAAAACAAACAAAACTTACGATATATGGGTTACTAATGACGTTGTTCTTCCGTCAACGGTTGTCCCTAAGTATTACGCTGCAATTGGCGGTGTTCCAATTCAGTACACTTCGTTTGCCCAGGGACAAGAAGCCACAATTACCATTACCGCAATAGGCGACGGAGTTGCTCCAGCCGGTACTTTCGGTATCTCAGCAGATTTCGATAAAATCACTATGGACGACCTTAAAGCTATGAGCGGAGGTAACTAATAGTTTGCGGTTAGCAGTGGGCAGTGGGCAGTTTCTTCGCTGCTGCCTACTGCTAACCGGCAACTGCATTCTGCTAAAACTCTTCGCTCAATGCCTGTATCCATTTCTTAAAAAGGCGGCTTTCAAATTCAACGGCTTTTTTTGCATGATATTCCCAGTTGGGTGAAAACTTTTTAAGCTGTTCCAGCATTTCTTCCAGGTGGCCTTCTTCTTCCAAAATAATTGATTTTACGTTTATTTTGCTCCCGGCTTTGTCAAGCGCCGCTTGATAAACAGGGTATATTTCATCCGCACGAACTTCAATGGCATAAGTTACCAGTAAGTAAGCGGCAAACCGTAGTTCTTTTCCTGTAAGGTTAAGGCCATTTTTCAAATACCTGCATACATCTATATCCAGTTGTTGCAGATAGTACCTGCTGTATGCAGGCACTAAAAGGTATTGTGGTTCATAAGTCGGGCAAACATTTCTTCCTGTTTTTTCTAGTTGTTTTTTAAGATAAAACGCATGACGGTGCTCTTCAGCGGCATGCTTCAAAACAATCAAAGTAACCGTGAGCTGGTCTTCACTTGCCGATATTTTACGCGCCCCGGTATTTTCCATTAACGAAAGTGTGTTTAACCAGCGCGCGTGTAACGCGTCATTTGCAATTATATTAGGCAATAAATTATTTAGTTCCATAGCTATTTTTTTGGATTACACAGATTACATGATGATTCCACCGATTGTGAATAGATTAAACTACCTTACATCATCAACTATAAATATCTATTTGGTAAACAAAAAAATCAGTCTAATCATTCCCCAATCGGTGAAATCAATTTAAATCGGTGTAATCATCTACAATAATCGGTGAAATCTATTTTATATTTCTTCCAACGCCTGCTCAATTTTGGTGTAAATGTAATTCAGCTCCTCATCAGTTATGCAATATGGAGGTAAAATGTAAATTATATTTCCAAGGGGGCGTAATATGATACCTGCACTTAAAAAATACTGGTATAAGGTATCTCTTAACGAGTTAAAATAGGACGTATCGTTTCCAGTTTGCCATTCCATTGCTAATATAGTCCCGGTTTGCCGTATAGTTCTTATTTTAGGATGATCTTTTATTTTATTTGAAAACTGAGAATGTGATTTTTCAATTCTCTTAATATTTTGATACGTCGATTCTTCCAAAAAAATATCCAGGCTCGCAAGGGCGGCTGCACAGGCAATAGGATTGGCTGTGAATGAATGCCCATGAAACAAAGTTTTCAGGCGGTCGTCAGATAAAAAAGCCTCATATATTTGGTGTGTGCAAGTGGTAAGGCCCAATGCCATTGTGCCACCGGTCAGACCTTTTGAAAAACACATGATATCCGGCTGTTCACTTACGTGATGACAGGCAAATGGCTTGCCTGTACGTCCAAAACCAGTGAATACTTCATCAGCGATAAGCAAAACACCTGCATTACGACAATGGGCCATCAATTCATTCAAATATTTTGCCTCGTACATCAGCATTCCGCCGGCCCCTTGTACAAGGGGTTCAAATATGAAACATGCTAACTGAGATTGGAGGTTGGAGATTTGAGATTTGAGATTTTGGATGTTTGCTTCATTTGGGAGATCAATAAATTCTACCTCAAAAAGTAAGGAATCAAACGCTGCGGTAAATGCGCTGCGGCCACTCACCGCCATAGCCCCAAAAGTATCGCCATGGTAAGCATTTTTAAATGCCAGTATTTTTGCGTGGCGCTCGCCTTTGTTATGCCAGTATTGCAGGCACATTTTTATTGCCACCTCAACAGCTGTCGAACCGTCATCCGAATAAAACGCTTTTTGTTGGTTGCCGGGCAAAATTTTAAGCAGCCGTTCAGCTAATTCTACTGCCCCTTCATGAGTAAAGCCGGCAAAAATGACGTGATCCAGCTTATTTAATTGTTCTGAAACTTTTTTTGCAATATGTGGATGCGCGTGTCCGTGTATGTTTACCCACCATGATGAAATGGCGTCGATATACATTTTACCGGCCTCGTCATATAAACGGGCCCCGAGGCCGCTAACTATCGGAATAGGGGGCAAGGTTGTTTTCATTTGGGTGTAAGGGTGCCATATTACACGCTTGTCCCGCTCAACCAAATTCATTTTCTATTGATTAAGAGTTTTACTACTTGCTTGTCTGTAGGGAATAGGAAATCTTCTTCGTTTAAATCGTCCAGTTTTACCCATCTGAAAGATTGCAGAACATCACCTTCCCCTTCAAAATCGAAGGCAAATGTTTTTATGGTTAAATTTAGTTCATTTTTATTTTTAACAAAATAATATACGTTGATTACCTGTGAATCGTTGAATGCGGATTTTACAAAAAAATCAGTCGTATAAAAATGATCGTTTACTTTAATATCGGCATTACATTCTTCCATAAACTCGCGTTTTAGGCCATCAATAAGGCCCTCTCCATATTCAAGGCCACCGCCCGGAAATTTGGTAAAACGCATACCATATTCCTGTTCATCACTTATCAGGATTTCGTTTTCACGGTTTATCAGCAGTCCGTAAACCCGTACGTTAAAATTAAGCATTGTTATTCAAAATGTTTTTTATCCCGGATGACAATATCCATAGTCCAGTTAATTTTTTCAGTTTTTGGCTCTGACCGTATCGGGCAGTCGGGCATATTACAATAATGGCAGCAATTGGGCAAACATGGATCCGTGTGTATAAACAGCTCCGTTTTGGTGACTTCTTCGTTTATTAATTTATCCACCAGTTTCACCTCGGTGTGGACCCGGTTCAGGTCAAAATAATTGGGGAGCGTTAAATGACAGTCGATATGCAGGTTATTCCCGTATTTTTGGGCGCGAAGGTTGTGAATATCAATCCACTCGTCGCGCCTTTTTTCATTTAATACCTTTATAACGTCCTTTACTACCCCAAAATCGGCTTCATCCATCAACCCTGAAACTGATTCACGTACCAGTTTATACCCGCTGAAGATGATATATGCCGCCGCTACGATAGCCAGCGCACTATCCAGCCATATTATTTTCGTAAAATTGATCAGCAATAAGCCAACTACTAATCCAGCGCTCGTAATCATATCTGCCATTAAATGTTTACCGTCAGCGCTCAAGGTAATTGATTGTAACGATTTTCCTTTTTTGATCAGGTAAAACCCTAAAAACCCGTTAACAACCCCGGTAACGCCAATTATTTCGGCGCCAATCAGCAAATCCTGGATATTATTGGGGTAAATGATACTATAGACAGATTTAACAATGACAGTAATACCAGCAATAACTATTAACACACCTTCAATGAAAACAGAAAAATATTCAACCTTGCCATGGCCGTAGGGGTGGTTTTGGTCGCGCGGCTGCGCAGAAAGATAAATGCTGAAAAAAGCGAAAGAGCTGGCCAGTACATTTACTATACTTTCGGCAGCATCGGTAAGCACAAAATTTGACCCTGTTAATAAATAAGCGCCAAATTTTGCAACCATCAGGATTATACCGGTTATCAGCGCTACAAGTATGATCCTTTTTTGTTCCTTCAAAAGATTATCGTTAAGTGGCCAAATTTAAGTCTTAAGTCGATAGTCTTAAGCCTTAAGTCAAAATTTATTTGGTGGTAAATTAATTATGGTCCGCTAAGTGAAAGTTTACAAAATCCGTATATCTTGGGCTAAAGACTTAGAACTTTGGACTCAAGACTTAAGACTTTTTATATATTTGCCCGATTAATAAAATTTATGACTGTATTAAGTACCAGGATTAACAACCTGTCAGAATCCGCAACCATTAAAATGGCCAAAATGGGCCGTGAACTTGCCGCTAAAGGCGTTGATGTGATCAGCCTTAGTTTTGGCGAACCCGATTTCCATACCCCTGATCATATCAAGGAAGCCGCAAAACACGCCATGGATAAGAATTTTACCTATTACACTCCTGTTTCCGGGTATCCTGAGTTAAGAAAAGCGATTTCGGCAAAACTGAAAAATGAAAATAACCTTGATTATGATTTTAGCCAGATTGTAGTTTCAACCGGCGCTAAGCAAGCGATAGCCAACGCTGTGTTGTGTTTGGTTAATCCCGGCGATGAAGTTATTATACCAACTCCGTACTGGGTTTCCTATTCTGAAGTCGTTAAGCTTGCTGAAGGTATCAGCGTGTTTATAGACGCCCCTGTTGAGCAGGATTTTAAAATAACCCCTGCCCAATTGGAAGCAGCGATTACGCCAAAGACAAAACTTTTTATGTTTTCGTCGCCTTGTAACCCAACCGGCAGTGTTTACAGTAAAGATGAACTGGAAGGCCTTGCGAAGGTGTTTGAAAAACACCCCGACATTTATATCCTTTCGGATGAAATCTACGAGCATATTAATTTTGTGGATAAACACGAATCGATTGCACAGTTTGAAAGCATTAAGGACCGGGTAATTATTATCAACGGCTTTTCAAAAGCTTTCGCGATGACCGGCTGGAGGATTGGTTATACCGCTTCGAACAAAGAAATAGCGAATGCCTGTGACAAAATGCAGGGACAGATTACTTCGGGTACTTGTTCTATTACGCAAAAGGCCGGTGTAGCTGCTTTAGAAGGCGGACTGGAAAGTGTTTTGGAAATGCGGGCGCAATTTAAAAAACGCCGCGACCTGGTTTATGGATTATTAAAAGAAGTTGAAGGCCTAAAAGTAAACCTGCCCGAAGGCGCTTTTTACTTTTTCCCTGATGTTACCGCGTTTTTCGGCAAAAGCTACAACGGCAAAACCATTAACGATGCCGATGAGCTTAGTATTTACCTGCTGGAGGAAGCACATGTTGCCACCGTAGGAGGCGATTCTTTTGGAGATAAAAAATCTATCCGTTTATCTTATGCCGCAGCTGAAGACAAACTGATCGAGGCTGTGAGGAGGATTAAAGAAGCGTTGGGTAAATTGGCATAGAAAAAGGATATTCACTAAATCTCCCTGGCAAACTTTTTTTAATATTTTGTTAAATAGCAGATAATAGTCAGATACACTTTTTCTGACTATTATTTAACCTCAATTTTTTTCAATATAACTAGACAAATAATCCTGATATTTTATTTATAATTTTACAAATAAATATATAATTTCAATATTTTATTCAGAACTTTAAATATTAAAAGCACAAAGAAATTATCGTGTTGTTCTATTTAAACCTTAACAACTTTTGTTATGAAAATGATAAAATATTCCCTGGTCCTGTTTTTACTTATTAATAATAAGTCGTCGGCGCAACAAGCGTACCCGGTTTCTGATACACTGCCAGTTTTAATCGATGGACTAAGTATTGGTTACACTATCAAATCACAGGAAGTAAAAACCGTTGGCGATAAAGGAGATTTCAGCCGTTATGCAATCCGGTTTTATGCAACCAACACAGGCAATGACAAAATAGTCCGGAATCGGGATGGATTCATCAACGGCGCTAATGTGTCAGATCAATTAGTTCAGTTTAATATCCTTAATGCAACAGGTGCCAGGTTCACTTCCAACACGGCGATTTTGAGGGCAGTGCCTTTCAACGAGTCCAGGGATGTTGATGAGAAAGATACGCGCACAAATACCATAGAACACCATAAAAAGAATGTGCAGGTTGGCTTCTGGATCGAGGCTGGGCAAACTATCAGTGCCGACGAAATTGTTATTGTTCCATTAAATCAAAAACCAAATGTGCAGGTAGTTTACTTTGCGCTCCCGTTCCGCCACGAACATCGTGATGACGGCAATTATAATGCCGGATTAGTACAAAACACACCATCGGTGTCAATAAACATGCAGGGGTTTTTAAAATTTAAAAGCGTTTTAAATTTTACTTATATCAATATACAAACCGGTGTGCCTACAAGTTCGTCTATAGACTATGGTTGGTGGAGTGCGCAGTGGCAGTTGATACCCGTACCGGGAACCAATTATTTTTACATTCAAAACAGGTGGAAAGCGAATTTTTTAGATAATGACCGGGGGTACGTTGTGGTTTCTTTAAACAACCAGTCACCGGGTAGTATGTGGTCGATGGAGCCAACTCCCGACCCCAATGTTTTCCGCTTTAAAAACGCCAAAAACGGATATTATTTAAGTATTGCTTATGATAAACTTATTCTGGCCAATAGGTCCGGCGATGATCTGAGTTCTGCCTGGAGGCTGGAATCGGGACAGTAAGTCATTAGACCCGAGGAGCGGCTATAGATTACGACATATTAGTTATTCGCGTTGTTTTACAATTTAAAAGCATAGGCTACGCGCAGGCCAAATAAACCGAAGCCATAGCCCTGTGCCGAAAAGTTTTCGTAGCGCAAACTAGCATCCCATGTTTTATTTGCGTAACCTAAAGCTGGTGATAAAAGTAATTGTGTTGTGCCTCCGCTTTTTGTTTCAAACCCTACGCCGGCTTCCGCTCCAAAATAAACGTCTTTGGCAAAGAACGCTTTTATACCGGCCTTTAAGGGAACTATTCCGAAGCTGGTCAGGTATGTTCGACCACCCCCTGGGTTAAATAATACTTTATCGCCAGCCGCAAACAGGTTGTAGTACCCTGTGGTAAGCGTAAGTGCAAAGTTGTTGGTTACATCGTATTGCAGCCGTAAAGTGCCGCCCAATTCGAAACCTGAATTGTTGGGTACAGTTCCAACCGGAACACCGGCTTCAACGCCAATACCTAAACGCCAGGGATTTGGATTAGTCGTTTGGGCGTTAACATCATTCGTAACCAACAACGAGGCTGCAAATATTAAGACAATTAAGACCGATGATTTTTTCATATGTAATTTTTCATATGTAATTTAGTAGAAACTAAACCGGGTAGAAAATTAAATAAATAATAAAAGTACGTGTTTTTTGCAGGAATATAGCAACCTCGGGATTTAAACAGCTCCAGTTCAGAGTAAACTTTTCCAACTATACCAGGATTACGAAAGGTTAATAAAATTAATATGAGTTACCTAAGTATTTTCGCCGGCTATATTTGAAATTTTTAGTTTGAATATCATTAAAAAAGCCACTCATCAAATTGATAAGCGGCTTTTTTAATGGTGGCCTGTTCTTATTTTACAACCCAAACGCGTAGGCTACACGTAACCCAACCAGCCCAAAATTATCATCCTGGCCTGAGAAATTTTCGTAACGTACGCCAACATCCCAGGTTTTGTTGGCAAAACCCAGAGCAGGAGAAAAAATCAGCTTTGTATTGTCGGCGCCGCTGGTTTCAAATCCCGCACCGACTTCAGCCCCAAAATATAGCTTAGGGGCAAAAAATGCTTTAATGCCAAGTTTGAGTGGCACTATACCTAAGCTTGGGTAACTGGTATTTGTCCCCGGCATATCTTTCCCGAACATATTGTAATACCCCGAAGTAAGTGTCCAGGCAAAATTGCTGCCAGCATCGTATTGTAAACGGGCAGTACCGCCTAACTCGAAGTTTGAGTAGTTGTTCTCATGCCCCGTTGGAACGCCGCCTTCAAGGCCTATCCCAAAACGCCAGGGATTGGGAGTACTGGTTTGGGCATTAACATTACTTGCAAAAAACAAACATGCAACTGAAAATACCAGCGCTATTGATTTCAATAAATTTTTCATAGTTGTGATTTTAGTTAAATAATAATTAAATAAATTAATTAGAATATTAACAAATACTTTGCCATTATACCAAATTCTGTGAATTTTGACTTTAGAAGGATTGAAATAAGTTTAAACATCTGTTATTTCAACAGTTGTTAATCGCTTATACGTTGACAATCAACATGATTTTTCGTTAATTTTTCAGTGGCAAATTGATTTGGATAAAAAACTAAAAAGTTATAATAATTGATCTATCTATTAATTTTTATGATGAACTTTTTGATTTTTGCATATTAAACAGGGCAAAAAAGCAAGGTCAAAAGATAGGCCGGTATTGTTAATGAATCGTATTGTTTAAATGAGACGCGGCCAATTACGTATTTTAAATAAAAAAGCTCCCCGGGATGGGAGTTCTCTAAATATAAAGCCATTTCATTTAAACCTGCGGATCATGGTCAGGGTCCGGTTTAGAGTTTTTTTGCAGTTCAGCAAGTTTAGCTTTTCCATAGGCAAATTTGGTGATCACATAAAAAAGTACAGGTACAAAAAATATGGCGAGTGAAGTTGCCGCCAGCATACCACCAAAAACTGTCCAGCCAATGGTTTGCCGGGCCTGGGCGCCTGCCCCTGTTGCAAATACAAGCGGTAATACGCCAAATATAAAGGCAAGGGAAGTCATCAATATCGGCCTTAAACGTAGCCTTACAGCCTCGAGAACAGATTTTTCGAGTTCCATCCCCCTGTCGACTCGTTCTTTGGCAAACTCTACAATTAAAATCGCGTTTTTGGCAGCCAAACCTATGAGTGTAATCAAACCGATTTGCGCGTAAATATTATCAGCGATGCCGGGCTGAAAAGTTAAGAACAGGATTGCCCCGAAAGCGCCAAGCGGTACTGCCAGGAGCACTGAGAAGGGTACCGACCAGCTTTCGTACAATGCGGCCAGGAACAGGAATACAAAGCCGATTGAAAGCATAAATATATAAACCGTTTTCGATCCCGACAATAATTCTTCCCGACTTAGGCCCGAAAATTCGTAGCCAAAACCTTCGGGCAACGTTTTATCTGCAACATCCTTCAAAGCGTTTAAAGCATCGCCGCTGCTATAGCCAGGGGCCGAGTTCCCGTCAACTTCCGCAGAGCGGAATAAATTATAATGAGATATCAGCGGGGCGTTTTCAATCACTTTGTAGGATGTAAGCGTACTCAGCGGCACCATGGCGCCAGCCTGGTTACGTACAAAGTATTGCCCGATATTTTGAATAGTGGTCCTGTAATTCGTATCGGCCTGGGCCAAAACGTGAAAGGTCCTTCCGTAAAGGGTAAGGTCGTTAACATAGGTGCTACCCATATACGTTTGCAATGCTGCGTTAATATCACTTATGGATACGCCCAGCTTTTTAGCCTTTTCACGGTCAATCACTAATCGATAGGCCGGAGTACTGGCGGTAAAAAATGAGAATGCTTTAGATATTTCACGCCTTTGATTAATTGCTGCGACAAAACTTCTTAATGTTTTTTCAAAGACTTTTATGTCGCCACCGGCTTGCTTTTCTTCCAGTATAAACGAGAAACCACCCGTGCTGCCCAAACCAGGAATCGCAGGAGGCTGGATCACTACTACGCTTGCTTCTTTAAATCGGGCTAGTTTTTTTTGAATGTTTGCGATTATTGCGCCGATCTGCAGGTCTTTGGTAGTCCTTTGGTCCCAGGGTTTCAATTGCACAAACATTGTTGCGCTGTTTGATTTACTGGCAAAACTTACTGCATTTAAACCGCCGAGCGCAGAGTAATGCAGAATGCCCGGGACACTGTCCAGCACACTCATCATTTGGTGCAAAACCTTTACCGTCCGTTGCGTTGAAGAGGCCTCCGGCAGGTCATAGGTTATGTATATACGTCCGTCGTCTTCAAGTGGAATAAACCCGGTCGGTTTATACTTAAATAGCATAATTGTGCCTACTATAATGCAGATCAGGAGAATGATAATAAACTTTGAATTTTTAATACTTCGGTCAACGCCATGACGGTAGCTGTTTGTTAGCCACCCAAACCACGCATTAAATTTAAAGAAGAATTTATCAAGACCTTTCGATTCTTTATCCAGTTTACGCGGACGCAGGATTAGCGTACAAAGGGCCGGTGTTAACGAAAGCGCGACAAAAGCCGAGATTAATACGGATATAGCAATAGTAATGGCAAATTGCTGGTAAAGCCGGCCTACAATTCCAGGTATGAATCCCACGGGAACAAATACAGCTGCTAAAATAAGCGCGATTGCAATAACCGGAGCGGAAAGTTCTTGCATAGCATGTGTAGTCGCGTCTTTTGGGGACATGCCCTGTTCATCAATATAATGTTGTACGCCCTCAACTACCACTATGGCGTCATCAACCACAATACCAATTGCCAAAACAAATCCAAATAGAGTAAGCGTGTTTATTGTAAAGTGAAGAGGAATAAAAAATATGAAAGTACCAATAATTGATACCGGAATTGCCAATACAGGTATAAGCGTTGTCCGCCAGCTTTGTAAAAATAAAAAAACCACGATGATAACGAGTACCAACGCGATTATCAGCGTTTCAACAACTTCTTGCACCGATACTTTAACAACTGTTATCGATTCAAAGGGAACAACATAATCAATATCAGTTGGGAAAGATTTTTTAAGTCCTTCCATAGTAGTATAAACGTTGTCGGCAGTTTCGAGGGCATTGCTGCCGGGGGCCTGGTAAACTAAAAGATAAGAAGCCCTCTTGCCGTCAACAAATGAATTGCCTGAATAATTGAATTTACCAAGCTCTACTCTTGCGACGTCTTTTAAATGTACCACCGCCCCGTTTCCAGGTGTTGTTTTTACAATAATGTTGGCGAATTCTTCCTGCTTGGAAAGCCTGCCCTGCACAAGGACAGTATACTCAAAAGGCTGTGCTTTTTCCTGCGGCGGTACACCTACTACACCTGCTGCAACCTGCGCATTTTGTTCAGTAAGGGCATTGGTAACATCGGCGGCGGTCATACTCAGGGCTGCAAGTTTATCCGGTTTAAGCCAAATACGCATACTAAAATCATCGGCCCTGCTAAAAACATCACCTACACCTTTTGTGCGCGTTAACGCGTCTTTCACAAAAACATTGGTGTAGTTGTCCATAAAGGTTACGTCATGGGTTGCTTTTGGCGAATACAGGGCAACCAGCATTAATATACTTGGGTTACGCTTACGGGTTATCAGCCCTAAACGCTGTACATCTTGCGGCAGGGCAGGGGTAGCTATACCCACCCTGTTTTGAACGTCAAGGGCTGCAATATTTATGTCTGTACCTACTTCAAAGTTAGCCGTCATGGTCATTTGCCCGTTGCTGGTGCTATTGCTTTGCAAATAAGTCATGCCTGGCGTTCCGTTAACCTGTACTTCAATAGGGGTGGCAACTGTTTGTTCTACGGTAACTGCGTCGGCCCCGGCATAGGTGCCGGTTATTTGAACAGTAGGTGGCGTAATTTCCGGGTATTGGCCTATGGGTAGGCTGGTGATAGCCAAAATGCCGACTACGACGATTACAATTGAGATAACAATTGCCGTAACCGGCCTGCGTATAAAAGTATCTGCGATCATTCGTTTGTTTTTAGAATAAAATAGCGTTTTTGCCGGGAATAATAATTTATTGTTTAACAGGTTTACCCGAACCTTGTTGTGACTGATTGCCCAGGGTTATTTTTCCGCCATCCCTCAGGCGCTGAAAACCATCCGTTATTACTTTATCTCCAACCTGCAGGCCCGACATAATTACGACGTCGCTTCCAATGCGGGGGCCTAATTTTACCTTGTGTTGCTTCGCGATGGTATCCAGGGAAACAAAAACGAAAAATTCACCCATCTGCTCAGTTATTGCTTTATAAGGTATTTGCAGGCGCACTCCGGAATCATCGTTTAGCACGTTTAACACACAACTCATTCCATCCTTCAGCACGTCATCTTCATTGGGGAACTGAACCCTTACTTTCATTGTCCCGGTTCCAATTGCTACGCCCCTGTCAATTGCTAAAACCTTACCGGTTTTATTGTAATTGCTGCCATCGGATAACTGAAGTTTAAAAGTAGAGTCTGTTCCGTTTTTTTGCAGCTTATAAAACCGGTTTATATCTTCTTCGTTTATTACAACGTCGACCCCAATCGGGTTCTCAGCAGAAATCGTGTTTAATAAAGTTGTCCCCGGGGTAACCTGTGCGCCAAGTTTAACTTGCGAAATGCCTATGCGGCCGGAAAAGGGCGCGGTGATAATAGAATAAGATAAGTCGGTTTTTGCGGATAAAACGCCTGCTTTCGCAACAGCAACCTGGGCCTTACTTGTTTCATAAGTGGCCTGGGCCTGGTCCACAGTTTGGCGTGCCACGGCGTCATTTTGCAGCAACATAGTATACCGGTCAATATCTTTCTGTGCTTTTACAAGGTTGGCATCAGCACTCAGTAAATTTGCTTCTGCCTGCTCGTAGGCCGCTTCATATTTACGACGGTCAATTTCATACAATTCTTTTCCTTTTGAGACAACCTGACCATCCTGAAAAAATATACCGGTAATAAATCCAGAGACTTCGCTTCTAAGTTCAACCGTATTTATAGCGACTACCGTACCCTGGTACTGATCATAGTAAACGGCTTCTGCTGTTTTGGCGGAGACAACATTTACGGCAGTCGGTGGTAAAACTGTATTTTGTTTGATTGGTTTGTTGCACGAAGACCATGCTAACGCTACAACCGGCACATATAAAAATATATTTTTAGTTTTCATATTCTAATTTTATTGTACTGCAAGAATGCCAAGCGATTTTTCGAAATCGATTTTACTTGATAATAACTGAAACAGGGCATTATAATAATTTAGTTCCGCAGTCCTTAAGTCTGACTGGGCGACAATAACATCAAGGTAGGTTTTAATACCTTCCCGGTATTGGAGGCTTACTACTTTATACACATCTTTTGCGAGTTCAACATTTTGTTTTATTAATACCCAACTGGTGTAATTACTTTTATAGCTTGCCAGCGACTCTACATATTCAGTATTGATGGTGTTTTCGGTATTTACAATATCAAGGTCGGTGCGATCTACCTGTAACCTGGCTTTACTTAAATTTTGAAGGCGCTGGGTGCCCTGGAAAATAGGAATTGACAAAGAAAGGCCAAGATAATGGTCAGGGTAACTTTGATCGTAAAGACTTGAAAATTTAGTGCCTAAATAATACCAGTTAAAACTTCCGATAGCCGACAGGGAAGGCAGGAAGCCATATTTATAATAGTTTACATTTACGTTCAGGAGCCCTTTTTGCGACAGCAACAAACGATATTCTATCCTATTAGTCACATCTAAATGCTGGTTGGTATCGATAGACGCTTCCTGTTCGTAACGGGTCGAGTCATAGGATAATAATAAATTATGTATACGGGAAATACCCATAATTTGCTTTAAATAAGCCAGTTTACTATTTATTGCTTCGGCCGTTTGCTTTCGTGTGGCAATAGAATTATTTAATGATATTGTCGCTTGCTTATAGTCTGTTTTATCGGCAACACCTGCCTGGTACCGGTTATAAGCATCCTTTAGGCTCCTTTGCAGGCGGATGATATCCTCATTCAAAATGTCAAGTTGCTTTTGTGAGAGCAACACATCAAAAAAAGCTTTGCTCACGTCTGATACCACATTAATTTGGCTGCTGTAGCTGTTTTCTTTATAGTACTCGCGCGAATACTTAGCTGCTTTTGCGGCCTGCAGCACATCGTTATTATATATTACCTGACTTGCCTGTAAATTTAAGGCCGAATACTGATTTACAACAGCGCCTGAGGAGGCAAGTGACGGGGCTAAAGCAACAGCCGACGGGCTTCCTTTTAAATAATACTGATATTGGTCTGCCGAGCTAACCTGCGGCAACCATGCGGCCAGGCCGATGTGAATATTTTTTTCATTAATTTCCTGGTCTATCGAAGCTTGTTTTGCTGCAGGCTGGTTTCGTAAGGCGAAATCAATACATTGCTTTAAAGTTACAACGGTATCGGGTCCGGCTTGCGCGAAAACAAATGAATGTAAAATTAATGTTAAGAAAATTATCAGGAAGAATACAGATTTTTTCATATATTCGATTAGCCTCAGGCTATTAAAAACAAATATTTAAGGTATAGTTACCAATAATTTATAAAAAAATTTATAACACGGCACGAATATGTTATATTTATGCCTCATATGAAACCGGCAACAAGATTTTTACGCAATAATGTCAAAAAGCCGCAAAATGGCGTGTTTTTGAGCGTTTTATAAAAAAATGAAAAATTGTTCCATTAAATAAATAAAAAAATTAATTAATTTGCCGAATGAGAACGGGTTTGATTTGTATTGTAATTCAAAAAAAATCACACTAAATTATAAGTTATAACCTAATTCATGGTATTTTTACACAAAATTTAAGATTGGTTAATACATGGTTAAAAAACTACATGAAAAAATCGCCCAGTTTCAGGATGCCAATATCATCCGGGAAATGGGTTTATATCCCTATTTCAGGCCTATTGAGTCTGGTCAGGATACTGAAGTTATTATAGATAACAAACGTGTATTAATGTTTGGGTCCAATTCTTATTTAGGGTTAACAAATCATCCAAAGATAAAGGAGGCCTCAAAAAAAGCTATAGATAAATATGGCACAGGGTGCGCGGGATCGAGGTTTTTAAATGGAACACTTGATATCCATATTGAATTAGAGGACAGGCTTGCGAAATATGTAGGGAAGGAAGCCGCTATTTTATTTAGTACCGGTTTTCAGGTTAACCTGGGCGTATTGTCGAGCGTCACCGGGCGTAATGATTATTTGATACTCGACGAATATGACCATGCTTCTCTTATTGACGGAAGCAGGCTCTCTTTTTCGAAAGTAATCAAGTACGCCCATAATGATATGGAAGACCTTCAGCGCAAACTGAGCATTTTACCGGAAGAAGCGGTAAAACTGATAGCGGTCGACGGCATATTCAGTATGGAGGGCGATATTGTAAAGCTTCCTGAGATTGTACAGATAGCCGATGAATTTGGCGCCAACATTATGGTTGATGACGCGCATAGCCTTGGCGTGATAGGACATAACGGCGCTGGTACAGCTTCACATTTTAACCTTACTGATGATGTAGACCTGATTATGGGTACATTCAGTAAATCCCTTGCGTCCTTAGGCGGTTTCATAGCCAGTGATGCAGCTACTGTTGATTATCTGAAACACCGTGCCCGTTCGCTGGTGTTCAGCGCCAGCATGACGCCCGGATCTGTGGCCAGCGTTATTGCAGCTCTTGATATTATTGAATCGGAGCCTGAACGGATTGCAAAACTTTGGGCAAATACAAACTATGCAATGAAGCTTTTACTCGAAGAAGGTTTTGATCTGGGCCCGACCGAAAGCCCAATTTTGCCAATATATATTCGCGATAATCAAAAAACATTCCTTGTTACCAAATACTTGCAAACTGCGGGCATATTCGTTAACCCCGTTGTTTCCCCGGCCGTTCCATCCGACTCCTCTTTACTACGTTTTTCGTTAATGGCCCCACATACCTTTGCCCAGATAGACGAAGCTGTTGAAAAAATCGCCAAAGCATTTAAAGAGGTGGGCGTAACATCTATCAAAGAAAAAATATAAACCAAAATAGACCGTAAATAAGATTTTTTTCGGAATAGAAATTGAGGATTGCAGGTTAATTTTACCTGCAATTCCTAGTTTTTTTGACTTAATTATCTGGAAATAACACCTTTAATGATGAAAAAGATTGTACCTGTTAATTCAAATAAAGAGCTTACCGCATTTATTGATTTTCCGCATGATCTTTACGAGAACGAGCCCAATTATGTCCCTGAATTGTTTATCGCACAGAAAGATTTGCTGACAACACACCCCTTTCATAAGCATTCGTCATTACAGGCATTTTTGGCTTATGACGGCGATAAAGTTGTTGGCCGCATAGCTGCTATTTTAAATAATAACCATAATATATTTAACAAGGTTAACGACGGTTTTTTTGGATTTTTTGATTGCTTAAACGACCAGGAAACGGCTGACCTGCTTTTTAACGAAGCAACAAAATGGCTAAAAGAAAAGGGCGCCGATCAAAAACTTATCGGACCTGTAAACTTCTCCACAAATGAAGCCTGCGGCTTATTAATAGAGGGATTTGATAGTCCCCCATTTTTAATGCAAACCTACAACTATTCGTATTACGCAAACTTAATTGAAAAGGCTGGTTTTGTAAAACAAATAGACCTTATAGCCTGGCATTGGGAGGGCGATGGTTATGATGATAAATCGGTACGTTTATTGAATGCGCTGCAGGAGCGCTTAAAACGGAATAATATTATTATCCGTAAAGTTAACCTAAAGAACTTCAAAGAAGAGACTGCTAAGCTAAGGCAGGTTTATAATAGCGCCTGGGATCAAAATTCCGGTTTTGTCCCATTAACCGATGAAGAATTTGAATACCTGGCAAAAGATCTTAAATTAATACTTGATCCCGATTTTGCCTTAGTTGCCGAGCAAGACGGCAAAATTGTTGCTTTTGGTATTGCTTTGCCTAACTTTAACGACGTGTTGCAAAAAGTTAAACGTGGCCGATTGTTGCCATTTGGTATTTTTAAAATATTACTAAATAAAAAGAAGGTTAAAAGCTTGCGCATTTATGCCCTTGGCGTTATTGAGGGCTACCGGAAAATGGGTATCGAGGCGTGTTTATATGGCACTATTATAAAAGAGTATAAGCGAAAAGGGTTTACACATGCCGAAGCGGGCTGGACATTGGAAAACAACCACCTCATTAATGAAGCTATTTTAGCTATAAAAGGAAATCCATATAAAAAATATCGGATTTACGAAAAAGCATTATGAAAGAACGTGTATTAATCACCGGGGCGAGTGGGTTTATAGGATATCATCTTATTGAAGAAGCGCTGAACAACAACCTTGAAGTACACGCAGCTGTTAGAAAGAACAGTAACATTGATCATTTAAAAAAGTTTAATATTCAATTTACATACCCCGATTTTAATAATTTGTCATCACTGAAAAGAGAATTATTAGAAAATCGATATGATTATATAATTCATGCAGCCGGCGTCACAAAAGCCAGGTTGCAAAGAGAATATAACCTTATAAACTCAAAATATGTTCATAATTTGGCGCAGGCGGTGATTGAGAGTGGCATCGATCTAAAAAAATTTGTACTCATGAGCAGTTTAGCTGCCCTTGGTCCCTTGGAAAGTTTAAAAGGTGTAATTTCGGAAAACAGCTATGCTAATCCAATCACGCGATACGGCGTAAGCAAATTGCTTGGTGAAGAAAGGCTAAAAGCTTTTACTTCATTAAACTACACTATTTTACGGCCTACAGGAGTTTATGGCCCAAGGGATAAGGATATTTTTATATATTTTAAGCAGCTGGTTAACGGAATAGAGCCTTATATGGGAAAGGCTGAGCAAAAATTAAGCTTTTTATATGTTACCGACCTGGCTAAAGTAACTATCAAAGCATTGTATTCAGGTTTCCAAAAAACGTATAACTTATCTGATGGTAATTTCTATGACCGTTATGAGTTAAGCAATCTAACCAAAGAGTACTTAAATATAAAAACCATAAAGATTATTTTACCGGTAAACCTGGTAAAATTCATAGCCCGCATATCCGAAAAGTATGCCGCTCCAAGAAATAAAGCTATTGTTTTGAGTGTTGACAAACTTAATGAACTTTTGGGTGTTAACTGGACGTGTGATATTGAACGGGTAACGGCAGAACTGGGCTTTTATCCTGAATATAATCTCAAAGCAGGCGTTGCCGCAACCCTTCAATGGTATAAGCTAAACAAGTGGCTTTAGAGACAATAAATTAGCAATAGAAAAAATGAAAAAAAATATAGAACCTGCTGCAGGAAAGCTGGGTATTTTAATTCCTGGTTTGGGGGCCGTTGCGACAACGCTCATTGCAGGGGTAGAAGCAGTAAAGAAGGGCATTTCACAACCGATAGGTTCCCTTACTCAAATGGGAAATATTCGTCTGGGTAAAAGAACTGAGAACCGTTTTCCAAAAATTAAGGATTTTGTTCCGCTTGCCAATTTGAATGACATAGTATTTGGGGGTTGGGACGTTTATTCAGATAATGTTTATGAAGCCGCGATGAAAGCCAAAGTGCTCGAATCGACTTTACTGAATGCTGTAAAAAGCGAATTGGAAGTGGTAGTCCCAATGAAAGCTGCATTTGATCACAACTATGCTAAAAACCTTATAGCTACAAACGTTAAAACCGGTACAAGATTCGAACTTGCACAACAGGTAATGAATGATATTACTGGTTTTAAAGAAAAAAACAACTGCGACCGCATTGTATTAATATGGTGCGGGTCTACAGAGATATATTATGAAGCATCCGGAATTCATCAAACCCTTGCAGCGTTTGAGCAGGCATTGATAGATGATGATAAGCGCATTTCGCCAAGCATGGTCTATGCATATTCGGCTTTGAAATTAGGTATACCGTTTGTAAATGGCGCGCCGAATTTAACTGTCGATATACCCGCGATGATTGAACTGGCAAAACGGAACGATACACCTATTGCCGGCAAAGACTTCAAAACAGGTCAAACACTTATGAAGACAATATTGGCGCCGGGGCTGGCCGCACGCTCATTGGGCGTTAAGGGATGGTTTTCGACCAATATTTTGGGTAACCGTGATGGACTAGTACTGGATGATCCGGATAATTTTAAAACAAAGGAAGTTTCGAAACTTGGGGTACTTGAAGATATATTACGGCCAGACGCAAACCCAGAATTATACGGCGACCTTTATCATAAGATACGCATTGATTATTACCCTCCTCACGGTGATAACAAAGAAAGCTGGGATAACATTGATATTTTTGGCTGGCTTGGGTATAAAATGCAGATAAAAATCAATTTTCTTTGCCGCGATTCTATATTAGCCGCGCCAATAGCGCTGGATCTTGCCTTATTTATTGACCTTGCCAAGAGGGCTGGTATGAGCGGAATACAGGAATGGTTGTCATTTTATTTGAAATCTCCCCAAACTGCGCCTGGCTTACGCCCCGAAAATGATATTTTCAAACAGCTGATCAAACTGCAAAACACGCTGAGGCACATGATGGGAGAAGATTTAATAACCCATCTGGGCCTGGATTATTACCAGGAACTGGTTGATGCGCTTTAATGAGTGGTGATTGGTGAGCTTTATGCGCAGTTCTACAATCATTTCATTACTCACTATTCACAACTAACTACTCACTAAAATGCTTTTCCATAAACTGTTTTCCACAAGCATGGGTGTTGGCTATATCGGTAAAGGGGCCGGTACTTATGCGGCTATTTTTTGTTGTATTTGCTGGTACTTTGCCTGGAACGGGGGTTACCCGCCGCTTCTGGTTTCCTCATTAATTACTATCGCTGTTACTTTAGCAGGTGTATGGTCATCAGGTATTGTTGAAAAAATTTGGGGAAAAGATCCGGCGCGGGTTGTTATAGATGAGGTTGCGGGCATGTGTATTAGTTTGCTTTTTTTGCCCGTACAATTGAAATATATGCTTAGTTGCCTTATTTTATTCCGTTTTTTTGACATTGTTAAACCATTCTTCATAAAAAAGATGGAATTATTGCCGGGCGGGTGGGGGATAATGCTGGATGATGTGCTTGCCGGCATTTATACTAATGTACTTATACAGGCTGTTGTATTTTTAAAGCTCTTTTAATGAAACTTTTATAAACACGAAGTATTAGTTAATTTATAATTTGTAAATTTCCAACAATATCGTCCTTTAGTCGTTTTTCGTTTAATATTTTAATTAATCCTTACAACGTATATTCGAACAAAGTTAAAATTTGGTTGGTAATAAATTTGTCGGGCATTTATCAACTATTATTAAAACATTTCTGACACTTAAAAATTTGTATGCATTTATTATATGAGTTTTAACCTTTCCCGCCCCAGGCTATTTTTTCTAATACTCCTTTTATTTTCAAAATTAATCGTATTGGGTCAGACAACAATTGTAAAAGGCATTGTGGTTGACTCCATTTATAACCAGGCACTTCCGTTCGTTACAATTTCTATACCCGGAACCAAAATTGTTGTGGCTTCCGACATTTATGGAAGATATAAAATAAGTTCCAAAAAGCCTTTTTATCAAATTAAGACTTCATTTTTAGGATATAAAGAGGCATACTACCCGGTAACGCCAGGTATTGATCAGTTTATAAAAATAAAAATACGCTCTATGGCAAAACAGCTAAATGAGGTTTTAGTGGGCTCGGACAAAATAAAATACAGTAACACAAATAATCCCGCTGTTGAGCTCATCCGCAAGGTTATTGAGAATAAAGAAAAAAACCGACCGGAAAACTATTCATATGTTGAGTATAAGGAATATGATAAAATACAATTTTCCTTAAGTAACGTTGCTGCAAAGGCATTCGATTCAAAGCTTTTTCGTCAGTATAAA
>Ga0302319_10007289_pt1 | contig 21782 bp, 12 predicted proteins | sample Bog_T0_2_FD_203319 | JGI IMG/M metagenome (GOLD analysis project Ga0302319, IMG submission 203319) | Peat permafrost microbial communities from Stordalen Mire near Abisko, Sweden - Bog_T0_2 | ecosystem: Environmental > Terrestrial > Soil > Wetlands > Peat | place: Sweden: Abisko, Stordalen Mire... | reverse complement strand
TCCACCTCATTCGGGTGAGACTGCAGTTCCGCTTTCAGCTTTCCTTCGGCGGTGGTGAAGTCGCCGCGTTTAAGGGCATCCAGCCCTTCGGTGAAAAGCAGATTTGCGGCAAAGCCAGCGTGTGCGGCCAGTGCGCAGATAAGAAGGCGAAACACGCGCCCGTTGCTACTTACCGGCAGCGCAGCTTTGCCCGTTCTCCGCCAGCGCCCACGCCATGGCCTTTCCATATAGCTGTAGAATAACCGGCTCCGCGTACATCATTCCGCCATGCCCGAGCGCGGAATAAAATACGTGCCCTTTTCCGACGCAATGCCACCAGGCGAGGGGATGGTCCGCGCCCATCGTAGATCGCCCCGGGTTATAGCTCTTCTCGTCCGCCGTGATCAGAATGTGGTAGCCCGGCAGGCTGCGCGGGTTCGTGGCGAATGCGTACCATTCATCGTAGCGATGAATGACTGCGGGCAAACCCTTCGTCAAAGGACTCTTCGGATCCTCCACGTGAGCGTCGCCGAACTGTTGCGGCGAGTGGCTGGTAAACTGCGCTCCGAGGAGCGTCTCGATATACCAAGGCCAGTCGGCGAGCGAAGTGTGGCCGTTCGGAGTATCGTATTTGGGATCGCCGCCGGCGCCGTGAGTCCCCACATACGAGCCACCGTTCTCCACCCAGGTCTTGAACGCTTCTCGCTGGTCGGAAGTCAGCGTGTCGCCGCTGTTGTTATTCCAGACCACAACCTTGAACTTTGCCAGTTGCTCTTTGTTCATGACGGCGCCGTTTTCCGTCACGAAGTAGGGCCAGCCGCGTTCGTGCGCAATGGCTGCGAGTGCCGTATCCGACGCCTGCAGGGCCGCCTCTTCGCGGAATCCGTTGGTTTTCGAATAGATCAGGATTCCGCCCGGTTTCAGGTCGGCGGGCAGGACTGGCGGGTCCTTGTCGTAGGTGGGATTGGCCACGAACCCCGCGCCTCCTCCGCCGCCTCCACGTCCGCGGCCCCCTGAGGCACCCATGCCGCCGCCAAATCCGCCCGAGCCACCACGGCCGCCTCCCGGAGGTTGAGCGAGCACCGCCATAGCGGCAATTGTCAAGCTACCTGCGACCAACCACTTCGTGCTTCCGTTCATGGGCGATCTCCTGTCTGCTGGCTACTGGTCGCAGATCTCAATTGCTCTTTCGAGCACTGCGATTGGTTCGTGGCCTGGCCAGGGGCTGTATTCATGCGAGATGTAGCCCGTGTAGTTCAGGTCGCCGATGGCTTTGGCAATGGCGGAATAGTTGAGTTCCTGGGTCTCGTCGATATCGTGACGTCCCGGATTGCCGCCGGTGTGGAAGTGACCGATCCACTGGAAATGGGTCTGGATGTTGCGGATGATATCGCCATCCATAATCTGTGCGTGATAGATGTCGTACAGGATTTTCACCCGCGGCGAATTCACGCGCTTCATCACATCCACGCCCCAGGCAATGTGGTCGAACATGTAGTCCGGGTGATTCACCTTGCTGTTGAGGTACTCCATGCAGATGTTGACGCCCTTGTCTTCGGCGTGGGCCTTTACCTTGTTCAGGAAGGCCACGCAGTTGTCGGCGCCCTCTGCGTCGGGCATCCCTTTGCGTGTTCCGGAGAATGTAATGATGCTCGGAATCGCGTTGGCGGCAGCCTCGTCGAGAGTCGTATGCATAACGGCTTCCAGACGATCGTGGTTCGCCTTAATGTTGAGTCCGTTCCCGATCCCTGCCCCGGCGGGCGGCTGGTACATCGTGGGAGTGAGTCCGTACTTCTTCAGAATGGCCCACTGTTCCGGAGTGTTGATCAGATCGTAACCTTTGATGCCGAGGCGAGCCGCCTCACGGCATTGCTCTTCCAGTGTTCCGAGGCGGCCGAACACGCCCCCGGTCACGCCTTGTTTAATACGACCCTTGCGAGGAGCTACAGCAACGGACGATGGAGGAAGCGGTTGCGGCGGGCCACCGCGTCCACCGCCACGGCCCGAGCCACCGAAGCCTCCCCGACCGGAACCACCTGCGGGACCGGCTGGGGGGCCTTGGGCCTGAGCCAGCAAAACGGGGGCAGCGGCAATAGCCGGCAGGAAATCTCTACGACGCATCGTCTTTACTCCTTGGGAACTCATTATCGAAAAAGCGAGGCAACCGCATAAATCGTATCACCTGCTCACACAGCAAGCGAATGCCCGCCGTTTCAACGAACTGTGGCGGCGGACAGGGCGCAATGCCTCGCCGCCGCCACGGGATTTTCTGCCGCCTTTAGAACTCGAACCGCAGCACGCCGGAACAGATGCGGGCCGGTCGAGTGGAACTCGCCGTACCGAAGGTGTTGGTGATCTGCACGTTGGAAGCGTTATACGTCGCCCCGGTATTCAGACCGCTGAACTCGGCGTGGTTGAAGATGTTATAAGCTTCAAAGCGCAAAACGAAGACGCGTTTTTCGTTCCCCAGGGGAATCCGCCGGGCGATACTTCCGTCGAAATTCATGAACCCAGGGCCATACAGGGCATTGTTCCCCGCGTTGCCAAGAGTGCCCACAGGCGCTATGGTAAAAGCCGCCGTGTTGAAATACGTGGGCTGCCCGACGTTGTTGACAGGGTAGTTTGCGCCGGGACCGTTAGCCTGAGCGGCGCCAATCACCTGAATGCGCGCGCCCAGGCTGGAGGACCCGGTTATGTCTACCGTCGGCGATGTCCCGGCCGACGGCGTAAACGGTGAGCCGGTCTGCATTACCGTGATCCCCGAGAGAACCCAGTGATCGGTTACGGCGCCCAGAAACCTGTTCTTCAGCAGCTTGCCTGGCTGAGGTAGCTGGTAAGTGTAGTTGAAGTTCAGTACCCGCCGGCGGTCAATGCTTGTCGGCCCGTAATTCCATTCCGCATTGTTAACGTAGAGAGGCTGGAAGCTGGTGAGGCCCATGGATCTTGCCCATGTAAAGTTCGCACTGACTTCCACGCCATGCTCCAGCCGATGTCGAAGGCTGGTTTGAAGCGAGTTGTAATTGGTGGACCCGCCCCATGCCTGCTGGGTAAGGTTACCCCAGCCCGGATAGAATGTGCGCTCAAAGATCGACGGCAACACCGATCCCGGTTTCGTCTTATCGGCATTCGACGCCAGGAAGTCCGCGCCAAGCGGGATGGGATTGATGTTATACGTCCAGGGCTGGTTGACACCCCATGTGCCTACCCAGGAAGCATCCAGCACGGTATTCCAGCCGATGTTCCGCTGGATTCCGAGACTGGCGTTTCTCTCCGAATCCCACTGTCCGTTGCTGTACCAGCTGACGCTGCTGGGCGCGATGTAGCCGCCGCCAGATCCGAGTTGCGTCAGTTGCTGGACGGTGCCGTCATACACCGTCGCATTATACGAGTTGGGCGGGTTACCGGTCATACCATAGACCGAGTTGCCGTTCACGCGATTGTAGAATATTCCGAATCCCCCGCGGAGAGCCGTCTTACCGTCGCCGAAGAGATCGTAGGCGAAACCGATCCGCGGCGCAGCTACTACCGGCGGCGACTGCTTGTACGAGTCCTGGCCCTTGGCCAGCGGAACCATGCCGTCGGCTAAGTTACCTGTATTCGGGACATACGCACCGATGGCCCCGGCCGGCGCCAGCGCCCCGGTTGCCGGGTCTTCCGCTACACGCTGCCCGCTCGACGTGAGAAACGGGACGTATAGCCGCGGAAGGGTTGCGGAATTGTATTTGGTCGGATCGAATATGGCCCAGGTACCGTTTTCATCTACCTGCGGCGTCTGATGGTAGAACCGAACGCCCAGGTCGAGAGTCAACCGTCTGGTAACCTTCCAGTTGTCCTGCACAAACCACTCGACATTCCAGTAGTCGACGATATTCGTCTCCCGCACGGTCTGCTCGGTATAACTTGCGAAGTATCCCAGCAGGGCGTTTGCGTAACCATCCTGAGCGCCGAACGCCGTGTTGGCGCTGTCGTTGCCGAAATTATAGCTGCCGAGGTAGCCCTGGCCGTTCGGCTGATACTTATAGTCGTATTCCAGGTAAATTCCGGCCTTGATCGTATGTTTACCCGTGACCCAGCTGATATTGTCCACACCCGAATAGTCGTGGACTGGGTTCGGAGCTTCGCGCTGTGTCGATATGCTGGTCGCGCTCGACGGAATGCTTCCAAAGCTCACATTTGGAATGAAATCGTACATGTGGGAAGGGTCGGCCAGACTCTGCACCTGCGTCGGATTCCCAAAGGTCTTCGAGAACAGCAGCGGCGGGCCTCCCGGAGTCTGCGTCGATCCGAAGACTGAGCGGGCCAGATTCGAGGGGTCTACGTAGGCATAGTTCCAGTCGCTTCCGGCCTTCCCGAAGTTGAACTCGTTGACCAGATTCGGCTTGATTGTGTACGTGAGCGCACCCGAATAGTTAAACGCGGGCTCGGTAAACAATTGCGTCGAATACGGGAAGGGGAAACCCGCAAATGGGTCTACCGTGGTGTCCTTGCCGATCACCATCCGGAAATAACCGTTGAGCTTCGAGGTGATGTTGACATCGGCGCGGCCCACATAGTTGCGAATGGGGTGTTGTCCGCCGTTGAGGACTTCGAAGTTGTACTTGTTGTAATTCGGATTCCCCTGCGCCGGGAAATAATTCGGCAGCGGGAAGAAGTTCAGAATGGCCTGCCCGATTCCAGTCGGGTCCAACGTGCTCGGAGGAATAACGTTGCCCGCGTATGCCGTCGCTGTCGTCGGATTCTTGACCACAATCAGTGCGCCGTTCGTGTTGACGCTCTGCGAGAAATCCCCGCCACGCTCCAGCTTGGTGGGCATATTTTGCTGCTCAAGGCTGGCGCCGGGATATTGATTGGTAAACTCCTGCGATCCGAACAGGAAAAGGCGCTTCTTATCCGTATTCCAGTGTTTCGGTATGTATACGGGGCCGCCAAAGCTCCAGCCCGCGACATTATACCGATACTTCGGTTTTGCCGTGCTCGAAAGGTTATTGAAGTAGGTGTTGGCGTTCAAGTCTTCGTGCCGGTGAGTCCACCAGCCGGTGCCGTGGAACTGCTGCGTCCCGCTTTTGGTGATCAGCATGATGGTGCCGCCGGAATTGCGTCCGTATTCGGCCTCATAGTTGGAACTCAGGACCTTGACTTCCTGGAGCGCATCCATATTCGCGTTGCCTTCCACCAGGCAATTGCCACACCCCACGTCCATGCCTGTGAGTCCGTCGACGGTCACATTCATCATGGAGGTGTTCCCGTTCATCGTTAACCCGCCGGCTGAATACGAATTACTGTAGTTGCGGCTGGTTGCCGACGTGTCGATAATGCCGGGCAGTGTGCCGATGTACCCGAAGACGTCCCGGCCCCTGGTCGGCATGTTTTCGATTTCGGTGTCGTCCACCTCGCGGGACTTTGCGCTGCTTGACAATTCAATGGCGGCAACCTCGCCGGTTACCGTGATCTGGTCGGAGATGTTTCCCAACTCCATAGCGACACGACCCACATCGCGGGTGTCGCTGCTCTGGACTTCAATGTCTTTTTGGACGCGGGTCTTGAATCCCGTCGCCTTGACCGTGAGCGTGTATCTACCCGCTTCGATATCCACGAAACGAAACAAGCCTTCCGCGGAAGTCTTCATGTTGCGAGTCTGGGTGTTGGCTTGGTCCGTAATCTGGACCTCCGCCCCCGCAATGACGGCGTTAGCCGGGTCTTCGACGGTACCGAGCAGCGTGCTGGTAACTGTCTGGCCCATCAGGCACGTGCACGACAGGGCTACTGTCGCGACGATAAACGCAGCTATTCTGCATCTTTTCATCTGTATTGTTCCCCTTAACTTTATCGCTAACGCATAACCCCTTGCTCTAGCTTTGGAAACGATATCACAGCGAATTCCCGGTGTCAATGACATTTCAGGCTCGCATTTTGGAATGTGTCCGCGACGGGCCAGGTAGAAAGGTCCTGGTGGCAGCCGCAGGCCGTGAGGAAAAGAGCGAATCGCAGCGAGCCAATAGGACCGATATAGCAGCTATTGCGGCTGCTGCCCGCCCGGCTTCGCATACTGTTGCATTGCGCTCCGTGCGAATGGCTGCGCAAAAGCCGCAGGCACGCTGTGCGCCGTCGAACCGGCGGCCTTGCGGTAATGCTCAAGCGCCCGGTCGACGTTACCCAGCTTCTCGTACGTCTGCGCCAGCAGGCACTGGATGAACGGGTCATCCCGATTGGCCTCGTTCAGATCCGCCAGCGCCGCCGCATAATCGCCCGCATAGAATTCCACATAGCCGGCGAGATACGGAAAGTACTCGGTCTGGTCCGGAATCCTGCCCTTATCGAGAATCGTCTTGGCCTCGGCCAGCAACTTCCGCGCGTCGGCAGTCTTGCCGCGTCGTACGGCAATCCTCGCCCGGGCGTGCGCCCACCGGAAATTCCAGAGATCCGTTCGGTCCCGCGGGATGTCCGGTTGCCGAAGCCCTGTACTGTGACCCTTTTCGTACCAATCCCAGGCGCGATCCAGGTCACCCCTGTCGAGACACAATCGCCCCATCTCGTCCGCCACTTCGCCTGCGCTGTAAAAGTCCGAGGCGCTCAGGTAGAGTTCGTAAGCCTCGGTATCGTATTTTCCGGCGCTCCTGCAGTCTCCCGCGAAGCCCCACGCAATGGCCATCGCGCGCCAGGCCAGCACCTTTTCCTGGGGTCTCGATGCCACTTTGATCGCCTGACTGAAATACTGCCGGGCCTCGGCATAATGCCCCATCAGGTCAAGTGCGACTCCCGCGCCATTGTTCGCTGCCACCGACTTCGGCAGTATCTCAAGGTCATGCCGGAAGGCGACGAGCGCTTCCTCCAGTTGGCCCCGGTTCACCAACTGCGCGCCGGTAAGAGGCCTCTCCTGAAATGCGGGGGAAAGCCCTGGAAGCACCAAACCGAGCGCGACCAACGCGAAGCTGACAATGCGAACCCAATATCCGGCCCGGATCACCATGTTATCGCCGCGCGAACTTCTCCGTTCTGACCACTCCGGAACCCTCGCGTATCACCACAAGCTGGTCGCACGCCACGTCGGCGATGTTCTCCTGCTGTCCATTCGGCCAACGAATCTCCAGGTTCACTACTTTCTCGGCGCCGAGCCCGAAATGCAGTCTGCGGTCGTTGGCCGAAAGATACGACGACTGAGCCAACACGGCCCGCGCCTGCCTTCGGCCACCCGAGACAACCACCACTTGGGCGCCAATCGCGCTCCGGTTCGATGCGACCCCAACCAGGAGGGCTTTCAACCAGTGGTTGTCGCCCGTCACATCGTTGCGCAGCAGCGACGGCGGCTCATTCATGTTCATGATGAGAATGTCGACGTCGCCATCATTGTCGAAGTCGCCGATGGCAAGACCGCGGCTCGAATGAAGTTCCTTCAGGGCAGGCCCCGCCAGATCCATTACCTCCTCGAACTTGCCGCTGCCAAGGTTGCGAAACAGAACGCATGGCGTCTGGTACGGGCCATCGGGGGCCTTCGCCTCCACCTCGGGATAAACCATGCCGGTGGCGAGGAAGATATCGGGAAGGCCATCGTTATCGAAATCTTCCATGGCAGCGCCCCAACCCACAAAACGAGTCTCCACTCCGAGTCCGGCTCGTGCCGTCACATCCCGAAATATCCCCTTGCCGTTGTTGCGGTAAAGGACATTGGTATCGCCGCTGAAATGCGTCTTGAAAATATCCAGACTGCCATCGCCATCGAAATCGCCGATCCCGATTCCCATGCCTGCCTGTTCCCGGCCGTCCTCGTTCAGGGCCACGCCGCTTTCGAGGCCGCGCTCCGTAAACGTTCCGTTGCGATTATTCCGCAGCAGCAGACTGGGCGAAGTGTCGCACGCGACATAGATATCCTGCCAGCCATCGCCATCGAAATCGGCCGCAACCGCCGTCAGCGCATAGCCGGGCTTGATGGCCGAGATACCGGACTTTTCGCTGACGTCCGTGAATGTCCCGTCACCGTTGTTGTGGTACAGCCGGCATGGCTCCTGTGGCAGCCCGCCCGGGCCACAGTATACAGGTATATCCTTCCACTTGCATTCGACGCTCTGACCGCGGGGAGGGATTTTATCCGAATCGAAGACCAGGTAGTGCGATACAAACAGGTCCAGCCAGCCGTCGCGATCGTAATCGATCCACGTGCAGCCCGTGCCATAGCGAATGCCAGGATGCAGCAGCCCGGCCTTTTCCGTCACGTCCGAAAAGCTTCCCTTGCCGTCGTTGTGGAACAGGATGTTCTGCCCCCAGCACGTGACGAAGATGTCGTCGAAGCCGTCGTTGTCGTAGTCGCCCACGGTAATGCCTGCCGCCCAAACGCTGCGGCCCAGCCCGGCCTGGGTAGTGACATCCGTAAATGTTCCATCGCGGTTATTGCGATAAAGCCGGATCGTCGCTTCCGCCGGCGTGGGGCCCGTACGGCGGCGGCCCGTCAGCACTACGATGTCCTGCCAGCCGTCGTTATCGTAATCGATGAACGCGACCCCGCATCCCATGGATTCGAGGATGTAATCCGCACGGCCCTCGTCTCCGTAGATCACGGGGGCATGCAGCCCGGCTGCCCTCGCGACATTGACAAAACCCGCGTGAAAGGGCAATCCCGATGGCTTGCCTCGGGGCGCCGGCGTGACTCCCTGCGAAACCATTCCCCGATACTGCGCGGACGCCCCCGAATTCAGAGCCGGGAGCGCGAGCGCGGATAGCAATACCTGACGGCGCGTCATTTGGCGAAAGTGTTTATGAGGATACCAGCTATTTCACGTTCGCGGCGCCCGGGCGACTCCCGAGCCGAATAGCCCGGCGCTGGACCGTTGCGATTGTCTTGTCGAATTCGCGGATTTCAACGAATTGATTCTTCTCCACGCCGGAAAAACTCTGCCGCGTCCCGCTGGCGGGCCACCACACTTCCAGCGCGAGTATCTTCGCGGACGGACCCAGCCCGATGTGCTGCTCATACGGCGCGGCCCCGAACGATCCTCCACTGCCCACCGTCTTGTAAATATCGCGGGCGGGTTGTGCGCCGTTCTGCACCGTCACCCGGATGCGTGCGCCAACCGCCGCGCGATTGGATTTAACGCCGGTGAGATGCACGCTGATCCAGTCGTTTCCATTGCCGGGATTCTCAAACAGGCGGGTGTTGTGTCCATCGCCCGGCACTGCGCCGCCCATCACCACCACCAGATCTTCATCGCCATCGTTGTCCATGTCCGCGAAGGCGATGCCATGACCTTTGGGCAGAATGCCTGTACCAGACGAAGCGGTCACGTCCGTAAATCGTTTACCAGCGTCGTTGTGAAACAGGACATTCGGGAACAGTGCCGTAAAAGAAGGGCTTCCGGTGCCAAGATAGAAATCCGGATAGCCGTCGTTGTCGTAATCGCCGAAGTTCAGCCCCATCGGCAGAAACACGCGATTCAGGCCTGTTTCCGCGGTAACCTCGCGGAACTTACCGTTGCCCAAATTCTTATAGAGATGAAGGCTCTCGCCTTCCTGCGGCCGTCCCAGATAGCCGGACGCAATGTCTTCGAGCGAGGAATAGTATCCCCCGACAAACAAGTCGGGCCAGCCGTCGTTGTCGTAGTCGAAGAACCACGCTCCGAACGTCGGGCCCTGCAGTTCCACCCCGGCCTGCCGGGTGACGTCGGTGAATGTCCTGTCGTGGTTGTTGTGAAAGAGATAATGCTGGCCTCTGAAAGTGGAGACGTAGATGTCCGGGTATCCGTCGTTGTCGTAATCGCCCGCGACCACTGCTTTGACGAAACCCGTGATCTTCACTCCGGCCGCTTCCGCGATGTCGGCAAACGTGCCGTCGCCCTTGTTGAGAAACAGCTGCAGCGGTGCGTTCTCATTGCCCGCCACCAGGTCGAGTTTGCCATCGTTATCGATGTCGGTCCACACGGCCGTTTGCGTCGACCGGGCGGGGTCCAGCAGGCCGCTCTGGCGGGTGACATCGGTAAAGGTGCCATCGCAGTTATTGCGCAGCAGCGATTTGCGACGCACGAACTCCCACCCGCCCCGGAGAACCAGAATATCTTTGCACCCATCGTTATTAAAGTCGGTTTGTATAATGTTGAGTCCGCCGGTTTGATTACTGAGCCCGGCCTGCACCGCCCGATCCGTAAACGTGCCGTCCCCATTGTTATGGAAGTAAGCCAGAGGCGCGCAATCGTCCTGGCTTGAGATCACTGCATCGTAGAAACCGTCGTTATCGAAATCTTCGACAATCAATCCTCCCGCCATGCCCCGGCGGACCAGACCGGCGGCGTGCGCCACGTCCGTAAAGCGAATCGCGGCGTCCGCCGATCCATGCGTCGCGAGCAATTCGGGCGGTATCAGATACTTCGCCGGCACTCCGGCGGGATAATCTCCCGACAGGATGTAAGTCAGGTTTAAGAGCCACTTAAAACCAAGGTTATCCGGCGAGCGCGCCAGTAACCGCGTGAAGTAAGTGGCCGCTTTCTCCAGATCGGCCTTTTGTTGTGGGCCCAGGAGCGATTTGTTCGTCGGCTGCGGGAAAATAAACTGGTCGTATAGAGTCGTTCCCGCGCGGTGAAGGTAAGCAATACCGACCGCTTCTTCGAGCAGTGGCACTCGTTCGGGCGCGCTCTTTTGCGCCAGCTTGTAAGCCGTTTCGCGGAAAGCAATCGCCTCATCCGTGTCGCCGCGCCAGGCATGCAGATAGGAAACGAAAGCGTTCACTTCCGGCAGAGATGCGGGATCGGGGTTCGGTGCCTTAAGGAAAGTCTCCAGTTCGTTGATCACTCCGGCTACCGACTGGGTGCGGGCCGAACACACCTGACTGAGATCGTACTCCCAACCCGCGGGCTTCGGAAAGCGATTGAATGCAAAATTAGCCTCGGCATAACCCGCGAAATCCGGAGTGGGCAAAATGGCGGATTGACCTGCGAGCGCCTGCGTGCGGGAGGCATCGGCAACTGCCCGCGTGCCCCCTGGGGGTTCATTCAATACCTTCAGAATGGCGTAACCCGAAGGAATCCTGGCAATGCCGCTGATCTGGCCCGGCGCCAGACCCCGCAGCGCCTCCCGCAATTCGGGGCGTAGCCTCGCGGGATCCGTCATCCCCATGTAACCGGCATCGTTCGACGTAGGATCGATAGACCGGCTCCGGGCCAATTCCGCGAAATCCTGGCCGCTCTTGAGCTGAGCTGCGATCTGAGTGGCCTCGGATTCGGAGGCGACGACAATAATACTGACAGGGACTTCGCGCGAATCGCCCTGACCGAAAGCCGACGACAGCAGCCACCAACAGCCAATCGATAGCGGGATGGCCAACAGACGCAACCGCGAAGCGAAATATCCTGCCAGTCTGTTCATTGCGAAAGTCCTCGGTTCCGCCGTCTGTCCGGTGTCCGTGATTATCGCAGGCCGGACTCAAGAGGCACATGCAGGGCCGTACGTTGATTCGCCCGCCGCCATCGACGACTCATACGAACGACGGACATCCTGCCCCAGGCCCCGATGAGGCGACCATTGGGCGGATCAAGCACCCTTACATTCGGCTTTCGTCCCATGTTTCTCTCGCGCGAACCTGATCGATCAGGCAGCGTACGCCCTGGTTATCGGACGGATTGAGCCAGAGCATTCGTTCGAAAATACGCCCGGCCTCATCAAACCGTTTCAGCCGCCAAAGGCACAGCCCGAAACCGTGCATGCAACGCAGGAAGGGCCGATTGTCAATCATGCCCCATGGCGTCACGCCGTCAAAACCGTCGCCGAGGGATAGCTCGCCGAGCCGAAATCCCGCCTCGTAGTGACGGAGGGCGTGCGCGGGCCGCTGGTCGAACTCGAAGTTGCCCAGATGCGAGTGAGCATCCAGACAACGAAGATCGGCGTCGCAGAGATCCATCAGCATCTTGTAAGCGCCCGCCGCATCGCCCAAATCCCTGCGGTCATTGGATTCTCCGATGGGATCGGAAAAAGGATCCTCCGGGTCCGCTCCCGGCAAGACCTGTTCCATCTCAAACTCCGGTCGCGAACCACGCGCGATGATCGGCTTCGTCCAATCCTCAATGGGTTCGCCGTCCTCGCCCCAATAGTGCTCAGCCGGATTCCAGACGCCTCGATACTCAAGCCGCAGCGGGACCAGCCCCAATGCGCCTGCATCGAGTCGAGTCGACTCAACAGTGCCCGGGAGAGAAGCTTTGCCTGCAAAGCTCCACGGCTTCGACGGCCTTACGATGGCGATCTCCCCGGGTACAAGCTCCCAGGGCCGGCCGACGCGGAGCGTGATGGTCCTGTCGCCACTCAACAGGCGGCAACGGGCAGACCGTTGCTTGACCGACAGGACCGCTAGCTCGACGAGACTGTCAGTACTCGCGGTACTCTTGGGAGCCGCAGCGCCTGGTTGCCTGGTCCGGCCACGAGTGCCGGATCGCAATGGCGCAAGCCCCATCCATCTTCGATACGCAGCCAGGTAACGCCCGCCCTGGGCCCGCAGCGGAATCGCCACGTCAACAGCCGACACTACGTGCCGTGTGCCATCCGCGCGTCGGCAGGTTGCGGTAAGCCCGCGCCGGATGTTTCCATCAAAATCGAACTTCATTACCTGGACAGGCTCGCCGACAACGGTGGCATCGCAGGGCACGGTGATGCCATCTTCAAAGGCCTGGCGGAAGGCCCAAAGCTGCTCGTCGTCCCCGTTGGCATCGACGGTGATCTCCTCGATCAGTTCATCCAGTAGTGCCGCGCTGCCGCTGCTGACGTGGGCTCTTGTTTTCATAGTGGGATTGGTGTGCGAGGTACGCAACCACCCTATTGTCTCCATCCCGCCAGAATCTTCTCCACCCGGTCTGCAATCTGTTGCCGGGCCCTCTGGCGGTCGGCTCCCCCCGCAAGCAGCGCGTCGTACTCGGTGTGCCGGTGGCGGACCGCCGCAGTCACCGCTGCCGTGAGCGCACCCTCATCCAGATTGCGCCCCGCCGAAGTTCGGCCCACGCGTCCGCTGTTCCGTGTCGCGGTATGCGCTGCGATTGCGGTTGCCTCCCGGGGCGGACAGCCGGGAAAGAGCTTTCTGATTTCCACCGTCATGCGGGCGATCAGTTCGCGATCCTGCTGCTCGCGTCGTGCCGCTCCGGCAATCCTTGCTTCCGCGCGCTCCACGGCGTCTTCGGAACACTCCTTTTCCGCTCTCTCCAGTGCGGATTTCTCCACCAGAACGCCCTGCCGTTCATAGCGCCCGCGCGACCGGCTGAAGCGAACCACCACGTTGCTGCGTTCGCTGTACCTGACCGATCGCCGCGTGAGTGCCGCATCGCCCGCCGGCAAATATTCCAGATCGTCCAGCCCCGCGCACGGCAGGCACAAGGGCTGCTCCGCTTCCATCATGAGGAAGCTGCCGCGCGGCAGTTCCGCACCGCATTCCGAACACGTCGACTCCCGCACTATTTCGAAGACAACGGGTTTCGTCGGGCTGCTCAGCTTTTGCGTGAGCTTTTCCCGCTTGCCTTCCGACAGCGCGGCGGAAGCGAAGTGAGTACGATAGTCCTTCTCGACGGCAGGGTCGCCGTCTTCGCTGAATCGCAGGTCCGCAATTCCATTGCGAGTGCTGTGAGCGTACCGCGTTTCGTCGGGTTTGAGTCCCTTCTCCAGCGCCCATTCGCGAAAAAAGGACCGCGCTTGCGAGACTTTTGTCGGATTCGCCTGGATGGTTTCCTCCAGGAAATCGATCCGCCCTTTGCGCCAGGCTTCGATGTGGCTTGGCGCAAGGAATCCGATTCCGGCCAGGACGTCGATGGGGCTGACGTATTGTTGTCGTGCCAGCGTCGCTTCCGCCGCGCTGACTACGCGTCGTTTCAGTTGTTCATAAGGTTGGGGCTGCAAGACACGGCCTCCTTTCCCGGTAATCGTGGGCCAGCATAACGTCACGCTTTGGAAAATATTTTACTCCCGGGGCCGTTCCGCGCAAAATGGAGTCGTCATAATAGTAGGCGGCAACGAAACCGCCACAACTTGCCCGCCGCAATGGAAAGGAATTCACCAAAATGAAAATGCAGATCCGACAAATGGCATCCCGGCTGGTCATAGCCACCGCGCTGATCGCGCTGCCACTGGCCGCACAGCAAAAGGCCTCGCCGGAACCCCCCGCCGGAATTCAGACCACTCTCGCTAATGACGCGGGAACGCTCTCCGATAAGTTCGCCGGACTCGCGCGAGTCATGGCAGGTAAGTACGACTGGCGGCCGGGACAGGGTGTCCGCTCCGTCGGCGAAGTACTGAATCTGATTGTCAACGAAAACAAGATGCTTGCGGGCCTGCTTACGGGAACTCCGGCGCCGGGTGGCGCGCAGGCTGCCCCCATTACCGACCCTGCCGCGCTCCAGGAAGCGCTCCGCGCTTCTTATGCCAACCTGAAGCAGGCTCTGGCAGGACTGTCCGCAGCCGATCTGCAAACGAACGTGAAAATGTTCGGCAGGGACATGACCAAACAAGGCGCTGCGTTCCTGTTGCTGTTCGATCAGCACGAGCATCTCGGCCAATCCATCGCCTACGCGCGCAGCAACGGCGTCGTGCCGCCGTGGAGCAAATAGCTCATCCCCGGGGTTCCGGGACCAAAACGGGCGTCCGAGGCTGTGCCGTGCGGCCTCCCATAAAGGGCCTTTCGATCAGCAGATAAACCGGAATGCCGAACGCGACCATCGTGGGAACCACTATAGAGCAGTAGACGATGGCCGCCCAGGCATCCGGTAGTCCGGCCACGAAAGGTTTGAGTCGGGGAGCCGCCCACATCAGCGCCGCCATGTGCGAAAGATAGAGCGAGTAGCACATGCCGCCCACGATTGTGACCGGCCTCAGGCGAAAGAACCAGTTCGTGAACCGGCCTCCGATCACGCCGGCAAACAACAGCATAATCAACATCGGAGTCAGCCAGTAGTAGTGCCAGCTTGACGGCAGGCTGCACACGATATAAGTGAGACCGCCCGCCGCGCCGGCCGCCCCGAGATCCCACGAGAACCTTGCGGAGCGCCGCAGAACTCCGCAGGCGTAGAGATCCGCCAGGAGCATCCCGGCGAAAAAATACTGGATTTCCACCACCAGCGTGTTCTGTATTCGTGCCGGTTCAGCTGGCCCCAGCCAGTACCCGGACGCGACCGCCGGACCCGCGATCAGCGCCAACTGCAGCAACCAGCGCCGGTATTGACTCGGAACCCGATAGACCACCGTAAGCCACGGCGCGAGCAGGTAGAACACTACTTCCACTTCGAGCGACCATGTGGGCGGGGCGACTGGATTCATCGTCCCGAAAACGTATTGGTGCGAATAGAATAATCCCGCAACGTAGTGCACGAGGTACTGCCCCGCCTTTCCGGACCACAAATAATACGCGGTAAGGGCGATCATGTAGGGCGGTTCGATGCGAGTGATCCTTCGCACCAGATACCGTTTCAAATCCGGCGCTATAGTCCCCTGAAGCCAATGGCGCGCAAACGGCAGTGTGACTATGAAGCCGCTGAGCACGAAGAAGATCTGAACTCCAAACCAGCCGCCGCCCATCAGGCCGATGACGATTCCACGATGACTTGCCCAGCCCAGCGCACCGGCTGGAGCGAGCAAACCGGTCGCGGAATGCACGATGAGTACGCCGAGGATGGCGAGGAAACGCAGTCCGTCGACTTCGGGAATGAAGTTACCGGAAGAGGTCGGCCGAGAGAGGCGTCGCGCGAGCCAGGCGAGCACTTGCCGAGCGGGAGTTTCAGCCACGTTCCGCAGATTAGCAGACGCAACCCTGGAGTTGCGGCATTCGCTGCCACAACGCCGTGCCCACCTTCACTCGTGGTAGCCCCGCTTCACCCGCCGCCACGCGCCCAGCCCAACCAGGCCGCCGCCAAACATCAGCCACGTGCCCGGTTCCGGCGCAGAACTTGGGTTGGTCGATTCGATTTCCAGCGTAAATCCCGTCGCGCTGTAAGTATCCACCCACTCAAGGCCGGCATCCAGCGTGGGCAGGTCGATGTTCGCGAATTGCGAACCATCGATACTCCCCCACTCGATCAACTGAAACACCGCGCCCACCTGATTCAGATCCACTCCGTTGCCGAACACCACGTCCAGCTCGCCATCCAGTTGAGCGGCGCCGCTGACATTCAGGAAATCGTACTCCGTCCCTTGGGTATATCCGTCCAGTTCCATCGTCAGAGATCCGTTGGAATCCTGATAATACGAAGCTGCGTTGGTCTCGCCGGGCGCATCGCCGGGGCTGAAGTACCCATTGTTATAGAGCAACCCACCCACCATTCCCTGAACAATGAGATTGGCGCCCGCATCATTCGTCAAATTGCCGGTAACGCCTCCATACACGTTCAGGTTTCCCGTGTTCTCGATATTGCCGGCTACCGTGCCCTGTACGGTACCGTTCAGGGTCACCGAGCCCGCGCCGAAATCGATCACGCCGCCGGTGGATTCCAGTGTTCCGTCCAGAACGAACGATCCGTTCGCGCCCATCTTGAAGCCATTGGTAATCAGCCTGGACATTCCGTCGATGATGAGTGAGCCGTTATCGGTCAGGCTGGCGGTTGTTGTGAGCGTGGCGCCCCCGGTAACTCCGAGTGTGCCTTCGATGTCGGAGAGTGCGCCCAGGCCCGGCCCAGGACTGGAATGATGAGTGATCTGAGCTCCCGGGCCGGTCAGGTTCATGATGGCGTCCACTCCGATCGTGGTGATCTGTGGTCCGTGATAATCGAAATTGCCGGCAATGTTGAAGGTGCCGTATTGCAGCGTTCCATTGGCATCCAGATTCTGGAAGACGCCGTTATCGATCGGCCCGCCGGTGATATCCACCTCTCCGCCCTGCAGAATGTTGAGCGTTCCCTGGACGTCCATACCGATGGATTTGTAGGTGCCTCCAATAGTCGGGTCGACATTCAGACCGGCGGGCGCACCGCCAACCTGCAGTATTCCCTGAACAACAGTTTGCCCGGCAAATCCCAGGCTGGCTCCCTGGCTGATTCCCAGACGGCCATCAATTTCTCCAAGCTGAGTCAGAGCATTGTGGAGCGATGTGCCGTCCCACGACAACACCTCCGCAGTAGTGCCTGCGAGGCCGAGTCCGGCGCCGGCGGCGATGGAGGTGATGTTGCCGGAGGCGCCGAAAGTTGAATCATAGATAAAGGTGCCTCCAGCCACGGCGAGGGAAGAGCCGAGGTTGCCGGCTGAGCCGATGCCCAGGAAAGCGCCACCGCGAAAGTCGACCGTGGAGTTCGGGCCCACCTGGATGAGGGGAGCATATCCACCCTGAGAAGTGAACGTGGCGGTGTTTGTGGTCCCCAGATAGTCCGCCGGCAGATCTCCGACATTCAGCTGGAAGTTTGCGAATAAACTGCCCGCGTTAAGAGAGCCGTTGCGCACAGTCACCACGCCTGTGGCAACCAGAGCATTAGAGAGATTGAGATTAGAACCATCGACGATCATTGTGCCGTCGCCGCCCCAGACCTTCGTCAGGTTCGGAGCGGAGAGTGTCGCGCCGTTTTGAAATACCAGGGTTTGGGCCGTGACGCCGGAACCGCCCGTAAAAAGCAATTCGGTGGCGTTAGGCAATGACAGCGTACTGCCGTCAATGACCGATCTGTAATTGGGATCGTAACCCGTGTTTTCGTAATTCAGGGTGAATGTCCCTCCTGCGTTGCTCGTCAGCGTACTCCCGCCGGAAAGATTGAACTGGCCTATACTCGAGAGGCTGTTCAGAGTGAGGCTGGCGTTGTTCGAAAGGGTGAGAGGCCCGCTCATGGACTGAAGGCCGGCAAGTGCGTTATGGCCGGCCGAATCCACAATCTGCCCCGCCCCGGAAAGCGTAAGGGGAGCATTCACGGTAACAATGTCTCCTCCCAGTTGCAGCGTTCCTCCGATGTTGACCGCCTGGCTCAGGGTTCCGCTGAGCCCGTTGTAACCCGACCACAATCCCTGGACATTGATCTGGCTGGTGCCATCGATCGAGAAGGAACCCGTATACTTCGTCGCCGGTCCCAGTGTGAAGGTGCTGCCGTTCGATGCATTGACGCTCCAGGCATTTATGTCCAGATTGTCCGCGGTCACGCTGGCGCCCGAGGCAGTCAGATTCCCGGCCAGGGTGAACGTGATCCGGCCTCCCGAGCCGTTCCCGTCCAGCCCGCGCAATTCCATTCCGGTGCCATTCATGAAGTTCACCGTACTGGGTCCGCCATTGAGCGCGTTCAGCGTAGGGGTGCTCCCCTGTGCGCCAAAGAACATGCTGGACTGATTGCCGGTCAGATTGATGGCGTTGGAATAGCTCGGGATTATGGGCGGCAGGTAATCGGAGGAGTCCAGAGTCAGATAGGCTCCGTTTTGGATGTTCAGGGTTCCATAATTGAGTAGTGTGAATGGGTCGGCGAACGCCGTGTTTCCCAGCACAAGACCGTTCGTGCCCCCGGGACTGTTGGTCACTGTCAGCGTCCCCCAATTCGTGAGCGACTCAGCAGCCCCGAAGGAGTAGACACTGGCATCCAGCGTCACCATATCCGTGACGTTGGGGATATTCACAACTGCGGGGCTGCCCTGAGATGACGGCAACCCATCCTGATACGAACTGCGCGGAATCTCTGCGGGATTCCAATTCAACGCCACCGACCAGTTGCCGGTGCCGCCCACCCATGTGCTGTAGATACCGTTCGCAAACACCAGCGGCGCTGCGAAAAACACCGCCAACACCACTCCTCCGATTGTCTTTATGCGATTCCCCATGCTCCGGCGGAACCTCCTCAGCCGTAAGTGCGGAATACGGCGGAGAAGTTAGCGCAGGCATTCAATATTTGAAGTACGGGGAGAGGGCGCAGCGGTCCGTCGTCCGAAAGCAGGATCGGTTAAGTTACGGAAAGCGCCTTCACGGGCGCCATCCACGTGAATTGCCATGGAAGAGGTGCGGGCCAACCCGGAGGAGGGTAAAGCCATGGACAAGACAACGGGCGGGCGTCGCGGAACGGTCGAAAACTCCCGCAAGACGGCTGATCCCGGGGCCGCCACGGGGACGACCCGGTTGGGGACGCCTGTACACAAGGTGCCTTGGGATGGCACTCGGTGGCCATTCTTCCTTCTTCTTGTCGCAAAACGATTGCCCACCGGCAGGATGTCCCCGGGAAAACGAGCAAGCTGTTCCGCAGTCTGGTTTAGTTACTTAAGCGCCCGTTACTCTGTACAGTTCGATACCGTCTCCGGATCGAACTTGCCGGATTTAGGCAGATTGTCGCAGGCAAAAATCGGGATCCCGCTATCCAGCCGGAAACGATAAGTGTCGCAATTGGAATGGTCGACGCCGGAGCTGTCGGTGTAGTGAATGCAACTCATTGCATAAAGCTGCGCGGTCTCCCCGTTCAAGAGGGGTGGCATCGCAACGGTTGGTTGAGACCAGCGGACCACTCCACCCTGTGCGGCGGCAAGCTGGCGCGCAGCGTTGCCCTTCCTCTTTTGGCCGCAACCGGCCGAAGGGATTTCATCAAATTCAGGCTGGCCAACTTTCCGATCCGGCACGAAACGAAGGATCAGGCTGGGGGTAACCGCAAGAGCGTCGGCATTTCCCACATTCCGCATGAAGGTGTTGATATCGCCGAAGTGAGCCCCCGATTTTACATCGCAACTAAACGGCTGAATCAGGACCGGGGGATTACTGTTGGTGACGACAGGACGATGCTCTGAGGTATGCTGACGTTCCACGATCGTTTGATAAACGCGAACGATCATGAAAACGATCACAGGAACGGCCACAACCCCGCAAACGATCGCTACGATTCGGAACTTCTTGTCGAGCGCATCTTTCTCCCAACTCTGCCAGTGGGCTACGTCTTTCTTGCGCGTCTTTTTTTTGGCCTGAAAGGGTAACTGTGGAAATTGCATGAGCTGATATTCAACGACCCCGGGCCAAACTGTAACGCGGAACCGTTCCCGACGTGGCTGACCGTCCGATTACACTGATCCGACTCGATACCTGGGCTGTAACAGAAACAGTATGGCACAGCCTTCCCCGAAGATCGCAGGATACGGGAAAATGGGAGTTCAGCCAGACAGTCTCCGCCGCTACCTGACCCCGGACCCCGACGAAATTCTCGCTGTTACCGAGGCCAGTTGCGCATCCGCCCGTCGTGTGATGTAAACCGGGCCATAGTGGTTCCGAAAGTTATCCCGCGCAACCTGGTAGAACGCGCGGGCTTCCGTCAACCGCCCCTGTCGCTCCAGGCATTCGCCCAGCTCCAGGCTGCACATTCCTATGGAAGGGCCGGTATCCGCAAGAAACTTCGCACCGGTTCTGAGCGCCTCACGCAGAAGTGGCTCACCTTCCCGCGCGCGGCCAGCCAGTGTCAACACATAACCCAGAGAATGCAAAGCGTGGAAAAGATCTTCATCGCCTCCAGTGTTACGGGCTTCCGCCAGACATCGGACGAGTTCGGGAAGCGCGCGCGGAATTTCGCCCGAGAGCGCCTGCATGTAGGCAAGTTCGATGCGGGGCGCGACCGTGAGTGTCTCATTGGGACCGGCGGCGCGCGCTGCGGCCTGCGCGCCGAGTTCCGCCGCGGTCCGGGCGTCGGTTAGATCGCCCAAATAGCGATCGATGACCTCGAGCCACCAGTAGAGGTTGGACAGTTCGTTGAGCGGCCGGGGAGACTGCGCCAATTGTTCGATTCCCTGGCGGGCCTCGGCTCGGGCAGGCTCAAGACGCCCGATCTTCAGGTAGATGAGCGCCAGATTGTCGTGAATGATGCCGGTCTGCACGGGCGACGCCGTAGAAATTCCGCCCAGCAGACGCGCTCCGCGATCGGCGTATTGCGCCGCTTCCTCTTTCTTGCCCACGTCGGCGAGGGCCTCCGCAAGTTTGGTGACGTAGATCGCATGTTCGGCCGCGTCCGCGGTCATCGCGGGGCTACTCTCGAATGTGGCCAGGGCCTCGCGGAGTTCGCGCTCTTCTTCGTTGCGATGCGACATCCGAAAGTCGAGTTCCCCCGCGGTAAACAGTACCCTGGCCTTCTCGGCGGGATCGTCTTCGAGGGACGGCAGGAGGGCAAGGGCTGCCTTACTATCCGTTTCCGCGTCGGGGTATTGCTGTAGGTTCGTGTAGGCGCGGGCGATGATGCGATGCACCCGGGCGGCGGCGGCAGGGTCATGAGCGAAGACTGTACCGATCTGTTTTCGGGCAGCGGGAAGCAGATCGAGCACCCGAGTATCGGCGCCTCCCCTCGATACGGTTCCCTCCCAACTCGGATCGATGGAGCCCAACATATCTTCGAGGAACTGTGTGACGCGCGCGCTGCGAGCCTGTTCCAGGCGCGCCGACCGGGCGGCCCGCACCGACATTGCGGTGGCTGTGGCAAGCGCAACGGCAACGACGGCAACTGCCACAGCTCCCGCCCAATGCCGCCGGAGGTATTTCCCCAGCCGGTATCTCGTGGTCAGGACGCGCGCGCTCACCGGACGACCGACCAGGTAGTTCTTCAGGTCCTCCGAGAACTGATCGACTGAGCCGTAGCGGGCGGCCGGTTCCTTTTCGAGGGCCTTGGCCAGCACTGCGTCGAGATCGCCGCGCGGAATTTGGTTCGTCGTGCGACTGGCATGGCGAGGCTCCTGGGTCGCGATCGCCGAAACGATTTCCGCCGGTGAGTTGCCGTGGAGTTCGTAGGGCAGGCAACCGGTGATGAGTTCAAACGCCAAAACCCCCAGGGAATAGACGTCGCTGGCCGTAGTCACGGGGTCGCCGCGAAGTTGTTCCGGACTCGCATAGCGGGGGGTGAGCAGGTGAATGGCGGTCGCGGTTGCCGCGGAATCAGTCTCCAAAAGCTTCG
>Ga0302319_10007287_pt1 | contig 21783 bp, 17 predicted proteins | sample Bog_T0_2_FD_203319 | JGI IMG/M metagenome (GOLD analysis project Ga0302319, IMG submission 203319) | Peat permafrost microbial communities from Stordalen Mire near Abisko, Sweden - Bog_T0_2 | ecosystem: Environmental > Terrestrial > Soil > Wetlands > Peat | place: Sweden: Abisko, Stordalen Mire... | reverse complement strand
TCTCGGGTAAGCCGCCGCCTGGATTGTATATGCGCCAGGCGTTGAAGTGATTGTCGGCCGCCTGTCCTGATATGGTCGTGGTTATCCGGCGGTTCCTTCAGGGATTTGTGAAACCGAGCTAAAAACATCGACCCATTAAAATACAACAAATTCATATGGATAATTGGTGCCGCCTATAGGATTCGAACCTACGACCCCATCATTACGAATGATGTGCTCTACCAGCTGAGCTAAGGCGGCGGACCAGGACGGCTTGCGTTTGGCGAAGCGGCCTGACAACGCCCGAACCTGATAACGGGCACCGCTCGCCTTGGCAAGAACAACACGGACAAGTGCGGCCCCAGGGGGAACACTGGGGAACCGCTTGAGCCGGCGGATCAGTTTCCCCAGCGGGTCAGAAATCCGCGCCAGCCGCCCGCCTGCCCGGAGCGCGGTTCACCGTCGAATCCGCCGCGCGGCGAAGGCTCGTCGTCGATGCCGGGATCGTCGGGGGCGCGGACGAGGGGGATGACGGGGGGAACGGCGGCCTTAAGACGGTCTTTCGAGAGATCGGGACGGGCGCGGGGCAGCGGCGCGCCGGCGGCCATAGGCGCTTCGGCCGGCGCAGGGCTCGGTGAAGGCTGAGTGTCGGCGGCCGGCGATTGCGGCGGTTCGATGCCGGCGGCCGGCAGCGCCGGCGCATTATCCTGCTGGGCCGGCGGCGCCAGCGCCGGTGGGGCCTGGGCGGCGGGCGGCTCGCGCGCGGCTTCAACTTGGCGCGGCAGCTTGAGATCCTCGTTATAAGCCTGCTGGAATTCCTTCGCCTCGATCGCGGCGCTGATCTCCGAGGGCAGCGCCGCCAGCGGGGTCTGCCATTGGAAGGCGTCAAGTCGGCCCGAGACCGGCGATACCGGCCGCCAGCGGTCGGAGACATAGCCGTCGGCGGTCCAGACCGGATCGTGCCGGGCCCGAATTGCGCGCAGCGTCCAGGCCCGCGCCCGGCCGGAATCGCCGTGCTCCGTGCGCTCGATTTCGGCCATCAGCATCGCCACCCGCTGGGTCGGCGACTCGATATAGGGCTCCAGCGCCGCCCGCGCCTTGGCGAAATCGCTGGCGTCAATCGAAGCCCGCGCCACCGCGAGCCCGCTCTCGATCGTGGCTGGCGATTTCGCCGCCAGGGCCTCGATCCGCGCCAGCCGCTGCCTGGCGGAATCGCCGAGCCGGACATGGGCATAGGCCTCGGCCAGATCGGGATGCGGCTGCGCCAGCCAGGCGGTCTCGACGATCCGCATCGCACGCCGGGTCTGATGCGCCTCGCTCTCAAATTTCGCGGCGAGCACCGCGGCCGGCACCAGTGTCGGCGCCAGCTTGACCGCTTCCATCACGCTTTCGCGGGAGAGATCGCGGTCGGCGTGCTCCAGTTCAATGGCGCGCGCGGTCAACAGTACGCCGCGCTGGCGCTTGTAGGTCGGCTTGTCGATCAGGCCGGACGCGAGATTGGTGTTGAGGATGGTGATCGCCCCGCTCCAGTCGCCCATGGCGCAGCGATGGCCGAGCACCGCATGCGCGGCCCAGGTCGAGCCCGGCGACAGCTTCAGCGCCTGCTCCGCGATCAGCAACGCATGGTGCGGATCGTTGCCCCGCTGGGCTTCGATGAACAGCCCGCGCAGGCCGAGCAGCCTGGTGTCCTCGCGCTCGGCCATGGCGCGGAACGCCAGCCGGGCGCGCTCGCGGTCGCCGTCGAGCTGGGCCGACTGGGCGTGCAGCAGCAGCGTCAGCGGATCCTCGGCGGCATGCTTGCGCGCGACCGCGGCATGGCTGCGCGCCGCGGTGGCGTCGCCATGGCCGATCGCCAGCAATCCCTGGGTGACGGCATGGCGGCCGCGCGCGTGTTTCTTGGCGCGGTTCTTGTGCGTGAGGTGCCGCGGCAGCCGCCACAGCCCGCGCACCGCAGCCCACAGCATCATGGCGGCGACGACGGCGATGCCGAAGCCCAGCACGAACACCGGCAGCTTCATGGCGGCCTGCCATTGCCCCCACGACAGCACGACATCGCCAGGCTGATCCGCGACCCAGGCCGCGCCCGCAGCGGCGATCGCAATCAGCAGCAGAAAAAGGATGATTCGATACATGTTAAATCCTTGGCAAATCCGATCGCCCGGTTTTTGGTTGTCGCATGACCCGCTCGGCACCACGTTGGCGCGGATCTCGGATCATGGGCTAGGGCATAGGCGGGGCAAGCGCCGCCATCGACTCGGCGGCGAATTGACGGGAGACGGAAAGTGCTGCGTCGCGAGTATCGGCCTTCTCGATCCAGCCTTGCGCGGCGGCGCGCTCGGCCGGCGGCAGCGTGTTGAGCTCGCGCCGCGCCTCGTTGACATCGTTGCGCAGCGCCGCCGCCGTTACCCGCGCCACCACGCTGTCGCGATCGGTGCCCTTGGTGTCGGTCCGCTCGATACGGACCAGCTTGGCGGCGCCGGCCTCGAGCCGCTCGACAATCCCCGACCCGGGGACAGCGGCCGGGGCCGGCGGCGACAATTTCGGCACCAGGGCCAACAGATCGCGGCACAGCAGAGCCGGGCTGGGAACGCCGCTGGCGGCGAATGGATCGAGCGGCCGTAGCGTCTCTGGATGCGGCGCCAGCGCCTTGGCCGCCGTCAGCGCGGCGGCATAGGGATCGCCGAACCTGACCTGAACATCGAGCAAGGCCGCGGCGACGGTCCGGCGCAGCGGGGCGTCGTCCGCAGGCTTGGCACTGCCTTGTGCAATTTGTTGCGCGATCGCGGCCTGCTGCGCGCTGATCGCGCGTTCCAGCCCGGCGATCCGGTCCTTGATGCCGCCAAGATCCGGCGCCGGCGCCTCCCGCGGCACCGCTTTGACATCGCTGAGCGCGCCCGCGAGCTTCTCGGACTGCGCCCGCAGCCCGTCGAATTGGCCGCGCAAGGCGGCCAGCGACTTCTCCAGCGCCTCGACCCGGCCCACCGTCGCCGGATCGGGCGTGGCCGAGGCTGGCTTGCTGGTCCTGGCTTCGAGGGTGGTGAGCCGGGCGGCGAGATCGTCGATCCCGGCCGAATTGACCGGGGCGGACGGCGGCAAGGATGGCGCCGCGGGCTCGGGCCAGACGGTGCCTCCCCCGACCAGGCCGGTCACCAGCGCGCCGGCCCCGGCGCCGGCCATCGCCGCAATCAGTACGATCGAAATCCAGCTCTTCACCGGCCGGGGTGGTGGCGACGGCGGCGGCAGGTCGGTTGGTCCAGGCTTGGCCGCTTCGGCCCGGCTCGCGGTTTCGGCCGTCACCTCGGAGGCTTCGAGGTCGATGGTGGGCGGCTCGCGTTTGGCACGACCAGAGTCCGGCGATGGCGCAAGGTCTTCGGGGCTGTCATCGACCATCGCGATGGTTCCTAAAGGGTTGAGGCCGTCAAGCCGGTTGTGGGGCAGGCGCCGGCGCTGACCGAATCAGAACCCGGACCTGGATTGTCAGGTTGGACGCGTTTTTGTTTACCAAAGGGTGTCCGAGCGCAAATCGTTCCAGATGCGGACCTATCAAAAACGGAGCCTTTATCAAAGCAGGACGGACGATTAAAGGGACTGAGCTACCGCAGGACTCCATAACTGCACTTAGCCAAATCGGATTTGGCTGTCAGCGCGTTTTAGCGCGATCAGCGCCCCAACGCACGGTCCAGCACCTCGAACAAGGCTTTTTCATGCGGCGCCGCCGGCACCGTGACCTGTGGTGCGCCGGCCTCGCGGACGATCGCCGCGACCGCCTCGGAAAGGCAGCATTGCGGGATCGCAAGCGCCGAGATTTCGACGCCTTCGGCGCGTGCTGCATTCAGAAAGGCGCGGGCGCTGCGCCGCGAGTAATGCAGGACCGCCTCGACCGCGCTGGCGGCAAAGGCTTCGCAAACCTCGCGCGGCAGGCTCGATACCGGATTCATCCGGTACGTGGTCTGGGTCACGACGGAAAAGCCGCGCTCGCCGAGTTCACCGGCGAGATCCCGCGCCAGATCGGCCCCCGCCAGATAGAGCAGCGGGCGTTCCGGGTTGAGCTCGTTGGCCTTGACGGCGGACTGCACCCGCTCGCGCAGCGCAGCCGCGTCGCCATCGGCGGAAATCACCCGGGCGAAGCCCTTGCTGCGCGCGGCGGCCGCGGTATGCTCGCCGACCGCAAATAACGGTAGTGCCAAGAGCCGGCTGGCCGCGAGATCGGGTTCGAGGCCGCGCAGCGCATTGGCGGAGGTGGCCACGACGGCGCCATAGCAGGCATCCTCGTCGTCATGGAAGGCGACCGCCTCGAACCGCAGCATCGGCGCCCGCAGCGCCACCAGCCCCCTGGCGCGGAGCTTGGCTGCGGTGGTCTCATCGTCCGGTTGAGGACGGGTCACCAGAACGGCCATGCGTCAAACCTCAAACAATGCTACCGAACCACGGAAACGCCGGTTTGGCCGCGAGCGCAAGGACCGAGATTGGATAAAGCGACGGCAATGCGCGTATTGGGAATCGAGACCACCTGCGACGAAACCGCGGCCGCCGTGGTCGAGCGCGGCAGCGACGGCGTGGGGCGCATTCTCTCCAATATCGTCCGCTCACAGATCGCCGAACATTCGGCCTTCGGCGGGGTGGTACCAGAGATCGCGGCGCGCGCCCATATCGACATGCTTGACGGCCTGATCGAACGCGCCATGAACGAGGCGGGGTTAGGCTTCGCGCAGCTCCAGGCGGTTGCCGCCGCCGCGGGCCCCGGCCTGATCGGCGGCGTCATCGTCGGTCTGACCACGGCCAAGGCGATCGCGATGGTGCATGACACCCCGCTGATCGCGGTCAATCATCTCGAAGCCCACGCTTTGACGCCGCGGCTGACCGACGCGTTGGGATTTCCCTATTGCCTGTTCCTGGCCTCCGGCGGTCACACCCAGATCGTGGCCGTGCTCGGCGTCGGCAACTATGTCCGGCTGGGCACCACGGTCGATGACGCGATCGGCGAGGCCTTCGACAAGGTCGCCAAAATGCTCGGGCTGCCCTATCCCGGAGGACCCGAAGTCGAACGGCAGGCGGAAGGCGGTGACCCCGAGCGATTTGCCTTGCCGCGGCCCATGCTCGGACGGGTCGAGGCCAATTTCTCGCTGTCAGGCCTGAAGACCGCGGTGCGCAACGAGGCCAGCCGGCTGCAGCCGCTCGAGCCGCGCGATATCCGTGACCTCTGCGCCAGCTTCCAGGCGGCGGTGCTGGACTCGACGGCGGACCGGCTGCGGGTCGGCCTGCGTCTGTTCCAGGAACGATTCGGCCCGCCGCGCGCGCTGGTCGCCGCCGGGGGCGTCGCGGCCAACCAGGCCATCGGCCGCGCGCTCAAGGACGTCGCGGCCCGCGCGGAGACCCGGCTGATCATCCCTCCGCCGGCGCTATGCACCGACAATGGCGCGATGATCGCCTGGGCCGGCGCCGAGCGGCTGGCGCTCGGATTGCTCGACGGGATGGATGCGCCGCCCCGCGCGCGCTGGCGTCTGGATGCCGGTCCCATCGCGGCGGCAGGCCAGTCCAGGACCCGGGTGGATTTTTGAGGACATCGGCGATGCAAAGGATCTGCACGGCGCTGCTTTTGGTTTTCTCCGCTCCCTGCGCCGGCAGGCGCGGCGGCGGTGGGCGCCACTGAGAGGCCGCGATGCGCGTACTGCAATCCGTGACGGTGGTCGGCGCCGGGGCCTGGGGGACGGCGTTGGCGGAGGTGGCCACGCGGGCTGGACGCGACGTCATGCTATTTGCCCGCGATCCGGCCGCCGCCGCTGACCTCAAGGCCCGCCGTGAAAACCCGAGATTGCCTGGGGTCAGGTTGGCGGCCGGCATTGATGTGACCAGCGACCTGGCCGCAGCCGCAACCGCCGATGTGGTTCTGATCGCTACTCCGGCGCAGCTTCTGCGCCAGGCCATGATCGCGCTCACGCCCCACCTCGCCGTGGCCACGCCAGTGATCGCCTGCGCCAAGGGCATCGAGCGCGGCACCCACCGGTTCATGACCGAGGTGATCGTGGACTCAGCACCCCAGGCCGTTCCGGCCATCCTGTCCGGGCCAAGCTTCGCGGAGGACGTCGCGCGTGGATTGCCGACCGCCGTCACGCTGGCCGCCAGCGACGAGCAGGTCGCGCGCCGGCTGGTCCAGGCGCTGGGCTCGTCGACCTTCCGGCCCTATCACTCGACGGATATCCGCGGCGTCGAGATCGGCGGCGCAGCGAAGAACGTGCTCGCGATCGCGGCGGGCATTGCGGTCGGCCGACGGCTCGGCGCTTCGGCGCAGGCGGCGCTGACCACGCGCGGTTTCGCCGAACTGATGCGGCTCGGGCGCGCCTGCGGCGCGCGCAGCGAAACCTTGGCGGGATTATCCGGCCTCGGTGATCTGATCCTGACCTGTTCAAGTCCGCAATCGCGCAACCGCGCGCTTGGCATCGCGCTCGGCCGCGGCGAGCTGCCACTTGGCGACAAGCTTGCCGAGGGCGCCTTCACCGCGCCGGTGCTGATCGAACTGGCCGCCGCGCGCCAGGTCGATATGCCCGTATCCCAGGCGGTGGCGGCGATCCTGAGCGGCGCAAGCAGCATCGATTCCGCGATCGACAGGCTATTGGGCCGGCCGTTCCGGGCGGAGAGCTAAGCTTGTCGCGGGCGTGCGACGCTTGCTAAGCAAAGCCAGCGAGAACAGCGATGGCCAGAGCGGCTTCCGGCTACGATGAATTAAAGGGTGGCGCCATGAATTACTGGCTGGTGAAGTCGGAACCCGCGGTGTGGTCATGGGATCAGCAGGTTGAAAAAGGCGCCAAGGGCGAGGCCTGGACCGGCGTGCGCAATTTCACCGCCCGGCAGAACCTCGTGCGAATGAAGAAAGGCGATCGTGCCTTCTTCTATCACTCCAACGAGGGCAAGGAAATCGTTGGCATCGCCGAGATCATCAGGGAAGCCTATCCGGATCCCACCGACCAGACCGGCAAATTCGTGTGCGTCGATCTCAAGGCGGATAAGCCGCTCAAGACCCCGGTAACCATGGCCGCGATCAAGGCCGACAAGCGTCTTGTGGCGATGGCGCTGGTGAAACAATCCCGGCTGTCGGTCCAGCCGGTGACGGCAGCGGAATGGAAGATCGTCTGCAAGATGGGTGGAATTTGAGTTGGTCGCGGCCCTAACGCGGTGCTCACGCGTCGCGACAAGCGAATGGCGTTTCGCCAGCGTGCGGTTTCGTGAGGCGCACGCCTCGGAAACATGAGCGAACACGGATTTCAACAACCAGCTAAGCATCTCAGCAGGCATAGAACGGCGCTAAGCCAGGCAAGCAGCCTCACCGTTCGCCGAGATAAAGCTCAGAAAAAATTTATATCTCAACACTAAGTTGCAACCGGCCGATGGCGCTAGCGACAGGAGATGTCCCTTGACTATCGCAGGTGACAGCGAAGACGCGATATCGCCTGACAAAGGGGTGAGCATCGCTATGACGCGAGCTCTCGAGATCGAAGCCGAGCGATTACTGTCACAGCGCACCCGGGACATCTTCTTTTCTCCCGAGATGCTGCGCGCCTTCCGTGAAAAAACCTGGCCGCAGCGCAGCAAGGTCGTGCGCGGATGGATGGTCTCCGTCGGCCTGATCGCTATCATGATTGTGCCTCTCACCATTCTGCTCAGCCCTGATACCTTCTTCGCTTCGATCCTTCTCAGTGGGCTGGTCGTCCCCCTGCTGACTGCGTTGAACTATCCGGTCTGGCGAAAGCCTCGCGGTGCCGCAATTGAAGGTCTGTCGCTGCTGCTCTTGATGATATGCATCACCATCGCCTATGGCGTCCTCGCCGCCATCACGGGCGGCACCGGCTTTCAGCGCATCCTGACCAGCGTCCAATTCGTCAATGCCGTCGCCATCGTGGTGTTACCTGTCGAGTTCATCTGGTCACTCGCCCTGACGGCGAGTTGCCTGGCGATCTTCCTTGGTTTCGAGCTCTTCAACCCCGCGATCGGCATCACGGAAGCGACCAGTGTCACGTTGTTTTACGGGTTGGGCATCTATGCGGCGACCATGGCACGGAAAACCCAGTGGATCCTCTCGCAAAAAATTTTCCTGATGGGGCTGCGTGACTTGTATCGCGGAGAGGCACTGAAGGCCGCCAACGCGCAGCTGGAGGTCCTTGCGAACCGCGATCCGCTGACCGGCCTCGGCAACCGCCGATCGGCCGCCGCTGTTATCGAGATGCTGTGGAAAGACCAGCGGATCGCGAAATCGTCGATCGCTTTCGTGATGGCGGACATCGACTTCTTCAAGCGGCTCAATGACAGTGCCGGCCATGCCGCAGGCGATGAATGCATTCAACGCGTCGCCCACGCCATCGAGCAAACCGTGCGGTCCGGCGACGACTCCGTGTTTCGCTACGGCGGCGAGGAGTTCCTGATCATCCTTACCAAAACCACGCCCGAGCGGGCGTGGCACGCGGTGGAGCGGATTCGCTGCAAGATTGAAGCGCTTGGTATCGTCAATCCTGGGGCACCACCCGCGAACGGCGGCAACGGAGTCGTGACGATGAGCCTGGGCGTCGCCTTCGCCGATGACGATGCCGCGCCGGAAATGATCACCCGATGGGCCGACGAGGCGCTCTATGACGCCAAGCGTTCCGGGCGGAACGCGACTTTTCTATCGACAGCTAAGTCCACCGATATGCCGCCCGCCGAGCCGCAACGCCGCTCGGGTGACCCGCCACCAAGGTCCGTCAAGAGGCTCGCTTGACCGACATTTCGTCTGCAGGTTGGGCGAAATATAGGACCGACTCGCTGCGTCCGACGACGCCGCTCGGTCCGCCGGTCGCAACGATCAATGCCTGTAGATATTTCAGCGTGCATAGCGTCATTATCGCGGGCCCTACTCAGGAAAAATTCAGTTTTCATCTGCAACCTTCGGATGAATGACGGGGACGGCGGGGGTTGACATTGGCCGGCAGCAGCATCCATCCGACCGGCCTCGGCGAGGTGACGAGCCTTGCGGTGGCGCCCAGTCTCAAAGCCGAGACCGAGCGGCTGCTGTCGCTGCGCACGCGCGATATCCGGTTCTCGCCGGAAATGCTCCGCGCCTACCGCAGCAGGACTTGGCCGCAGCGCAGTAAGATCGCGCGCTCCTGGATGATCTGGGTCGGGCTGATTGCGATCGCTTTTGTTCCAGTCAGCTATCTGCTCGCGCCGACCACGCTGTGGTATACCGCCGTCGTCAGTGGGATCCTGGTCCCTGCGATGCACGGCTGTGCCTATCTGGTCTGGCGCAAGCCTCGCAGCGCCGTGGTCGAAGGCGTTTCGCTGGTCCTGCTGATGAGCGGCGTGATGATCGTGTCCGGCGGCCACGCCATCATCGCGGGTGGCAGCGAATTTGAACGTCTTCTGACCGGCATTTTGTTCGTGCACGCCATTGCGATCGTGGTGTTTCAGGTCGAACAGCTGTGGTCGCGGGCGCTGATGGTCTGCTCGCTCGTGATCTTCTTCTGTTTCGAACTCCTCAATCATGCGATCGGCGTCCAAGACGCGATCGGAACGGTGGCGTTCTATGCGATGTGCATGTTCGCCGCGACAATCGCCCGGAAGACCCAATCGATCCTGGCGCAAAAGACCTTCCTGATGGCGCTGCGCGACCAGTATCGCAGCGACTCGCTGAAGAGCGCCAATCAGCAGCTGGAAATCCTGGCGACGTGCGACCCGCTCACCGGGCTCGGCAACCGGCGCTCGGCCGCAAAACGGATCGAGACATTGTGGAACGACCGGCGGACTCCAAAAACGTCAATTGCCTTCCTGATGGCGGATATCGATTCGTTCAAGCGCCTGAACGATAGCGCCGGCCATGCCGCCGGCGACGCCTGCATTCAGCGCGTTGCCGCGACGATCGAACAATCCGTGCGTTCGGGCCATGACGCCGTGTTCCGCTATGGCGGCGAAGAATTCCTGATCGTGCTCAGCAACGCCACGCCTGATCTCGCCAGCGAAGTGGCGGAGCGGATCCGCCGCGCCGTCGAAGCGCTCGGCATCGTTAATCCCGGTCTGTTGAGCGCGCATGATCGGAAAAACGTGGTGACGATCAGCCTCGGCATCGCCTTCGCCCGCGACGAGGCGGCGCCGGAGCTGGTGGCCAAATGGGCCGACGAGGCGCTGTACGACGCCAAGCGTTCAGGGCGGAACGCCGTCGCTCTCTCAGCCGGACAAACCACTGCTTCAGCGGCAGCCGGACCGCCGCACCGATCGACCGATGCTTCGGACATTTCCGTCAGAGTGATTGCCTGACAGCCGGGATCGAAGACCTTGGTGCCGCGGCGGCGAGGCGTAGCGGTAATTGCCTTGGTGATCCGTTAAGCCTGTTATCTTGAAGTCTAGCGTTTCCGTTAGCCAGGCATGGCGAATCGCGCCTTCAGGTCATGGAAAGTTCAGAACTCGACGCGACACTCCGAACAGAATCGAGGGATCTTTGCGAGTGAGATGATTACGGATGACGGCGTCCGACGACGATTTCAGTGTATCCATGACGCCCGGACTGCAAGCCGAGACCGAGCGGCTGCTGTCTGGGCGAACGCGCGATATCCGATTCTCCGACGAGATGGCTCGGGCCTATCGCCGCAAGACCTGGCCGCAGCGCAGCAAGATCGCCCGTGCCTGGATGCTCTGGATGGCGCTGATGGCCATCGTCTACGTTCCGATCAACCAAATGCTGGCCCCCGATGCCCTGATGGCGACGGTGATCGTGAGCGGTGGACTGTCGCCCGTACTGCATGGGTGTTGCTACCTGGTCTGGCGCAGGCCTCGGAGCAACGCCGTCGAAGGCCTTTGCCTCCTGCTGCTGACGAGCATTAGCATGATCGCGTTTGGCTGCCTCGCCGCCGCCGCGGGCGGCAGCGATTACGAACGCATTCTAACCATGATCGTATTCGTCAACACGATCGCGGTCATGGTCTTCGACCTCGCCTATGCCTGGTTGCTCGCCGTGATGTTCTCCACCGTCGGCATCTTCTTCGGGTTTGAACTGTTCAATCCGACGATCCATTTGAAGGATGCGATCGCGACGACCTTGCCCTATGCGTTCGGCATTTTTGCGGTGACCATCGCCCGGAAAACCCAATCGGTCCTGGCACAAAAGACCTTCCTGATGGCGCTGCGTGACCAGTATCGCAGCGCTTCGCTGAAGAGCGCCAATCAACAGCTGGAAATCCTGGCGACGCGCGATCCGCTGACGGGCCTTGGCAACCGTCGTTCGGCTGCGCATCTGATCGAGACATTATGGAACGACCGGCGGACTCCGAAAACGTCGATTGCCTTCCTGATGGCGGATATCGATTCGTTCAAGCGGCTGAACGATAGCGCCGGCCATGCCGCCGGCGACGTCTGTATTCAGCGCGTCGCCGCGACAATCGAACAAACGCTGCGGTCGGAGGATGACGCCGTGTTTCGCTATGGCGGCGAGGAATTCCTGATCGTGCTCAACAGCGCCACGCCCGATCTCGCCGTCGAATTGGCGGAGCGGATTCGCTGCGCCGTCGAAGCGCTTGCCATCGTCAATCCCGGTCTGCCGAGCGCGAAAGATCGGAAAAGCGTGGTGACGATCAGCCTCGGCATCGCCTTTGCCCGCGACGATGCAGCGCCGGAGCTGGTTGCCAAATGGGCCGACCAGGCGCTTTACGACGCCAAGCGTTCGGGCAGAAACGCCGTCGTCCTTTCGGCCGGACAAAAAAACCCTGCTTCGCCGACAGCCGAGCCGCCGCACGGATTAATCGATGCGCCGGAACACTCCGTCCGATTGATCGCCTGACACCAGGGATCAAAGACGCTTGTTACCGCTGCGCGGCAAGGCGGAACCGGATGCACGACTTTGGTGTCCCGTTAAGCCTGACCGCTTGAATTGTAGCGATTTCGTAAGGCCGGCGTAGCGCATGGCGCCCTCAGGTCATGAAAAGTTCAGACCTCAACGCCACTCTTGGAACCCATCAAGGATCTTTGCGAGAGATGGTCGCAGCATGACAGCGTCCGACGGCGATTTCTGCGTGCCCCTGACCCCCGGTCTGGAAGCCGAAACCGAGCGGCTGTTGTCGCGGCGAACCCGCGATATCCAGTTCTCGGCCGAGATGGTCCAGGCCTACCGCCGCAAGAGCTGGCCGCAGCGCAGCAAGATTATTCGCGCCTGGATGGTCTGGGTCGGCCTGCTCTGCATCCTCTACGTCCCGATCAGCTACCTGCTGGCTCCGCAAGCCCTGGTCTCGACCATTCTGATCAGCGGTCTATTGATCCCGGCGCTGCACGCTTGTGTCTATGTGATCTGGAAAAAACCGCGCAACGCAACGGTGGAAGGCATGTCGCTGGTCCTGCTGATGCTCGGTATCAGCATCAGCTATGGCTGGCTCGCCTTGCACTCCGGACGCAGCGACGAACGCATTATCACCGGCGTCATATTCGTCAATGCAATGGCGATCGGGGTCTTCAATATCGATTATGTCTGGTCGCTGGGCATGATGATGTCAGCGGTCACGATTTTCTTTGGCTTCGAAATGGTCAATCCCTTGCTGTATTCTGAGGAAGCGGTTGGCACCAGTATCTTCTATTTTTGCGCAGTCTATTCCGCAGCCATCGCGCGAAAAACCCAGGTCATCCTGAGCCAGAGGACATTTCTGTTGTCGCTGCGCGACCAGTATCGCAGCGCGGCGCTGAACCGTGCTAACCAGCAGCTGGAAATCCTGGCCACCCGGGACCCACTTACCGGTCTCGCCAATCGCCGTTCGGCCGCCGATCTGTTGGACCGGCTCTGGAACGACCGCCGGATCCCGCGATCTTCGGTCGCATTCGTGATGGCGGACATCGATTCGTTCAAGCGGCTCAACGACAGCGCCGGTCATGCTGCCGGCGATGAATGTATCAGGCGAGTCGCCGCGACAATCGAACAAACCATACGGGCCGGCGACGACGCCGTGTTCCGCTATGGCGGCGAGGAATTCCTGATCGTTCTCACCAACGCCACGCCCGATCTCGCCTTCGAACTGGCGGAGCGGATCCGGCGGGCCGTCGAAGCGCTCGCCATCGTCAATCCCGGCCTGCCAAGCGTGCACGATCGGAAAGGCGTGGTGACGATCAGCCTCGGCATCGCCTTTGCCCGCGACGATGCAACGACGGATCTGGTGACCACATGGGCCGATGAGGCGCTGTACGACGCCAAGCGTTCCGGCCGAAACGCGGTTTTTCTGGCGACAAGGGAAGAAGGCGAGGGCGCAGCGGTCGACGCCTGCGAACCAAAGGATCGACCCGGCGATGCCCGGGCGGGCAAGACCAGGATGACGGCATGATCGGGCGGCCCCTGTCCGATCTCTATATACCCGTTGAAGTGTAGATGAATGGGGAACTCGCTGAGGGAAAATTCAGAAATCACCGCTATCAAGTTCCCAGGCAAGCGACAGGCGTTGCACCAGACGGGGAGATTCTTGGGTTTGGCGGGCACCAGCAGCAACGTTTTCGCACTCTCCCCCGCAGCCGGACCGGCCGTGACGGAAGGACTCGCTGCCGAGACCGAGCGGCTGTTGTCGGGTCGAACCCGCGATATCCGGTTCTCGCCGCAGATGTTGGCTGCCTATCGCAGCAAGACCTGGCGGCAGCGCAGCACGATTGCGCGCTCCTGGATGATCTGGGTCGGGCTGATTGCCATCGTCTTCGTGCCCGTGAGCTATCTCATGGCACCGAATTCGTTTTTGCCCGCGGCCGCGATCAGCGGGCTGGCGGTCCCGGCGCTGCATGCCTTGGGCTATCTGGTCTGGCGCAAGCCTCGCAGCGCCGCAGTGGAAGGATTGTCGCTGGTGTTGTTGATGAGCAGCGTCATGATTGCCTACGGTTTCCTGGCCGTGGCCGCGGGTGGCCGCGACTATGAGCGCTTCATGAGCTGCATCGTCTATGTCAACACCATCGCGATCGTGGTGTTTCATGTCGAATATGTCTGGTCTTTGCTGCTGATGGTGTCTTCCACCGCGATTTTCCTTGGCTTTGAAATCTTCAACCCGGCGATTGATCTCAAGGAAGCGATCGGCACCTCGGTGTTTTACGCGATGGCGATCTTCGCGGTCACCAATGCGCGAAAGACCCAGTTGATCCTCAGCCAGAAAACCTTCCTGATGTCGTTGCGCGACCAGTACCGCCGCGACCAGCTGGAAATTCTGGCGACGCGCGACCCCTTGACCGGGCTCGCCAACCGCCGTTCGGCCGCCGATCTGATCCAGCAAGTATGGAACGACCGCAGTATCGCCAGGGAAGCCATCGCGTTGGTGATGGCCGATATCGATTCGTTCAAGCGTTTGAACGACACCGCCGGCCATGCCGCCGGCGATCTCTGTATCCAGGCTGTCGCCGCCACGATCGTGCAAACCGTGCGGGCGGAGCACGATTTGGTATTTCGCTATGGCGGCGAGGAGTTCCTGATCGTGCTCACCAGGACCTCACCCGACATGGCGCTTGAAGTGACGGAGCGGATCCGCTGCGCGGTCGAAGCGCTGGCCATCGTCAATCCCGGAACCCACAAGGCCGATGGCAGTCATGGCGTGGTAACCATCAGCCTGGGGATCGCCCTCGGGCGCGATGATGCGACGCCGGAGCAGGTCGCTAAATCGGCCGACGCCGCTCTTTACGACGCCAAGCGCTCCGGCCGAAATATGGTGTTCATGTCGAGCGCGCCAGCCGGCGCGATCTCCGAGATGGATGCCGGCACAATGGGGCAGTCGGCGCCACACCCGGTGCTCAAGGACATCCCGCGCATGATCGCCTGACCAAGGCAGGCGGCGATTTGTCAGGCGGCCGGCCTTGCTGCCATCCGCCTGCGAATCCGCCTTTGGTATGCCGTTCGACGTAACAAATTACCCTTCATTAGCCTTGTTAACGATCCGTCCAACGGGCCATACGCACGCCCAGATTGTCATCTTAACGTGTCGTTATTTAATTTCACACGTCTAAGTGGCCAGTTGGGAAAGTTCAGCCATGTCGGTGACGGGACGGTTGCACGGAAACAGCGAGCCCATACAGAATGATAGGACCGTTACCGGACCGCTGGCCAGCCACCGCCCGATAAATCTGCTGACGCCGGATCTCGAAGCCGAGACCGAGCGCCTGCTGGCGAAGCGCACCCGGGAAATCCGGTTTTCTGCCGACATGCAGCGGGCCTACCGCGGCAAGACCTGGCCACAACGCAGCAAGATTGCGCGCTCCTGGATGGTCTGGGTGGCGGCGCTCGCCATGATGTTCGTCCCGATCAGCCATCTGCTTGCGCCTGGCGAACTGTGGCTGGTGGCGCCGATCAGCGGAGGGCTGGTGCCGGCGCTGCACGCTCTCGCCTATCTGGTGTGGTGCAAGCCGCGCAGCGCCGCCACCGAAGGGCTGTCGCTGATCCTGTTGATGACCAGCATCATGATCGCCTTCGGCGCGCTCGCCGTGGCCGCCGGCGGCAGCAATTATGAGCGCTTTCTGACCGGTATTCTGTACGTGAACGCGGTCGCGATCGTCGTCTTCAATGTCGACTTCATCTGGGCCCTGGTCCTGCTCAGCTGCGCGACGACGCTGTTCTTCGGCTTCCAGCTGTTCAATCCCGCGATCGGGCTTGACGAGGCGATCGGGGTCACCTTGTTCTACGCCAGCGGCATCTATGCGGCAGCGATCGCGCGCCGGACCCAGATTATTCTCAGCCAGAAGACCTTTCTGATGTCGCTGCGCGACCAGTATCGCAGCCGCCAGCTGGAGATTCTGGCGACGCGCGATCCCTTGACCGGACTGCCGAACCGCCGCTCGGCCGCCGAACACGTCAATGGGCTGTGGACCGATCGCCGCGTTCCCCTCGCATCGATTGCCCTCCTCATGGCTGATATCGACTTCTTCAAGCGGCTGAACGACAGCGCGGGCCATGCCGCCGGCGATGTCTGCATCCAGCGCGTGGCGCAAACCATCGAGCAGGCGCTGCGGCACGACGAGGACGCCGTGTTTCGTTATGGCGGCGAGGAGTTTTTGATCGTTTTCAAGCATGTCACCCCCGATCTGGCGGTGACGCTCGCCGAGCGGATCCGCCACGCGGTCGAAGCGCTCGCGATTCCCAATCCTGGAATTCAGAGCGCCGAGAGCCGCGGCAGCGTCGTCACGCTCAGCATCGGCGCCGCCTTCGGGCGGGAAGGTGTCGGGCCGGAACGGGTCCTCAAATGGGCCGACGATGCGCTGTACGATGCCAAGCACGCCGGCCGAAACACGGTGATGCTGTCAAAAGCGGGGTCGGTCGACACGCCATCCATCGTTCCCACCGAGATCCAAGCGCATAACGGTATCGACGCGACCCGCTGATGCGAGCTGCTACGCGGCCACCGCCATCACCACCTGGGCCAGCAGCGCCTCGCGCTTCGACTGCGAACGGGTGCCCTTGATGGTCGCCGCGCAGCGTTCGAGCAGGCCGTCTTCGAAGGCGGTAACGATGGTATCGTGGACATAGCTCTTGCGACAGATCGAGGGCGTGTTCGACAATTCATCGGCGGCGGCGCGAACCGCGTCGAGCACCTGCTTGCGCCGGCCGCGGACGCTCGCCGCCGGCGTGATCCGAGACAGCGCTTCCAGCGCTACCGCCGACGCCATCAGGGTGCGGAAATCTTTCAGCGAAATCGCGATGCCGGCGATTTCGCGCAGGAAGCTGTTGACCTGGGCGGTTGCCACCGCGCGGATGATACCCTGCTGGTCGCGGTACTGGAACATGCGCTTGCCAGGGACTCCGCGCAGGATGGCGATGGCCCGAACCAGTTTCGCGGCACCGCATTCCTTGCGCACGGCCTTGCCGCCCTTGGCCTTGAAACTGAGGACGAGGCAATCGTCCTCCAGCGTCACATTTGATTTCAACAGTGTGGTGGCGCCACGGGTGCCGTTCTGGCGGGCATAGGCTTCATTGCCGGGCCGGATCGCGGTACGGGCGATCAGTTCGATGACCGCGGCCAGCGCGAATTCCCGCGTCGGCACCTCGCCCGCAAGCTGCATCGAGACCTGGCGGCGGATCTTCGGCAGCGCCGCCACCAGCCGCGCCAGCCGGTGTGCCTTGCGCTGCTCCCGGACTTTTTCCCAATCGGAATGATAGCGGTATTGCAGCCGGCCGGCGGCGTCGCGGCCAACCGCCTGCAGATGCGACGTCGGATCGGGGGAATAGCGCACCTCGGCATAGGCCGGCGGAACCGCCATTTTGTGCAGGCGGCGGATCGTGCCGACGTGGCGGATCGCGGTACCATTGGCGCGCACAAACGCATAACGCTTGCCGCGCTTGACGCGGCGGATGGTCAGCTCATCCTGGACGCCAAGCTTCAACCCCAGCTCTTTGGCAAGGCTTTCCACGCTGCCCGGGTTAACCGGCGTCAAGGTCACCTCGCCAGCGCCCCGGACGGGCCGGACCGCCTCCAAGTTCTGCTGAATGGTCTGCTGATCCATCATGACGTCAGACGCCTTGCTCCTGAGATCCCGGGTAATGCCGCGATTTCGCTGCTGGTTCCTGCGCGCGGGTTCATCGGGCAAGCCCTTTAGAAGCTTATCGATGCGGGCGCCAGCCTGCTTGGGGGAATTGCGGTCATGGGATACCGTAATTGGCGCTATCGGAGCTGGTTGCCGACCTTTTGACCGCCTCCCCGACGGAATCGTGATCCAGCTGGTCGGTGCCGGTTCGGACCGCGAAGCGGCCGGATTGATCCGGCGCAAGTGCCGTCTGCGTCGAAGGTTCTAATTGTTCCGCTTGTCGGCAGCATCTGGCCCGACGCATAATCGTTTGAACAACCAAGACGGCTCGCGGTGGTCACGTTCACTGTCGGCCATGCCAGGGCGACAAAGGTGAGGGTTGAGATGTCCGAGAAAATCTACGACGTGCCTGCGGAGTGGGCGCAAAAAGCCTGGATCGATCAGGGCAAATATCAGGAGATGTATGCCCGCTCGGTGAGCGATTCCAGCGGCTTCTGGGCCGAACAGGCCCATCGGATCGGCTGGATCAAGCCTTTCACGGAGGTCGAGAACACCTCCTTCGCCCCCGGCCAGATCTCGATCAAATGGTTCGAGGACGGCATCCTCAACGTCGCCTGGAATTGCATCGACCGGCATCTCCATAGCCGCGGCGACCAGACCGCCATCATCTGGGAAGGCGACAACCCCTCGGAGTCGAAGCATATCACCTACCGGCAGCTGCACGATGAAGTCTGCAAATTCGCCAATATCCTGCGCACCCGCAACGTCCAGAAGGGCGACCGGGTCACGATCTATCTGCCGATGATTCCGGAAGCCGCCTACGCCATGCTGGCGTGCGCGCGGATCGGCGCCATCCATTCGGTGGTGTTCGCCGGCTTCTCGCCGGACAGCCTGGCCCAGCGCATCACCGACTGCCAGTCCAAGCTGATCGTCACTGCCGATGAGGGCCTGCGCGGCGGCAAGAAGGTGCCGTTGAAAGACAACGTCGATGCCGCGCTGAAGAAATGCGACGGCGTCGACTGGGTGGTGGTGGTCAAGCGCACCGGCGGTTCGGTCGACATGAACCCGTCGCGCGACCTCTGGTACCATGACGCGGCCGAGATGGTGACGACGGAATGCCCGTGCGAGCCCATGCATGCCGAGGATCCGCTGTTCATCCTCTATACCTCAGGCTCGACCGGTCAGCCCAAGGGGGTTCTGCACACCTCGGGCGGCTATCTGGTGTTCGCCGCGATGACCCATCAATATGTGTTCGATTATCATGACGGCGACATCTACTGGTGCACCGCCGATGTCGGCTGGGTCACCGGCCACAGCTATATTCTGTATGGCCCGCTGGCCAATGGCGCGACCACCCTGATGTTCGAGGGCGTGCCGAACTATCCCGACAATTCGAGGTTCTGGAACGTCATCGACAAGCATAGGGTCAATATCTTCTATACCGCGCCGACCGCTATCCGGGCGCTGATGCAGAGCGGCGATGAGCCGGTCACGAGGACCTCGCGGCAGTCGCTGCGCCTGCTCGGCAGCGTCGGCGAGCCGATCAATCCCGAAGCCTGGGAATGGTACCACCGCGTGGTCGGTGACGAGCGCTGCCCGATTGTCGATACCTGGTGGCAGACCGAGACCGGCGGCATTCTGATTTCGCCGCTGCCCGGCGCCACACGGCTCAAGCCCGGCTCCGCGACGACGCCGTTCTTCGGCGTGGTGCCCGAGATCGTCGATGGCGCCGGCAAGGTGCTCGATGGCGAATGCCAGGGCAATCTGTGCATTGCCAAATCCTGGCCGGGTCAGATGCGCACGGTCTATGGCGACCACGCCCGCTTCGAGCAGACCTATTTTTCCACCTACAAGGGCAAATACTTCACCGGCGATGGCTGCCGCCGGGACGCCGATGGCTACTACTGGATCACGGGGCGCGTCGACGATGTCATCAACGTCTCCGGCCACCGCATGGGCACTGCCGAGGTCGAAAGCTCGCTGGTCGCCCACGCCAAGGTCTCCGAGGCCGCCGTGGTCGGCTATCCGCACGACATCAAGGGCCAGGGCATCTATGCCTATGTGACGCTGATGAGCGGCATCGAGCCGAGTGACGAGCTGCGCAGGGAACTGGTGCAGTGGGTGCGCAAGGACATCGGCCCGATCGCCTCTCCCGACCAGATCCAGTTCGCGCCGGGCCTGCCGAAAACCCGCTCCGGCAAGATCATGCGCCGCATCCTGCGCAAGATCGCCGAGGACGAGCCGGGCAGCCTGGGCGACACCTCGACCCTGGCCGATCCAGCCGTAGTCGACGATCTGGTGGAGCATCGGCAGAACAAGAAGGACGGGTCGGTCTGAGCCTTTACACGTCACAAATCCAGCAGCGGTCCCGCCGGCACGATCCCGGTCGGATTAATGCCGCGATGGCTTTCGTAGTAGTGATGCTTGATGTGAAACAAGTCGACGGTTTCGGCGATCAATGGCTGCCGGTAGAGTTCCCTGAGATAGCGCGCGAGATGCGGGTAATCGACGATGCGACGGATGTTGCATTTGAAGTGCCCGACATAGACGGTGTCGAAGCGGATCAGGGTGGTGAACAGTCGCCAGTCGGCCTCGGTCAATCGGTCGCCCATCAGCCAGCGTCGGCCGGACAACCGGTGCTCGAGCCAATCGAGCGTAGCAAACAACGCGGTCACGGCTTCGTCATACGCGGTCTGGCTGCGGGCAAAGCCCGCACGGTAGACACCATTGTTGACGGTGTCGTAGATCCGCGCATTGAGCGCATCGATCTCGCCCCGCAGCTCCACCGGATAGAAATCGCCGGGTAAGGCTCCGGCCCCGTCGAAGGCCGAATTCAGCATCCGGATGATCTCGGAGGATTCGTTGCTGACGATCTGCCCGGTCTTGCGATCCCACAACAGGGGGACGGTGACGCGTCCGGTATAGACCGGGTCGCCCGCGGTATAGACCTGATGCAGCCACCGCGCCCTCAGGATCGGATCCGCGATCACGCCGCGACCCGGCTCGAAGGTCCAGCCATCGGCGCCCATGTACCAGTGCACCACCGACAGGCTGATCGCGTCCTGAAGCCCCTTCAGGGCGCGAAAGATCAGGGTGCGGTGGGCCCAGGGACAGGCCAGCGAGACGTAGAGATGATAGCGACCGGGTGCAGCGGCAAAGCCGCCGCGGCCGCTTGGACCCGGAGAGCCATCCGGCGTGATCCAGTTGCGCAGCGGCGACGCAGGACGTGTGAAGTGGCCGGACGCGTCGGTCGGAAAGTTGTCTTCCTGGCGCCAGACGCCATCAACCATCATACCCATGAGGATCAGCCTTTACCATTTTCACGGAATTGTCAGGGAAGGACGACGGCGGGCTTACGTTTTTCGGCGAGTGTTGTTTTCCGGGCATTTACTTTGACGCGAGCATTTTCTTTGTTTTAACGCGCTGGATGCCGGAGCGACACGGAAACCTGACGGCAATGCCAGCATTTGGAGAGCTTGGCGGATACGAGAGAGCCCCCGAGGGGATTACGAGCGTCAGCGGAGAACACGTGATGTCGATCAGAATTGCAGCGGCGCTTGCCGCCACCATCGGGGCAGGCGTTTTGCTGTCAACGGCGGCCGCGGCCGCGCCTGACATGGTCGGGTTTCGCGGCGATTACGCGCCGGGCACGATCGTCGTCAAGACCAATGAGCGCAGGCTCTATCTGGTGCTCGATTCCGGCATGGCGGTGCGGTACCCGGTCGGCGTCGGCAAGGCCGGCAAGCAATGGGCTGGAACCACCCGGATCGACGGCAAATATCGTAATCCCGCCTGGTCGCCGCCCGCCGAAGTCAAGCACGACAAGCCGTCGATGCCGGATGTCATCCCGGGCGGTTCGCCGCACAATCCGATGGGGGTGGCCGCGATGACTCTGGCCGGCGGCGAATATGCCATTCACGGCACCAATATGCCGGGCTCGGTCGGCGGCTTTGTCTCCTATGGCTGTATCCGGATGCTGAATACCGATATCACGGACCTTTATCAGCGGGTCTCGGTCGGAACCACCGTGGTGGTCTCGCGCTAGTTTCCGTCCGCGAGCTCAAAAATCCGAAGCGATGCCTTTGTTCTCCCAATCGCCGTAGCGGGTGGGCTCCGGTCCCTTCGGACCCTGGAACTCGGCGGGCAGCGGCCTCGCGCTGGCCTCAAGGGCCCGCCGCCGCGCCGCGGCCTCGGCCAGTGCGCGCTGCGCTGCTGGCGTCAGCTCCTTGCGCGGCAGCATGGCTTCGGCATCGGCCGCTGGCAGGAATGGCTCGGTCATTGCAGAAACCAAATCTATGACAATGGCGCGCCAACGCAAGGCATCCGCCGGTA
>Ga0302319_10007285_pt1 | contig 21784 bp, 17 predicted proteins | sample Bog_T0_2_FD_203319 | JGI IMG/M metagenome (GOLD analysis project Ga0302319, IMG submission 203319) | Peat permafrost microbial communities from Stordalen Mire near Abisko, Sweden - Bog_T0_2 | ecosystem: Environmental > Terrestrial > Soil > Wetlands > Peat | place: Sweden: Abisko, Stordalen Mire... | reverse complement strand
CATCTTCGCCGCTCGTCTTGCCGCCGCCATCCCCCCCGACCCCGAACCCGTGCTCTGCGATGCCTACCTCGCGCAGGCCTCCGTCACCACCCTCGCCTACCGCACCGACCTGCAACGGGGCGGCGATCCGCGGCGGGTTCCGGCCGGGCGTCGCCTTGGCGTCTCGCCGACGCTCGGACCGTTCACCTACCGGCCCCGGTCGTACCGCGAACTGACGGCGGCCGAGCAGGCCGCCCTGCTCCGCGATCCGCGATTCCAGTTGTTCGCCGCCGCGATCCGTGCCCGGATCGTGCCCTGGAAAATCACCCTGCCGGCCGCGGAGATGCTGCTCCCGCGGCCGGCGTTCATCACGCTGCCGGCCGCGCCGGGCGTCCCGTAAGCCGCCATGCCGACGCCCGAAGATCTTGCCGGCGGACTCGATCCGCAGCGACTCCAGCAGGTGCTAAACGCCGTCCACGCCCAGGTCGCGACCGCCTTATGGCTCTCCGCCGGCATGCTCTGCGCCATCGCCACCATCGCCTGCCTCGCCTTCGGCTGGCGCCGGGCGGCACTGGGTTGCGGGCTGCTCTACTCGGCAACCCTGTGTTTCGTGCACAACGGCCACGCGCAGCTCCTGGGGCCGGCCGGATGCGGCCTCGCCGTGATGGGCTTCTTGTGGCCGGAACGAAAAGGTAGACGCGACGTTCCGTCGCGTATCGACAAGGAACGCGGCAGAATGCCGCGTCCATCTCCATGATGCATTTCAGGGACCCGGCCGCGGACGGCGAACTGCTCGCCGAACTGAAGGACGAGAGCGTGCTCGCCCCCGACGCGATCGCCCGCATCGACGCGTTGCTGGGCAGCCCCGAGAGCGGCGCCCTGAACGACTTTCTGCTCGCCGGCGCGGCCATCATCCCCGAGCCGGCCTGGCTGACCTGGCTGATCCGGCGGCACGACTGCCACCGCTTCGGACGCGTCGCCTGGCACGACGAGGCGGCTGGTTGGGCGCGCGGCGGAGTGCCGCCGGACGGCAACCTGCCCTATCGCCGTGCGGCCGATGGCGCCATCCTCGTGGCCGTCCTCCGCCCCGACCGACGAGCCGCCACCGCGGCCCGTCTGCTTCCCGCCACCGCGGACCCACCAGCTCCCCGCCTGCATTGGGCCGCCGCCACCTTGCGCGAGATGCGGGAACTGCGGTCGGCCTGGGAAAGGCGGCCCCTCGATCCCAGTTAGCGCCTCACGTGCCGTAGCGCCGCTCCCCGTTCAGCCAGACCGGCGCCCCGAAATGGAGCAGGGAGCCGTCGGGCTTGCGCAGGGGCTCGGCCGAGTACTGCGGCAGGTAGATCCGGCGCCAGTGGGGGGTCGTATTGGCGCCGCTGCGGTGGAAAACCAGGCTCGAGAACACCGCGATGCTGCCCGCCGGGATGATGACCGGATCGCCCGGATCGGGGCCGAAATAGCCTTCCTGGTCGTTCGTCTCCGCGTTGGTCACGTGCTCCACCAGCCCGGCGCCGTTGGCCCGGGAGTACGGCAGGAGATAGACGGTGCCATTTGCCTCCGTCACGTCGTCCAGCGTGACCCAGCAGGTGATGTAGGGCTGGTGCGGGATCGGGTGGACGTAGCCGGAGTCCTGGTGCCAGCTGAATTTTCCGCCCTGCTCCGGCCCCTTGACCACGAACTGCTCATAGAACAGGTGGGCGGTGTCACCCAGCGTCGCCCGGCAGATGTCCGCCATCAGGTCGCTGAAAATGAATTCGCCCAGCCGCGTCTCCCGGTAGCGCTTGGCGATGAAATACCGCCCCTTGGCGTTGATCCCGTCGCGCCGGCCCCCGTTGGCCGCGAAGGCCGCGTCGAATTCCGCGACGAGCCGCAGGCACTCCTCCCGCATCATCCGCAGGTGCTCTTCCGGCACGACGCGCTCGAGCACGAAGTACCCCTCCTGCTTAAACTGGGCCTGCTGTGCCGCGGTGACCACGCTCATGGGCCCACGAGCAAAGTTCAACCCGCCGACGACTCAACCATTTTCCCGTTCGTCGTTTCCGCTTGCCTTTCCCCGCGCGCCATTTTTCTCTGCCGACCGAAGCCCGCCCGCCCCCGATGAACCGACTTTTTCATACGCCGATGATTTACGTCGCGCCCGCGGGCCCCTCGGCCTTCTGAGTCGAGTTTTGGCCCGCCGCGATCGAGCGGGCCCGGAAGCTCCCACGTTTCCCGCACCCCGCTCCGCCCGAGCGGGTTTTTTTATTTTCCCATTTGCCCCTCCCTTTCACTTCCATGTTTTCCCAATTGCCCATCGTCTGGTCGCTGATGCGGGGCCACCGCCTGCGCTACACGGGCGCCCTGCTCGCCATGGCGCTGGCCACGCTGATCAATTACTGCGTGCCGCTGGTGGGCGGCGCCACGATCGACTACGGCGTGGCCGGCCGCACGGTCGACCCCGCCACGCCGGCGCTGGTCGGCCGCCTGCTCGCCCTGCTCGGCGGCGCCGCGTTCCTGCGCACGCACCTCTGGCTCGCCCCGCTCGCCATGGTGGCCCTGGCCGCCGCGAGCGGGCTCTGCAGCTACCTCAAGGGCTGGCAGGCGTCGCTGGCGAGCGACGGCACGTCGCGCCAGCTCAAGGACCGGCTCTACGACCATATCAATCACCTCCCGGCGCGGTACCACGATCGCGCGGACACCGGCGACCTGGTGCAGCGCTGCACCAGCGACGTCGAGACCACCCGGCTGTTCCTGGCCGGCCAGGTGATGGAGATCGTCAATGCGCTCATCCTGGGCGCGATGGCCCTCCCGCTCATGCTCTCGCTCAACGCCCGGATGACCCTGGTCTCCTTCTCCCTCATCCTGCCGATCATCGCTTACGGCTACGTCTACTTCAGCAAGGTCCGCCACGTCTTCCGGGAGGTGGAACAGGCCGAGAGCGCGCTCACCGCGGTCGTCCAGGAAAATCTCACCGGCATCCGCGTGGTGCGGGCCTTCGCCCGCCACGACTTCGAGCAGTCGAAGTTCGCCGTGCCCAACGCGCTCTACCGCGACCGCAACCTGCGCCTGCTCCACCTCATGGCCTGGTACTGGTCGATCAGCGACAGCTTCGTCCTCTGCCAGATCGGGCTGACGCTGATCGTGGGCGCGCACGAGGTCACCGCCGGGCGGCTGACCGTCGGCCTGCTCTTCGCCTTCATCTCCTATCTCGGCATCATGATGTGGCCGCTGCGCCAGCTGGGCCGGATTCTCACCGACCTGGGCAAGACCTCCGTCGCGATCGCGCGCATCTCGGAGATCCTCGGGGCCCGGCCCGAGGCGCCCCCCGCGTCCGCGCCCTGGCTGCTGGGGCAGCCGATCGCCGGCCGGATCGCGGTGCGCCACCTGCACTTCCACCACGCGGGCGGTCCGGGGCCGGCCCCGGGGCCCGGCGCGCTCAATGGGATCTCCTTCGACGTCCGGCCCGGCGAGTCGCTGGCCATCCTCGGGGCCTCCGGCGCGGGCAAAAGCACGCTGGCGCACCTCCTCCTCCGCCTCTACGACTACACCGAGGGCTCGATCCAGCTCGACGGCCGCGAGCTCTCGTCGCTGCCCCGCGCCTGGGTGCGGCGTCAGGTCGGCGTCGTGATGCAGGAGCCGTTTCTCTTCTCCAAGACCCTGCGCGAGAACCTGCGCCTGGGCCGCGGCGATGCGCCCGACCACGAGATCGAGGAGGCGGCCCGCGTCGCCTCGATCCACGACACCATCCTCTCCTTCGAGCAGGGTTACGGCACCCTGATCGGCGAACGCGGCATCACCCTCTCCGGCGGCCAGCGCCAGCGCGTCGCGATCGCGCGCGCCGTCCTCCGGCGCCCCCCGGTGCTGATCCTCGACGACGCCATGAGCTCGATCGACGGCGAGACCGAGGCCCTGGTGCTCGCGGCGCTCCGCGAGCGCCGGGGCCGCTCCACCACCCTGCTGATCGCCCACCGCCTCTCCACCGTGGCCCACGCCGACCGCGTGATCGTGCTCGACCACGGCCGGATCATCCAGGCCGGCACCCACGCCGAGCTCTCCGCCCAGGAGGGCCTCTACCGCCGGTTGTGGCGGATCCAGACCAGCCTGGAGGCGGACTTCCAGGATCAGCTGAAGTCGGGCTAAAACCATGGCCACCCCCTTCCATCAGGAGGACGAGTTCCGCCCCACGCTCGACACCGGGCTGTGGCTGAAGATCCTGCGCCGGGCCCTGGCCCTGAAGGGCCACCTGGCCGCGTTGCTGGCGTCCGCCGTCGTGGTCGCGTCGTGCGATGCGACCTTCGCCCTGGTCACCCGCTGGGTGATCAACGGCGTCGTGCAGCAGGGCGGCCGCGCCGCGTTCGGACATTACGTCGCCGGCTACCTCGCGGTCACCTTCACGCTCTGCGCCGGGGTCTGGGTCTTCATCAACGTGGCCGGCGGGCTGGCCAACCGGCTGGCGCACGACATCCGCCGCGACTGCTTCGCCAAGCTCCAGACCCTGGAGTTCGCGTATTTCGACACCCGCCCGGTCGGCTGGCTGATCACCCGCCTGACCAGCGACTGCGACCGGCTCTCCCGCATCATCGCCTGGGGCTGCCTCGACATCACCTGGGCGGTCAGCTACGTCATCATGATCGCGACCGCCCTGCTGATCATGAACTGGCGGCTCGGGCTGATCATCCTCGCCATCGTCCCGCCGCTGGCGCTGATTTCGCGGTACTTCCAGCGCCAGCTGATCCTGAGCGCGCGCGAGACGCGCAAGTTCAACTCCCAGATCACCGCCAGCTACAACGAGTCGATCCAGGGCGTGCGCACCACCAAGACGCTGGTGCGCGAAGCCGAGAACCTGGGGGAATTCCGCGAGCTCTCGGCCGCCATGTTCAACGCCTCCGTGCTCAATGCCCGGCAGAGCGCCATCTACTTCCCCATCGTGATGACCCTCGGCAGCCTGGCCGCCGGGGTCGCCCTCTGGCGCGGCGGCTGCCTCACCGCCACCGGCGGGATGGCCCTGGGCACGCTCGTCGCGTTCGTCAACTTTGCCGGCCAGTTCTTCAACCCGATCAACCAGCTCGCCCAGCGGCTGACCGAGCTGCAGGGCGCCCAGGCTGCCGGGGAGCGCGTCATGGGCCTGCTCGAAACCGAACCCGGCATCCAGGACTCGGCCCCGGTCCTCGCGCGCCTGCGGCAGCCGCCCCCGGCCGACCCGGCCCTCGCCCCGGACGGGCTGGCCCGCGCGATCGCGACGGTGGAATTCCGCCACGTCACCTTCCGCTACGAGAACGGCCCGGTGGTGCTGGAGGACTTCAACCTCACGGTCCGCGCCGGCGAGACCATCGCGCTGGTCGGCCCTTCGGGCGGGGGCAAGAGCACGATCGTCTCGCTGGTCTGCCGGTTCTACGAGCCCGTCGCCGGCCAGGTCCTGCTCAACGGGGTCGATTGCCGCGAGCGCCCGCTCGGCTGGCTCCAGTCGCAGCTCGGCATCGTGCTGCAGGCCCCGCATCTCTTCAAGGGCACGGTGCGCGAGAACATCCGCTACGGACGGCTCGACGCGACCGACACCGACGTCGAGACCGCCGCCCGCCTGGTTAACGCCCATGAATTCATCGGGCAGTTGGAGCAGGGCTACGATACCCCGGTCGGCGAGGGCGGCAACCGCCTGTCCACCGGGCAGCGCCAGCTGCTGTCCTTCGCGCGCGCCCTCCTGGCGAACCCGCAGATCTTCGTGATGGACGAGGCCACCTCCTCCGTCGACACCGAGACCGAGCAGCTGATCCAACGCGGACTCGAGATCGTCATGCGGGGCCGGATCAGCTTCGTGATCGCCCACCGCCTCAGCACCGTGCGCTCGGCCGACCGCATCCTGGTCATCACCCGCGGCCGGATCGAGGAGAGCGGCACGCATCTGGAACTGCTCCGGCGCCGCGGCCACTACCACCAGCTCTACACCAGTCAGTTCCGCCGCGAGCACGAGGCGGCGGCGCTGGAGGAGCGCTCACCCGACCGGGCCTGAGACCGGCCGGTGGTACGACGTCGTCATTTTTCCGCCAGCAGCGCCTCCAGGTCGAGGCGGCGGGTGAACATGGCGAGCTTGCCCGCGGCGTCGCGGGGCCATTCCGCGGGCGGGCGGTCGCGGTAGAGCTCGACCCCATTGCGATCCGGGTCGCTCAGGTAAAGCGCCTCGCTCACGCCGTGGTCGGACGCCCCGTCGAGCGGGATCCCGGCGCGGACCACGCGCCGCAGCGCATCGGCCAGCGCCGCCCGCGAGGGATAGAGGATGGCGAGGTGGTAAAGGCCGGTGGTGCCAGCGGGCGGCGGCTCCCCGCCCGCGCTTTCCCAGGTGTTGAGCCCGATGTGGTGGTGATAGCCCCCCGCCGAGACGAACGCCGCCTGCCGGCCCATGCGCTGCATGAGCTCAAAGCCCAGGACCCCGCAGTAAAAGCCGAGCGCGCGGTCCAGGTCCGCGACCTTGAGGTGGACGTGGCCGATCCGGACCCGCGGATCGATGGGCGGATTTTCGCTGGGCATGGCGCCGGCCAGATTGGCAGCGCGTCGCGCCACGTCACGCCAATTGGCTGCGTCCGCGAAAAACGCAGGGTTGTCTTGGCGCGCCCCGCCGGACAAACCACGGGCATGAAAGCATGCGTCATCCGCCAGGCGCGGGCGCTGGCCGTGGAGGATGTGGCCGAGCCGCGGCCCGGCCCCGGCGAGGTCGTGCTCCGCCTCGGGGCGGGCGGCATCTGCGGCTCGGACCTGCATTATTTTGCCGACGGCGGCGTGGGCGATTTCCGGCTGCGCGGGCCGATGATCCTCGGACACGAGGCCGCCGGCACGGTCGCGGCCCTGGGCCCGGAAGTGCGCTCGCTCCGGGTGGGAGATCGCGTGGCGGTGAATCCCAGCCGCCCGTGCGGGGCATGTCCTCCGTGCCGGGCAGGGCGACGCAACCTCTGCCAGAACGTCCGGTTCTTCGGGAGCGCGGCGAGATTTCCCCACGTCAACGGGATTTTCTCGGATCGATTTGTGGCGCCCGAGGAAAACTGCCACCCGATCCCCGGCGCCATGTCCTTCCGCGCGGCGGCGTGCGCGGAGCCCCTCGCCGTCGCGCTCCACGCCGCGGCGCAGGCGGGTCCGTTGGACGGCCGCACGGTGTTCATCGTCGGCTCGGGGCCGATCGGCGTCCTGCTGGCGGCGGCGGCCCGGATGGGCGGCGCGGCGCGGATCGGCGTGACCGACCTGCTCGATGAGCCCCTCGCTTTCGCCCGCGCCATGGGCGCAACCGAGACGGCCAACGCCCGGACTCAACCCGAACGGATCGCGGCCTTTGCGGCCCAGCCGGGCGGGATCGACGTCATCTTTGAGGCCAGCGGCAGTCCGCCCGGGCTCGAGCGCGCGCTCGAGCTGATCGCGCCCGGCGGGACGATCGTGCAGGTCGGCAGCCTTCCAAGCGGGCCGACGCCGGTGCCCCTCAGCCGGATCGTACCCCGGGAAGTCCGCCTGGTCGGCAGCTTTCGCTTCGACCGGGAGTACGCGGCCGCCGTGTCGGCGCTGACCTCCGGCCGCATCGATGTCACGCCCCTGCTGACCCACGACTTTCCCTTCAGCGCGCTGCAGGAGGCCTTCGCCGCCGCCGCCGACCGGCGCACCGGGATGAAGGTCTCCCTCCGGCCGGACTGATCTCCCTCCCACTCATGTCCTTCATCGACTTCGCCCTCGGCAAGCCCCTCGCCACCTCGGAGGAGCGCGCCGAGCAGATCGGCCCCATCGCCGGAATCCCCGTGTTCGGCCTCGACGCCCTGAGCTCCGCCGCCTACGGGCCCGAGGCCGCCCTCACCCTGCTGATTCCCCTGGGGGCCGCCGGCATCGGGGCCGTTGCCACCGGCCTCACCCTGCTCGTCGTCCTGGTGGCCAAGTTCGCCGACGGGGCTTGGATCACGGTGATCATCGTCCCCGCCTTGATCGTCACGATGAAGGCGATCAAGCGCCACTACGACCGCGTGGAATGCGCGGTGATCATCGACCGCCCGGTGAACATCGCCAACCTGACGGAGCCCCTCGTCATCGTGCCGCTCGACCGCTGGAGCCGCATCACGGAAAAGGGACTGCGCTTCGCCATGCGCCTGAGCGACCAGATCCAGGCCGTGCACGTCGACACCGAGGACGGCTGCGACGCGGTCCGGGCCAACTGGGAGCGCAACGTCGCCGGGCCGCTGCGGCAGGCCGGGCACCTGGTTCCCGACCTGGTGTTCCTGCCCTCCCCCTACCGCTACGTCCTCCCGCCCCTCGTGGATTATGTCCTCAAGGTCGAGCACGAGCACCCCGAGCGCCAGGTCGCCGTCCTGATTCCCGAGCTCATGGTCAAGCACTGGTGGGAGGCTCCCCTCCACAACCAGCGCGCCCAGCTGCTCAAGCTCCTCCTGCTCGTGCGCGGCAACCAGCGCATCATCGTGATCAACATTCCATGGTACATTTAGGCAGGCGACGGTTGGATCAATTCGATCAGGGAGGTCCCCTTCGCGATCGAATTGATCCAACTGCCCGCGTCACCTCTGCGTGGGGGGCTCAGCGCCCAACCACGATCGTCCGTCCCGCGAAGGTCACTTGGTCTCCGACGGCCAGTTTCTTGCCCCGCCGCACCTCCACTGCGCCGTTCAGGAGCACCTGCCCGTCGCTGATCGCCTGCTTGGCCTGGCCGCCCGTCCCGGCCAGCCCGCCGAATTTCAGGAATTGGCAGAGCTCGATCGGCGTTTGCGCCACAGGCACAACGCGCGGCTCGGGGGAGGGTTCGGCGGTCATCGGTTCACGACATTGTCATGACCCGGACCATCTGCAACGTCGCAAGCAGGCCCAGCGCCAGCGACATCGCCCAGAGCCAGCGTTTCCGGACGATGAGGCAGACGCCGCCCATGGCGATCGCGACCTGGAAAAGCGTCGAGGCGAGCGACATCTTCCCGCCCAGGAAGGAGGCATGCTCGGCCGTATTTCGGGAAGCATCGCGCCGGGCCTCCAGCGCCTGGGCGTCTTTCATCACGTCCCTCTTTTCGGAATCATAGCGCTTCGCCTTGGCCTGCAGCGCCGCGATCTTCCCCGGGGCCGCGCCGGTTCCGCCCAGCACATCGAGCTGTTCCTCGACCAGGCTCTGCTTGATGCCCTTGGCCTGGTAAAGCGACCACTGGTCGGACGCCGCCGCCTGGTTGAAGGTCGCCTCGTTGAGCTGCTTCATCACCGTGGAGGAGAAGCCCCCCCCCTTCTGGCTCGCGACCGCGGCGAGCACGGCGAGAAAGATCATCGAGAGCGACACGTACTTGGTCCAGGAGTCGCGCGACTCCTTTTCCTTTTGCGCTTGGCGGTCGGCCTTGATGGACCCGACCAGTTCCCGGAACTCCTTTAATTCATCCATAAAAGGGTTGTTTGAAAACGAAATCACCCCCCGCCCACAAGGCAAAAAGCGGATCGGCCGCCTGAACTTGGCATGGGCGTCGCGCCCTAAACGTGGCATGGGCTTCCAGCCCATGTTGTCCACGAACACGGGCGGGACGCCCGTGCCACTCTGAACTTCCTCCCTTGCGATCAAGCCAATACCCTTCCCCGGGCCGTAAGACCTTGCACCGGGCGCCCGGCGTTCATTTGCTATCCCGCAAAATGCATCGCGGCGACCCCGTAATCGTTAGCCTCCTGCCGCTCGACCCGCGCTGCCTCCTGCTCACAAACTTCGTCTGGACGCCCAATCCGGACGGCGTCCCCTCCCTGCACCGGCAGAAGCTCTGGGTGGAATTTCCGGCGGCGGTCCGCTGCACCGGCGTGGCGATCCGGTTTCCCCTCCCGCTCAGTCGGGTCCGCCTCGAGACGGCCGAGGACGCCGCCGGGTCGCGCTGGCGCACCCTGGCGGAGGGGAAGCTGGAGGTTTCACCAGCGACGCTGTCCTGGGAAGCGGAGTCCCTTGCCAACCTGCGGCTCCACGTGGTCGAGCCGGAGCAGCCGTCCTTTCCCAATGCCATCGGCCTGGAGCGGGTCGACCTGCTCGTCCCCGCGGGCGACGCGCCGGATTGGCCGGAGCCGCCCGGCGCCGTGCCGGAGCGGGCGCTGACCGACCGGAGCGGACACTGGGTCGAGCCCTTCGCCGGCGCGGCCGGTGTGCCGGCCAACCAGCAGCTCGGGCTGGCCCACGACCCGCCGCGGACCGACCGGCTCGAGGTGTCCAGTGAGGCTGACAACGTCGCTTTCGAGTCGCCGATCCTGAAATTGGCCTTCTCCCGCCGGCACGCCCGGGTGACACACCTGGGCTGGGACACCCATGGCCAGGGCCGGCAGCGGGACAACCTCCTGGCCACGGCAAGCGCGCACGGCGCCTTCCCTCTGGTGACCCGCGGGACGAGGCGGCTCTCGGGCGAATCATGCGGCGGCAGCGTGGAGGTCTCCGGCCGCCGCCTCACCTACGCGGGGATCCAGCCCGTCCCCGAGATCGAGTGGAACCTCGCCTGGCGCGTCCGGGAACGGGGTTTTGCCTTGGAGATCAGCTGGAAGTGCGAACGCGCGTTCCACGCCAGCGAACTCGCCGCCCTCCGCATTCCCTTCGACCTCTACCGCTCGGTGGTCAACGTCCTGGCCATGCCGGACATGACCGGGCCCTCCGGCCTGGTCTCGCTGCCCCTGGTCATCAACGCCCCGAACTACGGAGCCATGCGCGTCACCGCCCGCGCCGGGGCCCGGGTCCTCGCCCGGATCGTCCCCTTGCGCGTGCAGGCCGAGCTCTGGCTCGACCTCATGCCCGGAGCCGTGGCGCTGCCCAGCGGAATTTTCGAGATGGCCGCCGGCGAGGGATCCGTCGTCCTCGACTTTGAGCTGACGCGGATCTTCCCCTTCGGCGTCAACGCGCCGACGGATATTTTCGGATGGTGGGAGATGCCTCCCTTCTACTCCTTCGCTGAGCGGGAAACCATCCTCGGGCCCCTCGCCAACGCGTGGCTGAACGGGCTCGCGTTCCGGCCCGACCTGGGGCGCTTCGCCAACAACTCCGTCGCCGACGCGGTGTCCTTGTGCGCGCTCTACTACGCCGACATCGCCGCCTACACCCCTCCCCTCGCGGACGGGCTCGACCCGAAGGCGTTCATCCGGATCGCCGCCGAGCAGATGTTTCGGGACCGCAGCTCGAGCGTCTACTCGAACTGGAGCCTTTTCCCGATGGCCGCGACCAGCCCGCTCGACTGCGCCTGGCTCTACGTTGCCTCGACCGGGGACTGGGACTGGGCGCGGCGGTGGGAGGGGGCGATCGCGGCCCACGTCGAGGCGCTGCACGGGCTGGAGCACGCAGGCACCGGCCTGATCGCGGCCTCGCCTTCCGGGATCCCCGAGGAGGCGGAAGCCGTCGGCGGCAACATGCAGTGCCAGTGGGCCGACAGCGTGCGCTCCGGGCACCTGGAGTCCTATGTGAACGCCCATGCCTTCCGCAGCCTGAACCGGGCCGCCGAGCTCCTCGAGCGGCTGCCTGGCGGCCGGCCCCGGGCCGACGCTGCGCGCGCCCAGGCGGAGCGGCTCCGGGCGAGCTTCATGGGCGCCTTCCACGACCCCGCCTCGGGCCAGATCATGCAGTGGGTGGCGCGGGACGGCCGCCGCTTCGGATTCAATTCGCACATGCACCTGGGCGCCGCCATCGCGCTGGGCCTGGTCCCGGAGGAGACGGCGCGGGAGCTGTTGCGGACCTATCTCGGGCGGCTCGCGGCGCGGGGCTTCGCCCGGTTCGAATGGGGCCTGCCCATCTTCCTCGATCCGATCCCGACGGTCTGCCATAACAACTGGAAGGGCAAGGGCATCGAGCCGGACGGCAGCGACCAGGTCGGGGTCTACCAGAACGGCGCGATCCATGCGCACCAGACCTGGTACATCCTCCAGGCGCTGTACCGGACGGGGCTTCGCGCCGAGGCGAACCGCCTTTTCCAGCGGATGACGCCCCTGGTCCGGAACGGCGGCCTGTGCGGGGGGCTCCACTCCGGCATCGACTGGCGCCATCCCGACGACGGGCGCCCGACCGGCTACGAGGGGCTGCTGGCCGAGCAGTACCACTTCCTCCTGGCGGCCATCACCGGCTACCTGGGCTGCGAGCTGACGATCGAGGGCCTGGTCGTGCGCGGCCCGGACACCGAGCGTATCCGGCACCTGAAGCCGAATTTCGCCCGGATGGCGGCCCGGCCTCCCGGCCCGCCCTCCTCCTGGTAGTCCGCCTTCGCCCGTTGGGCTGCGGCGGACAGCTTTCGCATTGCGAAAGCTGCCCGGGACAGGACTTGAACCTGCACGTCTTGCGACACCAGATCCTAAGTCTGGCGTGTCTGCCAATTCCACCACCCGGGCGACTCCTTGATTCCAGGGGTCTTTACCATTACGCCCCATTATAACAAGCGCGAACCCGGAGCAGAGGTCCCATCTTCGACTTGACGATTCCTGCCCGAGCCGTAACCTCCACCGAGTCCCGTTCGCGGGCTGCGTTTGCCTGAACCTTTAAAATCGCGCATCTATGAAAGCCTACTCAATCGTCGCCGCACTGGTCGCCATCTCCACCCTTCCCCTCATGGCCGAGCCCGATGCCGGCCGCAACGAGGATATCCACCACATGCATGATCCGGCCGTGCTGAGAAAAGAGTTGTCGCGGGCGCTCGATGGGCACGATCGCGCCCGGGCCGCCGAGGCTTATGCCGAATTGGCGAAGCTCGAAGCCGCCCTGCCTGACGGCGCGGCGGCGGCCGCAGCGGATGCGGAAAAGGCCGAAGCCATTGTGTCCGCTCCCGATTTTGCCGCCAGCAATCCCGTCGTCGCCGCCGAGGTTTCCGCGACGGTGGTTACCGTCGTCGCCATCCCGGCCGTGTCGAGCGCCGCCCCGGCCCTCACCGCGCAAGTCGCGGTTCAAGCCACCTATGTGGCAAACGTCCCGGCGGTCGTCAATAATGCCGCGGCGAGCGCCGCCGTCAGCACCGTCACCACGACCGTGACCATCCTGGTTTCGAATAACCTGGTCAGTTCAACCGACGTCGCCACCGCGGCGACGATCGGCGGCTCGGGCACCCAGGCAATTGTAGTCACGACCACCGCGCAGACGATCAATCCGACGGTCGTCAGCGAGAGCGAATAAGCGCCAGGGCGGCGAGTTTCTGGCGGACCATATAGTGCCGCTGGTCGCGCGGGTATTCGGCCAGGAGCTTTTCATAATAACTCCGGGCCTGGGTGGTGTCGCCCAGGAGCGATGAGACCTCGGCGATCTGCACCAGCACGTCGGCCCGGGTCCGACCGTCGAGCCGGCCCAGTTTCTCGGCGGCCAGCAGATGGGGCAGCGCGGCGGCGCTGGGTAGTTGGTAGTGAAAGATCGCGTCCTCCAGCACGAGGTGCATTTCGCTCGCGGCGGCCGGATCGGTGGCTGCAACCAGCAGCTTCTCGGCGGCGGCAATGCGGACGGGCGGGGGTCGCTCCAGGTCCAGCCCGTAGATCTCCAGGATCGCCAGCCGCGTCAGCGCCGTCTGGGCCCACCGGGAGTCGCGCTGCGCCGCGACCAGGCCGCGAAACTGGCGTGCCGCTTCCGGCAGGTCGGCCTGCGCCTGGTAATGCTGGGCGATGCGCCCGAGGAAATAGCGCGCGCCCAGCGCGGCGTCGTCGGAGCCGCCGGCCACCAGCGCGGTGAAGAGGTCCCGGGCCTCGTCGACCTGCGTTTCCGAGACCGGTGGCTCGACCAGCAGGCGGACGCCCCGCGCAAACCGATCGGCGCGCGCCGCGGCCGAGTCGTCGCCCGGAATGGCGCGACCGGGTGCTGCCCCCATCCCGCTGCGGCTCCCGGCGGTCTTGGTCAGCGCGTTTTCCAGCTCGCTGATCTGGTAATACTGCGCCTCCAGCAGCGCGGCGGGCGCGAGCAGCCGCCGATCCCGGGGGTCGCGCTCATGGCGGGCGGCATAATCCGCGTCCTCCCCGTTAAAGGCACCCCGCGTTTCCCGCAGATACAACTTCAGGTCGGTGTCCATGGCGGCGGGCCGCAGCCGCTCCATCGCGTCCTGCATCGCCCGGACGCTGCCACCGGGGCCGAACAGCAGGTTCATCTGGCTGAGGAAGACATGGGTCATCTCGTTCCCCGTGCCGTCGTAGAAAAAGGAGGTCGTGGGGTCCCAGCAATACCCCTCATAGAAGGGCATGAACTGCTCCGCAAACGGGCTCGGGCGCACGCCCCGCACGGCGGGCGCCCATTGGCTGACGTCGACAAAGATCTGGTTGCCCTCCTGGCTGGTGAGGAAGCGCAGGAAATCGAGCGCGACCTCGCGGTGGGGCGAGGACTGGTTGAGGTAAATCGGATTGGCCGTGCTCACGGCGCCGTCGGACAGCGGTCCCTGCACGTCGGGGCCGTACTCGGGATCCGCCCGGTCCGGCAGCGGGATCCGGCAGGCCCCCACCTCGAAGTTCGCCTGCTGGCGAAGGCTGCTCGCATCCCAGGTGCCCGAGCAGAACATCAGGGCGTCGCCGCGCAGGAAATGCAGCATGGCCACATCGATCGTCGCCTGGATGAAGCCGGGCTGGCTCGCGCCGCCGATCTCGCGGAAGACCTCGAGGCCGTCGGCGACCTCGGGCGTGCGGTACGACCATTCGCCGCGGACCAGGGCCGCCGCCGCGTCCTCGTAGGTCAGGGCCAGCGCATGCCGGTGGTCGATCCGCTCATCGACCCGGCCCCCCAGGCCCTGCAGCACCGTGCCGGCAAAAAAGCGGCAGTTCATCCCGGAGTTGGCCACCGGGAACAGGACACGATGCTGCGACTGGGCATACGCGCGCACCGCCGCCGCGAGCGCGAGAAATTCCCGCCAGTTCCGCGGCGGGGTGTCCCGCCCCGTGATTTCGCGGAGCAGCGTGCGGTTGTAGAACACCCGCAGCGTGAACGTCGCGATGGTGGGGGCATAGTATTCGCCCAGGTCGGCGACATAGCCGTCCGGGCTGCTCATGCCGTCGATAAAGGTGTCCCGCCACGGCACTCCCTCCAGCGGCGTCCCGCGATTGTAGGGGTTGGGCCGGGCCACCTCCGCCGAAATCGCCCGGAAGTAACGCGGCGCCAGCTCGTCAAGGTGGCCCCACCAGATCGTGTACTCCATCAGGTCGGGCGCCGTCCCGCCCGTGAGCTGTGCCCGCATCCACTCGACATACAGGGTGCCGGGCACGACCAGCTGCACGACATGGACGCCGGGATGGAGCTGCTCGTAGCGCCGGATGACCGCCGCGATCCCGTTGCGCACCGTGCCCTCGAGCTGGAAGTGCGACAGGCAGATCGTCACGCCCGCCGCCGGGCGCTCCCGCCAGGCCCGCCGCGCCACCTGCCCCGCCGCCGCGGCCAGCGCCGCGGCCGCCACGCATAGTCCCACCCGGGTTCCTTTCACCGCGGAAAAATGCCGGGCCGCAGCCCGTCCTTCAATCCCCAATCCGGCCCCGGCCCATCCGCTCGCCCATCCTGGCGTAGGTCTCGAGGCACTGCGCGCTCTGGGCCACGAGGTCGGGGTCGAAGGTGATCCGGCCCGGGGCGAACAGGGTGATCATGCACGATCCGCCGAAGGCGAAATATCCCTTCTCGTCGCCCGGGCGGACCGGCTGGCCGGGAATGAAAACCTGCCGGATGCTGCCGACATTGGTCGCGCCCACCTCGACCGTCGCCACGGGGCCGAAAGCGGGCGAGTCGATGAGGGTGAGCATGCGCTTGTTTTCCACCAGGTAGCGGAGCCGGCGGCGCAGCGCGATCGGATTGACCGAGCAAAGGCTGCCGTTGATGAGCGTCGCCTCGCCGGGCACGCCGCCGACCGGGAAGTGAAAGCGGTGGTAGTCGGTCGGGCAGAGGCGAGAGATCAACATCGAGCCGCCGGCGAAGACCGAGGGGGGCATATCTTGACTCCTGACACCCGGCCGGGTGTCAGGAGTCAAGCTATGCCCCCCTCCACGGAGACCCCCTCCCAATAGCTCCGCCACGGAGAACTTCTGGCCCTTGATGTAGAAGCCGTCGGCGGTGTCCACGTTGGGGAAGACCAGGTGGCGGCCGTCGGCGGGGAAGACCGCCGTGCGGTCGCCCGGGGCGATCGGGCGGCACTGCGGCTTGAGCGCGCGGTAGAAGAACTCGTTGAAGGTCTTGTAGTCGAAGGCCGACTTCGCGAACTCGTCGACGTCGAGGTCGAACGCGGCGATGAAGGGCAGGATCCGCAGCGCGCTCACGCGCCGGTTCATCTTCCAGCCGTACCAGCGCGAGAACCAGGCGCGGCGCACGATCAGCCATACCGCCAGCCGGCCGGCCGGGTTCCCGTAGGCCAGCCGCAGCCAGCGCTCGCCGTAGACCCGCTCGGTCTTCACCGTGCGCGTCGCGCGGTCGAAATAGCGGATCGGCTCGGCGGACATGCCTCACTACAGCCCCCGCCGCCGCGACCGGCAATTACTTCTTTATCCCGGCGAGGGCGGGTTCGGCTTTGCCCCCGGCGGCCCGCGCCACCGTGAGCACCCGCTCGTTCTCCAGCTCCGCCGCCCGCTCGACCACGGTGGGCTCGGTGCCGGCGATCGGCCGGGTGCGGTACTCCTCGTAGTCGGGCACGATCCGCTCGTACTTGGTGTCCATCAGGGGCGAGGAGATCATGAAATCGGCCGACGATCGGTCGCAGGCGACCGGGACGTTCCACACCACCGCCATGCGCAGCAGCGCCTTCACATCCGGATCGTGCGGCTGGGGCTCGAGCGGATCCCAGAAGAAGATCAGGAAGTCGATGTCGCCATCCACGATCTTGGAGCCGATCTGCTGGTCGCCGCCCAGCGGGCCGCTTTGCAGCTTGATGATCGGGAAGCCCAGTTCCTTCTCCAGCAGGGTGCCGGTCGTGCCGGTGGCGTACACCTTGTGGTGGGCCAGCAGGTCCCGGTTGAATTTGGCCCATTCGACCAGGTCGCGCTTTTTCCGGTCGTGCGCGACCAGGGCGATTTTCTTGTTTTTGCCCATCGCAATTACTTTTTGCAGCATAAGATTGATTTGGTTTTGTGGCGGTCCGCAGGGCGCCAGCAGGAACCATGACACCAAGAGGCCGCCGATGGAAGCGTCCGGGGTCGAATTTTCCCCCATCGCCCAGAAAGCAGTTTCGTTAATGGCCGGTGGAAGCCGCGTGTTTGGACCGCTCCCGCAGCGCCTCATAGATCGGCGTGTCCTTCATCGCCTCCGCCACACCATAGGCCGCAAAGCAACTCACCAGCAGCGGCAGCATGAAGTCGTATTTCCCGGTCAATTCGATCATCAGTACGATCCCGGTCAGCGGAGCCCGCACGATGGAGGTGAAGAGCGCCCCCATGCCGAGCACGGCGAATATCTCCGGCTGCGGCGCCCACAGCGGGGTGATCGCGTGCGCCGCCCGCCCCACCGCCAGGCCCCCAAGCGCCCCGATCACGAGCAGCGGGGCGAAAATGCCGCCCGCCGCCCCGCAACCGTAACTGGTCATCGTCAGGATGAACCGGACCGCCACCAGCACCAGCACCCAGCGCAGGGCGATTTCACCCGTCAGCGCCCGTTCCGCGAGCAGGCCGCCCGACCCGCTGACCCCCGGATAGGCCCAGGCGGCAAAACCCGCGAGCAGCCCGGCGACCGCGCCGGTGGCAAACGCCGGCCACGCCAGGCGCTTGAAGGCTTCCAGGCTGGCCAGCAGGCAACGGTTGAAGACCACCCCGCCCAACCCCGCGATCGCGCCCACCACCAGCGCCCCGGGCAGCGCATAGAGCGAAGGACCCGGGATGAAATGCAGCGTGAACACCGGAGTTTCTCCGGCGACGACCCGGCAGACCACGTCCGCGGTGACCGCCGCGAGAAAGGCCGCGACAAACACCACCGGGGTCAGGCTGACCTGCAGTTCCTCCAGGACGAAGATCATGCCCGCGAGGGGCGCATTGAAGGCCGCGGCCAGCCCGGCGCCCGCGCCCGCGCTGATCAAGGCCTTGCGCTCGCCTTCGCCGGGCTTCACCCGGAACCACCCCGAGACCATCAGGCCCGTCGCCCCGCCCATCTGGACCGTGGGCCCCTCGCGGCCCAGCGCCAGGCCCCCGCCGATGGCGGCGAGGCCGGCGGCGAATTTCACGGGCAACACCCGCCACCACTTCATCTGCTCTTCGCCCAGCAGCACCGATTTCAGGTGTGGAATGCCGCTGCCGGAGGTTTCCGGCGCCAGGCGCCGGACCAGCCAGACCCCGATGCCGCCGCCGAGCCCGCCCAGGGCCAGCGCGACCGCCAATCCCGGGAGGGCCGGCAGCCGCTCCAGCCAGGCGATGCGGGCGAGTTCCGACCGCTGCAGCGCCAGGCGGAAAACCGACGCCAGCAGCCCGGCGACCAAGCCGACGACGAGCGCCTTGGGCAGGATGTGCCGGCGTTTGACCTCATCGGTGGTGAGGCCGAAGCCCGGGGCGGGCGGGGGGATGGGCGGTGTGATGGGTGGCATGTGACGGGTGATGGGTGACGTGTGACCTGTGAGCTGTGACGAGATAAATGCGACCGGCGCCGCTTTGAAAGCGTCTTCGGCAAGCCGCCACATGTCACACGTCCCAGGTCACAATCTCAAGTCACACGTCACAATCACCCCATCGCCAACTCACCGTGCTTCACCGTGAACTTCACCGCGCTGCCCTCGGCGACCTCGCCGCCGATCAGGGCGCGGGCCAGGCGGGTCTCGAGATTGCGCTGGAGGAAGCGCTTGAGCGGGCGGGCGCCGAAGACCGGGTCATAGCCCTTCTCCGCCGCCCATTCCTTCGCCTTCGCGTCCAGCACCACGGTGACGCGACGGTCGGCCAGGCGCCGGTTCAGGTCGGCCAGCAGCAGGTCCACGATCTTCGTGATCTCCTCGAGCGTGAGCGGCTTGAAGAAGACGATCTCGTCGATCCGGTTGAGGAATTCCGGCCGGAAGGCCTGGCGCAGCTCGGTCAGGACGCTCTCGCGCACGCTTTCGGGGATGGTGTCGCCCGTCACGCCTTCGAGCAGGTGGCGGGCCCCGATATTCGAGGTGAGAATGATGATCGTGTTCTTGAAATCGACCGTGCGGCCCTGCGCGTCGGTGATCCGGCCGTCGTCCAGGACCTGCAATAGCACGTTGAACACGTCGGGATGCGCCTTTTCAATCTCGTCGAAGAGCACCACCGCGTACGGCTTGCGCCGGACGGCCTCGGTCAGCTGCCCGCCCTCGTCGTAGCCGACGTAGCCGGGCGGCGCGCCGATCAGGCGCGAGACGCTGTGCTTCTCCATGTACTCGGACATGTCGATCCGCACCATCGCGGCCTCGGTATCGAAGAGGGTCTCGGCCAGGGTCTTGGCCAGCTCCGTCTTGCCCACCCCGGTGGGGCCGAGGAACAGGAAGCTGCCGACCGGGCGGCGCGGATCCTTGATCCCGCTGCGGCCCCGCAGGATGGCGTCCGTCACCAGCGTGACCGCCTCGTCCTGGCCGATCACGCGCTCGTGCAGCACCTCCTCGAGGCGCAGGAGCTTGTCCTTCTCGCCCTCGACCAGGCGGGTGACGGGCACGCCCGTCCACTTGGCCACGACCTCGGCGATCTCCTCCGCGGAGACCTCCTCCTTGAACAGCGTCGAGGCGTTGCCGGCCTTCTCGAGCTTCTTCAGCTCGGCCTCGAGCTGGGGGATGCGGCCGTGGCGGAGTTCGGCGACCTTGTTCAGGTCGTAGGCTCGCTCCGCCCGCTCCATCTCCAAGCGGGTCTGCTCGAGGGACTCGCGCAGCTTGCGGACCTTGTCGACGGAGCCTTTTTCCTTTTCCCATTGCAGCTTGAGCCCGCGCGCCTGCTCCCCGACCTCGGACAGCTCCTGGCGCAGCGCGGCCAGCCGCTGCTTGCTCGCGTCGTCCTTCTCCTTGGCCAGCGCGGTCTCCTCGATCTGCAGCCGGAGCTCGCGGCGGGTGAGCGCGTCGAGCTCCTGCGGCATCGAGTCCATCTCCGTGCGGATCATGGCGCAGGCCTCGTCCACCAGGTCGATCGCCTTGTCGGGCAGGAACCGGTCGGTGATGTAGCGGTTGGACAGGGTGACGGCGCTGACCAGCGCGTTGTCCTGGATCCGCACGCCATGGTGCAGTTCGAACCGCTCCCGCAGCCCGCGGAGGATGGACAGCGCGTCCTCCACGCTGGGCTGGTCGACCACCACCGGCTGAAAGCGCCGTTCCAGGGCCGCATCCTTCTCGATGTGCTTGCGATACTCGTCCAGGGTCGTCGCGCCGATGCAATGGAGCTCGCCGCGGGCCAGCATCGGCTTGAGCAGGTTGCCGGCGTCCATCGCGCCCTCGGTCTTGCCCGCGCCCACGATGACGTGGAGCTCGTCGATGAAAAGGATGATGCGCCCCTCGCTCTGCTTGATCTCCTGCAGCACGGCCTTGAGGCGTTCCTCGAACTCGCCGCGGTACTTGGCGCCGGCCACCAGCGACCCCATGTCGAGGGAAAAAATGACCTTGTCCTTCAGGCCCTCGGGCACGTCGCCCCGCAGGATGCGCTGCGCCAGACCCTCGACGATCGCGGTCTTGCCCACGCCGGGCTCGCCGATCAGCACCGGGTTGTTCTTGGTCTTGCGGGAGAGGATGCGGATGGTGCGCCGGATCTCGTCATCGCGGCCGATCACCGGGTCCAGCTTGCCCTTCCGGGCCTGGGCCACGAGGTCGATGCCGTATTTCTCCAGCGCCTGGTAGGTGGTCTCGGGGTTGTCGGTCGTGACCCGCTGGTTGCCCCGGATCTCGCGCAGGACTTTCAGCACCTTGGCCCGGTCGAGCCCGAAGCTCTTGAAGAGCTTCTTCAGGGCCTCCGGCTTGCCCACTTCGAGCAGGGCGAGGAACACCAGCTCGACGCTGACAAAGTCGTCCTTGAGCGCTTCCGCCTCCTTCTCGGCGCGGGTCAGGACGTCGTTGACCGCCTGGGTGACGTAGACCTTGGAGGTGTCCACGCTGCCCGTGACTTTGGGCAGCCGCTCAAGCTCGCGCTCCACCGCGAGCTGCAAGGCGCCGGCGGTCAGGCCCAGCTTCTCGAGGACCCCCGCCACGACGCCCTTGTCCTGGCCGAGCAGCGCGGACAGCAAATGCCAGGTGTCCACCTCATTGTGATTGAGGCGGCGGGCGATGGCCTGCGCTTCGGTCAGGGCCTCGCGGGACATCTGGGTGAGTTTGGCGGTATCCATTTGCCGTCATTATCGCATGACCTGGGCCAGATTGCGAATGAGGAGGCCCAGAGGGGAGACTGGCCGGCGGGTGTGCCGCATTGGGACAATTTGTCGTGGCTTGGGCATTCCGCCCAGGAGCTTATGACCCGCGGGCAGGATCCCCGTGCCACGCCTGACCCTTCGACAGGCTCAGGGTGACGCCCTGCGGGGGTCAAAGCAAAGAGCCGGCCCCCCTTTCGGGGGACCGGCTCATAAACCTGGCAACGACCTACTCTCGCGGGACCTAACGTCCTACTACCATTGGCTGCTCGAGGCTTAACGGCCGTGTTCGGGATGGGAACGGGTGGGGCCCCCGGCAAATGGTCACCAGGAAGTGCGCGCACCGCCCCAGGGGCGACGCGCATCCGCCGAGGCTCGCGTTCGGCGAGCGCAGGCGGATCCGGCGCAACCGCGCCGGTGAAAGTGCATAAAGCCTGAAATATAGAGAAACCATACAGGGCAAGTAGGTAAATTAAACGCCCGGAACAACGGAGCGCTCCGCGTCCCCGAAGGGCGCGAATATTGCATAAACCGGCAAGGTCATTAGTAGCAGTTAGCTGAACACGTTACCGTGCTTACACTTCTGCCCTATCAACCGGGTGGTCTACCCGGACCTTGCACCAACTTGCGTTGGATTGTGATCTT
>Ga0302319_10007282_pt1 | contig 21790 bp, 20 predicted proteins | sample Bog_T0_2_FD_203319 | JGI IMG/M metagenome (GOLD analysis project Ga0302319, IMG submission 203319) | Peat permafrost microbial communities from Stordalen Mire near Abisko, Sweden - Bog_T0_2 | ecosystem: Environmental > Terrestrial > Soil > Wetlands > Peat | place: Sweden: Abisko, Stordalen Mire... | reverse complement strand
GACCGCTCCCGCCAGGTGCTGCGCCACGCCAAGGGCCGGGGCTTCACCGCAAAGACCGGCATCATGCTCGGCCTCGGCGAGCAGGCTGCGGAGGTCGAGCAGACCCTCCGCGACCTGGCCGGCGACGGTGTCGACATCCTGACCATCGGTCAGTACCTCCAGCCGACCCCAAAGCACCTGCCGGTCGACCGCTGGGTCACCCCCGGGGAATTCCGGCATTGGCACGAGTTCGGGCTGGGGCTCGGCTTGGGCGTCGTGGAAAGCGGGCCCCTTGTCCGCTCAAGCTATCACGCCGACGAGCAGTCGCTCAAATTCACGGGCGAAGGCCACCTGAACACCGAGAACACGCTCGCGAGCGCCTGAATCACTCGCCCGGGATGAGGGCCGAGGAGGCCTCGAGCGGGGTGCCTGTGGACCTCGGCGTGAATTCCGCGGACAGCCTGAAGGGCGGCGGACCCGCCGGGGCGGCCACGAAAGTCCAGCGGCCCGGCTTCGAAGGATCAGGCCGCGCATCGACCGGCTCGGACCTGGGTCCGCCCGGGCCGCCGCTCGAAAGCGTCAGCCGGACCAGCCGCCCCTCCATCCCCGCCAGGTCAGCCGGCCCGACGGTCCTTCCGCTGATCGCGACCAGTGAGAAACTTCCGGCCACCCGCCCGTCGCCCTCGCCACGCCACCCGGAGACCCCGGTCATCGTGACGGGGGCCCTTCCGACCGCCGCCGGGAGCTGCCCGGCGCTGAGCGGATTGCACAGCTCCAGCACCGTGGCATTGTCCGCAAGGAAGTCCATGGGGTTGAGCTCACCGCCCCTTGGAAGGAGCGAGTACGCGGCCGCGGCCGCGACTGCCGCGGCTGTCGTCAGCCCGAGCGAACGCAGTGAGACCCCTCCGGAAAGGCTCATGATCTGTTCATCCTTGCCACGAATTCGCGGGGATCCCAGGAGCTTCCATCGGAGCGCCAGATGATGCGCCCGCGCGGGTCGATCAGCAGCGTCGCCAGGGTGTGCTTCAGGATTCCCCCGTCGAATTCGGCGATGACGCCGAACTGGGTGAGAAGGTCGCGGATCGCCCCCTCGGGTCCGGTGAGAAACATGAAATTGCCCGTGTCGATCCCCCGGACATTGGCGTACTCCCGGAGCACCCCCGGTGTGTCATAGGCGGGGTCGAGGGTGATCGAGACGAACTGGATGTTCCTTACTCCCGCCTCCCGGGCCAGGCGCTGGGCGGCCATCATCTTGGCCGTTGAGGCCGGGCACATGTTCGCGAGCGGGCAGCGGGTGTAGATAAAGTTGAGCATCACCTGCCGCCCCCGGAAGTTGCCGCTCCGCACGACCTTCCCGTCCTGGTTGTAGAGCGCAAAATCCGGGACGTTCTCGCCTATCTCCCGGAAGGCCTGGTTGCCTCGCTCGTGCGTGTCCTGCCTGAGTTGGAGAGCGCCTGCGGCGACCGCCTCGGCTGAGATCCGGTCGTCGGGCCATATGGACTCAAGCCGGCCCGCGCCGGAGGGGTCGATGACAAGCTCGGCCCGAATTCGCTCGCCCGGCCTCACGGCCGCCGCATCGCCGGCCGAAACCGGGAAGTCCATCACCATGGCCGGCATAAGCCCCGTGACGGCGTCATGGCTCACGGTGACGCTCCGGTGGGCTGCGTCCACCGACACCACCTCGCCGGTGAGCGGATACCGTTTCTCCACCGTCGCCGCCGCACCGTCCTCCGCCGGCTTCGCGCAACCCCCCGCAAGGGCCACCCCCGCCATGGCCATCAGGACAGCGGGGAGCACCCGCATGAATCGCGCCCCGGTGGGGTTGATGCCTTCCATTGGAACACAAATCTGCAGACACGGAAATTTGTCAAAGGGTTTGCGGGCCACGGCAAAGGGCGTTGTGATGCGGGGTTTGATGGAATCCACCAGGTCCCGCCCAAACGGCCCCGTCCCAAACCCGGCGCTCGCCGCATTCTCCCTGTTCGGAGCGGCATGGGTCTTTGTGCTGGTGACCCTCGGCGCCTTCACAACGAGCATCAATGCGGGGATGGCCTTCCGGGACTGGCCCCTGTCGAACGGCTCCCTCAATCCGAAGGGGTGGCTCTCGGACCTGTCGATGTTTGCCGAGCATTCGCATCGCCTGAGCGCGGGATTGATGGGGGCCGTGGTCGTTCCCCTCGCGATCTGGATCTGGGTCTCGGAGACGAGGTCCTGGCTGAGGACCCTGTCCGCCGGCGCCGTCGCGGTTTTCCTTTCCCAGGCCCTCCTGGGGGGCCTCAGGGTTCTCTTCGACTATCTCCGGATACCGATGATCGACACGAGCCTGGGGCGCCTCTTCGCGATGCTGCACGCCTGCCTCGCCCAGGTCTTTGTGTGCATGCTCATAGCGATCGCCGCGGCCTGCTCGCGTTCGTGGATTGAGAACGGGATTCCCGTCGGCTCCCGGGTGCGTCGCATGGGAAGATGGTGCTGCGCCCTCGTTCTGGTCCAGTTGGCGGTGGCCGCTGTCATGCGGCACAGCGGCGCCGGGCTCGCCATTCCCACCTTCCCGCTCTCGAGCGCCTCCGGCGCCCTCCTGCCGCCTGTCTGGAGCTTCCCCGTGGCCATCAACTTCACCCACCGCTGCATGGCGGTCGTGCTTTCCATCGCGCTGGCCTGGTTTGCCCTGACGGTCCTTTTCGACGGCGGCGCCCCCCGGGGAATGCGCTCGGGCGCGTCGGCCCTCTTCGGCCTGCTCTGCCTCCAGGTCCTGCTCGGCGGGATGATTGTCTGGACCACCCGGGATCCCCTCGTGACGACCGCCCACGTGCTCGTCGGCGCGATCACCCTGGCGACGGCATTTTGGCTGACGTGGCTGGCGCACAGGGACGTCGTCGAGGCCGAAGGAGGGAGGCCGTGAGCGAGGCCAGGCCCGTCGGGCTCGGCGATTACCTCGAGCTGACGAAGCCGAGGCTGAGCCTCCTGTCGGTGATGACCGCGCTGGCGGGCTACCTCGCCGCGCGCCCGCCCTTCCTGCCGGTCGAGATGCTGTCCGTGGTCGCGGGCACCTGCCTCGCCGCCGGGGGCGTGGCGTCGCTCAACCAGTGGCTCGAGCACGAGACGGACGCCCAGATGAAGCGGACCGCCGACCGACCCATTCCGACGGGCAAGGTCGCAACCGGGTCGGCCTTCGTCCTCGGGGGCCTGATGTGCGTGGCGGCCCTCGGAATCATGTTCGCCAGGACGAACGGGATTGCGGCACTTTTCACACTGCTGACGATAGCCGCCTACCTGGGCTGGTACACACCCGCAAAGCGCCACTCCCGATGGAGCACCGAGATCGGTGCGGTGGCCGGGGCGCTCCCTCCCCTCATCGGCTGGTCGGCCGGCGAAGGGGGTGTCACGCTCCTCGGATGGGTGTTGTTCGGGATCCTCTTCTTCTGGCAGATCCCCCACTTTCTCGCCGTCTCGTGGATCTACCGCCGCGACTACGCCAGGGTCAGGTTTCCCATCCTGCCCGTCAGGGATGCCTCGGGAGGGAAGGTTGCGGGCTGGGCCCTGGTGAACACCATCCTCCTGCTCGCGGTGAGCCTGCTCCCGGTCGCCCTCCGGATGCTCAGTCCGATATACGGGATCGTGGCCGCGCTCGCCGGCGGCTGGATGCTCCTGCGGGCGGTCGCCTTCTGCCGGGCGGCCGACCGCGATGCCGCTGCCCGGAGGCTCTTCCTGTCCTCGCTGGCGTACCTGCCTGTGACGCTCGGCTCCCTGGTGGTCGACCGCATCGCCCATCTTTGACAGGTTTTCCACCCGCCTTGCCATGAATACCCCCGAGCTTCCCGCGGAAAACGCCGCCAGGACCCCCGCCGGCATAGTGCTGTCGATCGTGGCGCTCAGCGCCGCCGCCAGTCTCTTCCTGTGCTGGCTGGTGTTTTACCACGCCCCGACTGACGTCGCCGGAACCCAGCTGGCCTTCCTGCCGGCGCTGAACGCCCTGCTCAACGGCCTCTCGGCCTGCTCGCTGGTCGTCGGGCTGTTTGCCATACGGACGGGCCGCATTGCGCGGCACCGCTCGGCGATGTTCACCGCCTTCGTCTTCTCCACGCTCTTTCTCGTCACGTACATTGTGAACCATGCCCTGCACGGGGATATCCGCTTCCTGGGCCAGGGGTCCATACGGCCCTTCTACTTCGCCCTCCTCATCTCGCATATCATACTCTCGGTCCTGGCCCTGCCGCTCGTCCTCATGACCTTCTTCCTCTCGCTCACCGGGCGTTTTCCGGCGCACCGCCGCCTCGCCCGCTACACCTTTCCCCTCTGGCTGTACGTCTCGGTGACGGGGGTCGTCGTCTACTACCTACTCGCCAGCTACCGGTGACCGGGCGGATTCTCCGAGTGGCGGGCCCAGCGGAAGAAGACGGACCCCAGGGCGCCAAGCAGGACGAGGGAGCTCACGAGGCCGAGCAGCACGCCGGCCAGCCGCTGGTCCTCGAGGGGGGAGAGCCCGTCTATCAGGCGGGGCGCGTACTGGAAGGTCGGATAGAGCGCGTGGTCCGCCATGAAGACGTAGAAGAAAACGGCCGTGAGCGTCACCTGGACCATCGAAAGGTAGAGCGCCTGGACAGCGGGTCCGACGGGCGGAAAAGCCCGTGAGGTGCTGACCAGGGGCCACCAGAAAAGCAGCCCCACGCCCAGGAACAGGAGGCACTCGATCGCCCGGAGTCCCTCCTCCTGCAGCGCGAGCTCATAGAGCCGTGGCAGGTGCCAGGCCCCGAAGACCAGGACGAAGAGCACCCCGCCCGGGAGCGGACTGAGCAGCAAACGGAAAGGAACGCGCAGCAACGGGCGGTCCAAAAGGAAATCGACCGCCCATGCCGGCAGGCCGCGCAGGAGAAGCACCGGCACGGGATACAGGATCAGCAGGTGCTGGACCATCCCGGCGCTGAAGAGAAACACACCGCCAATCTGGTCAAGCGGGGACCCCACCGCCAGGTAGGCCAGCGCGAGCCCGGAATAGAAGCTCGCAGCTTTTGCCCGCGGAAACGGCTCTCCCGGCGCGATCGCCGGCCGGAGCGGCCCGGTCGCGACCGCATAAAGCCATCCCAGAAGGATCAATCCGTAGACGAGAAGGGGCTCCCGGTGCCAGTCTGTCCAGCTGATCATGGCACTGGCCGCTCGCGGGGGTCCGGGAAACCGCGTTCACCCGCGTCTCAGAGCGACGTCAGGGGGATGCTGTTCGCCATGCCAAACAGCTTAAGGAGCGCGAACATGGTTCCGCCGCCAAGGATCAGGCCGATGAAGAAAAGTATCGTGCAGAACGGCTTGTCCCACCGCAGGTGCATGAAATAAAAAATGACGAACAGGAACTTGACCGCCGAAAAGACGACGAGGACGCTGACGAGCAGCCACTTCGCAAAGGGCAGGTAGACCGTGACGATCTCGATGCCCGTGATGACCGCGAGCAGCATCGCTATCTGCACGTAGATCTGGAACTTGCTTTCCTCCAGCGGGTGTCCGTGGTCGGAGGGCGTGGGTGCGGCGGGGGCGCTCATGTCGGTTTTAGATGTATTCCAACAGGTAAACTGCGGTGAAGATGACAATCCAGACGATGTCGACGAAGTGCCAGTAGAGGCCCATCATCTCGACATCGACGGCGTTGGCCTCGTCGAAGGCGTAGGGACCGGCGGTGCGCCCCAGCCTGAAGATTCCAAGGAAGCATGCCACATCGGCGATCGCCGCCAGGACATTCGCCCCCGCGAATTTGCCGAGCGTGGCGAGCGTAAAGCCGCCGGCCTGAAACGCCCACGCCAGCCAGATAAGCAGGTACCCGGTCAGCACAATCGCCCCGATGAAGACGGCGATATGGAGAAGATTCCTGAGAAACCAGTACGGCCTGGCGTCCGTATCCTGTGGCTGGAACGACCGCACGTACATCAGCAGCAGCCAGAACACGCCGATCGCCACATGCGTCCCATGCGTCCCGGTGAGCGTGAAGAACGTGGTTCCCAGGATGCTGTTCGTTATCGTCATGTGCTTCTCGAACACGAAGTTGTTGAACTCGTACACCTGGCAGCCGAGGAAGATGCAGCCGAAGAAGATGGTCGTGAGCAGCGAGGAACGCAGGCTCCTCAGGTTGCCCTTCTGAATGGCGTTCACCGCCAGGGCCATCATCAGCGAGGACATGAGCAGGATGAAGGTCGAGAACGAGGTCAGCTCGATGCTGAATACCTGCCTTGCCTGCGGCACACCGGGGGGCGGATGCAGCCTGTAGATCAGATGGGTCGAGATCAGACATCCGAAAAACATGCAATCGGAGGCCAGGAACGCCCACATGACGAGCTTCTTGTTCGGAATGCCCGTCGACGTCGTCGGGTCGTGATGGTGGTCGATGGTGCCTGCGGCCGCGGTGCTGCTCATGGAGGGGGGAAAAGGGTTCCTATTCGGTTCAGTGGGTCTTGTGCCCGGAGCCGGACGGTTCCTCATCCTCCGGATGGAGGTGGTAGCCCTCGTTGCCCTCGAGCGACCAGAGGTAGATCGAACCGACCACGATCGCCAAGCCGATCAGGGCGACGATGAGCTTGTGCCCCGTGCCCGGATCCATGTTGGAGACGGCGAATCCGCCCACGAGAAGCCCCAGGGCCGCCGTGAAGGGATAGATGGACTGAAAGGGCATGTGGATGCCCGCGTGGGCGCCATCGTGGCCGGCTTCAGGCTTGTGCGACTCCGCGGGGTTGTGCTTGTCGTACCACCACGAATCGCGGGCGCGAACGTGCGGGAGCGACCGGTAATTGTATTCGGGAGGGGGATTTGGCAGGCTCCATTCGAGCGTCCGCGCATCCCATGGGTCGCGCCCCACCCTTTCGCCGTTGAAGAACGTATAGATCATCACTGTGAAGTAGATGCCCACGCCGATGGCGAGAATGAAGGCGCCGATCGTCGCGATCAGGTTTCCCTGGGCCCATCCCATGTTCGCGTCGTAGGTGAATGTCCGGCGCGGCATGCCGTTCAGCCCTAGGAAGTGCATCGGGAAGAAGGTGACGTTGAAGCCTATGAAGATCACCCAGAACGAGAGCTTGCCCCAGAACTCGCTCACCTTGCGGCCAAACATCAGGGGGAACCAGTAATGAATGCCGGCGAGCAGGCCGAAGAGGGATCCGCCGATCAGCACGTAGTGGAAGTGGGCCACGACGAAGTAGCTGTTGTGCTGCTGCGAGTCGGCCGGGGCCGCCGCGTGCATCACCCCGGAGAAGCCCCCGATCATGAAGAGCCAGATGAAACCCATCGCGAACATCATGGGGGTGCGCATCTGCAGGTGCCCGCCCCAGATCGTGCCGACCCAGTTGAAGATCTTGACGCCGGTCGGCACCGCAATCGCCATCGTCGTCACGGAGAAGGCCGCCGTGGCCATGGCGCCCATGCCCGTCGTGAACATGTGGTGGCTCCAGACGCCGAACCCGAGGAAGCCTATGCAGACGCCCGAAAACACAACGATCGGATACCCGAACAGGGGCTTGCGGGCGAAGGTCGGCAGGATCTCGGAGACGATGCCCATGGCGGGGAGGATGAGGATGTACACCTCGGGATGGCCGAAGACCCAGAACAGATGGGTCCAGAGTATGGGCATGCCGCCGTTCGACACCTCGAAGAAATTCGTGCCGAAAAGCCGGTCCATCATGAGCTCGACCAGCGCGATCGTGATCGCCGGAAACGCAAGGACGATGAGGAAGGCGGTCACCAGCGTCATCCAGGTGAAGACCGGGAGCCGCATCATGGTCATTCCCGGGGCCCTCAGGTTGATGATGGTGACGACGAAGTTCAGCGAAGCGGCGATCGAGGCGACGCCCAGGAGCTGCAGGCCCATCACCCACATGTCGATGTCGTGGTGCGGGCTGAACTGCCTGGTCGTAAGGGGGGTGTAGCCGAACCAGCCGCCGGCGGGGGCTCCGCTCGCCTGGAACCAGCCTATGTTGAGGATGATCGCGCCGGCCACAAACGTCCAGAGGGAGAAGGCGTTCAGCCGGGGAAACGCCACGTCGCGCGCCCCAATCTGGAGGGGCATGATGAAATTGAAGAACGCGGCGCTCAGCGGCATCACGGACAGGAAGATCATCGTCGTCGCGTGCATCGTGAACATCTCGTTGTACTGCGCGGACGTCAGGATGTGGTTGTTCGGTACGGCCAGCTGAAGCCTGATGAGCAGCGCCTCGACTCCGCCCACCAGGAAGAAGAACAGGGCGAACAGCCCATACAGGAAACCGATGCGCTTGTGGTCGACGGTCGTCAGCCAGCTCACGATTCCGGTCTTGGCGGTCGGGCGCCAGAACACGAGGGGCTTCTGGGCCACGTGCTCCCTTGGGAGAAATTCGGATTTGGCCAGTGCGTCCATATTATTTCAGGCTCTGGAGAAAGGCGACCAGGGCGACCTCGTCGTCGGGTGTGAGCGTTATGTGATTCAATTGGTACCCATTGACCCACATCTTGTTGCCCGGCTTGACCGCCTCGGGATTGTGGATCCAGCGCCGCATCTGCTCGGGCGTATTGTCGATCCAGGACCCGGCCAGGGTCGTGCGGGCCCCCACATGGGTGAGGTCGGGGCCCTGGGAGCCCACGGCTCCGGCAACCCCGCGTATCGTGTGGCAGCTGCCGCACGTCTTGCCCCCTTCGGAAGCCGGGCCTGCAAACAGGAGTTTGCCCCTGGCGATCAGCGCGGGATCCTCACCCTTGTCGACGAACTGCTTGGCGCGCCAGGCATCCAGCGGCGGAACGCTGGGATTGTCGAACACGCCGGACGATCCCGTCTCGTTCTGGCTGAATTCGCGGAGGGCTGCAAACTGCGCCGTGGGCTCGGCGCCCGCGGTCGATCGCACGGGCACGGAGCGCGCGGGCTGAAGCTGGTTGTCGAGCCACTCCTCAAACTCCCTTGGCGCCAGGGCAATCACACGGAACCGCATGACGGCGTGGGATTCGCCGCAGTATTCGGCGCACTGACCCCAGTAGTAGCCCGGGTGGTCGGCCTCGAGCCACAGGAAATTGGCGCGGTTGGGAATCATGTCCACCTTTCCGGCGAGCTTCGGGACCCAGAAGCTGTGCATCACATCGACGGAGCGCAGGTCTATGTGGATCGGCCTTCCGGCGGGAATGACGAGTTCGTCCCCGGTGTTCAGCGGACCCACGCCCGAGATCTGTTCGGACGGATAGTCGAACTTGAACCACCACTGGTACCCTGTGGCCGTCACCTGGTACGCATCGCCCTTCAAACCGGCGGGTACGTCGTAGGTGTACCGGATGTCCCTCAGTGTGGGGACGGCGATGATCACCAGTGCCAGCACGGAGGCCCCGATCAGGCTCAACTCGATTAGCGGATTGCCGTGCCCCTGGGGCGGCTGCTCGGCATGCTCATCGGCCTGGGTGCGCGCCTTGAAACGGATCGTGGCGTAGGCGAGCACGCTGCCCACGATGATGAAGATCACCAGAGTCACCCAGCAGGTCACCAGGAACAAACTCAGCTGGGCCCGCGCAACCGGCCCCTCCACCTCAATCGTCGACTGGTGGCCGTCCATCGCGAGCCAGGAACAGCCGGAAAACAGGGCTGTGCAACTTATCGCCAGGGCACAACCGCCCAATCGGATGAGTTTCGAGGAAAGCGCAGATGGCCGCATGTGGAATATCAGAGGAATGAAGTGACGGGCGCAATGACCGCCAAGATCCCATAAGAGCCTGCGATTGCCTGCCATTTCAAGATATATTCGCGAAAATAGTCCCAAGTGTTTTCGCGGCGGGAATCCCGCTAATGCACCCCGTCGGGAACTCCAATTCGTCCGCAGGCGACCCAAGGGCTTTCTGGCTTGCGATTTGCAAGGCCATGGTCCCCGCTCAACCCTGTATTCCCATGAAAATCCACGCCCTGATCGCGTTTTCGAGTCTGGCTCTCCTCTCCGGCTGCGGCCAGAAGGAGTCCTCCCCGTCCGACACCCCGGCCCAGGCTGCTCCCGCGGGTCCGAGGGAGATCGACATCACCGCAGGCGACACCATGAAGTACAGCATCACCTCGATCGAGGCGGCGGCGGGCGAGCAACTCGACGTGGTCCTCACCAACACGGGCTCGGTCCCGATCGAGGCCATGGGCCACAATTGGGTGCTTCTCAAGCCCGGCTCCGATGTCGATGCCTTTGCCGCCGCGGCGGCAAGCGCCAAGGAGACGGGCTACATCCCCCCGTCGCTCAAGGACGAGATCGTCGCCCACATCGACCTGCTCGGGCCGAGGAAGTCCGGCGAAGTCACATTCAAGGCGCCCGCACCCGGCACCTATCCCTTCCTTTGCACGTTTCCAGGCCATGCCCTCGGCGGCATGAAAGGCACGCTTGTCGTGAAGTAAGGTCTGTGTTCGGATGGGTCGGATGCCCACCACCGTTTTCACCATCGCCAACCAGAAGGGTGGCGTCGGCAAGACAACAACCGCGGTGAATCTCGCCGCCGCGCTCGCGCTGGACGGCATCCCCACCCTGCTGGTCGATCTCGACCCGCAGGCAAGCGCCACCAGCTCCCTGGGCGTCGAGAAAAAGGAGGGCCGGAGCCTGTACGGCCCGCTCCGCGGCGAGGGCGGAGCCCTGGAGATGATCGTGCCCACGGCTTATGAGCGGCTGGCGATCATCCCGAGCGAGGAGGACCTGTCCGCGGCGGAGATCGAGCTGGCCCAGGCCGAGAACTACCTGCTGATCCTCAGGCGGGTGCTCGAACCGGTGCGGGCCCTGGGCGCCTACCGCGCAGTCATTCTCGACTGCCCCCCCGCGCTCGGCATGCTTTCGATGAACAGCATCGCGGCGGCGGATTTCCTCCTGATCACGCTTCAATGCGAATACATGGCGCTCGAGGGCCTTGGCCAGATCCTTCGCAACGTGGAGCGGCTGAAGGGGGCGGGCATCAACCCCTCGCTCGAACTCGGAGGCGTCGTCATGACGATGTTCGATGCCCGCACCAACCTTTCCCACCAGGTGGTGGACGAGGTCAAACAGCACCTGCCCGACAAGATCTTCCACACCGTCATTCCGAGGACCGTCCGGCTCAGCGAGGCCCCGAGCTTCGGAAAGACGATCTTTGACTACGACGCGGCGAATCCCGGAGCCGCCGCCTATCGCGGTCTCGGACGGGAAGTCGCGAAGCGCTTCGGCCTGGCCGGGGCCTAGCTGGGTATTGCGGCGGAGCATGAACAAGTACCGGCAAGCCTTCCTGGTCGGCCTCCAGGGGAACATCGTCTACCGCTGGAATTTCGCCGTCCGCGGCGTCTTCTCGCTGGTCCAGCTGGCGGTGGTCTTCATCCTCTGGGGTGCCGTCTACGCGGGCACCCCCTCGGTGGGCGGTTTCGCCTTCGGGCAGACGCTCACCTACTTCACGCTGCTCGTCGTGCTCCAGTTCTTCACCGGAGCCTTCAACGAGGACTACCAGATAAGCGAGGAGATCCGCAACGGTCTCATCAACCAGTTCCTCCTCAAGCCGATCGATTACTTTCTCTACCGCCTGAGCATTTTCTTTTCCGCCCGGGTCGTCTCGGGCGCGATCGTGCTCGTGCCCGTGGCCGCCGCCCTGGCGGCCTTCCACGGCCGTCTCGCTTTGCCGGAGGGGGGATGGAGGATTGCCTTCGGCGTCCCGGCGCTGGCCATGTCGGCGATGATCCAGTTCAGCATCGCCTACTGCTTCGGGATGCTGACTTTCTGGCTCCTTGAAATCCAGGGGTTCGTGATCCTCTCCATGGCCGTGGAATCGATCCTCGGCGGGCAGTTGTTCCCCCTGGACCTGCTGCCCCCGTCCGTATTCCGTGCCGCGCAGCTTCTGCCGTTCTACTACCAGACCTACTTTCCCGCGGCGATTTTCAGCGGCCGGATAGGCCGGGGCCTGGCGACCGAGGGCCTGTTCATACAGCTTTTCTGGGCCCTGGCCCTCATCGCGCTGGCCAGACTTCTCTGGTGCCGCGGACTGAGACGCCACACCGCCGTGGGGGGCTGAACCGCGCCATGCCCCTTTCGAATTACCTGCGGATTTGGCTGGCCGGGGCGCGCTACACCGTGGTCCGGACGCTGATGTTCCGGGGCGACTTCCTGATCTGGTCGCTGGTCGAGTTCTTCTGGATGTTCGTCAACGTCGCCATGGTTGCCGTCATCTACAGCCACACATCCTCGATCGCCGGATGGAGCGAATACGAGATGATGATCCTCATGGGAACCTCCCTCCTGGTCCAGCGCCTGCTCCTGGGATTCTTCTGGACGAACTTTTTCGAGATGGGCCGCAACATCAGGTCCGGGGCCTTCGATTTCTTCCTGGCCCAGCCGGGCAACCTTCTGTTCATGGTCTCGACCCGCAAGCTCGACCTCGACGGCCTCCTCAATTCCTTCGTGGCGATGGCTCTCGTGGCCTATTCCGTGCACAGGCTCGGCCTCCATCCCGGGGCCGGCGACGTGCTGCTCTACGCGGTCCTCGTGCTGGCGGGGCTCGTCATCCACTATAGCATACTCGTGCTCACCTCGTCCGCCACGTTCTGGCTTCAGAGCGCCCAGGGCATCGAGGGGAGCTATTTCACTTTCGCCGAGTTTTCACGCCTGCCCCGGGAGGCCTTCAAGGGGATTGCGAGCATCGTGTGCGTCTGGATCCTGCCCGTGGTGGTCACAACCAACGTCCCCGCGCGGACCCTCCTCCACGGATTCCGGCTCTCGTGGGCCCTCTGGCTGGTTGCGCTCGCGGGCGCCTGGTTCGCGCTCGCCGTGTTCGTCTTCAACCGCGGGCTCCGCCGCTATTCAAGCGCCTCGTCATGAATCCCCCGCCGCAGCTTGGGGCGCTGCAGAATCGCCTAGACTACTCTTTCAAGGATCCGGCGCTGCTGGAGACGGCGACGACACATCCGTCGTACAACCAGGATCACCCCGATTGCCCCGAGAGCAACCAGCGCCTGGAGTTCCTTGGCGACGCGGTGCTCCAGCTGATCCTCACCCAGGCGCTTTTCGACGCCTTTCCGGGCGAGCGCGAGGGCGGACTCACCAAGCGCCGGGCCGCCCTCACCCGGGGGGCCTTCCTGACCGGATTGGCCCGGGACATCGGCCTCGAGGCCTGCCTTCGCCTTGGGGCGAGCGAGGAGGCCTCCGGGGGCCGCACCAAGGCATCCGCCCTCGAGGACGGATTCGAGGCCCTCGTTGGGGCGCTTTTCCTCGACAGCGACCTGGAGCAGACACGCCGTGTCGTGCTCGGCATCTACGGCCCGCTCGCCGGCCGGCTCGCGGGCGTCGAGGAGTCCGAAAACCCCAAGGGCCGCCTGCAGGAGTCGATCCAGCCTTCCCACGGCAACAACGCCCTGCGCTACGACGTCGTGGGAACCGAGGGGGCGGACCACGCCCGGGCCTTCGAGGTCGTCGTCTTCCTCAATGAGCGGCCGCTCGGCCGCGGGCGCGGTCCCTCGAAGAAGGCCGCCGAGGAGGCCGCCGCCCGCGAAGCGCTCGCCGAGCTCGAGAAGAATCCCGCCTGACGGATCGCATGCCCGGACCCGTCAGAATCAGGTCGACCGGCGTCTGTCCGCCCGCACGCGGCGCGGTCATCGCCGAATACGTCGCGACCCGGCCCGCCGGGGTCTGGCTCGTCGTCGCCGACGACCTTAAGGCCGCCGAGCGCCTGGCCGAGGACATCTCGTTCTTTCTGCGCGCCGCCGGCGCAAGGCCTGGTTGGGAGACGCTCCTGTTTCCCGAGTCGATTGCGGACAGTCCCGACATGCGGGAGGCGTTTGCCGCATCGAGCGACCGTCTGACCGTGCTTTCCAGGCTGAGGAGCCGCTCGCTCCCCGCCCCGAAGGCGGCGGACGGGGCGCCCCTGCTCGTCGTCACGACGGCAGCGGCCCTGCTTCAGCCGGTGCCTTCGCTGGAGTCCTTTGCCAGGAAGGAGATGACGCTTCAGGCGGGGCTGCGGCAGCCCTTCTCCGCGCTCCTTGGCCAGCTCCGCGAACTCGACTACGACTGCGAGGCTGTGTGCGAGGCGCCCGGACACTACGCCGTCCGCGGGGGCATCATCGACATTTATCCCGTGACCGCCACGCAGCCGTACCGCCTCGACTTCTTCGGCGATGAGATCGAGGAGATCCGGGCCTTTGACCCGGTCACGCAGCGATCCGGCGAGCGGGTGTCCTCAATCGCGCTGACGGCGTCTCCCCGGGTGGCGCTCGATCCGGCGGCGACCGGCCTGGCCGACTACCTTCCGGCGGGGTCGCATATGGCGCTCGTCGAACCCTCGTCCCTCGGGGAGCAATTCAACGCCCTGGCGGGACCGGGGGCCGGGGGTCTGGCGCCGCTGCTGGGAAAGTGCGCGGCCGTCTTCGGGATCTCGGAGTTGGACGAGGCCACCGACCTCCTGCCGGCCGGCTCGGCCGCCCTCCCCTGGGACACCGAGGGCCTGGCCTCCTACCGGCGCCATCCCGCCGACGCCCTGATCGCCCAGGAGCAGCTCCAATTCGAGGATGATGCCCGGCGCGACTTTCTCGACCAGGTGGCCGGGTGGCATGGCGGGGGATTTTCGATCGCCTTCGTCGCCGCCGGCGAAGGCGAGGAGCAGCACCTGCGTTCGATCCTGGCAGGAAGCGCGTCCTTCGGAAAGCTGAAGCCGCGCTTCCTGCGAGGGAATTTTGACGCCGGCTTCCGGCTGGTGAACTCTGGCGATGCGAGGCTCGCCCTCGCCCCTGATGCCCGCGGCCTGGTGGTCGTGACCGAGACGGAAATCTTCGGCCGGCAGCGCACCCGGCGCCCGGCGGGCGGCGGAAAGGCGGTCGCGCGGCGGACCCAGGTCGACCAGCTCCTGGATTTTTCCGAGCTCGCCGAGGGCGACTACGTCGTGCACCTCCAGCACGGGGTGGCCCACTACCGCGGGCTCGCGAAGCTGGACACCGCCCAGGGGCTGAAGGAGGTCATATCCCTGGAGTTCGGCGACGGGGTCACCCTCCATGTGCCGCTTTCCGAATCCCATCTGGTGAGCCGCTACGTGGGACTGGGGAAGGCAAAGCCCCAGCTCGGCAGGATCGGGTCCGGCCGCTGGGAAAAGACGAGGCGGGCCGCCGAGAGGGCGACACTTGACCTGGCCGCGGACCTCCTCCAGATCCAGGCCCGCCGGGAGGCCAAGCCCGGCTTTGCCTTCCCGCAGGATTCGGCCTGGCAGAAGGAATTCGAGGCCTCATTCCCCTTCAAGGAAACGCCCGACCAGCTCCGGGCGATCGACGAGACCAAGGCCGACATGGAACGCAGGCGTCCGATGGACCGGCTCATATGCGGCGACGTGGGTTTTGGGAAGACCGAGGTTGCCCTTCGCGCGGCCTTCAAGGCGGCTCAGAGCGGACGCCAGGTGGCGATCCTCGCGCCGACGACCGTGCTTGTGCAGCAGCACTTGAACACCTTCCGGGAGCGGCTCGCCGGGTACCCGATGGTCATTGAGATGCTCAGCCGATTTCGCACCCGCCAGGAACAGGAAAAAATCCTTTCCGAGGCGGCCGCAGGCCGCGTGGACATCCTCATCGGGACCCACCGCCTCCTCCAGCCGGATATAAAGTTTAAGGACCTCGGACTCGTCGTCATCGACGAGGAGCAGCGGTTTGGCGTGAAGCACAAGGAGGTCCTTAAGCGCCTGAGGGAGACCGTCGACGTCCTCTCGATGAGCGCCACCCCCATCCCCAGGACCCTTTACCTGGCCCTGACCGGCGCCCGCGACCTGAGCGTCATCGAGACCCCGCCGGCCGACCGGCACCCGATCCAGACCGTGACGTCGACCTATGACGAAAAGATCGTCTCCGACGCCGTGAAGCACGAGATCCGGCGCGGCGGCCAGGTCTTCTACCTGCACAACAGGGTCTCAACGATCGACCTTGTCGCCGCAAAGCTCCGCTCCATGCTGCCCGACCTGAGGATCGGCGTGGGCCACGGGCAGATGGACGCCGACGATTTGGAGCAGGTCATGACCGAGTTCGTGGCCGGCCGCTACGACGTGCTGGTGTGCACCACCATCATCGAGAGCGGTCTGGATATACAGAACTGCAACACGATCATCATCGAGGGGGCCGACCGATTCGGGTTGGCACAGCTCTACCAGCTCCGGGGACGGGTTGGACGGGGGCGGAACCAGGCGTACGCCTACCTTCTGCTGCACCACGGCGCCCGCATCGTCGACGCCGCCCGCCACCGGCTCGCCGCACTCAGGCAGCACAACCAGCCGGGCGCCGGGTTTCGGATCGCCATGCGCGACCTCGAGCTCCGCGGCTCGGGGAACCTGCTGGGATCCGAGCAGAGCGGCCACATCGCGGGCGTTGGCTTTGAACTCTACTGCCAGCTCCTGCGGCAATCCGTGGCCAGGCTGAAGGGCGACAGGAATGCCGCGGCGGTCCGTGCGACCGTGAAACTCGACTTTGTCTTCATAGGCGAATCGGCGAGGCACGAAGCAGGGGCCGACCGCGGCCGCCAGGAGGACGGTTACACCGCCCTCAAGGACGCCGAGGACGCAGCCGATGCCCCGGCCCTGGCCCCGATCCAGGCGCGCCTTCCGTCCGATTACATTGCCGAAACCCGCCTGAGGATCGATTTTTACCGCCGGCTGGCCCTGGCCAACTCGCCCGCCGATCTCAAGCTGATTGCCTCCGACCTGCGCGACCGCTTCGGAAAACTGGGGGACGAGGTCCGCGCCCTGCTCCTCGTGACCGAGATAAGGGTGCGGGCGGAACAAAAGGGGCTCCTTTCGGTCGAAGCCGAGGCAAACCGGCTCAAGTGTTTGCGCAACAGCGGCCGCCGCGACGACTGGATCATGCACAACTCCCGGTTTCCGAGGTTGACCGCTGCGCGCCCTCTCCTACGTTTGCGAGAAGTCATAGCCTTTCTTAACAATTTGCCGAATTCATGAAGCTCCGCGGACTCGTCGCATCAATACTCCTCCTTTCGGCTGCCGGGAAGCAGTGCAAGGCCCAGTCCGCAGAGTCTGCAGACAACCTGAACCTGAGGTTTGCCGATGGCATCGTGGCCATAGTCGAGCAGAAGATCATCACCGTGGAGGATGTGCGCCGCGAGATCACGCCCCTGATTCCCCAGCTCCAGCGCGAGGCTCACAACGAACAGGAATTCAACGACAAGCTGGAGGCGCTGCAGGACAGCATCATCAATGACCTTATAGACAAGGTGTTGATAGTTAAAGATTTTCATAAGGACGACAAACGCCACATTCCCGAGAGTTTCGTCGACAACTATATCGCCGACCAGCTGAACACCGAATTCGACAACGATCGGTCGAAGTTCCTGGCCTACCTGCGGTCCCGGGGAACCACGCTTCGCGACTACCATCAGGAGGTCGAGGACGACATCGTCTACCACTACATGCTGCAGCAGCAGCGCAAGTCGGACAGCATCGTTAGCCCGGTCAAGATCGAGCAGTTTTACAAGGAGAACAAGGACCAGTTCTACCAGGATGACAGCGTCCATCTGCGCCTCATCCAGCTGACCCACAACGACGGGGCCACGGATTCCGAACTGAAGGCCAAGGCTGATTTGATCCTCAACCGGTTCCGCCTCGGCGAGAAATTCGAGGACCTGGCCAAGGAGTTCAGCGAGGATTCGCGCCGCGCCAAGGGCGGCGACTGGGGATGGCAGAAGCGCACCGACCTGAAGCCTGAATTCAGCGATCCCCTCTTTGCCCTGAAGAAGGGCGAAGTCACAGCCCCGATCATCCGACCGGAGGGCTGCTTCCTTCTCTTTGCCGATGACCGCAAGTTTGCCGGGATCCAGCCGCTCGACCAGGTCCGCGGCCAGATCGAGAATATTCTCAGCAGCCAGATGGCCCACACCAGCGAGGAGGCCTGGCTCGAACGCCTCCGCAGGAACGGCTACGTGAAGCACTTCTGACCCTGTCTCGGCTCCTCGGCCGGCGGGGTGATTCCCGCTTTGCTACTATCAGGGCATGCCGCCCTTTCCCGATGATGCCCCTCCGGCCAACCGCCTCAGGTCTATGGCGGTGGGCGAACGCCCCCAGGAGCGCCTCGAGCGATTCGGAGCCGGCGCACTCGGCGACACCGAGCTGCTGGCCCTGCTTCTGAGGAGCGGCACCCGCGGCCAGGATGTCGTCACCCTGTCCGCCCGGCTCCTCGGCGAGGCGGGGTCGATGCACGGCCTCCTTGCCTGGACAGAGGCCGACTTTCGCAGGCTGAAGGGCATCGGGCGCGTGAAGGCGCTGCAGCTCGTCGCCGTCATGGAGGTGGCGCGCCGCGTGATCGGGGCCAAGGGAGGCGAGGCCCCGCTTCTCAACCGCGCGGACCTCGTCGCAAGCCACCTCGGTCCGATTGCGGCGGGTCTCGAGGTGGAGAAGTTCTGGGTGCTTTGCCTGAACCGCAAGAACCGGCTCCGAAAGTGCGTCGAGGTGTCGTCGGGGACGGCGACCGCCGCCCTCGCCCATCCGAGGGAGGTGTTCCGGGCGGCCATTCGCGAGGCTGCGAGCGCGTTGGTCTGCGCCCACAACCACCCCAGCGGGGACCCGGCGCCGAGCTCGGCGGACCTGCAGATGACCAGGCTCCTGCGCGATGCCGCCAAGACGGTCGAAATCTCCCTGCTCGACCATGTCATCATTGGCCGCGCCGGAGCCGATCCCCTCGGCAGGGGCTACTACAGCTTCAGGGAAGCCGGGATGATGTGACGCTATCGTCCCCCGCGCAGGATGTTTCCAACGATGCCCCCGACGACGCCACCCGCCGTCGCCTCCGTCGCCTCATTGCGGGGCAGATAGCCGGCAATGGCCTCCGCCAGGTTGAGGATCGGCATGCTTTGCAGCCACGCCCTTCCCGGGCCGGTCAGCGCGGCGAGGAAGATTCCCTCCCCTCCGAATACCATATTGCGCACTCCTCCGACGCGCTGGATGTCGAACTGCACCGACGGCGTGAATATCCCCACATGCCCGGCATGGACCAGGAGCCGCTGGCCGGCAGCCAAATCCTCCTGCACCACCTCGCCCGAGAGATCGAGCCAGACCGTCCCCGGCCCGGTGACCTTCTGGAGGATAAAGCCGTCTCCACCCAGAAAGCCGGCGCCGAGCTTCTGCTGAAAAGCCAGTTCCAGGCTGACTCCGGATTCCGCCACCAAAAAGGTCTCCTTCCTGCAGACGAGCGACTCGCCGGCCGCCAGCTTGAACGGGAGGATCTGCCCCGGAAAGCGCGGGGCGAACGCAACACGGCTGTTGCCGGGCCCGGAGGCCGTGTAGGTCGTGATGAAGAAGCTCCCGCCCGTGAGGGAGCGCTTCAGGCCGGAAAGGAAGCCCCCTCCCGTGTTGGTGTCCATCCGCACGTTGTCGGTCATCCACGCCATCGCGTGGGTCTGGCAATAGACGCTCTCCCCGGGCAAAAGCTCGACGAGAACGGTCTGAAGTGTCGTTCCGGTGATGTTCACGTTCATGGGCCCAACAAGATCAATGAAGGCGCCCCGTTTCCAATCCTTTCTAATCCATTTTTACCGCGAAGCAGTGAAGCTCGCGAAGTCCCTCGCGGACTAGACAAATAGGCAAGGGAGGGTTGGAATGTCCTGCAGCAAATGACAGCGACGCCTTTCCAGAGATTTCTCGGCCTCTGCCGGCCGCAGCGCCCCAGGATCATCCTTGGCGTCCTGCTCATACTCGTTGCCACCGCGCTCACGCTGGCGCCCCCGTGGATCCTCAAGCTGATCATCGACGACCTGCCGACGAAGAACCTGCGGCTTCTCGGCAAGCTCCTCGCGGTCTTCACGGGACTGTTTGTCCTCCGGGCCTGGGTCACGATGGTCCGCAACCGGGTGCTCCAGCATGCGGCGATGCGCATCGTCTGCGACCTGCGGATCGAGCTGTTCCGGCACCTCCAGACGCTTTCGCTCCGCTATTCGGACAATGCCAAGACCGGGGAGACGGTCTCGCGGATAGCCCAGGACACGGGCGAGGTCTACAATCTTACGAACGGGTTCCTGATCAACCTTATCGCGGACTCCGTCACCGTGGTGGCGGTCCTCGGCTTGCAGTTCTCGATCGACTGGCGGTTGGCCGCGGCGACCTGCGCCGTCATGCCCCTCTTCGCCGTAAACTACCTGCACCACCGCCGCGAGATGCGCGAGGAGAGCCGCGTTCACCGGAACAACTGGGACAAGGTGATCGGCTTCCTCCACGAGAAGGTCTCCAACGCCCGCGTGATCAAGTCCTTCGTCCGCGAGCAGGGGGAAATCACGACATTCGCCAGCGGCATCAACGAGGACTTCTTCAACTATTCGCGCATCGTGATGCGCAACACCAAGCTCTCCATCGCGGCGGACCTGCTGGGTTCGCTCGGCACGGTGGTTGTCCTCGGCTACGGCGGCTGGCTGGTCATCCAGGGGCAGATTGGCATCGGCACGCTGATGGCCTTCTACGCGTACGTCGGGCTGGTCTTTCCCCCCATTGTCCGGTTCGTGGACCTGGCTGCGGTCTTCCAGCGCGCGAACACCGCCATCGAGAACGTCTTCGCCCTGCTCGACACGAAGCCCGACGTCGTCGACGTGCCGGGCGCTAGGCCGCTTGGGACGCTGAGGGGCGACGTGGAATTCCGCCGCGTCTGCTTTGACTACACTTCCGAACCCAGGGGCCCGGGGTGGCCGCGCACGCTTACGGACGTCTCATTCCGCACGCCCGCCGGAAGCGTCACCGCGATCGTCGGGCCCAGCGGCTCCGGCAAGAGCACGATCATCAACCTCCTCGCCCGGTTCTACGATCCCGCCAGCGGCGAGGTCCTCGTGGATGGATTCGACCTGCGCTTCGCGACCGTCGACTCGTATCGGCGGCAGGTCGGCATCGTTCTCCAGGAGAGCGTCCTCTTTTCGGGTACCCTTGAGGACAATCTCAAGTACGGCCGGCCCGAGGCCAGCCGCGAGGAGATCGTCGCGGCCGCCGAGACCGCCAATGCCCACGAATTCATCGTGAAGCTGCCCGACGGATATGCCACCGTCGTCGGGGAGCGCGGAGTGCAGATGTCCGGGGGCCAGCGCCAGCGGATCGCGATCGCGCGGGCCCTCCTGAAGAATCCACGGATCCTGATCTTCGACGAGGCCACGAGCGCCCTCGACATCGTGTCGGAACGCCTCATCCAGGAAGCGATGGACCGGGTCATGAGCGGCCGCACGGTGTTCATCATAGCGCACCGGCTGGCCACCGTGCAGAAGGCCGACCAGATCCTCGTCATGGACCGGGGACGCCTGGTTGAGCACGGCACGCACGGCGAACTCATGGCCAGGAGCGGCCTCTACGCCCGCTTCCACGCGCTGCAATTCAGGGAGGCCAACTGAGGGCCCGCCGCCCTCACCAGCCAAGCGCCTGCCGGAACACCGGCTCGAGCTCGTCCGCCATCGCGATATGCTGCGGGCCCGTCGGATGGCCGTTGCCGGGCCGGCCCGGCTGGTAGCCGAGATCGTGCGCGGTGACCAGGGAGCTCCCGACCTTCGCGACGACCTGCTGCAGATAGCCGTAAAGCACCGCCTTCGCAGGGATCTGGTCCGGCCAATCCTTCATCATCGGGGAGGTAAGGAGGACAATGTGCGCCTTGGGCGCGTCGCGGCAGATCCCCTCCACGAACCTTACGTACGTGTCCACGAAGTGGGCCTGGTCCGGGATTCCGCTGTTGAAGTCATTCTGTCCAAGGCAGATTCCGATCGCATCGGGAACGTATTTCCGGGGATCCCATGGCAGCTGCGGATTGTCGGGCAACGCCAGGCCGTAGAATTGGGGCGCATTCTCTCCCGTGCCAATACCCTGCCAATCCCGGGTCATCCCCCGACCGCCGCAGCTCACCAGATGGCATTGGGCATTG
>Ga0302319_10007281_pt1 | contig 21791 bp, 13 predicted proteins | sample Bog_T0_2_FD_203319 | JGI IMG/M metagenome (GOLD analysis project Ga0302319, IMG submission 203319) | Peat permafrost microbial communities from Stordalen Mire near Abisko, Sweden - Bog_T0_2 | ecosystem: Environmental > Terrestrial > Soil > Wetlands > Peat | place: Sweden: Abisko, Stordalen Mire... | reverse complement strand
TACTCGAAACTTGGAAATACGGAAAAATGTAAACTGTATACATGGCTTCATGTAAAAGAAGATGCGCATACATTGTATGGTTTTGCTGAAGAAGGGGAGCGCCGCCTTTTTTTGCACCTTATATCAATACCCGGAATAGGACCAAACACCGGGCGAATGATGCTTTCTTCCATCACACCTGAAGAAATCCAAAATGCCATAATTTCGGGAAATGTTTCGTTAATACAACGAATAAAGGGGATAGGCCCAAAATCAGCACAGCGAATAATACTGGAACTACAGGATAAGTTACGTAAAGAAGGTGCCGACACGTTAAGCGCAATGCCTTTAAATAAAACCGCCCGTGAAGAAGCTTTGTCGGCACTTATTATGCTTGGTTTTGCACGTAATGCGGCAGAAAAAGTTCTTGAACAGGAAATAAATAAAAATCAAACCGATTTAACTGTAGAACAACTGATTAAATCAGCTTTGAAAAGCTTATAATTACAAATAATTTGGCCGGACCTTGAGAAAATTTTTTACTTGCAAGCTTATTCTGTTTACGTTCATCATTTTCGCATTTTGCGGATGGGATTGGGTATATGCACAACAGCAGCCGGCAGGAACAAAAAAAGATTCACTTCCGGTCACAATTCCGCTTAAATTTTCCGAATCCAATAATTACCATTTAAGGGAAGGGATTTTCGATGCTGATCCGCCAAACATGATCCGGACCGTTGAATACGACCCTATCACAAACATGTACATACTTTACGAGCGTGTTGGAAACCTCCTGTACCGACCGCCGCAATATCTTACGTTCGCAGCATATTTACAGCTGATAGAACGGATAAACGAGCGTAATTATTTTAAGCAGCTCTCAGATAGTTACGCCTACCAGTCGCAGCAACCTGGTTTTATTCCACCGATAAAAATCCGGAGCCAAACTTTTGAACAGATATTTGGCGGTTCAACTATTGATATCAGGCCTCAGGGTACTGCCCAGGCAATATTTGCCGGCCAAATAAATGACAATCAAAACCCACTTTTCAGCACCAACCAGCGCAACCAGTTTAATTTTAATTTTGATCAGAAAATACAATTAAATGTCACCGGCAACATCGGCACGAAGTTAAAAATCACAACTAATTATAATACTGATGCCCAATTCCAGTTTGAAAATCAAATAAAACTGGATTATACAGGTACACCTGATGAGATTGTGCAAAAAGTAGAAATTGGTACGGTAAGTATGCCATTACCTACCACGCTGATAACAGGGAGCGAAGCCCTGTTTGGCATAAAAACCAAATTGAAGTTTGGCAGGTTAGATGTAACAAGTATCCTGGCACAGCAACGTTCGCAATCTCAAACAATTACTATTACCAATGGCTCTCAACAAGGGTCATTTAAGCTTACATCCGGCAATTACGAAGCAAACAGGCATTTTTTCTTATCACAATTTTTCCGCAACAACTATAATAAGGCACTTTCAAATATTCCCATAATAACTTCAGATATCAATATTACTAAAATTGAAGTTTGGACCACAAACAGAACAAATAGTACAACCGGCTCAAGAGATGTTCTTGCATTTTTGGATTTGGGAGAAAACACCCCATATAATACTACGCTTGTTCGCGGCGGCCCGGGCTTTTCAGGTAAACCAGCAGGTTTTCAGGGGCCGGGTTTTACACAGCAATCCAATTCATTACTTCGGAATATACCTGCAAATGCCCGGTTGACCAATGATCCGCAAAATACAATCGCTTCCTATTTCAGTACGACCGGCGGCGCCGATAACTATGCTAAATTAACGTATGCCCGTTTATTAACAAGTAAAGAATTTACCCTTCACCCCCAGCTTGGCTATATTTCGTTAAACTATCCGCTAAACAACGACGAAGTATTGGCGGTTGCTTATCAATATACCTATAACGGCGTAGTATACCAGGTTGGTGAGTTTTCAACTGATCATCCGGTTAATCCCACCAGCCCGCAGGTACTTTATGTGAAATTGCTAAAAAACGAACTTTTAAAAACCAGCCTGCCAACCTGGAACCTGATGATGAAAAATATCTATTCATTAAACGCGTTCCAGATTAGCCCTACTAATTTTAAACTGTCTATAAACCGGCTTGATGATGCATCCGGTATTCAGAAGCCGGTAATGGAAGAAGGTAAGAACACCAAAGGGAAACTTTGGATACAGGTTACCGATCTGGATAATCTTGACCAACAGCTCCAAAAACAACCTGATGGCTATTTTGATTTTTTAGAAGGGATAACGATTGATTCGCAAAATGGAAGGATCATGTTTCCTGTACTTGAGCCTTTTGGCGCTGATCTTGCCAAACAGTTTACAGCAAGTGAACAGAGCCTGGTTAACCGGTATGTGTATCAGCCATTGTATGATTCGACGCAGACTATCGCACAGCAACTTTTCCCAAATCTGAACAGGTATACAATTCAGGGCACCTATACCGCTACGGGCGGGTCCGAATACCAGTTAAATGCAGTTAATATACCGCAAGGATCGGTAATTGTAAACGCCGGAACATTAACCCTGAAAGAGGGTGCAGATTATACGATTGATTATAATGCGGGTACAATTCGTATCCTAAACCAGGCCTTATTGTCATCCGGACAACCCATTACGGTAAAAGTTGAGAATAATGCCTTGTTTGGTGTTCAGCAAAAATCCCTGTTCGGAACCAGGTTTGACTATCACGTTAATGATAAATTTAATATCGGGGCAACTGTAATGCATTTAACGGAGCAGCCCATCACTCAAAATGAGATTGTAGGGCAGGAGTCGGTCTCAAATACAATGTACGGTTTTGATGCCAATTACAGCTCTCCTTCAAGGTTACTGACCAGGCTGGTTGATCAAATACCGCTTATTCACACAAAAGTGCCTTCATCAGTGAATTTTAACGGTGAATTTGCCCAATTGTTACCGGGTAATCCAAAGGCTACTAATTTTGCCGGCTCAAAAAATGGCACCTCCTACCTTGATGATTTTGAGAACAGTACCTCAGTAATTGATGTCAAAAGCCCGGTAGGCTGGCAAATTTCGGGTACTCCCCAACTTTTTCCCGAATCGCAGTTATTTAATAATTTGGCTTATGGCTTCAACCGGGCAAGACTCGCCTTTTATACTGTTGACCCTATATTTTATACGAGTTCTACAATTCCGGTAAGTGCTAATGAACTTTCGAATCATTATGTGAGACAAGTGCTGCAAAATGAAGTTTTCCCGACTGAGCAATCGCCAACCGGCCAGCCTTTATCTGTTTCTACATTAGATCTTGCTTATTATCCCATGGTACGCGGCCCATATAATTATACCACCACAGGGCTCAATAGCGATGGGACACTCCAAAGTCCGCAGTCGCGATGGGGAGGTATTTTTAAGGGGATTAACTCCAGCGATTTTGAAGCATTAAATGTGGTTTATATTGAATTTTGGATGCTCGACCCATTTATTTATAAGCCCAATTCAACTGGCGGAGATCTGTATTTTAACCTTGGCGATATATCCGAAGACATATTAAAAGACGGACAAAAAAGCCTGGAAAATGCATTGCCCGTTAATGGTGATTACAGCCAGATAAATGAAACTGTTTGGGGCAGGGTATCAACAATTCAGCCGGTTGTAAATTCCTTTGATAGTAACCCGGCCTCCCGTCAATTGCAGGATATTGGTATGGATGGCTTAAATGATGCTGATGAACAGGTAAAATTTGCAACTGTAGTGCAGCAGGTTAAAGGGCAGGTAAGCGCCCAGGCCGCAAATAGTTTTGCCGCAGATCCATCCTCTGACGATTATCAATACTACCAGGGCCCAGCTTTGGACAGGGCAAACGCTGGTATTTTGCAAAGGTATAGCAAGTATAACGGCACTGAGGGCAACTCCCCAACCTCGCAACAATCACAAGCTTTACTTGGTTTGCAGACATCTGCCGCTACTAACATTCCCGACGGCGAAGATATTAACCATGATAATAATATGGACCAGGATGATGAATATTTTCAATATAAAGTATCCATACGTCCCAAAGATCTGGTAGTAGGCCAGAATTACATAACCGATAAAGTGACTTCCCAGGTTAAACTTGCAAGTGGAACTACCCAATCCGTTAACTGGTACCATTTTAAAGTACCTATAAACGCGTATGATTCTGTTGCCGGAGGGATACAGGATTTTAAATCCATCCGTTATATGCGAATGTTTATGACCCACTTTGCCGATACAGCAGTTTTACGTATGGCAGTGCTGCAGTTGGTACGGGGGTCATGGATTGCTTTTAACGATACTCCGGGTGATGTAATTGCAGATCCTTCGCTGGTAAACCCTCCGGCTGATAATTCGACTATTGATGTAGAATCTGTGAATGTTTTTGAGGATGCTAATCGAACGCCTATCCCTTATATTGTCCCCCCTGGTATACAGCAGCAACCCAATATCAGCAGTTTACAAACCAATACCAAGTTAAACGAACAGTCGCTTTCAGTGGCAGTAACAAACTTGAGGGATGGTTATTCCCGGGCTGCTTACCGACTATTTAATAATGATTTGCGGCAGTATAAGAATTTGAATATGTTTATTCATGCCGAAGGAAGCCAGTTAAAAAATAACGATCTAAGCGCTTTTATTCGCCTGGGATCTGATTACATGGATAACTATTACGAATATGAAATCCCATTGCAGGTTACACAATCAGGCACAGCAGATCCTAACGCTGTATGGCCCGCATCAAATGAACTTAATTTAGAACTCTCATTACTAACCAGCGCAAAACTTGCCCGTGACAATGCTAAATACAATGGCCAGCCCTGGCCGTTGACGTTACCCTATACATTAGTTGTAGGCCATAATAAGATAACGATTATGGGTCAACCTGACCTTGGAATAATATCTACAATTATGCTCGGGGTGCGTAATCCATTGAGGACTACGGCCACTGCAAATACGGACGACGGACAACCTAAAACAGGAACGGTATGGTTTGACGAATTACGATTGACAAATTTCAATGAGCAAAAAGGTTGGGCAGCTACCGGCAGAGCTAATGCCAAGCTTGCTGATTTTGCTAATATATCTGTTTCCGGCAGTAAAACCAGTGTTGGCTTTGGTACATTGGATTCAAATGTCGGGACCAGAAGCCTTAGCGATAATTCGACTTATGATATAACTGGCAACATGGAGCTCGGCAAGTTTTTCCCTGACAAAAGCGGTGTTCACATCCCACTGTATGTAGACGTTTCAACGCAGGTAAGTACACCCGAATATGATCCGGCTTCCGGCGACATCCTGTTAAAACAAGTGATTAATGCCGCTCCTACAACAAAGAAGAAAGATTCAATAATAAACGCGGCCGAGACTTATACGCAACGCACAAGCGTCAATTTAACCAATGTTCATATAGTAAAAACGGACCCTAAAGCGAAGAACCATATTTGGGATATTTCAAACTGGACTGCTACTGTAGCCTATACTGAATATGATCATCATGATTTTACTACGCAAAATGACTTTGAGAAAACGTATCATGTTTTATTTGCATATAATTATACTGATCAACCAAAATATCAAAACCCATTTAGCAAAATCATCAAGAAGAATTGGCTTAAACTGATTAGTGATATAAATTATGATCTGATGCCGTCCAGGTTAAACTACAGTATTAGTTTCGACCGTTTTTATTCTGAAAATTCTTCGCGTAATAACGATCCTACCGACGATATCCCCATACCCACAACGTTTAATAAAACTTTTACTATTACAAGGACTTATGGTATTGGCTGGAACGTAACCAAATCATTTACGGTGGATATTGACGCCACCAATCTTTCAACCGTTGATGAACCGGTCGGGAGCCTCGACGGTTTAAAATTAGATACGCTTTGGAGAAACTTGTTGACGCTGGGCCGTACAACAAATTATAACCATACTTTAAACTTCAACTATACTGTGCCCTTGAGCAAAATACCCGGTATGGACTGGACGAGCCTGATAGCGCACTATACAACGCACTTCACCTGGCAGGGACAACCACTTTTTGCTATAGATGAACCGCAGTATGATGTAGGAAACAGCATACAAAACTCCCGTACAATTCAACTTAATCCATCCCTTAATTTTGTAACGTTATATAACAAATTTGCATTTATAAAGAATGCTGCAAAGGATGCTGACAAAACCGGATTACACCGGTTTTTAATTGGTTTGCTTACTACTGTCAAAACTCTTAGCGCTACCTATACACAAACGCAGGGAACATTTATACCGGGATACCTGCCACAATCAACCTTCGGCGGGGAAGACCTTAATTATGGTGCCCCCGGGCTTGCCTTCTTGTTAGGCAGCCAGGCAGATTTGCGGTCTATTGCAGTTGCAAGGGGATGGATAAGCACGGATACGCTTCAAAACCAACCCTACGTAACAACATTTAATTCAGACTTGCACCTGAAAGGCACGTTTGAGCCGGTAAAAGGTCTTCGAATTGAATTAACCGCCTATAAAACGCAAGACCACACCTATCAAACTAATTTCAAATCAGTGGATGGTTCAAACGACATCCAGGATTTAACTCCGACAACTACCGGGGATTACAGTATATCATATATGACACTGGCAACGGCGTTTTCAAAAATTAATAGCGCTAATAATACTTCTGCCACTTTTCAAAAGTTTTTGGACAATGAGCCGATAATTTCGCAAAGACTTGGAAGACTTAATCCAAATTCCACGGGCATTCTTACCACCGGTTATGCTGATGGTTATAGCGCAAACTCACAAAATGTGTTAATACCCGCCTTCCTTGCGGCTTATACCGGAAAGAACGCGACTAACTCAAACCTTAGTCAATTTCCTTCAATACCAATACCAAACTGGCAGCTTACCTATAATGGGCTAAGTCAGCTATTCCCTTTTTTAACTGATATTTTCGATTCGTTTGATATAAAGAACGGTTACCGGTCATCGTATAATGTAAGTGGTTACAATAATTCGCTTCTTTACCAGCAAACTAATGGAGCGGTAAGTTCCAGGGATGCCAATAATGACTTTCTTCCATTTTACCAGTTTTCGCAGGTGACCATCTTTGAACAGTTTGTGCCGCTGTTCGGCTTTGACGCCCGGTTCAAAAACAGTATGACCGCCACAATTGAGTACAGGCAAAGCAGGTCTCTGAGTCTTAGTGTGTTAAATACCCAGCTGGCACAACAGAATTTAGATGTGTTTGTTTTCGGATGGGGTTATCACGATAAGGATTTCAAGTTTCCTTTTGGCTTGTTCAGCGAATCGACTAAGAAAAAAGATATTAATTTTAAGGTGGATTTTTCTTTACAGGATAATAAAACGCTTATTTTCCAGCCCGGCTCAGACGGCGCCCAGGTATCAGCCGGCGCACAAAACATAACGGTGAGGCCGTCGATTGACTATGTAATAAACCAGCGGTTTAACCTTAATTTGTTTTATGATTCAACTATTACAAGGCCATTTACTTCACAAACGTTCAACACTGCGTTTACTACCTTTGGGATTAATATGAAGTTGATATTGCAGTGAGTGGTGAGTGGTGAGTGGTGAGTGGTGAGTGGTGAGTGGTGAGTAGTGAGTGAATGGTTAGTGGGTGAATAGTGGGCCGTAAATATTGAATAGTTAACTGTTTCACTACTCACTACTCACCACTCACCACTCACTAATTTTACTCTTTACTTACCCTTCCTGATCCTATTGTTTTACTTTCTACTGTCGCATTGCCCGAATAGATCACATTTCCGGATCCAATAATACTTGCTGAAATTTCTTTATCTGCAACCAGGTAAGCGCTTCCGGAACCCGCTATGGATATAGAGGCTGACCCGGTTTTAAATTCCTTTCCAAACATTTCACCCGAACCGGCAATAGAAACGTTTGTTTCACGGGAGTTGCCGTTTAGGTGAATTGAACCCGATCCGGCGATTGAAATATGAAGTTTACCGGCACTAACCGAAGATACTATGTCACCTGATCCGCTTAACGAAAAACTTACTTTTTCAGCGCTTAATTCACCTTCCACTTTTATACTGCCCGATCCTGCGTTATTTAACGCCGAAAGAGACTTGGCTGTGATGTAAACATCGATTCTACCAGCATTTTCATGCCGCCAATGATCGTGTTTTTTGAACTTAATTTCTAAATTTCCGTCTTCCACGACTGTTTCAATCTCGTTTATGATAGCTGAATTTGCTGACAGTTTTAGGCTTTCGGTGCCATTAATTTTAACATGCACATAAAACGGGCCAGCTGATGAAATGCTGTTAAATCCCGAAACATTCCGGGTTTCTTCACTTTGTGCAGAAGCTTTGAGCGCTATTGCGATCAGCAAAAATGATGCAATAATGGAGCAGGCTATTCTTTTCATGATAATTTGTTTTTCTACAAGATGCAGGTAACAGCATAAATGTTGCATAAATCAAAAAAACAATTAAAATTAATTACCAGGGTTTAACGAAGCTTTTTCCAACTTCCGCTCCTCTCTTTTTTGCCGTCTTTCTTCTCTTCGTTCAATCCTTTGTTCCTTTTTTATTTTATGGTTTTGTTTTATTATAAGTTGCTGGTTAGTCATTGCAACAATAGTCTCCTGCGTTTTTTTATCTAAACCTGCACAGGGTTTAATCCCGTTAAACAGCGTTTGCCAAATCGATTTAAAAAAAGGCGTTTCTTTGTCCCGCGTGTAATTAACGTAAACAAACCTTGGTTTCCCTCCGGGAATATCAGGATTATTGTGCTTAACAAAGAACATGTTGGCAAATACAGTAGCGATAGGCCTTCGTTTTAAATTATCAAAAACCGTGTCGGGCTTTAGCACATTTACTGCAAGGTTATTGTACAACAGTTCAACCTTTCCCCAGTCAGCTGTGCTGTTGGCGTGAATGTCAAAATCAAACTGTGTTAATGTTCCCGAAGTAATTTTGACCAATCCTAACGGTATAGCGGCAGGGTTTACAAATTTTAAGTCCATTGGGCCAAGGCTGCCTTTATAATTGAAGGAATTCTCTTTGTCAGCCAAATTAAAGTCAATAGAGACATTCAGTTTACCACGGTTCATAAAATAACAGGTAAGTTGAATATTACAAATGCTATTTTTTAATACAGCTGCTTTATTTGTGGTGACATTTAAAATTTTTCCGCTTGTTTTGTTAAATATAACCGAGCCGGTTTGATCTGATTTTTTGTTAAACTCGTTATATAAAACATTGATATTTTTCACAATAACCGTGTCAATTTTCATGTCGGAATTTATTTTGTTAAGAGCCACATTAGGAAAAGTCTTTATTTGATCGGTGCCGTCATCATGTTTGTTTGGATTGCTATATATCTGTACAGCCCCCCCGTTTATAATTAGTCTGGTGGCAGACAAAACCCGGTATTTATGATAATTTAAAAAATCGAAATTATTTAGCTGTATAGAATCAATACGTAAAGTAAAGCGGTCTCTTTTGCTTTTTGCAAAAAAAAATCCTTCGGTAACAGGTTTTAATGTTAAACCGTTGATGTTTAAATGCGATTTCAATGTTGAAAGTTCAAGTGAGTTGATTTTATAGGTGTATAAACCGCTCGACGTTTTCCCGGTGTAATTATTTAGCTGGGCAATAATGTCCTTACAATAAAGCAACCTTTTTTTATCGTTTTGCGTGCTTGAATCTATTAGCAAGTCAAAAGCGCTGATGTTCATTTCCTTAAGTTCGGATATTGCTACTTTATTGCCCGAATAGTCCTCGTACTTGAATTTAACATCTCCTAATAAAATCTTCTCAATTTGGATTGATCGGATATTTTTTGACATTTTTTGCCAGAAGGTACGCTTATCTTTTATTATACTGTCTTTAACATGGTTTAGTTCGTAGCTTACATTTAGCACAGGCTCCTTTAAAACAATTTCACCAATTTCAAGTTTGTTTTTAAAATATAATCTGAAGGGGTGCATGTGGGATAATGTTAACCGCTTTATACGTAATTCTATTAAATTATTAGGGGCAATGTGTTTCTTTTTTAACCGGTTATAAATTGCCGTGTCCGCCTTTAACGTAAAATTATAAATTTCAAGTGTTCCAGGAAGAACATGTAACTCGGCAGCTGAAAAACTAACATTATACAAGCTGTCGCTGCTTTTTAAAACAACTTCTTTAACTTTTCGGGCAAGTATTGGCGACCAGTACCGGTTTACCACCAGGGCCATAACTAAAATAAGCAAGATAAATATCACCAAAACAGCAGCGGTAATTTTTCGCCATTTATGCTTTAAAAGGTTAAAGGCCATTAAGTAATTTCATTTTATTATTTTTTTTTAGGGAATCTTTTTTTAACTGCCGTTCTTTTTTCCGTTCTTCTCTTTTCTTTTTCCGCTCGTCTTTAAAATTATTAAACTTTTCAACCAATTTACTAACTTTTACTATTGCTGTATTAACGTTTTTTTCTGTTTTTTTATCATAGCCAACACTTGGTTTTAATCCGTCTAATAAGCCCTTATATAAAAAACTAAAAAATGTAACTGTTGGCCCTCTTTTTAAATCAATCGGCCCTGGCCTGAAAACACCTTTGTTATCTGGGTTATTATCATCGATAACAAGGTCATTTGCTAATAATGATATTAAGCCCTGTTTTTGTAATTCAGTTTTGCCGCTTACCTTTTTTAACAACTGCAATTTTAAATTTTTATAATAAAATTCAAGATTGCCTTTTCCGTTATAGTTGCTGGCATTTACATCAAACTTTAATTTTTCTATGTCTGCCGATTCAACATGAACAAATGCCAACGGTTTAACCAGTTTATCTAAAACCCTTCCGTCAAATTTACCAAGTTCGCCCGAATAATTGAAGGCTCCGTCTTTGGCAAGTAAATTAAATTTAAAATTTACCTGTAACGGGGCCGCATCCATAAAACGGGTATTAATAAATGCCCGCATATAGGGGTTTGTTTTTTTTATGGCTGGGTCATTTGTTACATTTAATATATAGCCATTGGTATGCTTAAATATAATTTCTCCTGTAGCCCCCGATTCTGCATCAGTTTCTGAATAGTTTATTTCGGCATTTTTAATATTAAGCCGGTTTAACCGCATATCCAATGCCACTTTTTGTAAAGCCTGCTCCGGGTCTTTACCAATTTTCGAAGTTTCTTTTCCTTTATAGGCATTGTTGCTATATATTCCGACATCGGCATTAATAACATCCATTGTACCGGCATAAAGTTTTTGGTCATGCAAAAAGCGTTGCAGGTTTAAATTATTTATATCAATACGTTTAAACTTTAAAGCGTATATATCGCCGGCTACGCCTGTTTTTTTATAAAAATCTGCACGGTTATACCTGGGCAAAAAAGATACTTTATCAAGCACAATTTTTCTTTCAGCAGTATTAAAATATATTCTTTTAAGATCAGCGAAATACAGGCTATCTGGTGTTGCAACATGGTAATTATGCACAATAACCTCAACGCTTTTGGTATAGTAAAAGCGGTCCGGGTCTTTTTCGGACAATGAATCGACTTCAATATCTGAAATATTAATATCTAAATGTTTTAAGGCCGTTTGCCGGGTTATGGCGTTGTTTTTATTTATATACTTTAAACTAATGTCATTCAATAAAATAGAATTGATATGCAATCGTTTGAATATATTTTTTATTAACTGGTAGGGATTTTGGGGTTTACCGATTTTAACAGTATCATTAAAAGCATAACGCTTATTTATAACGGTAAGGCTTGGTTTATCAATCGATATGTTATCAAGTTCTAAATTTTTTTCCTGGTATGCCTTACGGGCCCCTATGTTTTTTATAGACAATTTTTCGACGCTCAATATAAAAAGATTATCCGGGGCTTTTTTTAACGATGCCAGCCTGTTATAAACTTCGGTATCTGGTACCAGCCTGAAGTTTTTCAAGGTTGCGTTGCCTGAAGCAATATTAAGATCAAAGTCTGAATATTCGATACGATATAAACTATCGGATGACTTTAGCACAAGTTCATTTAACTGCCGCTGCAATAAAGGTTTCCATCGGTTCTCTGCTAAATATTCTGTATAAAAATAATAGGCCGCAGATCCAATTATTACCAGTACGGTTAATAAAACAAATGGCCATACAGGAATTTTTTTTTTTGAAGCGGCTGTCATTGTTTAACACAATCTTTAATTTGTGTTATCATAACAATAAAAAGCTGATTTTGTTATTACTGACAATCTGTCACGCAATGTTTTAAATTTTATGTATTTTTGCAAACTTATTTATCGAAAGTATGATGGATTTACTCATTCAGGATAAAGTACATGATGAAACCAGGCAGGGTGAGGCGCTGTTATTGAAACACAGTCCAGGTATAAACATCGGGCGTAAGTTATACATAGAAAGTTATGGCTGTGCAATGAATTTCTCTGATAGCGAGATCGTAGCCTCTATTTTATTGGATAAAGGATTTGAAACAACATTGGATTATAATATTGCAGATGTTATTTTAATAAATACCTGTTCTATCAGGGAAAATGCAGAGCAGCGGGTTCGCAATCGGTTAAGGGAATTTACTATAGCCAAAATGAAAAATCCCGGGTTAGTTGTTGGCGTTTTAGGCTGTATGGCGGAGCGGTTAAAATCAAAATTTTTAGAGGAAGAAAAACTTGTTGATGTTGTAGTTGGCCCTGATGCTTACAGGGACTTGCCAGCTCTAATTGAACAGGTTGACGGAGGCCAAAAAGCGGTGAATGTACTTCTGTCCCGTGAAGAAACCTATGCAGACATAAGCCCTGTGCGTTTGAACAGCAATGGTATAAATGCATTTGTTTCGATAATGCGCGGCTGTGATAATATGTGCTCGTTTTGCGTTGTGCCCTTTACCCGCGGACGCGAACGGAGCCGTGACCCGCTATCGATTGTTATAGAATGTGCTGACTTGTTTAAGCGGGGGTACCGTGAAGTAACGTTACTTGGGCAAAATGTAGATTCATATAAATGGAACATGCCTCTCCCTGCCCTCTCCAAAGGAGAGGGTTCTGAAGAGGAAATTAAAAAAGTCCTCTCCTTTGGAGAGGATTTAGGTGAGGCGAAAGAAGTTGTTGTCAATTTTGCAAACCTGCTTGAGATGGTTGCGTTGATAAATCCGGATTTGCGGGTACGTTTTTCCACTTCTCATCCGAAGGATATAACCGACGAGGTTTTATACACCATTAAAAAGTATGATAACATTTGCAATTATATTCACTTGCCGGTTCAGTCGGGAAATAGCAGGGTGCTCGAATTGATGAACCGTACTTATGACCGTGATTGGTATATCGATAGAATTAATGCGATTCGGCGGATAATTCCCGGGTGTGCCATATCAACTGATGTTATTACAGGGTTTTGCAGCGAAACGGAAGCTGACCATACAGATACATTAAGTATGATGGATTACGTGCAGTACGATTTTGCCTACATGTTTATGTATTCGGAAAGGCCGGGAACTTTGGCCGCAAAACGCTATGCCGACGATATTCCCGAAGATGTAAAACGTCGCCGCCTAAAGGAAGTTGTATCCAAACAACAGGAGCATTCCCACGTTCGTCTAAAATCAAAAGTAGGATCTGTGCAAAAAGTACTGATAGAAGGTTTTTCAAAAAAATCAAATAACGATTATTGCGGCAGGAGCGATGAAAATGCGATGGTGGTTTTTCCGGTAACTGAAAGTTATAAACCAGGCCAGTATGTGAACGTACTCGTTGAAAGATGCACGACGGCGACTTTGATCGGGAAAGTCATTAGTTAATTTGAGGATTTGAAAATTTGAAAATGTTCGGTTTTCAAATGGAAATTTTAGAATGAGTTTTGGTTAATTTGGCAATTTGAAGATTGGCTTAATTTTCAAATAACCAAATTTTCAAATTGAAAAAATGGAAATACAAGAAATAAAACAACGCTTCGGTATCATAGGCAATTCGCCTTTGCTTAACCGGGCAATAAATATAGCAAACCAGGTTGCGCCGACAGATATTTCTGTTTTGATAACTGGTGAAAGTGGTAGTGGCAAAGAGGTTTTTTCCCATATTATTCATCAAATGAGCCCGCGCAAGCATGGGCCGTTTATAGCCGTAAACTGCGGTGCCATCCCGGAAGGTACTATTGATTCGGAATTATTCGGGCATGAAAAAGGCGCCTATACCGGTGCGGTTGGTGAACGTAAAGGGTATTTCGAAACCGTGAACGGCGGAACTATTTTCCTTGATGAAATAGCTGAAATGCCATTGGGGACCCAGGCCCGTTTATTGAGGGTGCTTGAATCGGGACAATACATAAAAGTCGGTTCGTCAAAGGTTGAGAAAACAAACGTGCGGGTTATAGCCGCAACAAATGTTGACGTTTATAACGCCGTTAAAGACGGAAAATTCAGGGAAGACCTTTATTACAGGTTGAATACCGTACCGCTGAAAATTCCGCCTTTGAGAGAACGGAAGGAAGATATTTTTTTGCTGTTCAGGAAATTTACTTCTGATTTTACAGACAAATACAGAACACCGCCGATACAACTGGACGATGAAGCCCAACAGGTTTTAATAAATTATTCGTGGCCGGGGAACGTAAGGCAGCTGAAGAATATGGCCGAACAATTGGCTGTTCTTGAACGTGACCGTGTAATTACAGCGCAAACTTTACTTACATACATACCTCATGAAGCGAGTGGTCGTAACCTGCCTATGCGAGTGGAAAACCAGCCGAAGGAAGATTTTTCTGAGCGGGATATTTTATATAAAGTGTTGTTTGACATGAAACGCGACATGGTTGAGTTAAAAAAACTGGTGGCTGATATCATCGAGCATGGCGGGGTTTCAATTAACCACGCAAACCACTCCCAAACAATAAGCCAGCTTTACCGTGATATAGACTTGCACGGAACGCCCGAAACACAATTTACCTTTCAACAACCCGTTATTAACAACGGAAATGCAGCCGCGTTCAATATAACGCACGATGCCGAAGAGGTGGAAGAATCGCTTTCGCTGATAGATAAAGAATCTGATCTTATCCGCAAAGCGTTAAAAAAGCATAAAGGCAAGCGAAAACTGGCAGCGAGCGAGCTTGGCATATCCGAACGCACATTGTACAGAAAAATAAAAGAGTTAAATTTATAGCTGAATGAAAAAAGTATCACAGGCGCTTATTATCATATTTATCGGTTTGGTTTGCCCTTCATGTTCTTATACCCTCAAATTGAACGGTTCTCAAATACCTAAAAATATGAAAACTTTAAGGGTTGAGTTTTTTGAAAATAACGCGGCTTTGGTTGTGAATAATTTAAGCACTACATTTACAGAAGCTATAAAAACCCGTATACGAAATACTACGAGTTTAAGCGTTGTGACTGCCGGCGAGGCAGATGGCGTAATGTCTGGTAGTATTACCGATTATAATATTGCACCCGTGTCCATACCCGCCACTAATAATAATGTTGCGCCTATTGCCAATGCAAGCCGTTTAACAATTACCGTTAATGTGAAATATACATGTGATCTGGACAAAAAAAGTAATTTTGAATCGTCATTTACAAAGTTTGAAAATTTTACCGGAGATATAAATGCACAGGAGCAAACGCTGATTGCGGATATTACCAAACAATTAACTGAAGATATTTTTAACAAGGCATTTGAAAATTGGTAAGCAAAAAGTAGTTTATAACAAGGTGGATCAACAATATAATAGTAACCAGAACGAATTTTTATGGCCGTTGCTTGCAAATCCGGCTAATAACTCCCATTTGTACGCTTATAATTTGCAACGCCTTATCGAGGATTTCCCGCAGAGTGGCATTTTACAGGCCCTTTTTGCCCAATCGGGAGGAGGGAATTCGGCAGACCATGCTTCAGTTTATTTTAATCCGAACTCATTATATAAACTGCTAAATGAACCATTAGCATTTAACCCGGTGCCCGGCGAAAAGATTATTATTCAGAATAGTCTGCGCAGAGCCTACGCTGCTGATAGTTTGGTACCGAATAAGGACTATATTACAGACAAAGTACCGGCCGGGGAGGACGTTGCCCCCATTATTGAAAATAGCATTTCTACTGTACCACAAAATGAAGCTTTGGAAGATGCCACTATAGCAGCCATTGATGAACCGGTATCTGATCCAATTGCTGAAAAAAACATTGAAAGAATTAGTGTTCGTGATGTCGCTGCCGCTCAGGAAAGTAATAGCCGATTATACCCTGAGCAGGAAAAATCAACCGAAGGAAATACAGAAGCAGCCAACTATTTCAAGCTAGACGAAGCTTTAGATGATACGATAAAAGAGGTTAGAAACGCTGTTGTTTCTTCTGAAAAACAGGAGATTGAGCCAGAAAAAATTGTATTTTCCGAAAAAACAGAAAGGAAAAATATTACCAAATACCACGACGAAACGATGCCTTACAGCTTTTTATGGTGGCTAAACAAAACACGTAAGGAACATGCTGGTATTTACCAGCCGTATGCCAAATCAGAAACCGGCTTTTCTTATAACTTTAATAAATCAAAAATAAATATTGATGAGCTTCAACACCAGTATTTTGAAAATATTTTCCATTTAACCTCTGTTGAAGAATTGGATAAAAACACAGCAAATAAATCTGCCGGGTATGACACCAACCGAAAAGAACACCAGATTATTGAACGTTTTATTAAGGAGGAGCCGCAAATTAAACCCCAGCAGAGTGATAAGTTAGATAATGAAAACAAAGCCAAGAAAAGCTCAGAAGACCACGATGAATTGATAACGGAGACCCTGGCAGCTATTTATACCGAACAAATGCTATATCATAAGGCAATTGCTTCATACAAAAAATTGATGTTGAAATTTCCGGAAAAAAGCCGTTACTTTGCAGACAAGATTGAACAGTTAGAAAAGAAAACCAATATATAAAAGAAAATGTATTTATTATTAATGATCATAGCCATTATCGTTTGCGCCCTGCTAGTGTTGATGGTTTTAATACAAAACCCTAAAGGCGGGGGCTTGTCATCAAATTTTTCAAGTTCATCCCAATTGATGGGGGTTCAAAAAACAGGTGACTTTTTGGAAAAAGGAACCTGGATACTTGCCATTACATTAATGGTATTATCTCTTGCAATTAACGTAGCCGTAAAAGGTGGAACTGAGAAGGTAGAAAATCCTCAGCACAACGAACAAATTGAAAAAGCATCAAAACCAGTAAATACACCGGTGGCATCGCCGGGTAGCTTGCCTACTATGCCGCCGCCTGCCACAACGCCTGGCCCCGTTAAGAAGTAAGAATTTTTAAATAAAATTAAAGCCCTGGAATTTTCCGGGGCTTTTTTGATGTCAAATTCTTACTGACATCATGACATTTTACATCAAAGTAAAAGTCAATTCAAAAATCACCTTTTTAAAAAATCTGACAATAAAACAGCAATTATATGCCAATTGTGGAGATAATAATTGATTGGCATAATTGATGAACGATCAAAGCAGAACTTAAATTCATTATAAAAATTAAATAATTGTATAATTATGTCGTTAAACATTAAACCTATCGGAGACAGGGTAGTGGTGGAAGCTGCTCCCGCCGAAACGAAGACCGCTTCAGGCATTTATATTCCTGAAACAGCCCAGGAAAAACCACAAAAAGGAACTGTAGTAGCCGTTGGAAATGGCAAAGTAGACGAGCCTTTAACCGTAAAAGTTGGTGATCAGGTTTTATACGGAAAATATGCCGGTACTGAAATTACCTATGATGGCAAAGAGTACTTAATAATGCGTGAAACTGATATTTACGCGGTTCTGTAAACAATTATTGAATTATTGAAGGAGTGAATTAGTGAATTTTTTAAATCACTAATTTGAAATAAAGCAAACCTTCAATCAATAATTCACTAAATCACTAATTCAAAATTAAAAACAAAATGGCAAAACAAGTTAAATACAATGTGGAAGCACGCGATGCCCTAAAACGCGGTGTCGATATTTTATCCAATGCGGTTAAAGTAACATTAGGCCCTAAAGGTCGTCATGTAATTATTGACAAAAAATTTGGTTCACCTGTTATTACAAAAGACGGTGTAACTGTAGCAAAAGAAATTGAGCTAAAAGATCCTATTGAAAATATGGGCGCGCAGATGTTAAAAGAAGTAGCATCAAAAACTGCGGATATCGCTGGTGATGGTACTACTACTGCTACCGTTTTAGCTCAGGCAATTGTTACTGCTGGTATAAAAAACGTGGCAGCAGGCGCTAATCCAATGGATTTAAAGCGCGGTATTGACAAAGCTGTAAAAGTTGTTGTTGAAAACTTAAAAGCGCAAAAAGTAGATGTTGGCGATGATTTTAGCAAAATAAAACAAGTAGCCTCTATTTCTGCCAATAACGATGAGCAAATTGGCGAAATGATTGCTGACGCGATGAAAAAAGTTGGCACTTCAGGTGTAATCACTGTTGAAGAAGCAAAAGGAACCGAAACAGAAGTTAAAACTGTTGAAGGTATGCAGTTTGACCGCGGTTATCTTTCACCATACTTCGTTACCAATTCTGAAAAAATGGAAGTGGAATTGGAAAACCCATATATTCTGATTTACGATAAGAAAATTTCTTCGATGAAGGAATTGCTTCCAATTCTTGAAAAACAGGTTCAAACCGGAAAACCGCTGTTAATTATTGCGGAAGATCTTGACGGCGAAGCATTAGCGACATTGGTTGTGAACAAAATACGTGGCTCGCTGAAAGTTGCAGCTGTTAAGGCTCCTGGCTTTGGCGACCGCAGAAAAGCTATGTTGGAAGATATCGCTGTTTTAACAGGCGGTACGGTAATATCCGAAGAAAGAGGGTACAAATTAGAAAGTGCTGATCTTTCAATGTTGGGACAAGCTGAAAAAATTACGATTGATAAGGACAACACAACCATTATTAATGGTGACGGTAACCCTGATACCATTAAAGGCCGGGTTAGTGAAATAAGGTCCCAGATTGAAACTACAACCTCTGATTACGATAAAGAAAAACTTCAGGAACGTTTAGCCAAATTATCTGGCGGCGTAGCCGTATTGTACATTGGTGCAGCATCTGAAGTGGAAATGAAAGAGAAAAAAGACCGTGTTGACGATGCGCTGCACGCAACCCGTGCTGCTGTTGAAGAAGGTATAGTTGCCGGTGGCGGTGTAGCTTTTATCCGCGCAGTCGATGCTTTAGTTAGCCTGAAAGGCGACAATGACGACGAAAATACTGGCATCCAGATTATTCGTCGTGCTATTGAAGAACCATTGCGCCAGATTTGCGAAAATGCCGGTATAGAAGGTTCCATCGTAGTTCAAAAGGTAAAAGAAGGTAAAGGTGATTTTGGTTATAATGCACGTACCAATAAATACGAAAATTTAATTGGCGCCGGTGTTATTGACCCTACAAAAGTAGGTCGCGTAGCTTTGGAGAATGCAGCATCAATTGCTTCTATGCTTTTAACTACTGAATGTGTACTTGCTGACGATCCGGATGATGAAAAAGCTGGTATGCCTCCAATGGGTGGCGGCGGCGGAATGGGCGGTATGATGTAAGCCCCCCGGCCCCCTGAAGGGGAGTCGAAATTATAAAGTCAGAAGTCCGAAGTCTTGAGTCAAAAGTTTTTTTAATAAGACTTCTGACTTGAGACTAAGGACTTCAGACTTAATACGAATCCCTGTCTGTTTAAACAGACAGGGATTTTTTTGTGTATATAGGCTTCATTCGTCATGGAAGGGTAAACAGACCGTCATCTATTAATCAAATGATTGATTAAGTATTTTTAGCGTTACAATTAAACCTAAATTTGAATAATTAATCAAACGATTGATTTCAGGCATAGCATTTGAATACACATCAGCATTATGAAACATCTGTCGCAAAAAACAAAACATTTACAAAGCCATATAGTTGAATGGCTATTTTTTAAAGGCCCGGAGTTATTTATTACCATATACGGGAACTAATTAAAATATTAACTTTGCTTCCCGATGAAGCTGGAAAAATTTTACGACGAGGCATATTACTGGTTAATAAGCCGCGGGATTAAGGGAGTAGCGGGGTTAATTATATTTTTTGCAGGCATTTGGCTTATAAAAAAAATTCGTTCGCGGCTCCGCAAGCGATTGGATAAAATCAAAGTCCATTCTTCTATACAACCATTTATTTTAAGCCTGGCAATCCCTGCCTTATATGTGTTGCTTGCGCTTTTTGTTATAGATATACTTGGTTTTCAATTAACAATATTTACTACAATTATCGGGGCTTTTAGCGTTGCTGCGGGTCTGGCGCTATCCGGTACATTTCAAAATTTTGCAGGCGGGGTACTAATCCTTTTGTTAAAGCCTTTTGAAGTTGATGATTACATTGCTGCACAGGGACAAGAAGGCATTGTAACTACAATACAGGTGTTTTATACGGTATTGTTAACGTTTGATAATAAAACTATTATTATTCCCAATGGGAAATTGTTTAACGAAGTTATTATAAACATAAGCCGTGAAGGGAAAAGAAGGCTGGACTTTGAGGTCAAACTAGCTTACGCAGCCGATGTCGATCATGCAAAAAAAATTATAGCAGAAGCTATTTCATCGATGGATAATATTTTAAATGACCCGCCTTTTAGAGTAGGTATTATTAGCCTTGAAGTGGATAGCATAAAGTATGCTGTAAACGTTTGGGTAAAATCAGAAAATTACCTGGCAGTTAAAATAGCGCTGTTGGAAAAAATTATTAAGGGCCTTGGTGCCGCTGGCGTCCCGTTCCCTAAAGCTGGATGATCATATTTTTTGTTTTGCTGTTGATTTTTAATCGTGATTGATTTGCTAATAATGCCCCTTTAATAAATAAATCAATATTTTATTTGTTTTGACTTCATAGATTATCCTGTGCTTCCCGTTAATCCTTCTTGACCAATTTCCAGTCAAACTGTGTTTTAGCGCTTCGGGCTTACCAATGCCATCAAAAGGGTGTTGTTTCATATCAGCAAAAGCTGATGGATTTTATTTTGTACGGCTTTATTACCTGATTTTTACCAATAGTCAAAGTCTTCTTCAGCATCCGCTAATAGTTCTATTTCCATAGATTATCAACGGCTATTCTAACACCTTTACCTTCTTTTAAAGCTTTTTCACCCCGTTCAATTTTCTCAACAAAATCTTTTCCATAAAGGTTTATAGCTTTATCCCTCTCAGTTAACTCAGGTGTGTGACTTTTTTCAAATGGAACATCCAGAACTTTTGCGAGTTGCTCGAATAATTTAGCTTGTTGTTTATTTTTGGGATGTACGATCATTGATTCCATAATACAAATTTAAGTTTTTTCTCCTATATTTTTTGCCTCGCCTTAAGTTCCAGGTATTTATTGATAGTATTTATTGTTAAGTTTTCCGGTGTGGTTAAAATAGACTGTATGTTGTTTTTTGCCAGCTCTTTTACAATTAGTTTTTTATCATAGGCAAACTTTTCAGCGATTGTTTTTATATAAATGCCCTCAATGTCATCGGCTGGATTTTCACTTAGTTTTTTAAGTTCGGTATTTTCAAAAAACACTACCAGCAGCAAATGAAACTTTGCTATGCGTTTTAAGTAGGGGAGCTGCCTTTGCAATGCTGATAAACTTTCATAGTTGGTAAAAAAAACCACGAGGCTGCGCTGCTTTATTACACTGCGAATGGTTGAGTACAACAACTCCATATTTGTTTCCAGGTAGCGTGTTTTTTCCTTGTATAAGACTTCCAGAATTTTATTAAGCTGTACAGGGCGCCGGTCGGCAGGAATAACCGCACCAATTTTTTCCGCAACAGTGATC
>Ga0302319_10007280_pt1 | contig 21792 bp, 19 predicted proteins | sample Bog_T0_2_FD_203319 | JGI IMG/M metagenome (GOLD analysis project Ga0302319, IMG submission 203319) | Peat permafrost microbial communities from Stordalen Mire near Abisko, Sweden - Bog_T0_2 | ecosystem: Environmental > Terrestrial > Soil > Wetlands > Peat | place: Sweden: Abisko, Stordalen Mire... | reverse complement strand
GGCCTGCTGATCGGGCTGGGATTGTCGATGACGCTCGCGTACTACGCCAGCGCCGACCCGCGTGCGCTGTGGGAAGCAGGCGGCGCCACCGCGCTGTTCATCGCCGGGTTCGGGGCCGCCGGGTACGTCACCCGGCGCGACCTGTCCGCGATCGCGCGGGTCTGCTTCTGGGCGCTGCTGGCCCTCATCGCGGTCGGCATCGTGCTGATCTTCGTTCATATCCCGGGTGGCGAGCTGATCTACTCCGTGCTGGGCCTGGTGATCTTCGCCGGCTTCACCTTGTTCGACTTCCAGCGGCTGCGGAGCTCGGCGGACATTAGTTCCGCGCCCTTCCTGGCCGCCTCGATCTTCCTCGACGTCCTGAACGTCTTCCTGTTCTTCATTCAGATCTTCTCCGGGGGAGAAAAGGAATGAGCGCCGCTGAGGAGATCCTGGCCGGCTACGGCAGCCTCCAGGCCGGTCAGGAGGCCTTCTACAAGGACCTGCACGAGCATCCGGAGCTGTCCCACCAAGAGCACCGCACGGCCGGGAAGGTCGCCGGGCAGCTGGAGAAAGACGGGTTCACGGTCCAGACCGGGATCGGCGGCACCGGGGTGGTGGGCGCCCTGGCCAACGGCGGCGGGCCCACCGTCCTGCTCCGGGCCGAACTCGACGCGCTGCCGATCAGGGAAGACACCGGCGTCGACTACGCCAGCACCGTGACCGTCCAGGGTGCTGACGGCCACGAGGTGCCGGTGGCCCACGCCTGCGGCCACGACATGCACATGTCCTGCCTGCTCGGCACGGCCAAGCTCATGGCCGACCATCCCGGCCTGTGGCACGGCACGCTGCTCGCGCTGTTCCAGCCGGCCGAGGAGACCGGCGACGGCGCCCATGGCATGGTCGACGACGGCCTGCTCAAGCGCATCCCCGCCCCGGACGTCGCGCTGGCCCAGCACCTGCTGCCGGGCATCGCCGGGACGGTCGCCACCCGGCCCGGGCCGTTCATGGCGACCGAAGACAGCATCAAGGTCACCGTGTACGGGCGGGGCGCGCACGCCGCCCTGCCGCAGAACTCCATCGACCCGGTGGTCCTGGCGGCCATGATCGTCGTCCGGCTGCAGACCATCGTGTCCCGCGAAGTCGCGCCCGGCGAGATCGCCGTCGTTACGGTCGGCAGCATCCAGGCGGGCCTCAGGAGCAACATCATCCCCGACCACGCTGTCCTGCAGCTCAACATGCGGGCCTACTCCGAGCGGAGCCGCCAGCGCATCCTCGCCGCGGTCCAGCGGATCGTCCGCGCCGAGTGCCAGGCCAGCGGCTCACCCAAGGACCCCGACTTTCAGACCCTCGGCAGCTTCCCGCTCACCGACAACGACCCGGCCACCACGGAGCGGGTCGCGGCCGCCTTCGCCGCACATTTTGGCGATCATGCCGGCCAGCTCCCCGCGCAGACCGTCAGCGAGGACTTCAGCGCCATTCCCGATGCCGCAGGCATCCCGTACACCTACTGGAGCATCGGGCGCACCGACCGGCAGGTCTACCTCACCGCCGAGAAGGAGGGGCGCCTGCAGGACCTCCCCAGCAACCACTCACCGAAATTCCTCCCCCCGCTCCAGCCCACCCTGCGCACCGGTACCGAGACCCTGGCCACCGCCGCCCTGGCGTGGCTCGCGCCAGAACAGGGAACGTAATCACCAGGGCTTAGCCGCCCCCGGACCTCAGCCACAGCGACCTCAGGCACAGCGACCTCAGCCACCCAGAGATTGGACCCGCAATGCGCAACGGAAAGCGGCCGATGACCCCGCTCGCGGCCATCGTGGGAGGTTTCCTGGCCGGGACCGTGGGGACCGTCGGCCTGGATACGGTGCAGTACGTCAAGTACCGCCGCGGAGGGGGCAAGGACAGCCCGCTCGCCTGGGAGTTCGCGCCGGTCGACAGCTGGGAGAAGGCCCCCGCCCCCGGACAGGTAGGCAAGCGCCTGATCGAGGGTTTCACGCAGCGTGAACTGCCGGACCGGTGGGCGTGGCTGGTCAGCACGATCATGCACTGGGGCTACGGATCGGCGAACGGGGCGGCCTACGGCGTCCTGGCCGGGTCACTGCGCCGGCCGCGGGCCAGCTATGGCCTGCCGTTCGGGGCTGTGGTCTGGATTACCGGCTACATCGTGCTCCCGGAGGGCGGGCTCTACCAGCCGATCTGGAAGTACGACGCGAAGACCCTGGCCAGCGACCTCAGCGCGCACCTCGCCTACGGGGCGGGCACCGGAGCCGCCTTCCGGCTGCTCGCGGCGCTCCGTTGACCACCGGGCTGGTCCTGCTCGGCACGGCCGGCGCGCCCAATCCCGTGGCGGGACGCGGCGGGATCTCATCGGCGCTCACCGTCGGTGAGCGCGTCTTCGTCATCGACTGCGGCCGCGGGTCGCCGTCTGCCTTCGCCGCCGCGGGACTCGACTTCACCCGCCTGGAAGCGGTGTTCCTGACCCATCTTCATGCGGACCACGTTGGTGACCTGCCCGGCATGCTCCTTTACCCATGGGGCGTCCGCGCCGGCGAGAACGGCCCGCTCCCGCCGATCCACGTGTACGGGCCGTCGCCCCCGGAATCGCCGCCCACTGGTGACGCCACGTTCCACCGCCAGACGACGATCCACCCGGAACGGCCGTTCCCCGGGGCGTCGGACCTGGTCGACTGCATCCTGGCCGGGTATGCCTACCATCTGAACGTTATGCCCCTCGACACCCCCATGCCGGACCCGGGCGCTCTCGTCCGGGCCACCGACGTCCGCGTCCCGGCCCGGGGGCAAGGCGTCCCCCAGGTTCCGGTGACCGTCATCGACGACGGAGCTGTCCGGGTCACCGCCGTGGCCGTGACGCACGGCCACGCGGTGCCGGCGCTGGCGTACCGTTTCGACACGGCGGACGGCTCCGTCGTGTTCTCCGGTGACACCACCGTCAACGATGACCTGATCGCCCTCGCGCAGGGGGCGGACATCCTCGTTCACCAGGTCGCCGACCTTGACTATCTCAAGCGGCACGGCACGACCGGTGCGGCCCTGGAAGGGCAGGCCAGGCTGCACACCGATGTCACCGAGGTCGGGGGCGTCGCCGAACGCGCGCGGGTGAGCGAGCTGATCCTCAGCCATTACCTTCCGGCTGACCCGGATGCGATCAGCGATGCGGAATGGGCGGAGCGCGCCGGGCAGGGCTTCAGCGGGACAACCACCGCTGGCCGCGACGGCCTGCGCAGAGCGCTCCCCGGCTAGGCGGGCACCCTCGCCCGTTCCAGGTCGGGCAGCGCCGCGTGAAGCTCCCTACGGGAACTGATGCCGAGCTTGGTGAACACCTTGCGCAGGTGCCACTCCACCGTCCGTGCGCTGATGAACAGCTGGGCGCCGATCTCCGGGTTGGTATGCCCCTCACCGGCGAGCTGGGCGATCTGCCCTTCCTGGGCGGTGAGCTCGTCCACCATGCCGATCGTGCGCTTGCGCAGGGTCTGGCCGGTGGCGATCAGCTCGCGGCGGGCGCGTTCGGCGAATCCCTCGATCCCCATGGCGGTCAGCATCTCGTGAGCGCCACGGAGTTGCTCACGCGCGTCCACACGGCGCCGATTGCGCCGCAGCCATTCGCCGTAGACCAGGTGCGCGCGGGCCAGTTCGGTGCGGACGCGGGTGCGGCCGAGCCGCTCGATCGCCTCGCGGTACAGCGGCTCGGCGGCCTCACCGCTGGTGAGCAGAGCCCGGGAACGGGCCTGGATGCCCAGGGCCCAGTCAGTGCCGCTGGCGCTGGTGATCCCGGCCAGACGGTGCAGCGCGGCCGCCGCCCGCCCGGGCGCCCCGGTCCGCGCGGCTGCTTCGATCAGCTCAGCCATCGACCAGGTGGCCAGCCCGCCCTGCTGCGGGCCTTCGATGGCCTGCTCGGCGGCGGCCAGCGCCTCTTCGTACCGGCACAGGCCATTGCCGAGTATGGCGGCCGCCCAGTGCGCGGTGGTCAGCCACTGTCCTTCCCTGCGTGCCGTCATCTCGGGCGTGGCGGCCGTGATCAGCGCGGCAGCCTCGGTTTCCCGTCCCCTCCAGGCGGCGATCAGCAAAGGGCCGTAACGCGCCACGGGGTTACCCGTCTCCAGGGTGACCGCCGCCGCCTCCCGCGCCATCGAGGCGGCCGCCCCGGGCTCGCCCCCGAGCAGCCGAATCGTCGCGCCCGCCAGCAGCCCGGCCGGGAGTACGGCCAGGGCGCCGGCCGATCGGGCCAATCCGATCAGCCGGGCCGAGAGCCCATCCAGGCTCTCGTCGTCCAGGAGATCGTGGGACATCCGGCACGCGAGCGGCAGCCAGCGCAAAGCCTCCCCGGTGGGGATTTCGCTGCTGCGAAATGCGGTAAGCGCCTGCCTGAGCGTTGGCGCGCCTGCGGCGCAGCCTTCGGCGGTCACCGCAGCCAGCCCGTACAGCAGCAGATCGGGGGCACGCGCCGGCTCCGGGGTCGGCCGCGCCGCGCGTACGGCCGCGGCGACTTCCAGCAGTGCGCCGCGGCCCGCCAGGCGGTCTGCCTTCAGCGTCGCGGAGAACGCGTCGCGGCAGGCTTCCCGGGCCAGGCCCGGGTCGAGCGGCTGGAGCCGCCTGGCCGCTCTGATCAGCAGCGGCGCGGCGTCGCGGTCTTGACCGGAGTCGGCGGCCAGCCGGGCGCCGACGAGCTCCGCGCGGGCGCTGCCGAGTTTGCCGAGCGGTCCGGCCTGGGCCATGGCCAGCAGCCGCAGCGCCGCGGCGGGGGTGCCGGCCTGGTCATTGGTGTCGGCGGCGGCCAGGGCACGCTGGGCCCGGCGGGCCCGGCCGCAGGTCAGCTCGGCGGCGCGTCCGCGGAATGCGGCCGCCGCGGCCAGGCCGCCCCGGGCCTGGGCCTGGCCGACCGTGCGTGCGAGTTCGGCGGCGGCGTCCTCGTCGAGCCCTGGCGCCGCGTGCGCGCGGTGCCAGGCGCGCCGGTCGGGGTCATTAGCGGGGCTGATGGCCTCGGCCAGGGCGCGGTGGGCACGCTGGCGTTCTTGCGGAGAGGCCGCCTGATAGAGCGCGTACCGGGTCAGCGGATCCGAGAACCGGACCTGCCCGCCGGGCTCGATAAGCCCGGCCGCGGCCGCCGGTGCGGCAGCGTCTTCGCCGGCGCCGAGCTGGCCGGCGGCTCCCCACACCAGCACCGGATCCCTGGCTGGCTCGGCCGCGGCGACCAGCAGCAGCAGCCGGGTCGCCGGCGGCAGCGGCGCCAGCCGCTGCCGGATGCGGTCCAGGCTTCGGCCCGGCAGCGCCGGCCCGCCGGGCACCCCGAACCCGGCCGCCAGCTCGGCGGGCGTCAGCCCACGGGCCAGCTCCCGCAGCGCCCCCGGATTGCCCTGGGTCTCGGCCACGATCCGGTCCCGGATCTGCTGGCCCAGCAGGCCGGGGACGGCGGCCTCCAGCAGTGTCCGCGCATCACCGTCGGCCAGCCCGCCGACCCTCAGCTCCGCCAGCCCGGACAGGCCGCCGCGGCCGGTCAGGCCGCCGAGGCCGGTCACGTCCGGGCCGCCGGCGGGCGGGCGTACCGCGAAGACCATCGCGACCGGCGCGGCCGCCAGGTGGTTCGCCACGAACCCCAGGGCCTGCGCCGAGGGCCGGTCCAGCCACTGCGCATCGTCCACCACGCACACCAGCGGCCGGTTCCCGGCCACCTCGCACAGCAGGCTCAGCACGGCGAGGCCGGCCACGAAGCGGTCCGGAGGATTCCCGTCCCGCAGGCTGAACGCCGTGCCCAGCGCGTCGCGCTGCGGGCCAGGCAGCCGCCCGAGCCGGTCCAGGAACGGCGCGCACAGCTGATAGAGCCCGGCGAACGGCAGCTCCGTCTCGGGCTCAACGCCCGCCGCACGCGCGACCTGGCAACCGGACGCGCGCTCCAGCAGGTACTCCAGCAGCGCGGTCTTGCCGGTTCCCGCCTCCCCGCGTACCACCAGGACCTCGCTCCGGCCCGCCCGCACACCCGCCATCAGCCGATCCAGCACCTCGCGCTCATGGTGCCGGCCATACAGCCTTCGCTCGGGCGCCGCACCGGACGGTGCCGGGGGCGGCATGGTGGCTGCGAGCCCGGTCAGGTGCGGCCTTCTCCTGGTGTCCGGGGGCCGAACGCGGTCCCTGGCCAGGTACCCATCCGTGCGGTGGGTGGCGTGCATGCTCCTCAGATCCTTCCGCCTTCTCGCTGTTCGGTGACCGTACCGGTGGCCGCGTAGCTTCCGGCCCACCAGCGGGTGACGAGCGCCGCGTACTCGTCTGCCGCGTCTTCCCAGGTGAAATGGCCGGCGTCGATAAGATCGAGCGTGCTGTGCGGCAGCCGGTCGTGCAGGAACTGCGCGTTGGCCGGCGGCACCGCGGTGTCCCGCGTCCCGGCGATGATCTGCACGGGCGTGCGGATCTGCGGCAGCAGGTCACGCAGGGCGGGCAGTTCGGCGGGGTAGCTGCGCACGTAGCGCATCGATTCGACGAACCGGTCGCCCTCATAACAAGAGAGGTAGTCCTCGCGGACCGCGTCGGGCAGCGCATAGCGTTTGATGCCCTGCAGCGCCCCGGCCACGATCGCCCGCGGGTCGCCGTGGCGGAACTGGCCCAGGTCCGGTGCTTCGACCCAGTCCCTCAGCACCCCGCCCAGCTGCAGCGGGACGGCCGCGCCTCCGCTGCCGACGACCAGGCTGCGCAGCCGCCCCGGATACCGGGCCGCGGCACACAGCGCGGCCGCGGTGCCGATGTCGGGACCGACGACATGCGGCTGCTCGAGCCCGAATGCGTCGGCCGCGCGGATGATGAACTCGCCCATCGCCCGCGGCGACATCAGCGCGTTACGGCGCTGGGAATGACCAAATCCCGGCAGGTCGATCGCCACCAGCTGGGTGTGCTCGGCGAGCAGCGACCAGGTCGGCTCGAAGGCCAGCAGGCTCTCCGGCCACGGGCTGAGCAGCAGGGCCTGGTCGCTGCGGTCCTCGCTTCGGGCGAACCGGATCGTCAGCCCGTCGATGACCCGGAACTGCATCTCGAAGGATGTGTTGAGCCACGTGTTCACAGTGCCGGCCTCCTTCGTTGTGAGTCGGTGCGTGCGGCCATGCCGTCCCTGTGATTGTCAGCTCGGGATGGCTGCGCTCGTATCCGCCAGCGCACAGCCAAACTGGCCAGTGCCGACTGGCGCGCCGCCCGTCGCCGGCCTGCCTGCCGTCGGCGCCGTCTTCGGCACTGCCTCCTGTCCCCTTCCGGGGCTTACGCTTGAGCAGTGGCACCAGGTCACGAGCCCGCGCCGGCCGGGCCCATGCCAGCCGGGCCGATACGAGCCGGGCCCATATCAGCCGGGCCCATATCAGCCGGGCCCGCGCCAGCCGGGCCCGCGCCGGCGTGGCTGTGCCAGCTGGCGGCCGCCGCCCAGACGATGGAGATCTCCCCGCTCCTCGCGCCGCCCGCCGCGGGCGGCCGGCCGTCGGCCGTCCTCGTCTTGTTCGGCGACGGCCCCAGTGGCCCTGACCTGCTGCTCATTCAGCGCGGCCCGGGCCTGCGCCTGCATGCGGGCCAGCCGGCCTTCCCCGGCGGGGCCATCGACGCCGGGGACGAGGGGCCGGTCGCGACGGCGCTGCGGGAGGCCGCCGAGGAAGTCGGTGTGGACCCGGCCGGCGTCGATGTGATCGGTACCCTGCCCGAAGCGTTCATCCCGCCGACCGGGTTCCGGGTCATTCCGGTACTCGCGTGGTGGCGGCAGCCGTGCGCGGTCGCGCCCGTTGACACGGGCGAGGTGGCCGCGGTCGAGCGGGTGAGCCTCACCGAGCTCGCCGATCCGGCCGTCCGGCTGATGGTGCACGGGCCGCGTGGCTTCATCTTGCCCGCGTTCCGGGTCCGGGGGATGCTGATCTGGGGGTTCACCGCCGCGCTGGTGGACCGCCTGCTCGCATTCGGCGGGTGGGAGCGGCCGTGGGATGCCGCCAAGGTCGTGGACTTGTGATCGGCTGCCCTGAGTGCGGGGCGCCCAGCGCTGACGAGGAGAGGCCCGATGACCGGCCCGGCACCATTCAAAGGCGCAGCATTCAAAGGCAAGGTGGCCCTGGTCACCGGCAGCTCTCGTGGCGTCGGCTTCCGCATCGCCGAACGGCTCGCCGAGGCCGGTGCCGTGGTCTTCATCAATGGCCGCTCCGCCGAGCGTGGTGAGCAGGCCGCCGCCGAGCTGCGCCAGGCCAGCCCCGATGTGCGGTTCGTCGCCGGCGACTGCGCCTCCTATCCGGATGTGGCGGCCGTGGTCGATACCGCCCGGTCGATGGCAGGGCGGCTCGACATCCTGATCAGCGCCGGTGCGGAGGGAGACGGGCCGGCGCCATTCGCCGAGATGACCCCCGAGCAGATTGAGAGCACGATCCGCACTCGCCTGCTGCCCCGCATCTTCCCGGTGCATGCCGCGCTGCCCGCCTTGCGCGAGAACGGCGGATCGGTCGTCCTGCTCACGACCGACGCCGCCCGCCAGCCCACCCCGGGTGAATCCGTGCTGGGCGCGGTCGGCGCCAGCGTCATGATGATGACCAAGGTCCTGGCCAAGGAATTCAGCCGCTTCAAGGTCCGGGTCAATAGCGTCGCCCTCACGCTCACCTCAGACACTCCGACGTGGGACCGGTTCTTCACGGGTGCCAGTCTGGAGCGGGACATGCTGGCCAAGGCCGTCGCGCGCTTCCCGATGGGCCGCCCTCCGTCCGCGGACGAGGTGGCGGAGGTGGCCGTTTTCCTCGCTTCCGACGCCGCTGCGCAGGTGACCGGTCAGACGATCAGCGTGAACGGCGGATTGTCCTTCGGGGGCTGGTAACCAGACGTCGCCCGGGGCGAGGCGCGCAGGGAGGGTGCCCTGCGGACCATCTCTCGCTGTCCGCAGGCCGCGCATTCGTGCCCTAGATGGTGAAGCCGATGGCACGCAACTGCTCACGCCCGCCGTCGGTGATGTCGGCCGGCCGCCAGGCGGGTATCCATTGCCAGTCGATGCGGAAGTTCTCGATGCCGCCGAGCGGGGCGAGCCCGGCGCGGATCTGGTTCTCCATGACGCCGGTCAGGGGGCACGCTGCGGAGGTGAGGGTCATGGTGATGGCGGCGGTGCGCCCCTCGACGGCGACCGCGCGGACGAATCCCAGATCGACGATGTTCACGCCCAGATCGGGGTCGATGACGTCGGACAGCGCCCCGCAGACCGCGGCCACCCGCTCGTCGGCCGATTCCGCCGGGAAGCCTTCGGCCGGGACACCTTCGGCCGGGACACCGGCCTGCCCGGGAGCAACGGCCTGCCCGGGAGCAACGGCCTGCCCGGGAGCAACGGCCTGCCCGGGAGCAACGGCCTGCCCGGGAGCAACGGCCTGCCCGGGAGCGCCGGGCTCTGCCCGAAGATCAGCGGGCTGCGGGCCGGGAACGAGGGGCCCAGCGGCGGGGGGCCGGTCCAGGCCAGCCGTCGCGTGCAGGCCGGCCGGGCGCAGGATGATCTGAATGGCGCACGTCGGGCTGCGGATCCAGTCCGCATTCCCGTGGGCCCTGCGGCGCACCCGGATGATGTCCTCCGCCGCCTGCACGCTGCCGTCGGCCACGATGAGCAGCCCGGGGTCGAGACCTGCGCCTTCGGCCTGGACGATGGCGCGGTCGAGCAGCCGGGCGACCGGCTCGCAGGTGCGGCCGGGGCCGAAACGCAGCCTGGCCCGGGCGGAAACAACGGGCCTGCCCACGACCGTGCGCAGGGCGGTCCGGGCGTCGCCTTCCGTGACCCGCAGCCGCGGTTCGTCCGTGTGCAGTTCAGCAGCGAGCGTCCTGCCCATGCGCCGCCCTCATTCCGGCTCAGTGCCCGATATCCACGTAGATGGTGCCGTCGTCGCCGATCTGGCAGCCGAAGCTCGTCAGCCGCGCATTGTCCGGGTTGATGCCGCAGCCGGTGCTGGCGTTGAACTCCCACAGGTGCGTGGCGCAGGTCAGCGTCTCGCCGTCCAGACCACCCTCGTCCAGGGCTGATGCCTGGTGGGGGCACCGGTTGGAGTAGGCCCGGACGGTCCCGTCGATATTGACCAGCAGCACGGGTTCGCCGTTCACCGTGACGGCCGTCATATCGCCTTCCCAGAGGTCGTCAAGGTTGATCGTTTCCCGCCATTGCGCGGTCTTCGCGATCTCCACGTTCAGCCCGCTCGTACGGTCCCGTTGCCGCCCGGGTCCTCGCGCAGGCCGGCCAGATAATGTTCCCGGGCCGTCTTCGCGTGGGCGGCGACGTCAGCGGCCGGGACGCTGCTCCCCGGAGCCGTATTCTCCAGCGCCGTTTCGAGTATTCTCCCGAGCCCCAGGGCGGCGTCGTCCGCGAGCGCAGACCACCGGTCGATCCAGCCGCCGAGCACGGCGCGGTCTTCCGGGCGCTGAGCGACGGCCAGGTCGGCCAGGGCCCGGCTCCACCGGCCCCGCCGCCTGGAGTCCTCGGCCAGGAACGAAGTGAGCAGCCAGGTCAGCTCGTCACCCTGGTTCCGGGCGACCTGGCCGAGCTGGGTCAGCAGCACGTCGTCCAGGGTTGGCGCGAGCACGAGGTTCAGCGCGGTGAAGGCTTCGCCCCAGTCGTAGCTGACCAGCGCGTACTCGATCGCCTTGCGGGCCGGCTGCCAGCCTTCGTGTGCCTCCCACAGGGACCGTTCCGCCGAGCCGATCTGCGCATCAGGGTGGGCGATCTGCAACTCCCTGGTGCGGTAGGCGATCGTCGTCACGCGGCGCAGGAAGTCCGCCGTGGAGAACCCAGCCGCGCTGGTGATGTAGGGGCTCGGTGCCATGAAACCGATGTAGGCCTCTACCTGCTGGAATCCGTGACAGAGGTAGCGCGACGGCGTGAACAGGTGGCCGAGCAGCGCCGCCGATCCCGCGCCGGCGGCCCCGCCGGCGTGCGCCTCCAGGACGCCGTGCACTTTCGTTTCCGCCTCGGACTGCAGGGTGACGTACGCCCGGTAGGTCAGCGCGTCCGGATCGCGGAAGGCATCCCAGTTGTCCGCCTTCAGCGGCGAGTTCTCCCGGTAGGTCAGGAACCACAGGTTGGCGGGTGACGACGGGTTCTGCTCGAACGTCGCCGCCCGGTTCTGCCGGAGCGTCCAGTTCTGCCCCTGGGTGACGATCTCGTACTCGCTGGGCATCTTGCGTACGTCCCCGAACGCGCTGAACGTTCGGCGCGGGCGGGGCTTGCGTGCGGGGCTTTCTGTCATACCGTCATCGCCTTCTCCCCGGCCTGAGGCTTCCCGGCTTCTTCCCCGGCCCGAGGGTTCCCGGCATCTTCTTCCCCGGCCTGATGTTCCCCGGCCTTGTGCCGGGCTACGCTCTGCCAGGTGATGGCGTCGCTGGTCGTGATGGCCCGCCCGCTGAAGGCCGACATGATCGCGCCAAAGGACCTGATCTCGTAGTCCGCCCCGAGGTACCGGCGCAGCGTCTGCTGGGTCACCGTGATCTGGCCGTCGCCCTGCACGCGGACGATGACCTCGATGTCCGTGCCCGGGTTGTCGTCCTCGATCGCGGCGATGATCAGCTCGACCTCATCGCCCATCCGCAGCACAGGGCCCACTGGGTTCTTCAAGACTCCTCCGGGACGTCGTACTCGACCGCGATGTGGTCGAGCGGCCTGATGCCGGCGGCGGCGACCGTCATGTCGGCGGGCAGCCGTTCGCCGTGATAGATGACCACCTTGTCGTAGGGCAGCGCGCGCACCCGCTTGCCCTCGACGTGGTGGGCCACCGCGGCGGCTACCTCCCGCATGGTGTCCGCGGTGGTGACCGGGACGAGGATCTGGACGAAGTCGGTGGCGAAGACAGCGTTCAGCGGGACCAGTTCCGGCGTGCGGTCTTCGGCGCCCAGGTTCTCCGTCATGGCCGGGCCGCCGTGGCGAGGCCCTCGGCGGGCCGGCCGGCGTAGTCCTTGGTCCATGCCGGGTAGTCCGGGTCGTCACCCATCACGTCCGGGGTAAGGCCCATGTAGCCGAGGATCCCGCCCACGTCCATCGGCTGGATCTGCCCAGCCAGGAACCGGTCGACCAGCGTCTCGTGGTTGACGCTGTCCCGGTCCTTCCAGAAGATCTGCCGGCAGGCGTTGGTGCAGAAGTGGTAGATGCGGCCGTCGTAGCTGAGCTGCCAGTCCCGGACCCGCCAGGTCCCGTTACGCGACTGCGTGGGGATGCACGCAGGCAGCTGACAGGTGCTGCACAGCCACGGCAGGGTCTCCGGCAGCGTCGCCTCCATGTTGCCGGCGTTGACGTTGTCGATGATCACGTCCCACTTGTCGCCGTAGACCTGCTCCCAGGTGGGGTACTTCTGGGCCAGCCACGCGCGCTCGTCCTTGCTGACCGCGGCCATTGGCCGCCACCACAGCGTCGGCCGCCAGTACCACAGGCCCATGTGCAGCCCGTGGTGCCACGTGTCCAGGCCGCGCATGAACTCATCCCAGTACCACGGCTTCTTCAGGCCGTACCCCTCGATGGTGTGGACGAACTGGTCGATGATCCACTCCTCCATGAACTCCCGGTAAGACTGCTTCCGGTGCTCCAGCGGCGTGTAGTAGTCCATCGACGGCCCGGTGAGCGCGGCGAACGCGCGCGCGGAAGCCCAGAAGGTCTTGTCGACCACCCACTGCGCCCGGGCCGGGTCATGCTCGACCAGGATCTCCAGCGTCGGGCCGCCCTGCTGGGAGTGCCGTGCCTCGTCGGTCTGGATCGAGGAGATCATGTTGGCAAAGTTGACGTCACCGGACGCCAGCGCGTCCGCCGCCAGCCCGACGAACTGCAGGTTCGTGAACCCGGTCTCGAAGGTCAGCGGCAGCTGGAGGGCGAGGTCCACCACATTGGCGGAGCTCATCATGGCGTCGAACAGGTTGCGCAGCGAGATCGCCACCCAGTCGTTGGTCTGGAAGGCCTTCTGCGTCCAGTCGTACTGCGGGTCCTTGGCGATGAATTCGTGCCCGAAGAACGTGGTGATCGTGGCGTGCCGCAGCTCGTCGAGCTGGCCGAAGACCGCCATGTTCCGCCACCCGCCGTTCAGCCCGAACCGTGCCATCTTCAGCTCAGCCAGCACCGCGGCGTATTCACTGAGAGCGATGCCGCCGAAGTGCATCTTGGTCGCGGACTTCCAGCCTTCGTTCAGGCTCTCGAAGGCCGACGAGCGCTGCAGCGCGGCCTTGACCGCGTACGCCGCCGCTTCCTTCTCCCGCTGGGTCGCGACGTACTCCGGATAGCTGACCTTGTAGCTTTCCTCCCACGCCTGCCAGGCCGCACGGGGTACTTTCCCGGTGCCGCTGTGCCACTCGGGGAAAACGGCTTCGTCGTCGACGTAGCGGTAGGACCAGTCCACGTCACGGACAAAGCCCTGCCATTCTTCTCGCTTGAGCAGTGCCATCGGGCGGGTTCCTTCGTTCAGTCGACTTCGTTGTGGCCGAGCTGCTGGCTGATGCCGGCGTCGTTCCAGTAGGCGGTGATGCTGTCGATGAGCAGGTCCGCCCCGACATGGAAGATGAACAGGTGCGGCTCGCGGTAATGCCTGCCCGCCGGGGCGACGAGCCCCCAGGGCCGTTGCTGGGTGCCCTCGATGTCAACCTGGGCGACGACGTCGCCGTCGTCGTTGCTCGTGATGGTGTGCACCGTGAGTGACAGGTCGGGGAACGAGGCAATCAGGCCGGTCCATAGCGGCTTGCCGACCGTGCGGACCTTGCCGTCACCGCGCAGCACCCGCTGCTTGCCCCACAGTTCGACCGGCACGTAGGAGAAGTCGGCGTTGACCGAGCACAGGCCGGTCATGGCCTCGACGTCATGCGCCCGGTACCGGTCGAAGAACTCGCTCACGACCCCGGCCGCGGACCCGGCGGTAGTACGGGGGATGCCGTTCAGGGTGGTCATGGTGCTCTCCATGGCTCAGGCGATCGCGATCTCGTCGTAGCGCTTCACGGCGAGCCGCCGGTACAGCTGCGCCTGGCACCAGTAGGCGGTGACGTCGGTGATCAGGCCATTGCTAATCACGAACCGCCAGGCCTGATCGATGTCCAGGTGCTTCTCCTGGTTGATGGCGCCGGCGTAATCGGCGGACTGAGTGCCCTCGGTCTTGACCAGGGCCGTGACCACGTCGCCGGTGGTGACAATCCGGCTGACGCTGATCAGCAGGTCAGGAAACGCGCGGACCAGGTCGGCCAGAACCTTCCGCAGCGTGTCCGCGCCAGTGCCGCCGATGCCGAGCGGGTGGACGGTGACCGACACCTGGGGGCCGGCGGCGGCGAGAGCGGCCTCGACGTCGTGGCGGCCGAAGGCGTCCAGGAAGGCCTGCACGGTCTGCTCGGGCGTGCGGGGGAGGACGGGGCTGCTGGTCACAGGCGGACACTCCTCGACATGGCCGTAGGCGCTCGGCGGCTCAGGCGGCCTGGCGGGTCGGGGTACGTAGTTTCTTGATGACCGCTCCGGCGGTGGCCTCGGTCGATCCGGGGTTCTGCCCGGTGATGAGGTGCCGGTCGACGACAACGTGCGAGATCCAGGCCGAGGGGGCGTCGTCGAAGACGGCGCCCGCGTTCTTCAGCGCCGTGTCCAGCCGCCAGGCCATGCCGAGCAGCCCGGCCTCGGTCTGGTCTTCCTCCTCGTCGGTGAAGCAGGTCAGCCGGTAACCGTCGAACAGCCAGTGCCCGTCGGCACGCTCCGGTGCGGACAGCAGCATGGCCGGGCCATGGCACAGCGCACCGATCGGCGCGCGCTTCGCGTGCATCGCGACGAGCAGCCGGCCGACGTCAGGATTATCGGACAGGTCGACCATGGGCCCGTGGCCTCCCGGCGCAAAGACCGCATCGAACCCGTCCAGCTCCGCGCCGGTCAGTGACGACAGCGCGACCGGGCGCCGGAAGCCGGGGATCTCCCGCAGCCTGCGATGCCGCTCGCCGGACAGCTGCTCGCTGTCGGCCCGCTGAGCGTCGGTCTCGTGCTCGATCTGCGCCCGGGTCAGCCCGTGCGAGCTGCCGTCCGCGAGCACCGGGTTTTCAGCAAGCACCGTGGCGAACAGCCGGTCCTGCCGCCACGCGGTCTTCGCGGCGCTGCTCACGATCCGGTGGGCCTCGGCCGCGGTGTGGCCGCGGGCCTGCAGCAGCGCGGCCACGCGGCGCGCGGCGGCGAGGCCGAGCTCGGTGTTCTGGTGCAGGGTCACCCGGATGTCATCGACGTCGTGGGCGAACGTCCGCACGACCGAAGCGAGGTAGTCCTTGTCCTGGTCGGGATAGTGAAAGAACCACGACAGCCCGTACGGGTCCGCCTGCGCCGGTCTCCCGTCGGGCGTGAGCACCGTGACATCGAATCCGGCGCCGGTGAAATGCTCGTACGGCGTGAGGGCCTCTTCGGCGAAGTAGCCCGTCGGGTGCTGTGTCCCGTCCGCGAGCGTCATCTCACGCGCGCTGGTCACGAGGTAGGCGATGTGCGTCATGCGGCGCCTCCGCAGTCAGTACGGTCTGCCGACACCCTTCCGTGGTGGCTGCCGTGCTCTTGCGGCACTGGGACGACACGGCTGGTTTTCCCCCGGGTACAAGATCAAGCATGCGCCGTCTCCGGCTCAAGCGCTATGGCGAATGGGCGTTAAGGCCGGAAACTTGGCATTGAAGTGATCTTTTTAGGGCGGGTTGACCTTGGTTTTACCGCAGTGCGCCTTACTGATTTTCTGGCCTCCCCGGCCCCCGGGGTTAGGCTGCTGATCACGTAGTGACACAGCTCTGGCTGTCGGCTGGGAGGCCGGGTGAACGTTCACGTCCGTCCGGGCGATCGGGGGGCGGCGCTCCGGTATCACCCCGCCGTGACGGGCGCCTTCGCCGCCGGCGGCGCCGCGTAGTGCCCGGCCGGGCCGCCGGTCCCCGTCCAGGGGGGCATGCTGCGCAGCTAAAGGGCCGAAGCGGTGAAATGAGCGTGCTCGGCCGGTTTACCGATGGTGTCCGGGCGGGGGAGAGCCGGGTCCTGGTGGTGCGCGGCGAGCCGGGGGTGGGTAAGACGGCGCTGCTGGAGTACCTGGTCGGGCAGGCTTCCGGGTGTCGGGTAGCGCGCGCCGCCGGTGTCCAGTCGGAGATGGAACTGGCGTTCGCCGGGTTGCATCAGCTGTGCGCGCCGATGCTGGACCGGCTGGAGTCCCTACCGGCGCCGCAGCGTGATGCGCTGCGGACCGCGTTCGGTATCAGTGCAGGTCCCGCGCCGGACCGGTTCCTGGTGGGCCTGGCCGTGCTGGGCCTGCTGTCGGAGGTGGCGGGGGAGCGGCCGCTGGTGTGCGTGGTGGATGACGAGCAGTGGCTTGATAGAACGTCGGCGCAGGCTCTGGGCTTTGTGGCCCGGCGGCTGGCGGCGGAGCCGGTCGGCCTGGCCTTCGCGGCCCGGGTCACCGGCGAGGAGCTGGCTGGGCTGCCGGAGCTGGTGGTCGAGGGGCTGGGGGACGGTGATGCGCGGGCGCTGCTGGGCTCGGTGCTGGCCGGGCCGCTGGACGCCCGGGTCCGGGACCGGATCGTGGCCGAGACCCGGGGCAATCCGCTGGCGCTGCTGGAACTGCCGCGCGGGCTGACGCCGGCGCAGCTAGCGGGCGGGTTCGGGCTGCCCGGCGCGATGCCGCTGTCGGGACGGATCGAGGACCGTTTCGGGCAGCGGGTCGAGGCGCTGCCCGAACAGGCCCGGCGGCTGTTGCTGGTGGCGGCGGCGGAGCCGGCCGGTGATCCGCTGCTGGTCTGGCAGGCCGCCGGGCGGCTCGGCATCGGTGCCGAAGCGGCCGCCCCGGGGGTTGAGGCGGGCCTGATCGAGTTCGGTGCCCAGGTGCGGTTCCGGCACCCGCTGGTGCGCTCGGCGGCCTACCGGTCGGCGCCGGTCCGGGACCGGCAGGCCGTGCACGCCGCCCTGGCGGAGGTCACCGATCCGCAGCTCGATCCCGACCGCCGCGCGTGGCACCGGGCCCAGGCCGCGCCCGGGCCGGACGAGGACGTTGCCGCGGAACTGGAGCGGTCGGCGGGCCGGGCGCAAGGTCGTGGCGGGCTGGCTGCGGCGGCCGCGTTCCTGGAGCGGGCGGCGCTGCTCACCCGCGCGCCCGGCCGCCGGGCGCAGCGGCTGCTCGCCGCGGCGCGGGCCAAGTGCGATGCCGGGGGCCTGGATGCGGCCCTTGGGCTGCTGGTCGCGGTCGAGGCCGGCCCACTGGACCAGCTGCAGATCGCGGAGGTAGAGCGGCTGCGCGGGCAGATCGCTCTTGACCAGCGGCGCGGCGACCACGCGGCCCCGTTGCTGCTCGGCGCCGCCCGGCGCCTGGAGGCGGTCAACGTCGGCCTGGCCCGCACCGCGCACCTGGACGCCCTCGTGGCCGCCATCTGGGCCAGCGACATGGGCAGTTCCGGCGTACGGGAGGCGGCCGAAGCCGCGCGGGCCGCGCCGCCCGGTCCCGGGCCGCCGCGCGTGGTGGATGTCCTGCTCGACGCGGTTGCGCTGCGGCTGACGAAGGGATACGCGGAGGCCGCCCCGGCCCTGGACCGGGCGCTCCAGACGGTTGTCGCCCTGGAGGTCAGCCCGGGCGAGGCCGACCGCTGGCTCTGGCTCGCCGGCGGCAGAATCGGCCAGATCATCGCCATGGAGCTGTGGGATTTTGACTCCTGGCATGCCCTGGCCACGGCGCAGGTCCAGTTCGCCCGCAGCACAGGTGCGCTGATGCACCTGGCGTTCGCGCTCAACTACCTGGCCAGAACCCACATGCTGGCTGGTGAGCTGGCCATGGCGACGCGGCTCGTCGAAGAAGATCACCTGATCGCGGAGGCGACCGGGAACCCGCCGATTGCGGATACCGCGATGATGCTCGCCGCCTGGCGAGGCCAGCCGGCACAGGCCCGCGAGCTGATCGAAGCCATCTCCCAGGAGGCGACCGCACGCGGTGCGTCCAGGCTGATCAGCCTGGCGGACTACGCGAGCTCAGTCCTCGGCAACGGCCTCGGCCAGCACGCTGCCGCGTGCGATGCCGCGCGGAGGGCCTTCGAGCGCGAGCCAATGGGGTACGGGTCCCATATCGTGCCCGAAGCGGCCGAGGCGGCGGCCAGGACCGGTGACGCCGAGCTCGCCCGGGCCACGCTGGAGTGGCTGTCCGAACGCACCCGGGTGACCCCGACCGAGTGGGTGCTGGGGATCGAGGCCAGGGTGCGTGCGCTGCTAGGCGAAGGCGAGGCCGCCGACAGCGCCTACCGGGAGTCGATTCAGCGCCTGGGCCGGACCCGGGTCCGTGCCCAGCTGGCCCGGGCTCACCTGCTGTACGGGGAGTGGCTGCGCCGCGAGCGCCGCCGCGGCGAGGCGCGTGAGCAGCTGCGCACCGCCCACGAGATGCTGGACGCAATGGGCATGGAGGCGTTCGCCGAGCGGGCCCGCCGCGAGCTGCAGGCCACCGGCGAGACCGCCCGCAAGCGCACCGTCCAGGCCACCGTCGAACTGACCGCCCAGGAAGCGCAGGTTGCGCGGCTGGCCCGCGACGGCCTGTCCAACCCGCAGATCGGTGCCCGGCTCTTCATCAGCACCCGCACCGTCCAGTACCACCTGGGCAAGGTTTTCACCAAGCTCGGCATCTCCTCCCGCGGCCAGCTCGACCAGGTCCTGCCCAGCGAGGCGGACACGGCCCCCGCGCACTAGTGCCCCTTCATGACCGGCGCGGTTTCCGCGGCACGAGTTCCGGGCGGCCCGGGGCAGCTGGTGACGGCACGCGCACCGTCATCCCGCGCTCGAGACGGGTCTTCCTACCGCAGCTCAGCGACTTTGCCGGTCTCCATCAGCGTGACCACCGCGTCGGGGGAGAGCGGCTGCCCGAAGAGCAGCCCCTGGCCCTCGTCGCAGCCCAGCTCGGCCAGGATAGCGAGCTGCTGGTGTGTCTCGATGCCTTCGGCGATCACGGTCATGCCGAGGGCGTGGGACATCGCCGTTACGGCGGCGACGATCTTACGGTCGCGGGCGCTGCGGATGATCTGCTCCACGAAACTGCGGTCGATCTTCAGGATGTCCGCCTTCAGCCGCTGAAGGTGAACGAGCGTGGAATAACCGGTCCCGAAGTCATCGAGGGCGATGCGCACGCCGATCGCCGACAGTGCGGACAAGGTCTCCTGGACGTCGCCGACCTCCGCGATGAGGGCGGTCTCGGTGATCTCCAGGCACAGCTGCGGCGGATTGAGCCCGTAACGGCGGATCATTTCTTCGACGCGCGCGGGGAGCCCGGGATCGTAAAGCTCGCGGCCGGAAACGTTGACCGCCATGGTAAAGGCGGCCGGCCAGCCCGTCCGCGTGGCCCAGCCGGCGAACTGGCGGCAGGCTTCCTCCAGCACGAACGAGTCGAGCTTCCCGATCAGCCCGTTTTCCTCGGCGAACGGGATGAAATCGTCGGGCGGCATGACCGTGCCGCTGGGATGACGCCAGCGCACGAGAGCCTCGGCACCGGTGGGCGCCTGCTCTTTGAGCGCGAACAGCGGCTGGTAGACGAGGAAGAGCTCCGAGTTCTCGATGGCGCGCCGCATGTCGCTGGGCAGCACGTCGTTCCCCGCCTGGGCGTGGTGCGGGGGGTGGTACACCTGGCAGCGGTTGCGGCCCGCCTTCTTCGCCTCGGACGTCGCCATCTCGGCGTCGTGGATCAGCCGGGCGGGCTCAGCGGTGACGTCGCTGGTCACGGCGATGCCGATGCTGCAGGTGACGGACAGGTCCTGGCCGCGGTCGGCGAACGGCACGGCGATCGAGCGGGTGATCCGGTCCCCGATCAGCGGGATCGCGTGGCTGCCCAGATCCCGGCACAGCATCACGAACTCGTTGCCGCTGAGGCGGGCTACCGTGTCGCCGCGCCGCGCGAGAGCCGAGAGCCGGCGGCCGACCTCGGCGAGCACCAGGTCGCCGGCGTCGTGACCGTAAAAATCGTTGATCCCTTTAAAGTTGTCCACATCGATGCATAGCACCCCCACGCAGGACGGATGCCGTTCCATCGCGATCAGCGCCTGGGCGAGGCGGTCCATCAGCGCGAGCCGGTTCGGCAGCCCGGTCAGCGGGTCGTGCAGGGCCTGGTGAGCCAGCGCTTTCTCGGCCGTGATCTGCGCGGTCACATCGCGCGAGATGCCGAAGGTGCCGATGATCCGCCCGCTCTCGTCACGCAGCGGCATCTTGGTGCTGGACACCCAGGCGTCCGGGTGACCAGCGCGGGTCTCCCGTTCCAGCTTCGCGACGATCGGCTCGCCGGTGCCGATGATCAGCTCCTCGTCGGCGAAGGCAGCGGAGGCGTGATCCTCGCCGAAGAAGTCGAAGTCGGTTTTCCCGATCAGCTCGGCGGCGGTGCGGCCCGGCGCGTACGCGGCGATCCAGCCTGCGCTGACCAGGAGGAAGCGGCTGAGCGTGTCCTTGAAGTAGACCCGCTCCTCGGTACAGGAAAGCAGGTTGCGCATGCAGGCGAACTCGAGTTCATGCACCGGCCCGCCCGGCGGCTGGCCCGGCGGCGGCACCCCGGCGCCGCCCCCCGCGCGGCGCCGCGTTCGGTGTGATTTCAGCTGCTTCATCCCCCCGGAAAGCAACTCGCCTACCTGCGGGCATTTCCGCAGTTGACCCTCACTAAACCGGACCCGGTCACTGTAGGTCAACACGTCAGTGCAGATTGCTGAGCACATCGGGCCGTGGCCGGCCGCGGATCTCGGCGCCGGGGTGCGTTCTGGCTGGCGCCGGACACCAAAATCGGCGCCCAGGTGCCTACCGTGAAAAGGCGGCCGTGACGCGCGGTGACGTGGCCCACCGGGCAGGAGATATGGCCAGGATGGTCAGCGGCTCGTGACGGTGCCATCGGCCACCTCCAGCCGCCGGTTGACGGTCACCGCTTCCAGCATGCGGCGGTCGTGGGTGACGAGCAGCAGCGTGCCGGGATAGGACGCGAGCGCCGCCTCGAGCCGCTCGATGGCCGGCAGGTCCAGGTGATTGGTCGGCTCGTCGAGCACCAGCAGGTTGACGCCGCGGGCCTGCAGCAGGGCCAGCGCGGCGCGGGTGCGCTCACCGGGGGAGAGGGTGCCCGACGGCCGCAGCACGTGCGCGGCCCGGAGGCCGAACTTCGCCAGCAGCGTCCGGGCGTCAGCCGGCGCCATGCCCGGGACGGCGGCCGTGAAGGCGTCCATCAGTGGCTCGCGGCCCAGGAACAGGCCGCGCGCCTGGTCCACCTCGCCGACGATCACGCTGGCGCCCAGCGCCGCGTGCCCCGCATCGAGCGGTATCCGCCCGAGCAGCGCCTCCAGCAGGGTCGTCTTGCCGGAACCGTTCGCGCCGGTGATCGCGACCCGGTCCGCCCAGTCGATCTGCAGGTCAACCGGCCCCAGGGTGAAGGCGCCGCGGCGGACGACGGCGCCGCGCATCGAGGCGACGATCGTTCCCGCCCGCGGCGCCGCGGCGATCTCCATCCGCAGGTCCCATTCCTTGCGCGGCTCCTCGACAGTCTCCAGGCGCTCGATGAGCCGCTCGGTCTGCCGGGCCTTCGCCGCCTGCTTCTCGGTCGCCTCGGTGCGGAACTTCCGCCCGATCTTGTCGTTGTCGGGCTGCTTGCGCCGGGCGTTCTTGACGCCCTTCTCCATCCAGGCCCGCTGGGAATGGGCCCGATCCCGCAGGGCCGCGACCGTGCCGGCGTACTCTTCGTACTCCGCGCGGGCGTGCCGTCGCGCCACGTCCCGTTCGTTCAGATATGCCGAATAGCCTCCGCCGTAGGACCGGACCTGCTGCTGGGCCAGGTCGAGTTCGACGACCCGGGTCACGGTCCGGGTGAGGAACTCCCGGTCGTGGCTGACCAGGACGGC
>Ga0302319_10007277_pt1 | contig 21794 bp, 15 predicted proteins | sample Bog_T0_2_FD_203319 | JGI IMG/M metagenome (GOLD analysis project Ga0302319, IMG submission 203319) | Peat permafrost microbial communities from Stordalen Mire near Abisko, Sweden - Bog_T0_2 | ecosystem: Environmental > Terrestrial > Soil > Wetlands > Peat | place: Sweden: Abisko, Stordalen Mire... | reverse complement strand
AGCAGCGGGGCCGGCAGCAAATCGCGCAGGTGTTGCTGGAGTTGGACCAGGGTGGTCTGGCGGAGGGTGTGGGCGGTGCGGCGGCCGAGGGCGGCCAGCCGGGCGCGGAAGAGCGGAAAGAAGGGGGTGACCAGAACCATAGTGCGTATATATACTCACCGTATTGACAGGCCGCAAACTTATTGTTTCAATGACCGCGTGAAAAGTGCTTCCACTCCATCCCCGCAGTACCGCCAACGGCAAGGCCAACTGGCCCAACTGGGCTACGTCAGCCAGGGCAGCGTGTTTGAGCGCAGTCCCGGCCAGCAGGGCAGCCGTTATGTCTGGACCCGTAAAGTCAAAGCCAAGACGGTGACCGTGGCCTTGTCGCAGGAACAATACGATTGGATGCGCCAGGCGGTGGCCAACCAGCGCAAGCTGGAGAAGATCATCCAGCAAATGCAGCGGCTCTCCAGGCAAATCCTCTTTGAAACCGTGCCCGGCCCGGTCCGCCGCAAACGCTTGGGCAAGAAAGTATTAGGGCTTAACTAAGTGCCATTCAGGTCTGACCCCCCTTTTTTCTGACTCGCGCTAAAAGCGTCCTGAAAAATGACGGTTTTAACCAAGTCATGCCTGGTCCCAGCCGTCAGAAAACCGGAAAAACCCCTTTGTTATTCGATAAAGCCTCCTAAATCAGCTTCGAGCGCTTGCGTAACACTTTGCACCCAAGCATCTTATTATCTGATTCGTGAAAATTCGTGAAATTCGTGTCAACCAATGTTAGCCGCTAACGCATTTTTGAAAATAAATCGCGAAAAAGTGACGGATCCGTTAGCCGCTAACAACCCGGTTTTCCCGGATCGTGCTATCCTCGTCCCTGATTATGGGCCACCACCCTGAAATCCAGCATCTGGTGGCAGCGGTCGCATTGTGCCCGCCGCCAAGTAGCGTAGCCGTCCCGGCTGCGGGTTCCGGCACCGTCTCGGTGCCAGGAACCCTTGCGCCCAAAGCACAATCATGTACTGGCGTCGAAAACCCGGCTCAACCGCAAAAAACATCAAAAACCCGCGTATTAACACTTTTTACGCTTCATCCCGGAGGGATGCCAGCCTGTAGCCGGTGGTTGAGCGGAGCGATACCACCGGAACCCAACGCCCCAAATCCTCCCGCACCCCGGCCGGGGTGCCAGCTCCACCAATATACCATCGGATTATCCGCACCAGCCAAGCCCATGCTCCTTGACGAAACACTAAAAACCATCAAAAACCCGCGTAATAACACATTTTACACCATGAAACACCGCGTAACGCGCACGTTCCCGACTGCGAGTTCCCGCACCATCACGGTGCCAGGAATCATCCGCCCAAAACACCCACGACAACCAGCGAAAAAAGACGAAAACCCCCGAAATAACACTTTTATCATCATGAAACACGCATGCACACCCCCCAAAAAAACACCCGCCAAGTAACCTGCGGTCAATCGTTGCCCGGGGAGAACACGCGCCCTCGCGTGTTTCCGACCGCGCCTCGCGGTCGGAACCGATGCGCGCCATCGCGCATCGGTATCGGGCACAGCCGACATCGCCATTATCCTCAAAAACCCCCGTAATATCACTTTTTAGCTTTTTAACCAACTTGAGTCGCGCCATGCAATGGCTGGGGGTCAGTTACAGCCAGGGGTTCAACCGGCGGCACCGGGTGGGGTCTTGAGCCGCAGCGGGTCGGGAAGGCGACGCCGGGGAAATACTGCACCCGCTCGTTGCAGGCGCGGCGCGCACGGAGTGACGCGCCCTACCGCGCTGGGCTCGCGGCGGGTCTTTTCGATTTCATTGCCCACTTCGGAGTTCGGGTTGAACGCGGGGTGGAAAGGCCACGGCCCGCAGGTTTGGAAACCTGCGCGCCGAAGCTCGGCTTGCCAACAGCAGGCTGGAAAGCCGGCACCACATTGGTTGGCGACGGTTTTTCCGGTTTCACCTTGAAATATCGGGGTTAGAGGCAGCGTCCCGCCGAACTTCGCCGCGCTCACCCCGCACAAAGATGCGATAGCGGTCCGGGCAGGAGCGGCTAAATTAGAGGCGAATCCCGTGCCACTATCACGCCCAGCAAATCCGGTTCTGACCGCGATATTGGTGCAATTCAAAGCATTCGCGAATTATGACGACATCTACCAAAATTATAGTGTGGAGCATCGCCGCGACCCTCACGGCGCTGGCCCCCACCTCCCAGGCACAACCTTACTATGTTGCGGGCGACTACAACGGCTGGGCCAACCCCAGCGCGACCGCGATGACCGGCGGGCCATCGCAGTATGATTACACGATTACCGGCCAGACGGCGGGCAACTTCGGAGGCCTCAAAGTAACCGATGGCACCTGGAACAACACCTGGCCGGGCAACAATTTGATGGTGCAATACAATGCCAGCGGTTCGGCGGTCATTCATTATTATCCGGGCAGCCCCGGCGACGGCTGGCTGCCGCTGGCCCATCGCGTCGGCTACGATGACCCGGGCAACGCGTCGTTTGAAGTCATCGGCGATTTCACTTCCTGGAACAGCGATCCCAAGGCCCAAATGACCGGGGTTGGCAATGGCGTTTACACCGTCACTTATGTGGTGCCCACGGCGGGCACCTACGGCTTCAAATTCCGGACCCCGGGCACCTGGAGCGACGCGAACATCGGCTCCGACTTTGGCGGCGGGGGCAATGCGTCGCTCACCACGGCCACCAATAACCAGCCGGTGCTGTTCCAACTCGACCTGCCGAATGGCCGCTGGATCGCGGGCAGCCCCGCGCCGCCGCCGGTGACCAATCAGGTCGTCTTTGCCGTGGACATGACGGTCCAGATCGAGTTGGGCTTCTTTACCCCGGGTTCGTATGTGTATGCCGCCGGTGATTTCAATAACTGGCCGAATCCCGGCACAACCGGTTTGGCGTTGACGAATTATCCCCCCTACAACGGGGGCAGCAATACCAACATTTATTATGGCACCAACACGCTCATTGGCGTTCCGAATTCCGCGGTTGCCAGTTTTAAATTCAACAACAATGATGTCGCCGCGCCGAACGCCGGCTGGGAAACCTCCGGCAACCGTTCGGTTTCGCTGCTGGCCACGAATGGAACCCTGTTGCTTCCGGTGGGGTTGTTTAGCGACGTGGGCTTGTCTGATTACGCCGCCACGGATGTCGCGGTTACTTTCATCGTCAACATGACGAATGCGGTGAGCCGGTTTGACGGGCATGTGTTTGATCCGCAAAATGACCAGGTCTATCTCAACGGCGGTTTCCTGCCGGGCGGTTGGGCGGCTTGGAATCCCATCTCCCTGCTCCAGATGCAAAATGATCCGATCGGATCGCAACTCTATACTTACACGGTCACGCTGCCGGCCCGCTCGGCCAATTCGTTGATCCGGATTGATTATAAATACGGGATGGGTTATGGCGGCGTCACCAACTATGACAATGAAGCGGTGGCTTACAGCGACCACTTCCGCTATGTCCGCGCCACGGCCACGGGGGCCTATACCAACGCCATGGATACGTTCGGCGATCAATACACGGAACCCAGTTTTGGGCAGTTGACCTCCGCGGCATCCGGGGCGGGCACGGTGGCCATCTCCTGGCTGGGCCGGCCGGGCGTTCAATTGCAGGTGACGACCAATCTGGCCGCCACCTGGCAAAGCCTGGCGGAAACCGATGGCACCAACTGGACCACCGGCACCTCCTCCACCAACGGGTTTGTCAGCCAGACCAACTGGCCGGCCAGCGGCGTTCAATTCTTCCGGTTGATTCAAGCGTGGTGATTTGAAACCCGCCCGGCCAGTTCTGCGACTGGCCGGGCAATCATATAAAGCACATGAAAAAGACCGATGCATTGGGCAATCACCGGGGCGGGAAGGCCTTCACCTTGATTGAGCTTTTGGTGGTGATCGCCATCATCGCCATCCTCGCCGCGATGCTGCTGCCGGCCTTGAGCAAGGCCAAGGAGCGGGCGAAGAGCATCGCCTGCTTGAACAACTACAAGCAGTTGGGCCTCGCCACCGTCATGTATTCCGGCGACAACAACGAGAAGCTGGTCACCAATTCGGATCGCAATGTTGGCGGCAACAAGCTGAATTGGATTTGCCCTTACGGCGTGACTTTGGATTGGACGGCGAACTCCAAAAACACGAACACGTTGTATTTGATCGTGGATGATCCCGTCATCGGCACGGCCTTGCTGGGCAGCTATGTGGCGAAAACGCTGAAAATCTTCGTCTGTCCATCGGATAATTATTTGAGTCCGGCGCAACGCGCCGTCGCGTTTCCCGAACGGATTCGCAGTTGCGCCATGAACGGCGCCCTGGGGGACGGCTCCAAGTGGTTTTCACCTGGCGCGGGCGGCAACTGGCCGCAATTCTACAATGTCAAGAAAAGCAGCGATTTTCACACTCCGGGCCCCTCCGATTGCTGGATGATTCTGGATGAACACCCGGACAGCGACGATGATGCCACTTTTTACGTCAACCCGGTGGATGCCAATGGAGCCGGCACGACCTTCACGGAATTACCTGGCAGCATGCACAGCGGTTCGGCCGCGTTGGTGTTTGCGGATGGCCATTCCGAAATCCACAAATGGCTGGGGGCCAAGACCAAGCCTCCGGTCACCTATCCGCCCAACTATTTGCAGGGCGTCAACATCAGCGGCGACACCGGCAGTCAAAAGGATCTCGCCTGGCTGGCGCAGCACACCCCGCAAAACTGACGGGCCATGGCTGGGTTATTCCAAAATTGCGGCGCAGCTATCCGGGCTGACCGTCATATTGTATGAGTCTTATCCGCGCCCAAAGGGTATTCTATTCGCTCCTCGCCGGGTTGCTGGCCACGGCCAGCGCAGGCCGGGCCGCCGATTTCTCGGCCGTCGCCGCGCGCCCGTCGCCCGACTGGTTGCGCAGCGCCACCATCTATGAGGTTTTTCCGCGGGATTTTTCCGCCGCCGGCAATCTCGCCGGCGTCACCGCCAAGCTGGATGAACTCCACGGCCTGGGCGTCAACCTCCTTTGGCTGATGCCGATTCATCCCATCGGCGATAAATTCCGCAAAGGCGAATTTGGCAGTCCGTATTCCATCCGTGACTATTATGCCATTGATCCCCATTACGGAACGCTGGCGGATTTCAAACAGCTCGTGGCCGGCGCGCACCAGCGCGACATGAAAGTGATCATGGATCTCGTCGCCAACCACACGGCGTGGGACAGCGTCATGATGACCAACAAATCCTTTTACAAACAGGACGCGCCCGGCCACGTCATCCCGCCCGTGCCCGAATGGACCGACGTCGCCGGTCTGAACTACGACAGCGCCGCCCTGCGCCAGTACATGATTGCCATGCTGAAATACTGGATCCAGGAAACCGACATTGATGGCTTCCGTTGTGACGTGGCCTACATGGTGCCGACTGATTTTTGGGAGCAAGTCCGCGCCGAGCTGGCCCAGGTCAAACCCGGCCTCATGATGCTCGCCGAAGCCAGCAAGCCCGAACTGCTGACCAATGCGTTTGACATGGATTATTCCTGGCCGCTCCTGGCCACGATGAACAATGTCATGATCCGCGGCGCGCCCGCCTCCGACCTCCGCAAATCCTGGGAGGACAGCCGGCGGCAGTTTCCCCGGCACGCGATTCACATGCGCATCACGGACGACCACGATGAGGCCCGCGCCATCGCGCGGTACGGCCTGGGCGGCGCGCTCGCCGGTTCGGCGCTCATGTTCACGCTGGACGGCGTGCCCCTCATTTACAACGGCATGGAGGTGGGGGATGCCACCGAGTCCGGCGACCCTGCGCTGTTCGACAAACTGAACATTTTCTGGCATCCGAAGGAGCGCCCCCCGTTGCGGGACATTTACCGTGACTTGATTCAACTGCGGCGGCAATACCCCGCCTTCGGCGGCGATCGCGTGGATTGGCTCCGCAATTCCGATGAAACCCGGATCGTTTCCTTCCTGCGCAGCGACGACGCGGACGAATTCCTCGTGGTCATCAACCTTTCCAGCCGGCCCCTCTCCGGCCATCTGGAGTTGCTCCATGCCGACGGGTTCGCGCCGGTGAAGATTTCCGGCCTGCCCGACGGCGACGACCGCCCCCTGCCAACGCTGCTGCTCAATGGCTTTGAATGGCGGATTTATCACCGGGCCTTGAAGTAATTGCCCCACCCCAAAATCCCCCGCATGCCAAAACCCAGCCTGAACTTCTGGCAGATCTGGAACATGAGTTTCGGCTTTCTGGGCATTCAATTTGGCTTTGGCCTGCAGATGGCCAACATGAGCGCCATCTACGAATATCTCGGGGCCAAGCCCGATCAGATTCCGCTGCTCTGGCTGGCGGCCCCCCTCACGGGGCTGCTGGTCCAGCCGGTCATTGGCAGCCTGAGCGATCACACTTGGGGCCGCCTGGGCCGCCGGCGGCCGTATTTGCTTTATGGCGCGCTCTTGAGCTCGGCCGCCCTGGTGCTCCTGCCCAATTCCTCCGCGCTGTGGATGGCCGCCGGATTGTTGTGGGTGCTGGATGCCTCGATCAACGTCTCCATGCAGCCGCTGCGCGCCCTGGTCGCGGATCTGCTTCCCGAAGCCCAGCACACGCGCGGCTACGGCGTCCAAAGCCTCTTTATCGGCCTGGGAGCCGTGGTCGCCTCGGCGCTGCCGTGGATGATGACGAACTGGTTGCACCTCAACCATGCCGCGGGCACCGGTCCCGCCATTCCGGTCACCATCAAATACTCCTTTTACGTCGGCGCGGTGGCGATTCTGGCGGCGGTCCTCTGGACCGTGTTCACCACCCAGGAATATCCCCCCGCCGACCTGGCAGCATTTAAAAGAATGCGGGCGGAGAAAACGGGGCTCATCGGCGGCGCGCGCGAGGTCCTCTCCGCCCTCACGGAAATGCCCGCGACGATGAAGCAGCTCGCCGGGGTGCAACTCTTCACCTGGCTTGGCCTGTTCTGCATGTGGCTCTATTTTCCGGTCGCGGTCGCGCATAATGTGTTTGGCGCGGCGGACGAGCAATCGGCGCTCTTTTCCACGGGCATCGAATGGGGCGGCCTCTGCTTCTCGATGTATTCCGTGGTGACCTTTTTCTTCTCTTTCCTGCTGGTTACCCTGTCGCAGCGGTTCAGCCGCAAAACTATTCACACGGTCTGCCTCCTCTGCGGTGCGGCGGGGCTGCTTTCGGTGGCCGTCATCCACAACCGCTGGTGGCTGCTGGCCTCCATGACCGGCGTTGGCATTGCCTGGGCGAGCATCCTGTCGATGCCGTATGCGATTCTGGCCAGCGCCTTGCCGGCAACCCGCATGGGGGTGTTCATGGGCATCTTCAACCTGTTCATCGTCCTGCCGGAAATCGGCGCGTCCGTCGGCTTTGGCTGGGTGATGAACCACCTGCTGCATAACAACCGGCTCACTGCGGTCGTGGCCGGCGGCGTCTTCCTGGCCATGGCCGCCGGGCTTATGCAATTCGTCAGGGATGAAGCTGGCCCGGCCTAGCCCGGGCTAGCCCGGATATTTCATAGTGAAACCGGCAAAACCATGGCAAACCCTTGTAGCGCAGGCTTCCCAGCCTGCCGTATCGCAGGTTTCCAAACCTGCGTGCCGTGTCGTTTCAACCACGCCTTCGAACGTGTTTGCGCCCCTCTTTTCATAGGGTTTTTCGCGACTCTTTCCAAAATGGCTATGAAATATCCGGGCTAGGCGCGCGGTTTTTGCCCGGGTAGTTTCAAGGGATACAGGCCGGGGCAACAGCCGAAGGTTTCGTGAAAGGCCGCGCTGAAATGGCTCAAGCTGTTATAGCCCACCTCCTGCGCGGCCTCGGTGACATTGTATTCGCCGGACCGGAGCAGTTGCGCCGCGCGTTCCATGCGCAATTGGCGCAGATGCTGGATGATGGTATGGCCGGTTTGTGTGGAAAAAATGCGGCTCAGATAAAAATGGCTGCACCCGATCTGCCGGCCCAGTTCCTCCAGCGTGGGCGGGCTGGCCAGGTTTTTTCCGAGGAGAAAAATCACCTGTTCCACCCGTTCCTGGGCCAGCCGCTGCTGGCGGGTGCAGAACATTTCCTGCTCCGGCGGCGGCTGCACGAGAAAGGACAGCGCCAGCTCCAGGGCTTTGCATTGGTACCAAAGCGGCTGGGCGGCGGCATAAACCGGGGGCTGCCGGAGCGTGGCGATGAGCTGCGATTGCGCGGCCGTGAGGCGGACGGTGGTCCCGGAGACCGGCTCACAGGGGCATTGCGCCATGGCGGAGCGCACGAGCGGTTGCAGCATGGGTTCCAGGCCCGCGAGATGCCGGGCCAGGAACGGGCAGGAATACTCCACCGTGAGAAACTGATGCTGCTCGTTGGCCGCGCGCCGGGCCGTCAGCGGGGCCTGCTGGCGGCGATAAAAGCCGACGGTGTCGGGGCCGAATTCCGTCCGCTGCTGCTGGCACTCCACATAGCCCCGGCCTTTCAGGTTCAGGCACAATTCCACGCCATCGGGGTGAAAACTGGCCGCCCAATCCAGTTCGCGGCGGGCGAAAAAATCATGCCATTCAATGCTGTAACCCGCGCCGTGAAAACTGCCGAACAAGGGTTGCCAGCCCGCGCCCACGTCCCGCCAGGCACCGGCTTCCGTGAAGGGATCCGGCGGGCGGCGGGGCGGTCTCACTGGGTTGACGACGGGGAACATGGACGCAATGATGACATTCTCGCCGTCCCTGGCCGGATTGGCAAGCGGCGATCTAGTTTTGCTACCATCGGTGCTCGGCGCCAGTTGCGAGCCCTGGGCTGCCGGTGCCGGGAGGATGGCCGGTATTACCCGCCGATTGATAGCACCTCGCACCAGCCGCTCCACCACCGGCGGTCTGACCCCGCCCCCAAAACAGATGAATCAGCCGTGCCCGGCAGCCGCGGCAGCCGAGCCGGGGGTGCATCTTGACACTGTCCTCGATTTTTACTTGATGTTGCCGGGTGCGTCCAAGCGTCATCGCCGCTGGATAACGGGTTTCCCTCTCCCCTCAATGGGGAGAGGGATTCAAGGGTGAGGGGTGGTTATACCCGGAGCTCCCCCATTTTTCACTCCGCAAGGACCGGCCGCGAGTTCAATAAATCTTGCCTTTGGCGGCTGCTTTCCTAAACTGATCGACCGTTTTTCTTATTATGCACGAGAATTGTTTTAGTGGTTTGCTTGCGTTTGCCGCCCCGCCGGCGCAATCGGGTTCGTCCGCCCCGGCGCCGGGTTTGTTCCAAAGCCAATTTATATTAATGGCGCTGATCGGGGTGATGATGTATTTCGCCTTCATCCGGCCGCAACAGCAGCGCACCAAGCAGCTGGCCAAGATGCTCACCGCCCTCAAAGCCGGCGACAAAGTGGTCACCGCCGCCGGGATTATTGGCACGGTCATCACCATCAAGGACAAGGAAAAAACCCTGACCTTGCGCTCCGGCGATGCCAAATTTGAAGTCACCAAGGCGTCCATCACCGAAGTGATTGCCAGCGACGCCAACCCGACCGCCTCCTGATTTGCCATGAATAAAAACAACAACTTGGGCCGTTTCATCCTCGTCCTGATCATCATTGCGTGGTCTTTGATGGAGGTTTACCCTCCGACTTCGCGCGATTTGGTGAAGGAATTTGCCAACCGCGCGCTCAACCAGGACGCCGCCTTCAAGGGCATTTTGCAGCAGTATGCCCTGCTGGAAAAGGCGGGCACCAACAATGAATTCGTGGCGCTCCAGCTCGCCACCGGCACCAACGACCTCAAGAAGTACTTCCCCTTTGTGCCCGGCGCCGCCAACCAGATTCATCCCAACACCTATATTCTAAACCGCCTCCAGCGCGATGCCGCCGGCCGTATCAAGCTGGGCATTGATTTGCAGGGCGGCACCTCCTTCCTCGTAGAGATGGATACCAACGTGCTCTACTCCACCAGCACCAACCACTCCGAGCAGGCGCGCTCCGAAATGGCCAGCGCCGCCCTCGACCAGGCCATCGAGGTCTTGCGCAAGCGGATTGACCGGTTCGGCGTGGCTGAGCCGATCATCCAACCCGCCGGCGGCAACCGGATTTTGATCCAGCTCCCCGGCTTGTCCCAGTCGGACAAGGACAGCGCCCGCGAGCAGATCACCAAGTCCGCCTATCTGGAATTTCGCATGGTAGCCGATGATAGCGCGGAAATCCTCCGCAACGGTGATCCCATTCCGCCGGACTGTGAGGTCCTGAAGCAACAGGAAGTGTCGCAAAACAATGAAACCCATGTGGAACAGGTGGTGGTCAAGAAAACCGCCGAAAACGGACTGGCGGGCGACATCATCAAAAATGCCATGGTGGTGCGGGGCAACCTGGGTGAACCCCAGATTGATTTTGAATTGACCGACGATGGTGCCGTGAAGTTTGGCGAGGTCACCAAGAACAACATCGGCCATCGCCTGGCCATCGTTTTGGATCATGAACTGTATTCCGCCCCGACCATCCAAAGCCCCATCATGACCGGCAATGGCCAGATCACCGGCAGCTACACGATTGAAACCGCCATGGAGCTGGCCAACGTGTTGCAAAACCCGCTGAAAGCCCCCTTGCACATCGTTTCCACCAGCGACGTCAGCGCCACGCTGGGCCAGGACGCCATCAGCAGCGGCATCAAGGCCGCGATTTTCGGGGTGCTGTTTGTCTCCCTCTTCATGCTGGGTTATTACCTCATCGCCGGTCTCGCCGCCAACGTGGCCCTGATCACCAACGTGATCATCCTCCTGGGCGTGATGTGCTCCGTGGGCACCACCTTCACCCTGCCCGGCATCGCGGGCGGCGTGCTGACCGTCGGCATGGCGGTGGACGCCAACGTGCTGATTTACGAGCGTATTCGCGAGGAACTGGCGAAGGGCAAATCCCTGCGCGGCGCGATTGATGCGGGTTATGCGCGTGCGTTCGGCACGATTTTCGATTCCCACGTCACGACGTTGATTTCGTCCATCATCCTGATTTTCATGGGCACGGGTGAAATCAAGGGCTTCGGTGTCACGCTGACCATCGGTGTGGCGGCCAGCTTGTTCACGGCCCTGGTGGTGACCCGGCTGATCTTCAACTTCCTGGTGGACCGGAACCTGATCAAGTCGCTGGTGATGTTCCATATCATCCGCACGGCCAAGATTGATTTCATGAAGATCGCCACGCCGCTGGCCATCGCCACGACCCTGTTCACCGTGGTCTCCCTCGGTTACGGGATCAGCCGCGGCAGCCAGATGTTCGGCATTGACTTCCGGGGCGGCGACAGCACGCTGTTCAGTTTCTCCAAAGAAATCAAAGAAATCCCCATCAGCGACGTGCGCGATGCGCTGCCGGCCGGGGAAAAAGACGCCCAAATCCAGTATCAAAAGGGCGACAGCGTGGAAACGCTCAATGTGACGAGTTCCAGCGGTTCCAGCAGCAAGGTGGAATCGGCGCTCAAGGAAAAGTTCCCGCAGGCCAAGTTTGTGGTGGTGGGTCAGATGCAGGTGGGCGCGACCTTGGGCCTGGAAATCCGGCAGTCGGCCGTGATCGCCTCCCTGCTGGCGATGTTTGGCATCCTGGTTTATGTGGCGTTCCGCTATGAATTCTCGTTCGCCGTCGCGGCCGTCATCGCGGTGCTGCACGACGTGTTGTTCGCCATCGGCGCTTATTGCATCGCCACGGCGGTGTCGGGCCGCTTGTTCAACGCCACGGTGGTTGCCGCCGTGCTGACCATCATCGGCTTCTCCATCAACGACAAAATCGTCATTTTCGACCGTATCCGCGAAGACCTGAAGCTGGGCATGCGCGGCACGTTCAAGGAAATCATCAACCACGCGTTGAACCAGACGTTGAGCCGTACCATCATCACCAGCGGCACGGTCTTGATTGCCACCGGCTGCTTGTATATCTGGGGCGGCGGCGTGATCAACGATTTCGCCTTCACCTTCCTGGTGGGCATTGTGGTGGGCACCTATTCGTCCATCTACATTGCCAGCGCGATTGTGCTCAAGTGGCACAAGGGCGAGCGCCCGAACATCGGCAGCAACGCGAATCCCGCCACGGTGCCCGACATGCCCAAGGGACCCGTGGTCGGGGTCTGAAAACAACGGCGGCAGTGCCGCTGCAAATTGACCACCATTTGAAAACACGCCCCTCCGGGCGTGTTTTCATTTTTCGAAAGGTGAAGGTGAAGGCAAACCGAACTCCGAAGTGGGATCAAGGAAACATCAAAAATGCCCTGATCAGCAACGGATTGGGAATACGACGACGGGAAAATCAGCCCGCGCGGGTGGCCGGCGCGGCGCGCACGGAGTGACGCGCCCTACCGCGCTGGGCGCGCGGCAGGGCTTTCGATTTCATGACCCACTTCGGAGTTCGGGATTTGGTTTCGCGGTCCGACTATTTCAAACTCACGGGCGGGACGCCCGTGCCACTGCAAACGGCCCAGCGGTTTGTAATTGCACTGCCCGCGTGAATGGTAAATCGTTAGTCCGTAATGATTGCGATCACGCCCTGGCATTGGGCCGGGTTCATCCTGTTTGTTTTGCTTTGCATTGCGGTGGACATGGGCGCGTTCCAACGCCGCTCGCACCCGGTGACGTTTCGGGAAGCCCTGGGGTGGAGCGTCGGCTGGTTTGCGCTGGCCCAGTTGTTCGCCCTGCTCCTGGTCCACGTGCGGAACCAGGAGGAAGCCACGGAGTTCGTGACGGGCTATCTCCTTGAGCTTTCCCTCTCGCTCGACAACATCCTGGTCATTGCGCTCATCCTGGCGGCTTTCCGGGTGCCCATGGAACATCAGCGGCGCGTGCTGGTCTGCGGCATTGTCGGCGCGCTGGTCATGCGCGGCATCATGATTGGCGTGGGGGCCGCGCTGGTGCAGCGGTTCCACTGGGTGCTCTATGGCTTCGGGGTCTTTCTGTTTTACGCCGGCGGCAGAATGCTGTTCAGCCAGACCGAAGTCTTTGATCCGGAAACCAACTGGGTCGTGCGCGGCGTGCGGCGACTGTTTCCGATCGCGCCCGCGCTGGACGGAGGCAAGTTTTTCACACGCCTCAACGGTCAGCGGGCGCTCACGCCGCTCATGCTGGTGGTGCTCCTGGTGGAGGCCACGGATTTGCTGTTCGCCCTGGACTCGGTGCCGGCCGTGTTTGCCGTCACGCAAAAGGCGTTCATTGTGTTCACCTCCAACGTCTTTGCCGTGCTGGGCCTGCGTTCCCTGTATTTCCTGCTGGCCGATGCCATCGGCCGGTTTCGCTATTTGAAAGCGGGGCTCTCCGTGGTGCTCGTATTCGTGGGGGCCAAAATGTTGCTCTCGCCCCAGGACGCGCCGCCGCGGTGGTATCAGGTGGAAATCCCGACGGTGCTGTCGCTGCTGATCATCGCAGTGATAATCGTCGGTGCCATCACCTATTCCCTGCTGGTCACCCGGCACCGGCGGCCCAACCGAGATATTTCATGACCCATCAGCCAAGACCTAATAAACCCGAAGGCCGAAGTTGGGACGGAAATTTTGAGAAATGCCCTGATCGGAAACGGTTTGGGAATGCGACCTCAGGACAAATTTCCACGCGCTGGCGGCAGGCGCGGCGCGCACGGAGTGACGCGCCCCACCGCAATGGGCACCAATAATCCATCAATCCACCAATCCATTAATCCACCGCCTTGAAACATCGCTGGACCATCGCCCCGCCCCAGCCGCTTTTGGCGGCCTCGCTCGCGGCTGCCCTCAAGCTTTCGCCGTTGCTGGCGCAATGTCTCCTGAACCGCGGCCTCAGCGAGCCGTCCGCCATTGAAAACTACCTTGCGCCGCGTTTGAAGCACCTCGCCGACCCCTTTCTGCTGCCGCAGATGGACCAAGCCGTCGCCCGCCTGCTGCGCGCGCGCGAACGCGCGGAGCCGCTGGTCATTTTTGGCGATTACGACGTGGACGGCGTCACCTCCACCACGCTGCTGCTCGAAGTGCTGCGCCGGCTCGGCTGGCGCGCCGAGGCCTATTTGCCGAACCGCCTGGAGGAAGGCTACGGCCTCAGCCGCGATGGCGTGGAAAACTGCCTGAAACAATATCCCGTTCAGCTTCTATTGGCCGTGGATTGCGGCTCCACGGCGGTGGAAACCATCGCCTGGCTGCAGGGACGCGGCGTGGAAGTCATCGTGCTGGACCATCACCAGGTGTCCTCGCCCGCCCCGCAAACGGTGGCGCTGGTGAACCCGCAATTAACCCCCGCGGGCCAGCCCGGCGGCGATTTTCAGGAGCTGTGCTCGGTCGGCCTGGCGTTCAAGCTGGCCCACGCCCTTTTGAAGCGGGGACGCGAAACCGGTCTGCCGGGCGCGCAGGAGTTTGATTTGAAGCCGCTGCTGGACCTGGTCGCGCTCGGCACCATTGCCGACCTCGTGCCACTCACCGGCGAAAACCGCATTCTGGTCACCGCCGGCCTGGAACGGTTGAACGCCTCGCAGCGTCCGGGCGTGCTGGCCTTGAAAGCGGTGGCCCAGTCACCCGCCCGGCTGGGCACGCACGACGTGGGGTTTCAACTCGCTCCGCGCCTCAACGCCGCCGGCCGGCTGGAAACCGCGACGGAAGCGCTCCGGCTCATGCTGGCCGGAACGCTGGACGAAGCCATGCCGCTGGCGCAAAACCTGGACGCGCGCAACCGCGAACGCCAGCAAATCGAAAAAACCATGGCCGCGCAGGCCATTGGCCTGGTCCGCTCCAAATTCGATCCCCAGCGGGACTTCGCGATTGTGGAAGGCCAGCTCCTCTGGCACATCGGGGTCGTGGGCATCGTCGCCTCGCGCGTGGTGCAGGAATTCTACCGGCCCACCCTGATCATCGGCGGCGAAAATGGTGAAATGCGCGGTTCCGGCCGCAGCATCGCGGGCTTTGACCTCGCCGCCGCCCTGCGCGAATGCGACGACTTGCTGCAGCGTCACGGCGGCCACGCCATGGCCGCCGGCCTGAGCGTGACGCCCGGGAACCTCGACCCGCTGCGCGCGCGGCTGAACGCCATCGCCCGGCGCACCCTGCGCCCCGAGGATTTGCAGCCCCCGCTGCGCCTCGATGCCGAGATCAGCCTCGGGGAGCTGGACCTGCGCTCGCTGGCCGAGCTGGATAAACTGAAACCCACCGGCATGGGCAATCCCGGGCTGCAATTCTGCGCGCCGAAGCTCACCCACCAAAAACCCCCGCAGCGGATGGGGGCCGGCAAGCAGCACGTCAAAATGTGGGTCACCGACGGCCGGGTCACGCACGAGGCCGTCTGGTGGAATGCGGGGGCCGGGCCGCTCCCCGCCGGCGAGTTCGCGCTGGCCTTTTCGCCCGGGATCAACGAGTTCGACGGCCGCACCACCGTGCAGCTCAAAGTCCTCGACTGGCGCGCGGCCGGCTAGCCCGCCCGCTGGGCGCGCGGCTGGTCCGTTCGATTTCATTGCCCACTTCGGTTATCGGGAGCATCACGCCATCGTATCCTGCGGATCGACTGCCGGCAGGTTGGGGAAGTTGCGAATGAGGCGAAGCGTGGAAGGGGCAGACGGGGCGCTCTAATAATGTCCGGCATTATCGAGCGGTGGCAAACCAGGGTGGCACGGGCCACTGGCCCGTACCGTCCGGCGACCCGCCGGACGGAACGGGTGAGGCGCTCTTTTTGCATGCGGAGACCGTTTCCCAAAGTGCGCCCCGCTCCGCTCCGCCGGGCTGGTAGCCCGGCAGTACGGGCCAGTGGCCCGTGCCCCCCCTGCAGGGTCCATGCTTTTGCCATTAGGGCTTTAGATCGGCCCTGATCAAATCAAGTGGCCGCCAGATAAAACTGGTTGGCACGAACGCGATAAACTATGCTGAACCATAAAACTGTGCCGGCCACAGCTTGATCGTTAACATTTTAAAAATTTGCTCCACACTCGATGTCCGGGGCAACAAGCAAAAAAGAAAGAAAAATTGAATAATGAAAACAAAAATGGTTCGTATTTGCAGTCTCTCAATGGCAGCAGCCGGATTGGCCTTGCTGTCCGGTTGCGCGGTGGATCAAAATGGGCGCGTGGTGGTGGGCTTGCCCACCGTGGTGGTGGCGCCCCCGGTCTATGTGGCCCCGGAACCCGTGGTGGTTGAGGCACCGGTCATGGTTCCGGAAACGTACGTCGAGGTTAACGGCGAATACGTCGGCGTGGTGGGCGACCAGTATTTCTATTTGGGCGCTGGTGGTGTCTGGCTGGCCTGTGATGCCGTCCGGTTGGAGCGTTTTCATGGCTGGGAAAGAGAGCATCGTGATTGGCGCGAACACTCCATCCGCAATGATCGCTTCCGGCGAGATGCCCATGGCCACGAAGCCCCGCACCATGAGCCAGGAAAAGCCGCGCCACATGGAAAAGCGGCACCGGGAAAAGCCGCTCCCAAGAAGGATGAGAAGAAATAGGCTGCGCATTGATTGATTGATCGCGGCCCCAGTGGCCGGAGTCCACGCCAGTTGGCGTTGTCAGTTCCGCTTCGCGGCTGACCGCGCCAATCTGGCGTGGCTCAGTTTTCCACGGCATCGTTTACCGGCGATGCCCGGGAGCACGCGCGCCCCGCGTGTGGTATTCCGCGCCTCCGCGAACGCACGAAACCGGACCGGGTGATTTCAACCCGAATTCCGAAGTGGGCCATGAGATCGAAAGGTCTCGGGTGTGGCTGGACACACGGCCGCTTTGCGAGCGGACGCTTGAACCTGAACTGCGAAGTTGGGACGGGAAACTCGAGCAAGGTCTTGATCGACAGCGGGTCGGGAAGGCGACGCCAGGGAAATTTCGTACCCGCTGGTTGCAGACGCGGCGCGCACGGAGTGACGCGCCCTACCACCTTGGGCTCGCGGCAAGACCTTGCGATGCCCGGAGCGTTCCCCTGCTTTGCAGTTCAGGAGTCCTGAGTGCCTCCCAAACTCCGCGTCCTCTGGCCTCTGCGTTTATCCCCGGATTCTGTCGCCCCTACGCCAGCTTCTTCCGCCAGCGCGCCAGTTGTTTGGCCACTTCCCGGGTTCCCGGCGCCCCGGTCAGGTTGCGCTTGCCCAGCGCGGTTTTCAGCTCCCACACCGTCAGGGCGTCGCGCTCGAACGCCCGGTCAATGGCCTGCAATTCCTCCAGTGAAAGCTCGTTCAGCGGCTTGCCGGTTTGCTCCGAAAATGCCACCACCGCGCCCACCACATGATGCGCCTGCCGGAATGGCATGCCCTTCAGCACCAGATAATCCGCCAGATCGGTCGCCAGCAGCGCCGGATCGCTCGCCGCGCGCGCGCAGGCCACGCGGTTGACCGCCGTGTTATCCAGCATGGCCGCCATCAGGCGCGTCGTGGCCCGCACCGTGTCCGCCGTGTCAAACAGCCGCTCCTTGTCCTCCTGCAAATCCCGGTTGTAGGTCATCGGCAGTCCCTTGAGCAACGTCAGCAGCGCCATCAAATTGCCCACCACCCGGCCGGTCTTGCCCCGCGCCAGCTCGGCAATGTCCGGGTTCTTCTTCTGCGGCATGAGCGACGACCCCGTCGTGTACGCATCCGCAATCTTCAGATAATTGAACTCCGCGCTCACCCAAAGAATCACGTCTTCGGCCAGCCGCGAAATGTGGACCGCCAGCAGTGCCGCGGCGGCGGCGAACTCGATCATGAAATCGCGGTCGCTCACGCCATCCATGGAATTCTGCGTCAGCCGGGGCTTGCCCCCCGCGTCCGTGAACCCCAGCTGCCGCGCCACGAATTCCCGGTCCAGCGGCAACGTGGAGCCCGCAATCGCGCCGCTGCCCAGCGGACACACATTCACGCGCCCCTGGCAATCCTCCAGCCGCGCGCCATCCCGGGCCAGCATCTCCACATACGCCAGCAGATGATGCGCCAGATACACCGGCTGCGCCCGTTGCAAGTGCGTGTAACCGGGAATGACCACATCCGCGTTCTTCCCGCCCAGCGACACCAGCGCGCGTTGCAGTCCCGCGATCTCCCCCCGCAACGCCGTGATCTCCTCGCGCAGCCACAGCCGCACGTCCAGGGCCACCTGATCATTGCGCGAACGGCTGGTGTGCAGCTTGGCCCCGGCCGGCACCCGCAGCGTCAGTTCCGCCTCGATGTTCATATGGACATCCTCCAGCTCCGCCTTCCAGACAAATTTTCCGGCCGCAATCTCCCCGCCGATTTCCGCCAACCCCCGGCGGATCGCGGCGAGTTCCGCCCGGGTCAGCACGCCGATCTTTTGCAACATGGCCGCATGGGCGAGGGACCCCTCGATATCCTGCTGCCACAGCCGCCAGTCAAAGGAAATGGACTCGGTGAATTGGGCCACATCAGCGGCCGGGCCGCCGGCAAACCGTCCACTACGGGACACAGGAGAGGATTTCATGCTCACACCCCGCTTTTTAGCGCAAACCGGCAGGCGCGCAAAGGCATTTGTTGCTTTCCTCCAGCGTCCAGTCGTTCCGGCCATCCGGATGACAATGGCAGTGGGCCGCGAAAAAACCCCCGCGAAACTCCCAAAACCAAGGCCAGATGCGCTCCCGGTCCGTCTGGGGGATTTTGAGTGTGGCCAGGGCCGCGCGCGGAAAGAAGGCGAAGCGCCCCTCCGCATGCGGCGGCGGCAGCACCTTCAATTTCACCCGCACCTCGAACAGAAACATCAGCCAATGCGTCTGGCCCTGATAACCGTGCTCGCTGATCAAGGCGGCCAGATGCAGATCGCGCGCGGACAATTGCAGCCCCGCCTCCTCAAACCCCTCGCGGCTGGCGCAGGCATAAGGCGATTCCCCGGTGTCCATCTTCAACTTGCCGCCGCACGGACTCCAGAACCCGCAGTTGGGCTCCTGCGCGCGTTCGAGCAGCAGGATGTCATCCTGCTCGTTGAAGCAGTACAGCAGCGTGGCGATCTTGTAAGGCAGCGACATGGGATAAAGGTCAAAAAAGTTGACACGAATTGCACGAATTTTCACGAATTTTTTTAACCACGGATGGACACGGATGAACACGGATTCAAAAGCAAAATTCTTCAAACCTCAACGGTCCCCGATGGGCGTCTGGTCTGTGGTCACGGATCGGTCCCGGATATTAGCGAGACACGCCAGTGTCTGGTCTCTGGTCGCGGAGCGACCTCGGATATTAGCCAGACACGCCAGTGTCTGGAGCCAGTCCCGGAGAGTTCCCCGTCCTGAAGGGACGGCGGATTTTGGGATAAGGCCGCACGCTTGCGACCTGCATCCAGAAAAAAACTTCAATGGTGCCGCTTTCCGTCGTCCCTTCAGGACGGATTTGAAATGGGGGGCGGGTCCAGACACTGGCGTGTCTGGCTAATGTCCAAGGACCGAAGCCTGACGTATTATTTTCTGGGGCATCCGCGTTGAACGCCTATGCCACGCCCCCGGCAAGAAAAAGTTTCCGCCGATTCAGACACCCATGATGGTTTGATGATGGAGAATCTTCCCATCATAGTTTTCGACGGCTGGTCGGGAGAAAAAACTCCGTGAGCCCACGCTCCAGCAACTCCGCTTCAATCTCACGAAGTGCTTGATGCTTGAACTTCCCGGGGTTGCTCATCAGTGGTTTGGTGGCACGGAAAACTCCTGTGGGCTTGTGGAGTATTTTCATCGAATCACCAGTTGGCCCGTGAAAAACTGTTATTTCTACGTCTTGTGGTTTCAACATGACGATTAACGTGGCCTAACTGGGGTTGTCCACCTGCCCGTGTCTGGACAAGGAATGAGAAGAGAATCTGTCATTGAGATTTTAGTGCCCGTGCGTAGCACCACATCGTCACAAACCAAGTTGCGATGCCCCAAAGAAAACCGCCAACCAAGAACAGTCCAAGTATCAGATACCACGGGAACGCCTCCTCTTTGCGTGACACGAGTTCAAAAATGATGCCTATGACAGCCATTGAAAGCCCCCACCCAAGCACGCCACGCAAAAACACGAAACGCCAAATGCCACCCTTTTTGATTTTCTCCCATCTGGCCAATCTCAGTTGCCGAATATCGCTCATAAGCCTACGTGTGGTTGTGCAACCGCTTGTGCCTAGCGGCGTGCAGAATTGATTTCAGCCCGACTGTGACCATAAGCCTATGAAAACCGACTTGCGAATTTCTGTCAAAGATTTTTCTGCGGACGGGTGATTGCTGCTATCTCCAAAAGACTGTGGCGATCTTGTAAGGCAGCGGCATGCGACCAAGGTCAAAAAACCGACCCGAATTGCACGAATTTTCACGAATTTTTTTAACCACGGATGGACACGGATGAACACGGATTCAAAAGCAAAATTCTTCAAACCTCAACGGTCCCCGATGGGCGTCTGGTCTGTGGTCACGGATCGGCGCCGGATATAAGCGAGACACGCCAGTGTCTGGTCTGTGGTCGCGGAGCGACCTCGGATATTAGCCAGACACGCCAGTGTCTGGAGCCAGTCCCGGAGAGTTCCCCGTCCTGAAGGGACGGCGGATTTTGGGATAAGGCCGCACGCTTGCGACCTGCATCCAGAAAAAAACTTCAACGGTGCCGCTTTCCGTCGTCCCTTCAGGACGGATTTGAAATGGGGGGCGGGTCCAGACACTGGCGTGTCTGGCTAATATCCAATGTCGCTTCGCGACTGCCTTCGGGTTGGCTCGCTGAAACCTGCTCTGGTCGCGGAGCGACCTCGGATATTAGCCAGAAACGCCAGTGTCTGGAGCCAGTCCCGGAGAGTTCCCCGTCCTGAAGGGACGGCGGATTTAGGGATCAGGCCGCACGCTTGCGACCCGCATTCAGAGAAAAACTTCAATGGTGCCGCTTTCCGTCGTCCCTTCAGGACGGATTTGAAATGGGGGCGTGTTCCAGACACTGGCGTGTCTGGCTTATATCCAACGTCGCTCCGCGACTGCCTTCGGAATCGCCCTCGCGGATATGGATTATATTTAGCTCGCACGCCTTCGCCGACTTTGCGATAACCACGCATGCCATCGACCCATTTAAGCTTGCATTATCATATTGTGTTTAGCACCAAGGACCGGCACCCATTCATCGCGGAGGCGTGGCAGAATCGCCTGCACGAATACCTTGGCGGATTAATCCATGCAGCCGACGGTATTCCCGAAGCGATTGGCGGGGTGGCCGACCATGTGCATTTGCTCGTTGGTTTGCGGGCGACTCACACGCTGGCCTCATTCGTCCAAGACATCAAGCAATCTTCCTCCCGTTGGATTCACGAAACCATCCGGGTGGGGAATTTCAGCTGGCAATCGGGATATGGTGCCTTCACCGTGAGTGTATCCAACTGTGGGGCGGTCAAGGCATACATCGCGAATCAAGGTCCGCATCATCGGACCAAAACATTTCAGGAGGAATACGTGGCCTTTCTCCAAAAGCACCATGTCGAATATGATGAAAAATATCTTTGGTGAGGTTCTCCGTCGTCCCTTCAGGACGAATCTATAATGCGGGGCGTGTTCCAGACACTGGCGTGTCTGGCTAATATCCAATGTCGCTTCGCGACTGTCTTCGGCTTGGCTCGCTGAAACCTGCTCTGGTCGCGGAGCGACCTCGGATATTAGCCAGACACGCCAGTGTCTGGAGCCAGTCCCGGAGAGTTCTCCGTCCTGAAGGGACGGCGGATTTTGGGATAAGGCCGCACGCTTGCGACCTGCATCCAGAAAAAAACTTCCATGGTGCCGCTTTCCGTCGTCCCTTCCGGACGGATTTGAAATGGGGGCGTGTTCCAGACACTGGCGTGTCTGGCTAATGTCCAATGTCGCTTCGCGACTGTCTTCGGCTTGGCTCGCTGAAACCTGCTCTGGTCGCGGAGCGACCTCGGATATTAGCCAGACACGCCAGTGTCTGGAGCCAGTCCCGGAGA
>Ga0302319_10007276_pt1 | contig 21796 bp, 21 predicted proteins | sample Bog_T0_2_FD_203319 | JGI IMG/M metagenome (GOLD analysis project Ga0302319, IMG submission 203319) | Peat permafrost microbial communities from Stordalen Mire near Abisko, Sweden - Bog_T0_2 | ecosystem: Environmental > Terrestrial > Soil > Wetlands > Peat | place: Sweden: Abisko, Stordalen Mire... | reverse complement strand
GCCCAGGACCGCGAGGACGATCTGAGCGAGGCCGAGTTGCTTGGCCTGGAAGCGATAATCATGCCGCAGAACCGGCCGGTGGTCTTCGTTCGCGGCGAATCGTACGAGGACGTCGACAAGCCCTGGCTTAGCTTGAACACTCCCGAGATGAAAGCCCGGATTTCGAAGGTCCTGCCTTTGATCGGACGAATCGAACTCCCTAACACCCCGCAAATTCCCTATGGCGGGACGGGCTTCGTTGTCGGCCAGGGACTGCTGATGACCAACCGCCATGTTGCCAGGCTATTCTCCTCCGGACTTGGGCTGCGCGTCGTGTATCACGATGGCGACTCAGCGATCGATTTCAAACGGCAGATCGATACTCCCGACTCCGACCGGTCCGCCTACCTCAAAGTGACCGGCGTGGAAATGGTTCACCCGTACTGGGACATGGCGCTGTTGAAAGTGGATGGCTTGGCGGCGGACAGGATGTTGAGCTTGTCCGAAACCTCTCCCGAGGAATTGGTGGGCCGCAACATCGTGGCAGTCGGGTATCCGGCGCAGGACTGGCGCAGCGATCTGGCGGTGCAGGATCGCATTTTCGGCGGAACGTACAATGTGAAGCGGTTGCAGCCGGGTACCGTGCGCGCCCGCGCTAAGGTCCGAAGTTTCGAAAACGTAGTGAACGCCATGACGCACGACGCGTCCACCTTGGGCGGCAATTCCGGATCGGCTATAATCGACGTCGACACAGGCGAAGTGCTGGCGCTCCATTTCGCCGGCGAGTACCTGAAGGCTAATTATGCAGTTCCCATGTACGAACTGGCGCGCGACCGTCGTGTGGCGCCGAAGCTGAATTTCGAAAATGTGCTGACACCCACCAACGATTGGGAACCTGCCTGGCAGAGCACAGAAGAGAACGAAACGCCACCCGTGGTTAGGCCGCCCGCCCCCAAAACAACTGAACCTATTGTTCCAGTGGCTCCCTTGCAATCGCCTCCCCCGCCCGCACCTACAACGACTCACACTTCCACCTGGACCATCCCCATCCAGGTCAGCATCTCGGTAGGCGCGCCGGTTGAATCGAAGCCGCCCGCACTGGCCCCAGCCATTCTACTGCCTTCCACCACAGACGAAGCCGAGGAAGGCGTCGCGGTGGATCAGGACTACAGCACGCGTCCCGGGTACGATCCCGATTTCCTCGAAGGCATCAGCGTGCCCCTGCCCGGGCTAAGCAAGGCTATGCAGCAGGACACCGCACAAGTTCAGCCGGACTCCCGCAAGCACGACGATCCGTACGAGCTCGCCTACTATCACTACAGCCTGTACATGAACAAGAAGCGCCGCACCGCATGGTTCTCGGCCGCCAACGTGGATGGCGACAATCGGCCCCCCATTGGGAAGCGCGAGGGCGACCGCTGGTATCGCGACCCGCGCATCCAGAAGTCGGAACAGTTGGCCCAGAACGCTTTCGAGCACGGCATGGATCGCGGCCATTTAACGCGCCGCGAGGATACTGCCTGGGGTGAGGACGTACAGACCGCCAAAGCCGCCAATGACGACACGTTCCACTTCACCAACTGCGCTCTGCAAGCTTCCCCCTTCAACCGCGGCAAGGATCGCTGGCAGGGGCTGGAACAGTACATGCTGGAAAAGCACGCCAAGAAAGACAAACGCCGCATGACCGTGATTACCGGCCCCGTGTTCGCCACGAACGATCCGGCTTACAAGAACGACAAGATGGATTATTCGGTTCGCTGCCCGCTGCAATTCTGGAAGGTCTGCGTGTTGATCCGTGAAGATGGCTCACCGTCCGCCACCGCCTTCGTTCTCGGCCAGGAGGACATTCAAGACCTGCCCGGATTCGAAGAGACCTTCGACGTAGCCGCCACGCAGATCAAGATCCGCGACCTTGAAAAACGAACCGGACTGAGCTTTGGCGACCTGAAGAAGTACGATCATTTCGCTCAAGGCGGCGCGCCGGGAACTCTCGAAGCTCCGATGGGAGCCGAAGGCGTCACTCAAACGGTCAAAGCGATTCGCAACGTGAACGACATTGTGATCTGACGGGCTTTTTAGCGGGTCTTCACTACCAATCGCGAGTACAGCCAGGTCCTTGCCAGCGTTAGATCTCGCTCGGCAGTCGCCGTAGAAATCGAGGCCAATTCGGCGCACTCAGTGACGGTACAGCCCAGGAAATAACGGAGTTCTACCAGCCGTACCTTCCGCGGGTCCACGGTCTCCAGCTCGTTCAGGGCATGGTTCAAGTCCACTACGTCTGCGCTATTCAAATTAATCCAGGGGATTTCATCGCTGAGTTGGACATGTTTCAGCCCGGAGCCGCGTTTGTCGGCTTGGTTCGCGCGGGCGTGGTCCATCAGGATTCGCCGCATCACTTTTGCCGCAAACGTGTAGAAATGAACGCGATCGTCCCATTCCGGCTCTCTCTGCTGCAGCAGCCGGAGATATAGTTCATGCACCAACGCCGTCGGTTGAAGTGTGTGGTCGTCCCGCTCACGCCGAAGATAAGCCGCCGCCACTTCGTGCAAGTGCGGATAAACGTGGGGCATCAGCTGATCGCACGCGGCGGCATCACCCGCCTTCCACTTATGGAGTAGAGCGGTTATATCGCCTGTCTGAGAATGCGCCACTGTTAAATCCCTTACAAGCCGTCGGACTTTGAGTATATCCTATGTTACGTCGCCCGCCAGCAAGTTCTGGTTGTGAGAACTCCAGGTGTAGCTGCTGCCGCCATTCAGATCCAGCACCCAGACCAGATAAAAAACACCTGGCCATGCCGCAGGGATCGCGTCGTAATTGACGATCGGAACGGAGGTGTGAATTGCGTTCATGATGTTGGGCATGATGTTGTCGTGTTCCCAGCAGACTAGGACTGTGCCACTGAGACTGAGTACACTCGCCACCATGTCCGCTTCGCCGCCATTGATCTTGAACCCGGTATTGAATTGGGGCGTATTCTGCTCGTACTTCAGCCACGCGGCGAGGGGCGTCACCGTCTCCCAGGGACGCTGGCTCTCCGCGTCCGGGCTGGCGGCATAAATATAGTCGGGTGTCGCTATCGCCGGATTAGTCGGGGTCGATTGATATGGCGCGAAGAAGGAAGGCAGAGCTCCCGCGCGATGCCATCCGCGCACGATCAGGGACAGTCCTCCGCCGCTTTGTCCGTTCTCCTGCACGTCCCAAAGCCCATGTTTGTCCGGTTGTTTCGAGGGCTTCTCGCCGTGGCGAATGAACATAATCTTGGTCGGGGGTGCGGGCATGAGACTATCCTCCGTATTTGATGTCGAACACCCACCAATTCTACCGCCAGATGTTGAGCGTTGGATAGCCGCCGCGACTGGCAATCTAAGCTACAATTGTTTGAAACAAAGTGAGCACTTCTCGGACCATGCCCGGTGGTTGGACCAGCCGCGACGCCCTCCCCAAGGGAGCCAACGGCCGCGGTCTCTGCCGCTGGTGCAATCTCGAAGTTCCCAAAGGCCGCTTCACCTTCTGCTCGGATTTCTGCGTCGAGGAATGGAAGCTGCGCACGGACCCTGGCTACCTGCGAGACAAGGTATTCGACCGTGACCACGGCGTCTGCGCGATTTGTGCAACGGACTGCCTAAAAACCTGGCATCACATCAAACGGCAGCGAGGAGGCGCCCGCGCCAGACTCCTGTCAGAATGGGGTGTGAAGCCAAAATCGCGCCAAAGCCTGTGGGACGCCGACCACATTGTGCCTGTAGCCGAAGGAGGTGGCGAATGCGACCTATCTAATCTGCGCACGCTCTGCCTGAAATGCCACCGCACGGTCACCGCAGCGCTCCGCAAACGCCTACTTCAGCAGATCGCTCGAACTGCGGGCGAAATTCAGCAGGGCCGACGGAAAGATGCCGAGATATAGGGTGCCAAGCGCACTGGCCCATAGCGTCAGCGAAATTCCCAGGCTCGCGGGCTGCAGGGCCGCCATGGACTCGCCGGGCTCCTGCATGTACATCACGACTAAAATGCGCAGATAGTAGTAAGCTGCCACCGCGCTATTCAACAATCCCAGAACCGACAGCCAAACCAGATTCGCATCCAGCGCCGCTTTGAAGATATAGAATTTACCGAAGAATCCACCGGTCAGCGGCACGCCAATGAACGATAGCAAGAAAACAGCGAACAGCGCCGCCACAATCGGCTGCTTCCATCCCAAGCCGGCCAAGTCTTCGACGTTGACATACTTTTCGCCTTGCCGCGAGAAGTATGCCACTACCGCAAACGCGCCGATATTCATCAACGCATAAGCCGCCAGATAGAACATCACCGCCGAAATTCCGATCTCGTTATGCGCCGCGATCGCAACCATAATGTATCCGGCGTGTGCGATCGAGCTATAGGCCAGCAGCCGTTTAATGTTCGACTGCATCAGCGCCGCGAAATTGCCAATGATCATCGTCAACAAAGCGGACGACCAGACGAACGGCTCCCAGCGGTAAACGATCGGATAAAACGCGGTCATGAAGACTCGCACAAACACCGCGAACGCCGCCGCTTTCGGACCGGCCGACATGAAGGCGGACACTGGAGCGGGCGCACCCTGGTAGACGTCCGGCGCCCAGACCTGAAACGGAGCAGCCGATACTTTGAATGCAAAACCGACGAAAATCAACGCCGCGGCCGTGCCAACCAGAATCGCGTTGGGCGCCAGATCGCGATTGCTGAGCACCGCCTGAATTTCATCCAGACGCGTGGTGCGCGTGGCGCCGTAAATCCAGGCGATCCCGTAGAGCAGGAATGCCGTCGCGAACGAGCCAAGCAGGAAATACTTCAGGGCCGATTCGTTGTTGCGCTTATCGTCGCGCAGATAGCCCGCTAACACGTAAGTCGCAATGGAGCTGATCTCCAGACCGATAAAGACCATGATCAGATCGTTAGCCGTCACCATCAGGCACTGGCCCACGATCGAGAACAAAATCAGCGCATGATATTCGCCTGCTTCCGCGTGTTCGCGCTTCAGGTATTGAAACGAGCTAAGCACCGTGAGGATGCCGACGCCGATGACCAGGACGCGAAAGAAGGTCGCATAACCATCGACGATCAGCATACTCGAAAACGATTTGCCGGGACTGCCGTTCGCATAAACCGCGGCGATCAGCGCGGCGGTCAGGGTCGCCAGAGTAAGGTTGCCGAAAATTCCACCCTTCCGTCCGTCCTCTTCGCCCAACACCCCCTCGATGATCATGTACAGCGTGCCCATCACGGTCATGATGATTTCGGGCAGCAGCCGTAAATAATCCGCCGCCGGAGGCATGAAATTAACGGGCATTCGCAATCTCCTTGAAGGAGGCGGAACGCTTAGGCTGGAGTTTAACTTGCACTTCCCTCTTGGCGTCGATCGGCGCCAGGATGCGCGCCGTAGTGCTGGTGATGGCCGGCATGAAGCTCTGCGTGAATACTCCCATCCAGACCATCATCACGATAAGAGGAATAATGGCGCAGTATTCGCGCAACCCCAAATCGTACATGTGATGGGTCACTTCATCCGACGCCTTACCAAGGAAAGTTCGCTGATAGAGCCACAGCATGTAGACAGCGGCCAGAATCACGCCGATCGCCGCGAAGACAGCCCAGTTGAAGTTGGCGATCGCCGCGCCCTGCAGCACCAGGTACTCGCCCACAAAGTTATTCAGCGTAGGCAAGCCTATACTGGCCAGCATCGCGATCATAAACACTTTGGCCAGGTTCGGAGCCGGATTCGCAACGCCGCCATAATCCGCGATCTCCAGCGAATGCCGGCGCTCGTACAGAAACCCGACCAGCATGAACAGTGCGCCCGTCGAGATGCCGTGGTTCAGCATCTGGTAAACCGCCCCGTCAAAGCCGATTTGCGTAAACGAGAAGATCCCGAGCACGACGAATCCCAGATGGCTCACCGAAGAGTAAGCCACCAGCTTTTTCATATTGGGCTGTACCATCGCCACCAGCGCGCCATAAATGATGCCGATAATCGCCAGAGGCACAATCCACACCGCGCAATTCCGAGCCGTCGCCGGGAACATCGGAACCGCAAACCGCAGAATTCCATAGGTACCCATCTTCAGCATTACGGACGCGAGCATCACGGAACCGGCGGTGGGCGCCTCCACGTGCGCATCTGGTAGCCAGGTATGCAGCGGGAACAGCGGCACCTTGATCGCAAAAGCAACGAAGAATGCCAGGAACATCCAGAACGATTCGCCGGAAGACAATACCAGCCGCCCGTTCTGCAACATCTGCATGATCATCGGATAGTCGAACGTGCCGCTGCGATTGTACATGTAAATGATCGCCACCAGCATTAGGACCGATCCGGCCATGGTGTAGAGAAAGAACTTCACCGCCGCGTAGATCCGGCGGCTATAGCCCCAGATGCCGACCAGAAAGTACATCGGGACCAGAGCGAGTTCCCAGAACACGTAGAACAGGAACAGGTCGAGCGCGCAAAACACCCCGACCAAGCCGAACTCCAGCAACAACAGAAACGCATAAAATTCTTTCTGTTTCTTGTCGATGTAGTTCCAGGAAAGCAGCACGCAGAGCGGCGTTAGAAACGTGGTTAGGATTACCAGCCAGAGGCTGAGGCCGTCGAGACCCATGTGGTAGCGGATGGGCGGGAAATCGATCCACGCGCGATTCGTCTCCCACACATAGCTACTAGGCGAGGCATGCCAGAACGGGGCGATCAGCCCCAGCGATGCTACGAAGGTAAGCAGCGAATACCCCAGCGCAAACACTCGGATCTGCTGGATCTTCTCTTTCGGCAGCAGGCAGCCAATCAGGAATCCTACCAACGGTAGACTAATTACGAAACTCAGCAAATGGTCACTCATCGCCAACCTCCGGAGAGGCCGATGGCGATCAGCAAGATGACGGATCCGAAAACTACCCAAGCCGCATAATTCCTTATGTTGCCGGATTGCAGCAAGCGCAGGATGTTGCCGACCCCGCGCGAACGTTTTCCTACTCCGTTCACGGTTCCATCGATGACGGTAACGTCCACGAAGCGCCACAATACCGTACGAGATCCCTGGATCAACGGTTGCACAACCGCGCCGTTGTAGGCTTCGTCGACGAAGTATTTATTGAGGACCAATTTGTACAAACCGCCCAACCCGCTGGCGATGGAATCGGGCAACTTGGGGCTCAGCACGTAGAACCACCACGCAATCCCGATCCCGATGAAACCGGCGGCGAACGGCAGGTATGCGATCAGCGGTTCGACATGGCCTTCATGCAGCGGGAACATGGGCTCCAGCCATTGCGGCACGCTGAGGAATCCGCCCGCTAGCGACAGCGCAGCCAGCACCGCTAGCGGCGCCCACATCACGAAGGGCGCCTCATGAACATGATGGGCATGCCCGCGATACTCTCCAAAGAAGGCCAGGAACAGAGCGCGGAAAACATAGAACGCGGTCATGCACGCGGTGATCACTCCGATCCAGTAAAGGATCGGCGAACGCTGATAAGCGGCTTCGAGGATCAGATCTTTACTCATTGCGCCGGAGGTAAAGGGCAGCCCCGCAATCGCTACACCCGCGCAAAAAAGCACCACGCAGGTGATGGGGATCCTCTTGGCCAGACCGCCCATCTGGCGCAGATCCTGTTCGCCGCCCAACGCGTGAATCACGCTGCCCGCGCCCAGGAACAGCAAAGCTTTAAAGAACGCGTGCGTCATCAGGTGGAAGATGCCTGCTGAATAGGCACCCACGCCGACACCCATAAACATGTAGCCGAGCTGCGAAACAGTAGAGTAGGCGAAAACCTTCTTGATGTCCGTTTGCGCCAGACCGATGGTCGCGGCGAGGAACGCCGTCGCGGTCCCAATCGCCGCCACCCAATCCATCGCACCGGGCGCATGCGCGAACAACACCGAAGATCTCGCGATCATGTAGACGCCCGCGGTGACCATGGTAGCGGCGTGGATCAGCGCCGACACCGGCGTAGGGCCAGCCATCGCATCCGGCAGCCACACATACAGCGGGATCTGCGCCGATTTACCGCAGGCTCCCACCAGCAGCAGCATGCAGATCGCGAAGAACGGAACCGATTCGGCGGTCATGTTCTGCGCCTTGCCGAACACTTGCGTAAAATCGAGCGAACCGAAATGCTTGACGATCAGAAACATCGCCAGCGAGAATCCGAAGTCGCCGATACGGTTTACGATAAACGCCTTGTTGCCCGCGGTGGTCGCGAACTGCTCAGTGAAGTAGAAGCCGATTAGCAGGTAGCTGCACAGCCCCACGCCTTCCCACCCTACGAACAGCACCAAATAATTCTGCGCCAGCACCAGGACCAGCATGAAGAACATGAACAGGTTCAGGTATGCGAAAAAGCGATAGTAGCCGCTCTCATGCTCCATGTAGCCGATGGCATAGGTATGAATCAGTAGACCGACACCCGTCACAATTAGCAGCATGACAGCGGTAAGGCGGTCCACCGCAAAATCGACACCCACGTTGAACGTGCCGCTTTGCATCCAGGTGTAATAGTGTTCGATCGCGCTGGTGTCAATAGGATAGAGACCCGCAATCGTTTTAACCACCCACAGGAACGACAACATTACGGAGCCGATGGCAACGATGTTCACAACCTGCTTCGAAAAGCGGCGGCCCAACAGGCCGTTAATCAGGAACCCGAGGAGTGGAAGAACCGGTATAAGCCAGAGATTCATCGTAGGTGGTCGCTAGTACTTCATGGAGCTGATTTCGTCAATGCGGAGGGTCTGCTTATTCTTGAAGACAGTCAGGATGATAGCTAATCCGACAGCTGCTTCGGCTGCCGCCACCACCATCACAAAGAAGCTAAAGATGTGGCCGTCGACGCTCTTGAACTGATAAGAGAACGTCACGAAGCTGAGATTCACGGCGTTCAGCATCAGCTCGATGGACATGAACACGGTGATGACGTTGCGGCGATACAGGAAACCGGCAATTCCTAATGCGAACAGAATCGCACTCAACACCAGGAACCAGTTCAGAGGCACGCTAGTGAGCATCAGTCGATCTCCTTCCGCGCCAGGACGATCGCTCCCAGAATCGCGATCAGAATCAGAATCGAAGTTGCTTCGAACGGCAGCAGGTAATCGGTGAAAAGCAATTTTCCGACGTCTCCCGCGCCGCCGTGCGTAAATCCACCAAATGTGACGGCTTCCGCTTTCGGGATTATGCCCTGAATCATGAAAGCGATCAGACCGAAAAACGCCGCCAGCAGCGGAATACCGACCAGATTCGCCCGCCAACCGCGGATGGCCGGGCCTTCCGAACCGGCGTTCAGCAACATGATAACGAACACGAACAGCACCATGATCGCGCCCGCGTAAACCACCAATTGCGCGGCGGCGATGAACTCCGCGCCCAGCAGGAAATAAAGCACCGCCAGCGAAACCATCACGCCGATCAGCGACAGGGCGCTCGAAATCGGATGGGTCTGCACCACCAGGCTCACCGCGCTGGCGACCGCGAATCCCGCGAATGCAAAGAACAATATGGCTTCCATGTTATTTCGAAAAAAGTGCGACCATCAAGCTCGTCACCAGCAGGTTAACCATGGCCACGGGAAACAGGAACGTCCAGGCCAGGCGCATCAGTTGATCGTAGCGGTAACGGGGGAGCGTCGCGCGCACCCAGATGAATACGAACAGCAGACTTCCAACCTTGGCCGCGAACCAGAACAACGGAATCGTTATCTGCTGCAGAATCGGAATCAGAAATACCGCGGCGATCACCAGGAAGACCAAGCCTGTCGCCGGGAGCGTATATTTGTCCATGCGCCGCGCGGGATTCAAACCATGGAAAATGGCGATCGCGCCCGCGATAGCAAATAGAGCAATCGGTATGAAGATTGAGAAAGGCGCGGGCAGAATCGGATGCCATCCGCCCAGAAATAGCAGCGTCGCCACGCAGCAGACCGTCACCATGTTGGAGTATTCGGCCATGAAGAACGAAGCGAACTTCATGCTGCTGTATTCGGTGTGGAATCCCGCCACCAGTTCGTTCTCCGCTTCGGGCAAATCGAAAGGCACGCGATTTGTTTCGGCGAAAGCCGATACCATGAACACAAAAAAACTGACGATCTGCGGGAACGGCATCTGAAAGATAATCCAGCGCGGTATGAAACCAAGATAGAAGCCGGACTGAGTATCGACGATTTCCCGGAAGCTCAGTGTGTTAGCGAGCAGCAATGGCCCGGCGACAGCCAGCGCCAGCGGTAGCTCGTAGCTGATCATCTGCGCCGAGCTGCGCAATCCGCCTAACAGCGAATACTTATTGTTCGAAGCCCATCCGGCCAGCGCAACTCCGTAAACGCCCACGGAAGAGATGCCCAGCACAAAAAGCACGCCGATCTTGAGGTCTGTAAGCTGCATCCAGGTCTTAAAAGAACCGAATTGAATCTCGCCGCCGAATGGAATCACGGAAATCGAGATCAGCGCCAGCGTAACCGCTACGAATGGAGCTAGGAAATAGAAAAATGTGTTGACGTGCGTCGGGAGAAGATCTTCTTTGGTGATTAACTTGATTACATCCGCCAGCGGTTGCAGCAGTCCGTGCGGACCCACGCGGTAAGGGCCCACTCGAACCTGCACGTGGGCGATTACCTTGCGCTCAATCCACTGCAAATAGGCCAGTGTGGTCATTAAAACAAACGCCACGAGACCAGCTTTGATCAAAGTGACAATGATAAAGTTCATTCCGGGCCACGACCGTGAGGAGTGGTCAGCATCTTAGTTAGTTTCACTTTCCCTGGTACAACTTCCCCGGTGCTTCAAGGACAGAGTTAAGCGTCTTAGAGTATCGCCCCAAATATCCCGAAGTAAACAGCGTGTCGTTAGCCGACTGCACCAAGTCCGGCCGCGTTTGGTATTGGACGCGTCCGTTCACTGGCATGGTCTGCGCCGCTCCCCCGGCGGCCAGTACTGGCAAAGAGATATTATAACCATGCACGGTCTTGCGAATCTCGTCGAAAACCTTGTCGGGACTCCAGATACCGATGTTCACGCCCATCTCTTTCGAGAGCAGGCCCATGATCTCGAGATCCGGTTTCGTGCCCATGATCTTCAGCGCAGCCTTCAACCGTTGCACTTCGCCGCAGACGTTGGTTACCGTGCCTCCTTTCTCGTACGCCGAAGCCGACGGAAACACCACGTCCGCGCGCTCCGCGGTTCTCGTCATGAACATGTCCTGAACCACCACAAAGGCGTTCTGCGAGGCCAGCGTCCCATGCTCCAGCGGATCCTCTCCGATCACCCAAAAGGCGTCCAGATCGGGAGCCGCAAGAATCTCGTCGTAGCTTAGGCCCGATTCGGCCAACGCGCCAATATCGTACGCGCCGCGCGAATTCGAATAATCCACCAGGCAAACATATTTCACCGGAATGCCTAGCGAATCGCCGAATGCCACCAGCTTGCGGATCGCGTCGCCCTTGATTGATGCCCCAAACAGGATCACCAGTTCCGCCTCGGGTTTCAACGCGTCGCGCAGGGACTCGATGGCTTCCAGTTCCCGGCCGAAATCCGCTATTAAGCTCTTTACCGCGTACTTCGATTCCCGCACTGGACCGGCCGAAACAGTGTAAACGCGGGCACTGTGATGCCGGTGATTCGCGCGGATCTGGAAAGCCAGAAATGGATGCTGCTGCGATAAGTCCGTGCCCGCCACCAGGAACGCTTTTCTTGTATAAAGGTCTTCGGTTGACGCCAGGGCGTCCGTCTTACCGCTCAACGCATCGAGCAGAGTCGCCAGATCGCCCGTGCGCCGGTGGTCGATATTGTTTGTGCCGAGAACCGTCCGGGCGAACTTCTGCAAATAGAAGTTCTCTTCGTTCGTTGAATGGTTCGACCCGATGACCCCGAACTTCCCTGCGCGATTCTTGATCTCTTTAAATCGCCGTCCTACCAGCTCCAGCGCTTCCGACCAGGCTACAGGTTCCAGCTTGCCGTTTTTACGAATCAGCGGCGCTTGCAAACGGTCCGGACTATTGACGAAATCCGACCCGTAACGGCCCTTAATGCACAAAAACTCGCCGTTGATACCCGAATGATCGCGGTTGTTGCCCCGATGAATCACGTCGTTGCGCACGCCCAGCGTCGTCTTGCAGCCGTTGGAACAGTGCGTACAAATGGTGCCGATGTGCTCCATTTCCCAGGGCCGCGTTTGATAACGGTACATCCCACTGGTGAGAGCCCCGACTGGACAAATATCGATGCACATGCCGCACTCGTCGCACTCCAGATGATCGTGTGCATTGGGCGCGATTTCGGAAATAGCGCCGCGATTGATCACGCCTAGCGCGCCGACGCCCATGCCTTCATCGCAAATACGCACGCAGCGATAACAGAGGATGCAGCGCGGATTATCGAAGAACACCACCGGCGACCATTGTTGCTCGTCCACGTGCAATTTCTGATCGATAAAACGGCTGGTCCCCGCGCCATAGCGGAACACCATATCCTGCAACTCGCACTCGCCGCCTTTATCGCACACCGGGCAATCGAGCGGATGATTGGTCAGCAGAAATTCGAGCGTACCCTTGCGAGCCTCCCTCACCACGGGTGAATCCGTATGCACCACCATGCCTTCGGCAACCGGTAGCGTGCAACCCACCTGTAGCTTGGGAGTCTTATCAACTTCGACCAGACACATGCGACAAGCGGCTTGCAACGAAAGTCCATCGTAATAGCAGAAGGCGGGAACTTCGATTCCCGCCAGTTTGGCTGCATTAATGATTAGCGTTCCCGGAGCCGCCGTGACATGCTTACCGTCGATCGTGAGATTTACTAAATCGGCCATTCGTTTTCGTATCCAGTTTTAAGCCAGCGCCAGTTCCCTGGCGTGGTCGTGCGGACAAGTGACGCCGTTCAAGTGCGCCTCGAACTCGTCCCGCCATTTTTCAACAATGGAGATGGTCGGCATCGCGGCCGCGTCGCCGAGCGCGCAGAACGTGCGGCCCAGCATGTTGTTTGATAGCTCGCTCAGCAAAGGGATGTCGGAGGGGATGCCCTGCCCATCGTGCAGCCGCTGTAGGATCTTCCGCAGCCAAGTCGTGCCCTCGCGGCACGGGATGCACCAGCCACAACTTTCGTGTGCATAAAAGCGCATGATCCGTAGTGCGAACTTCACCATGCAGGTGTCTTCATCCAGCACTACCATCCCGCCCGACCCAAGCATGCTTTTCACTTTCGTCAGCGTATCGTAATCCATCGCGATATCGCACTCGTCAGCCTTCAGCAGCGGACATGACGAACCACCGGGAACCACGGCCTTCAACCTTTTCCCGCCGCGCATGCCGCCGCCGAAATCGTCGATGAACTTCAGCATGTTGTAGCCCAGCGGAATCTCATAAACTCCCGGCTTGTTGACGTGGCCCGAGAGACAAACCAGCCGCGTCCCGCCATTCTTTGGTGTGCCTAAAGCGGCGAAGGCTGCACCGCCATCCCGAATGATAGGTGGCACCGCGCAGAACGTTTCTACGTTGTTAAGCAACGTCGGCGATTGCCACGCGCCGGAGACGGCGGGGAACGGAGGCTTCAACCGCGGAATGCCACGCTTGCCTTCAATCGAATCGAGTAGCGCGGTTTCTTCGCCGCATTCGTATGCGCCCGCGCCGGTATGCGTGTAGACGTCGAAATCAAACCCGGTGCCCTGGATATTCTTGCCCAGCCAGCCTCGATCGTATGCTTCGACGATGGCGCGATCCATGCACTCGATTTGGTAACGATATTCGCCGCGGATATAAATATATCCCTTGCGGGCATCCACCGCAAACGCGCCGATCATCATGCCTTCGATCAGCGCATGCGGATCGTTCTCCATCAGCAGACGGTCCTTGCAGGTTCCCGGCTCGCTCTCATCCGCATTGACGATAATGTATTTCGGCTTGGGCGAGTTGCGCGGCACGAAGCTCCACTTCATGCCAGTGGGAAAACCCGCGCCGCCGCGGCCCCGCAGTGCGGACGCCTTTACTTCATCGATGATCTGCGCGGGCGTCATGCCCACTGCTTTACGGAACGCCTGGTAGCCTTCGTTGGCCAGGTAGGTATCTATGGAAGCGGAGTTCGGCAGCGAGAAGCGCTTCGTCAGAACCCGAGTTTCAAGAGGATTCGGTTCGTTATAAATCACGCTACTGAGCTTTCCTTAAATCGTCCAATAACCGATTTAGCTTTTCAGGTGTGACGTTGTGATGAAAATCGTAATTCACTTGAATGGCAGGCGCCCAGGAACATGCTCCCATGCACTCCACTTCTTCCAGCGAAATAAGTCCGTCGGAGGTTACTTCCTTATTGCCGATGCCCAGCTTGTGCTTGGCCTGCTCGTAGAGTTCCTCGCCACCGGTGATCAGGCAACTGATGTTCGTACAGACCTGCACATGGAACTTTCCCAGCCGCTTGGTATGCAACATGGAGTAGTAGCCGACCACCTCGTCGACCTGCAACGGCTCCACGCCGCAACGCTTGGCCACTTCAGCCACCAGTTCCCGCGAGATGTGTCCGACCTCGTCCTGCGCATACATCAGCATCGGAACCACCGCCGAGCGCGTTCGGCCCGGCGGGTAGATGGTCAGCATCTTGGCGAACTTCGATTCTAACTCCGGCGAAAAAGTCATCAGCGGTCCACGTCTCCCAGGACAAAATCCATGCTCCCCATCGAAGCGATGGAATCGGCTATCAACTTACCCTGAAGCAGCGTCGGAAGCGCCTGCATATTCCCGAAACTGGGCGTCCGCATAAAAATCCGGAACGGCTTCGAAGTGCCGTTGCTCACGATGTAATAGGCGATTTCCCCGCGCGGCGATTCCACTGCCTGATACACCTCGCCGGCCGGCACGCGGAAGCCTTCCGTCACGATCTTAAAGTGATAGATCAGCGCTTCCATCTGCGTCTTCATTTTCTCGCGCTCCGGCAGCACAATCTTAGGAGCATCGGCCTGACAGGCTCCCGCGGGCATTCCATCTAAAGCCTGGCGAATAATCCGCGCGCTCTGCCGCATTTCGTCCAGCCGGACCCGATACCGCGAGTAGACGTCGTTTTCCTTATACACCGGCACGTTGAAATCGAATTTGTCGTAGCTCGAATACGGCTCGTTCTTTCGAACATCGAGAGCCAGTCCCGCGCCACGGATCATCGGTCCCGTGACACCCAAATCCAGCATGTCTTCGAGCGAGATGTAACCTACGCCCTTCGTCCGATCCAGCCAAATCGGGTTCTTCTCCAGTAGATCGTCGTACTCGTCCACCTTGCTTGAAAACGAATCGATAAACCGGCGCACAGCCTGCTGCCATCCCCGCGGCGGTTCCAACGCCACTCCGCCGATCCGGATATAGCTGGTCATCATCCGCTGGCCGGAAAACATTTCGAGAATCTTCAGAATCTCTTCACGCTCGCGGAAACAATAAAAGAAGACCGTCATCGCGCCAATATCGATGGCGTGGGTGCCCAACCAAACCAAATGGCTGTTGAGCCGTGAAAGCTCCGTCATCATCACACGCAGCCATTGCGCCTTGGGTGGAATCTCGATATCGCCGATCAGCTTTTCCACTGCCAGGGCGTACACCAGATTGTTCGAAAGATTAGCGAGGTAATCGACTCGATCCGTCAGCGTCACCACCTGCTGCCAGGTCTTGACTTCGCATTCTTTCTCGATGCCCGTATGCAGATACCCGATATCGGGCTGGGCCGATACGATATTTTCGCCATCCAGCTCCAACACCACGCGTAGCACGCCATGGGTAGAAGGGTGCTGCGGCCCCATGTTCAACGTCATCCGATGATGCTGGATGTCGTCCGCCGTGGGACCCATTGCGAACGAGTCGGTATGTAATGTTACTTCCGGCATGGAACCGTCCTGTCCTTATTCATGCTGATAGCTGTACTTATACCCGTGAATCGGGTATTCCTTGCGCAGCGGATGGCCTTCCCAATCGCTCGGCATCAAGATTCGCCGCAAATTGGGATGATTGCGGAATGTTACCCCGAACATATCGAATACCTCGCGTTCGTACCAGTTCGCCGACCGCCAGATAGGAGTCATCGATTCCAGTTCAGCACCTTCGGCGGCGCGGCATTTCACCCGGAAGCGCAGATTCCGTTCAATCGAGTGCAGCAGATAAACGACTTCGAACCGCGGATCGGCCGGAAACCAGTCCACCGCGGTAATTCCGCTGAGCCTGATAAAGCCTTGCTCGCTCTTCAAGAAGCGGCAAACCTCAAGCAGCGACTCGGGCGCGACAAAGACCGTAGGCTCGCTGCGATCACTATGCCCACCCTGAACTGCCGCTCCGAAACGTTGCTCCAGCCCAACCGCAACCGCCGAATCCTTCAGTGAATCGGGAATCATGATCTCTTGCTCACCGGGCGCATGGCTTGACTTGTATTCCAATCCAGCGCGCCTTTCTTCCAGACGTAAAAAAAGCCCGCCAGCACTAAAACAATGAATATCAGCATCTCGAAAAACGCGAACATCCGCAGCGAGCGGTAGACTACAGCCCACGGGTACAGAAAGATCGCCTCAATATCGAACAGGATGAAGACGATCCCCACCAGATAGAACTTCACGCTGAAGCGTTCGTGGGCACTACCCGTGGGCGCAATGCCGCATTCATATGGGGAATCCTTGATCTTGTCCTTAACCTTCTTGCCCAGCAGGAAGGAAGTCCCGATCAACCCGGCGGCCAGCGCCATGGCGATGACCAACTGGACCAGGACCGGAAAGTAAACTTCGGCGTAAGAGGTTGGCATTTTGGGAACGGATTGAACCCTACAATCTTGACTATAATACAAGGTGTCGAACCAAACGGCCTCAATGCCAGTGCTCGAAACAAACTTAGTTGAAATTGTCGTAAACGGGCAATCGCGCCGAATTCCTCCGAACCTGACGTTGGATCGGGTTTTGTGTTATCTGGATGTCAATCCTGAGCAGGTAGCCGTCGAGAAGGACCAGGCGATTGTGCGGAAATCCGATTGGTCCAGTACTCCTATTGGGTGTGGGTCCAGTCTCGAGATCGTGCAGTTTGTCGGCGGCGGCTGATGAATTCCCAATGAAAACAGCGGGGCTGAAAAACCCCTTGACTTACCCCACAGCTCAAGTAAAATTTGATTGTCCGGCGTTTTCCAAAACGCAAGCGGGAGAACATGTTCAAAACAAAGAAAACGCGTCCTGATACCGAGAACGGATTGGGCACTTTCAGCAGTAGCGACGTGTCCCGTATCGCAGAAGTCAGCTTGCGCCAGCTCCAATGGTGGGACGAACGCAAAGTCGTCTCTCCCCGCCATGAGGGGCACAAGCGGGTTTATCTAGCTGAAGAAGTAATCGAAATTACAGTGATCGCGGAATTGCGGCGGAAAGGATTTTCTCTGCAAAAAATCCGACGTGTGCTGAAATTCCTCCAGCGCGAGATGGGAAAACGTCTTAGCGAGGTACTTGGCAATCAGACCGATCTGCATTTGGTGACGGATGGGAAAGCGATATACCTCGAGGATCAGCATGACCGCATCATCGATATTCTGAAAAACGCCCGCCAGCCGATGTTCGTGGTGTGCGTCAGCGATCAAGTGCGCCGCCTCAGTGAATCGCCAGCCAAGAAGCCCGCTCGTGCGGAAGGCGCGGTAGCGGCGCGCAAGTCCGCCCGCAGCGCATAGTGTCCCCGGATCTTCTCTTTACCCTTTGCAACACCGTCGTCCTACCCGGCTGGTTGTTGCTCGTTATCGTTCCCCGCTGGCGTTGGACCCAGCGCTTGGCGGCCATCCTGATCCCCGCGGTGCTGGGAATCGTGTACACACTACTGATCGTCACCCAGTTCCGCCACAGCCGCGGAGGCTTCGGATCTCTGGTGGGAGTCCAGCAATTCTTTGAAAATCCTTACCTGCTCCTGGCAGGGTGGATTCATTACCTGGCTTTCGATCTGTTGACCGGAGCATGGGAGGCGCGCGACGCTCTCCGGCGCCACATCCCCATGGGCGCGGTTTGGCCTTGTCTGTTCCTTACGTTCTTATTTGGTCCGCTGGGGTTTCTCAGTTACCTGCTGGTGCGCGGCACAGTGCTGCGCACCTGGGAATAAGCGGCGGCCTAAGCGATTTGTTCGCGCGGCGCTATGGTCCGTGTCAGAACGGCATGCAAGCCAAACAAGACGCCGGTGAAAAAGAAGTCGCTAAACAAAGTGCGCTCGAAGAATGGGATCGCCGCTACATAGCAAGCGCCCAACCCGGACAAGGTGTGAGGATAGTCGTACAGCCAGCTTCCGATATTGGTAATCAGGAAGAACTGAATACTCGACAAGAGCACCGCCCCGCCGATCCTCCAGGCGTTCTCCGTGGTGGCCAACCGCCGCCCGATCCAAACGCTGATCAAAAAGCTGGCGTAAGTGAACGCCTGATACCAGTTGAACGCCGGGTAGCCGCGCATCACGTTCAGCAGCGGGTCGGTGAGAGCCATGATCGCCAGCGGGATCGCGTAAGCTTGCCACGTCGGCAGCCGGGCGCCGGCGAAAACGCTGACAGCGCCAACCGGTGCGAAGTTAGGCGGGTGGGGGAGTAACCGGGCGCACGCTCCGGCAACAGTCAGGGACAGGGCAACGGGCCGCCAGTTGGGCTTATTCATCATTTTTGATTATAGACGCTACGAACCGGTTTTAGAAGCGAGCATCTGTTTGATATTGTTCTCGATGTTGCTGCGGTCAACCAGGCCCGTATACGAAACCGCGATACGCCCCTGCCGGTCAAGCAAGTAGGACACCGGCATGGCGTCGACGTTATATTTCTTCCCGGTTGCTTCTGTCCCGAGCACTATGCGATAAGGAATGGGAGTTTTGGCGAGAAACGGCTTAACGATACCCCATCCATCCTCGTCCAGCGAAACGCCGATCACCGCGAAACCTTGCGGTCCGTACGTCTTCTCGAATTGGGAGTACCACGGCATCTCCTCCTTGCAGCCGCCGCACCAGGTAGCCCAAAAATTCAGCAAAACGATCTTGCCCCGGTAATCGGCGAGTTTCAGCGGTTTACCGGTAGAGTCGGTAAGCGCGATCTCGGGGGCTGGCTTTCGCTGAGCCACCGGTTGGATAGTAGCGCGGACGCCCGGCGCGGTCTCCGCGGCAAATAGAAATAATGGGAGTGCCGCGGCGGAAATACGCAAACGGTTCAGGTTCATGGTCGATGTTCCTCAATGCAGTGAATGTTGCCTGTACCATCATCTAACAGCACGCCAATTCGCTTTGCATCTTCGACCCGCCGAATGCCCGTCGTCTCTTAGAAGGGAAGGCGTGTATAGTAGTGTCAGGAGTATTGTATGGGTGTTTCTAAGGAAGATCGGAAAGACTACGAACAAGGTGTGAAGGACTCCTACAAGGGCGTGCTTGAAACTGCTTTCAACGACATTATCGTAAACCATCCTGATAGCTCTGCGTATTACAAAGGCCGGGATCGCCAGCAACTCGATGACGATGAAAAGAGCGACAAAAAGTAAGCTCTTCAGAAGGTTCCTAATTCGACTTGTATCCAAGCCGAATGGCCTCGTTGTGATCATGTCGCGCTAGTTCCAGATCGCCCTTGGCTAAGCGTGCTTTGCCCCGGTTGTAAAAGGCGGCGGGATAATGCGGATCCAGCCGGATAGCTTCGTTGTAATCCTGTAGTGCCCCTTCCAGATCACCGATGGCATGACGTGCAGCACCCCTGTTGTTGAGGGCGGTGACATCGTCGGATCTGAGCCTAAGGGCTTCGCTATAATCCTGAATCGCGCCCTCAAGGTCGCCGTTTGCTCTGCGCGCATGGGTTCCGGTCAGGAAAGAAGTTTGTGAATTATGCAGCACCTCGAGAAACTGTGTTCCTGAGCTATCGACGTACGAATTTCCCTTGGGCGCTCAATATTTTCCAGAATCTTACACACAACGGCTTTGATGTGTTTTTCGATTATCGCTCCTGCTGGAAGGATTCCAGTTCGGTAGCCCACGAATCGCGAGTCAACTCACTGGCATGGGCCGGAGGCGCCTGGAAGTCCGACCAATGGAACGTGGCTGATTTTTGTCCAGATCGTCGGTCGCCGGAAGGGGGAACAGAGCGGCTCGTTTCGTCCGTTAACTCGGACTTCTATCAAGTTAGCGCTTGTGGCCAGAGAGGCCGTACCACCAAGCGGTAATATAGGGAAATTCATGCGAATCACGCTCACTCTCCTCACTCTGACCTTCGCGCTCACCGCGCAGACGAAGGTTCCCGTCACGCCAAAGGACTACGGACAGTTCGAGACGCTGCAACTTTCGTCACTGTCGCCTGATGGGAAATGGCTAGCCTACGTCGTCGTACGTTCGAATCGCAACAACGAACTGCGGGTCACCGATATCGCCGCGGGTACAACGAAGACCTCGGCATTCGGCGCGCAAGCAGCCTTCTCGAGCGACTCCAAATGGGCCGCCTACAGCATCGGCATGTCCGAATCAGCCGAGGAGAAACTAAAGAAGGACAAAAAGCCGGTGCAGAAGAAGCTGGGCCTGTTGAACCTGGCCACCGGCGAGCAGAGCACCGTGGACACAGTCGAATCGTTCGCGTTCAGCCCCAATGGCGCGTACCTTGCCTTCCGTCGTTATGCGCCCGAGAAGCCCGAGAAAAAGGACAAGACCGACGCCACGGATGATGCCGAGGAAGCAGATCCTGGCGCAACGCTGATCGTGCGGCAGTTAAGCTCTGGACGCGACACCACCTTCGGCAATGTCTCCGAATACGCCTGGCAGAATTTGCCCAAGCAAGGCCGATTGCTCGCCATAGCCATCAGCGCCGAAGACAAGACCGGCAACGGCGTCCAACTCTACGATCCGGAAACAGCGGCGCTACGCGTGTTGGATTCGTCGCCGTCCATCTACCAGGGCCTGAGCTGGCGTAAGAAGAGCAACGATCTCGCGGTTTTAAAAGCGAAGACCGACAACGATCACGAGGGCGCCACCGCAATCGCCATGGCCTGGACCCATGTGATGGAGCCATCCGAATCGGCGCACATCTACGATCCCGCGAAAGACGTCAAATTTCCGGCCGGAATGCGAGTTGTTTCCTATCACAAGCCGTCCTGGGAAGAAGACGGGGGCGTGGTCTTCCTCGGCATCGCGAAGTGGGAAAAGAAGCTGCCGAAGAAGGACAAAGACAAGGAGAAGAAGGACGACGAAGAGGAGCAGGCTTCAGTCGACGTATGGCACTGGCGCGACCTCGAAGTGCAACCGAAGCAGAAGCTGAGCGCGAAGACGAACCGCCAGAAGAACATGCTGGTGGCCTGGCGCATCGATCAGGGTCAACTGGTACAACTCGGTCATTGCCTGACGGAACAGGTGCATCCTCTCAAGCATCAAAACGTGGCCTACGCCGCCGATTGGACTGCCTATGCCATGGACCGCAGCATCGGCCGTCCCGCCGCCGATCTATACCTGGTGAACGAGACCACCGGCGATCGCACGAAGATCCAGGAAGATGTTCTGGACGATTACCACGTCGAGGCCAGTCCCGGCGGCAAATACCTGCTCTTCTATCAAGCCCAGCACTACTGGACGGTCAACGTCGCCAGCCACGCGGTGGTAAACATTACCAAAGATGTGAAGACCGAATTCTGGAATCGCGAGTCAGACCAGACCACCAGGCAGAAGCCGCCGTTTGGCGTCGCGGGCTGGACCAAAAACGACGCTTCCGTGATTCTCTACGACAAGTTCGATATGTGGGAGATCGCGCCCGATGGGTCGAAAGCCGCGCGTCTCACCAACGGCGCGGCGGACCAAGTGCGCCATCGCCTGGTGGCGCTGGATCCCGACGAAGAATCGATCGACATGGATA
>Ga0302319_10007268_pt1 | contig 21801 bp, 19 predicted proteins | sample Bog_T0_2_FD_203319 | JGI IMG/M metagenome (GOLD analysis project Ga0302319, IMG submission 203319) | Peat permafrost microbial communities from Stordalen Mire near Abisko, Sweden - Bog_T0_2 | ecosystem: Environmental > Terrestrial > Soil > Wetlands > Peat | place: Sweden: Abisko, Stordalen Mire... | reverse complement strand
TGAACGATAGGGTGAACTCGGCGCGTGAACATAATCCATTCATCTTTTGCCAAGTCTTGGAGCACGAGTTGTTCCTTTTGAGCGGCCGCGTGGCCTTCCGGAAGGACCGCATAGAGCGGCGTCAGAACGAATGGTGAAGCCTCGATCTGAGAGTCCTTTGGCGGCGCCGTCACAAGGGCCAGGTTTAGTTCACCTGCTAGAACACTCCGGACCAACTCGATTGAGAACTGACTGATTAGTCGAATGGAGAGGTTGGGATACAGGGGGAGACGAACCGCGAGAAGGTCCGAAACCCAGGCTTGGTCTGCCTCGTGCGAGTGCCCAATCGTCAAAACATTATGTGCTCCGTCATGGGCGGTACGAGCCAGATGAAAAGCCCGCTCCATATGTAAGAGCGAAGATCGTGCCTCTGCGACAAAGACTTGCCCAGCATCCGTAAGCTCGACACGGACAACCCGTCGATTGTCACGAGTGAACAAACGAAATGTGAGCTGTTTTTCAATTTCAGTGATCTGTCTGCTGAGCGCAGATTGGGTAAGGTTCAATCTGAGGGCAGCCTTGGTAAAGTGCAGCTCTTCGCCCAAGGCAATGACGGCGTGCAAGTGGCGTACTTCGACGTTGGGAAACACTGCTCCAACCCCCGCCCAAGAGTTCGGTAACACCAGGAATTTCGCCCTGCCATTTGCGTAAAACGACGAGTGGTTATGAGCTTGGAACCCAGCCGGCTTCGGGAAGTTTCTGGGAGACCTAACAAATATTTAGATCGCGTGCATCCAAAAGCCGCTCCAGACGGCCGTTCTGGAGGCATTGCGCGCCTGTAGCCCGTCGGACTCTGCCAGTTTCCTTCGTGCTGCCGTGACAGGGCAACAATGACATGTAACTGATTGATATCAAACGGTGTCGGCGGACATCTCTTGATACCATAAGGTACTGCACGTCACTCTTATCGTCCCCTTAACGTCCCCAGATTTTCCTCGTGGAGTCTGAACCTGAAGACATGATTCAGCAGTGCTGCGTTCTTGGTGTGGACTGGTGAGATAACCTCCGGCTAGCCGACTTGTCGTTACCGATCCGTGGCCTCGGCTCTCGCATTGGGCGGACTAGAGGACAGCCTCTCCGGAGACCGGCTTCTCCCGGTGTTCCATCAGAAACTCACGCATTGCGACTGCAATCTCCTGCAAGTGAGTCTCAAGCGCGAAGTGTCCCGTTGGCAGGAATTTGACAGTAGCGCTCGGGATGTCTTTCTTGAACGCTTCTGCTCCTGCAGGGATGAAGTATGGATCGAACTTGCCCCATACCGCGAGGAGTGGAGGCTTCGCGGTTCGAAAGTACTCCTGGAACTTGGGGTACAACTTCACATTGTTGGCATAGTCCAGGAAGAGATCGAGCTGTATATCAACGTTCCCGGGACGCGCCAATAAGGCGGCGTCCAGGGTGTAGCCTTCTGGCTTGATTAGGGCCGGATTCGGGATTCCGACTGAATATTCGTGACGCATTCCTTCGAGTGTCAGGCCGGCGCGAATAGCATTACGATGTTCCAGCGTGGGTTCACGCCAGTAGCGTTCTATCGGCTGCCAGGCATCGCCCAAGCCTTCTTCGTAGGCGTTGCCATTCTGAGAGATGATGGCGGTCACACGCTCGGGAGCCATCAGCGCCAAGCGGAAGCCCGTCGGCGCTCCATAATCGAATAAGTACATTGCGTAGCGGGTAAGTTTGAGAGCCTGCGTAAAGGCGAATATCGTCTTTGCCAGCCCGTCGAAGGTGTATTTGTAACCGCGCTCCGCAGGAACTTCAGTAAAGCCAAAGCCCGGCAAATCTGGAGCGATCACCCGATAGCGGTCAGCAAGGCGTGGAATCAGTTCTCGATACTGAAACGATGACGTGGGAAATCCATGGAGCAAGAGGATGACCGGAGCGTCCGCAGGCCCCGCTTCGCGGTAGAACACATGAACTCCGTCAGCTTCAATGCGATGGTGGGACGCCAGCGGAATATTAGGAATGTCAGTCATAGACTCCTCCCTCGAAGTGTTGGCTTGCTGGCTGAAATCGAACAAAGTGACCTTGCGACGAAAAGCGTCGAGGCCCACAACGGCGGATGCGAGGAAACTGCGGCGATCAAAGCTCAAGGACAACCTTACCTTTGCTGCCTTTGGCTACGGCGTCATAGGCGCGGGCAATATCGTTTTGTCCAAACTGCTCTTCAGCCAGCAGCGGCTTCAGTTGATGCTGCTCCGCGAGCTCTGCTGCCCTATGAAGAATGTGCCCGTGGTTGGAACGCCCGATTCCGGTCAACAGCGGAAGGAGAGTGAACACCCCGGAGTATGTGGCCGCACGAAAAGACAGTGGCGCAAGCGAGTGCGAGCCCCAGCCAAGACAACTGACGACATGACCCGTGTAGCGTTTGACGGCTGCGAACGAGGCATCCGTCACCGTGCCGCCGAGGGTGTCGTAGACGATATCGAAGCCTTCGCCGCCGGTGTGCTCAGTAACATAGTCGTCGACCGCCGCATGCCTGTCGATCGCGATCGCGCCCAATGCCTCGACAATCGATCGCTTGTCGTCTGATACGGTGGCAAATACCTTTGCGCCGTGTGCAAGGGCAATCTGCACCGCGGCAGACCCAACACCGCCCGCACCGGCATGCACCAACACCGTCTGCCCGGCATGCACACTCGCGCGATCCACGAGACCCTCCCACGCCGTAATCGTGACCAGCGGCAGGGCGGCAGACTGCCGCATGGTGAGTGTCTTCGGTTTGCACGCAAGCAGCGCTGCATCCGCAAGGACAAACTCCGCTAGCGTTCCCTGCAACCCGCCGACCCCGCCGACCATTCCAAAGACCTCGTCGCCTGGCCGAAACGCGGTTACGCCTGCTCCTACCGTCACCACCACGCCCGCCATGTCCAGTCCCAGCACAGCCGGGAGTGGCTGCTTCGCGTGTCCGCCTTCTCCCGCGCGAATCTTGGTGTCGAGGGGGTTCACTCCGCTGGCGCGGATCTTCACCAGCACCTGATCGCTCGCGGGCTGCGGTGTGGGGATTTCTACCGCGCGAAATGGTCCGCCTGCACTCTCGACGACATATGCCTTCATGGCTTCTCCTGTGCGTCATGCGCCACACTCACCGGCGCTGACGAGAACAAAACCACCAGACCTTCCGCCAGCGTCGGGTGCGCCAATATGGCATGCCGGAGCGCCCTATAGGGTAGCCCCGCAATCATGGCGATCTGAACGGCGGACATGATCTCTCCGCCAAACTCGGAGGCTCGCTTGAAGTATGAAGCTACCTTCGCGCTGTGAATGATGTTTTTGCTGGGAAGACAAGCGATATTGGGGCAGGAGCCGCCGATCCATTTCCGCTCCACTACAGCGACTCGCTGACCTTCCTTAGCAAGCGTCCTTGCAACGAATTTCGCGCCTTCTCCGCTGCCGAGGACGACGAGGTCGTATTCTTCGGGAATGATCTCGTCGATTCTTGCTGTCGCAGGTTCTGTCAATGGCTCTCTCCCCCCAAAGAATGCTGTCTGGGACAATCATGGACTCTGGGACAAGATTTAGATACCTCAGGCTATGTCAAACACAGTATTAGGCAGCCAAGGAGGTCAAGCGGTCTGTAGAGATGACACTTGTCGCCATCAGTGCTGAGAAACGCGCTAGCAGTGACGGATCGACGGCCGCCGAGAAGCCGACTTGTCGGTACTGACTAACAAACGCCTTAGGAATCCGCGAATGATTCTGTTACAGATTTAGGCGCAAAGGCCAAAGATGTAGGCTAAACTCAAGGCCAAAGAACAGGAGAATCTTAGGATGGTCCCCGAAGCGTCACTCGACTTTTCACGCCGCCAGTTTCTCGCTGCCGGAGGTTTGACGGTCGCCGCAGCTTGTTTTGCTCCAAGCTCCCTGATCGCCCAGACAGGTGGCATCGTTGTAGGAGCGTTCAAAGAAGCCGCCACAGCGAAGGTCACGGTTCAAAACCTTCGCCGCAACATCAGCGTCCTTTTGGGTGCTGGTGGAAATATCGCCGTTCTCACAGGTCCTGACGGAAAGCTGCTGGTTGATGCGGAGATCGTCACCGCACGCCCGAACGTCTCGAAAGCCCTCGCTAGCATCAACGCGGATCCCATCAAACAATTGATCAACACTCACTGGCATTTCGACCACACCGGCGGAAACGTGTGGGTCCATGAGGCTGGAGCCAGTATCCTGGCGCATGAGAACACGCGCAAACATCTTTCCCAGGCCACGCGCGTCGAAGGCAACTGGCAGTACACTTTCCCAGCCGCGCCGGCGGGCGCGATTCCTTCCACCGTCTTCAAAGACGAACACACTCTGCATGCGAACAACACGACTCTGATGCTTAAGCACTACTCGCCTGCTCACACGGACTCCGATATCTCCGTGTATTTTTCTGAGGCCGACATTCTTCACACCGGAGACACTTTTTGGAACCGCGATTACCCCTTTATCGACTACGGGACAGGAGGCAGCATCGACGGCCATATACGCGCGGCGGAGGCGAACATCGCAAGAGTGACCGGCAAGACGATCGTCATTCCCGGGCACGGATCCGTGGGCGGTAAAGCCGACCTGATCTTATTCCGGGACGTGTTGGTTGAGATCCGCGGCAAGGTTGCAGCCCTCAAGAAACAGGGCAAGTCCTTGCCTGACGTTGTCGCGGCTAAGCCTGGGGCGCGATATGACGCGGTATGGGGCAACCTGTTCCAGAACCCGAGTGACTTTGTCGCGCTCGTGTACCAGGGCGTTTGAGAGCATCTAAAAGCTACATCTTCAACTCTTGAGGAATGCCAGCAGGTCGGTTTTGATCTTCTCCGCCTGCGTAGTAGGCATACCATGGGGAAAATCCTTATAGGTAATTAGAGTCCCATTCTTCAGCAGCTTTGCCGATTTCGGCCCCGCCGCCACATACGGAACAATCTGGTCGTCCTCACTATGCATCACCAGCACGGGAATCGTAATCTTCTTCAGATCCTCCGTAAAGTCAGTGTGAGAAAATGCCACAATCCCGTCATAGTGCGCCTTGGCGCCGCCCATCATCCCCTGCCTCCACCAATTTGCGATGGTGGCCTCCGACGACTTCACCCCCGGTCGATTGAATCCATCAGACGGTTTTTCCTTTGCTCCTAAGCCTCCCTCTTGTCTCAACTCTTTCAGATGCGAACGACTCGAGAAACCCAAATAGTCGGTCGTTATCGGTAGGAGTTGCTTTGCGATTGTAAACTTTCCACCTCGCGAAGGCGCCGTTCGAGATAAAACTACTCTCGTTCATTGGTGACCGGTGCGATGGCACGCACGTAGCTTCTTGCTGCTTCGTTCAGAGAACTATCAACGGCAATAGTCTCGTCCCGTGCTTCGCGGCAAACGCAACACCATGCGCTTCCACAGAATCGTGCCACGAGCCGCAAGATCCCTGGCTGGTCGTTATTGCTCAGTAGAGTGCCCGAAAACAGAATAATGTTCAATTCCAGAGGTTCCACCGCATGCATCGTGAAGCAGCCAGCAATATGTCGGGCACCGTGGAGAAAATCATTAAACCCATTCAAGGCGAAGCCGAGAAAGTGCAGATTGCCATTCAAAGTGGAGACGATCCGAGGCAGAAAATTCGTATAGCTAATATGCTGGTCGATGCCCGGGGCGAAGCGGTCTCTTTAAAAAGGGGCGCAGCCGTGCAGATCGTCGTCCGACCGAAGCGGAGGACCCAATTGGGTAATTCCGACATTCCAGCTTGATGGTGAGGATTATCAGAAGATTGTGTTCAAGTCCAAAGAAGCGGAATCTGTCGGCCAAAGGCGATGGAGTCCGCAGGGGAGTCAGACACTTCACGTGCAGACGCGGCGGTTACAGCGAAAGTTACGCTCAAAGACGGCCGTTCCGCGGGCGAGGCCATCGTGAAATGGACCAACTTCGGAATCGAGCTCCCGGAAAAGCGGCATCAGAGCCAAGGGCGAAGTTCGAATTGAATTCGACGTGAGGGTGGCATCGTAAGACGCAAGGCGGACAAATAAAATCGATCAAAGGGTGGCGGGCTAGCGGGCTGTGGCCCGGCATAGGAGATGCGCATGAAGGCAGTGGTCCTGCATGAGTACGGTGGTCCTGAGAAGCTGAAATTTGAAGACAACGCTCCGGATCCGCAGATTAGCGGAGATACGGTACTGATCGCCGCAGCCGCTGCGGGCGTTAATCCGATCGACTGGAAGATGCGATCGGGGGCGCGGTATAAGGATTTTCCGTTGTCGTTCCCAGCAATTCTCGGCCGCGACGTAAGCGGCATCGTACGGTCAGTGGGCGCAAATGTGAAGCACTTCAAGCCTGGTGACCACGTTCTTGCACTATCCAATGCAACCTACGCCGAGTTGGTGGCAGTGAACGATTCGGACGTGACCCATCTGCCGGACGGCGTGGACTTGGCAGACGCGGCGGCAATCCCGTTAATCGCGCTCACAGGAGACCAACTCGTCCGCCTTGCGACCAACGTGCAAAAGGGACAGGTTGTTCTGATAACAGGAGCGCTAGGCGGTGTTGGACGCGCGGCAGTGCATTCGGCGAAGAAGATAGGCGCGCAGGTGATTGCGGGTGTTCGCGCGAAAGAGCTAGAGGAAGCCCGCTCCCTTGGTGTCTCTGGCGTGCTCGCGATTGATGACGATGAAGCGATTGAGAAATTCCGTTTGGTGGATGCAATTGCGGACACCATTGGCGGTGAGGTTGCAACGAAGTTGATCGTGAAAATAAAGCAGGGCGGTACTTTTGGCTACACCACTGCATTGCCGCAAAGCGCAGCGACGCTAAATCCGACAGTGAAGACTACGCGAGTGCTTGCGCAGCCCGATCCATCCAAGGTGCGTGAGTTTGCCGATGACGTACGCGATGGCAAGTTCGTTCTGCCGATTGGTCGCCGGATGCCATTGCATGATGCGGCCGAGGCCCATGTGCTTGGCGAAAAAGACGGCATTGGGAAGATCCTCCTGCTGATGCCGGATTCACAAGACTGATTTCTTCACGGCGAACTCAGTGGAACCGAGATCGGTGCACGTTGTCGTGCTCGAGGCTTCGATTTTTAAAGCCGGATTCATTCGGCTGTCGAGGAGTTATCGCGATTGTGCGCGCGGCCCCGGTCGTTGTAACCGGACAGGATTCACACAGTCTGTAAAGAGGTGGCCATGGCTACTGAAGCGGTCCTAATGGCAGATCAGAAATCCAACTTGATAAGTCGGGAAGAGGTTGCGGAAGGGACGATGGCCTTTCACTTCGAGAAGCCGCCCGGGTTCACCTTCAAAGCGGGGCAGTCCGCCGATGTGACACTCATCGACCCACCGGACACGGACGCCGAGGGAAACACACGTACCTTTTCCATCGCGAGTCCTCCCTTCGAAAATGAGTTGGTGTTCACAACGCGGATGCGCGATACCGCTTTCAAGCGTTCGCTGAAGAAGGTGCCGCTGGCCACGGGAGTGAAGATAGACTCGGCCGCAGGCTCCTTCACCTTGCATAAGAATCCGGCAAAGTCAGCTGTGTTTCTCGCGGGCGGAATCGGAATTACGCCCTCTCTCAGCATCGTGCAGCAGGCCAATTACGACCGCCTGCCGCACAAGTTGTATCTTTTCTATTCCAATCGGCGGCCCGAAGATGCAGCTTTTCTGGACACTCTCCAGACCTTGGAGACGACGAATCCTAATTTCCACTTGATCTGCACCATGACAGAAATGTCGAAATCAAATAAAGAATGGAAGGGCGAGACAGTTCTGATAGACAAGGAGATGCTGTCGAGACATTTGGCTGTCCGGCAGGGCCCCATCTACTACATTGCCGGCCCGCCAACAATGTCGCGGCTATGCGGCAGACGCTTGTAGGCGCCGGGGTCGAAGAGGACGACATTCGGGCAGAAGAGTTTGCCGGCTACTGAGATCCCGGGGACGGAGCTGCCGCGGCCGACTCTGCCAGGAGGAGTGGTGTTGATTCTGTCTCGCTCGTGCACGGGGAGAAGCTATGAACTCATTAAAACAACTCCAAGACTGTGGGCAATCCATCTGGCTGGATTACATTCGTCGCGATCTGGTCACCAGCGGTGAGTTCCAGCGACTGGTGGAGGAAGGTGGCGTGCATGGTGTCACCAGCAATCCCACCATCTTCGACAAAGCAGGGGCGTCCGCTGTACCCGCTTCTCATTACTGATCGAAAGCACCATAAGTTCCTTCCAGATCCCTTCCAGATCTTCATGCCATACCCCTTATACGAGGAATGCCATTATCTGGTCCGGTGCAATCGTAGTCACTTCGGTCCAGATTACGGCCGATACCCGTCGCTCCTCCACTGTTTGAATAGATTCAACTGTTGAGCGCTCCAGTAGGGGCCTCCCGGTGGCATCGACTGTTGTACCAAGCTGTCCTCGACAGCCTGTGCGTTGCCGTGATCGCCTGAAGGATCCGACATATATGTGTAGTCATCGAGGAAAATGTTGTGTTTGCTCATGTGTTCGACGTCAATTGGCCTGAACATCGGTCTAATGTCCCGCTCGAATGAGACTGGCATGCTCTCTTCCCCTTTTTGAAATTGCCGGGCTGCGACGAGGAAACACGGCTCGAACGAGACGCTATTCTACGACCTCTTGAACTATTGGCGCGACGCCAGCGATGTTCTTTATTAAATCGTTGGGCACACTATGCCGTTTCGTCAGGTATTCCGGGCTGTTATAGGAAACCCAGACCTTTCCTTGAACATCTTCCCAGATCAGAATCTTAAGAGGAAGATCGATGGCTATGCTTGGAGCAGCCAGCATCACAGGGGTGCCGCCCTTGGGGCTCCCGAAAATGAGCAGTTTGGTGGGTTGCATTTTCAGTCCAACCTTTTCGGCTTCACCCCCATGATCGACCAGTGCAAAAAGGGTGAGACCCTTATGTTTCAGAATACCTTTGAGCCTTTCGACTGTCTGGTCCACCGAGTGATTGCTGGACGCATTGATGATCCCACTGTCTGTAGTTGATGCCATAGAGATCCCTCACATCCCCGAGCTCTGAATACACCGAACCTTGGACGGTTTCGGCTGGCTCCGTCGTCCCATAGTAAGGCGTGTTTTGATGCCCAGAATGTCTGCCATTCGTGCAGCCGTCCTGACCTTTATGCTCCGGAGAAAAATCAATAAATGATGCTCACAAACCAAGATCACTCAGTCCGGGATGATCGTCGGGCCGGCGACCAAGCGGCCAATGATACTTGCGATCAGATTCCTTGATGGGAAGATCATTGATGCAAGCAAACCTCAACCGCATCAGGCCGTCGTCATTGAATTCCCAATTCTCATTGCCGTATGACCGATACCAATTTCCCGAGTCGTCGTGCCACTCGTAGGCGAAACGCACCGCAATCCGGTTGCCCGTAAAGGCCCAAAGCTCTTTGATCAGCCGGTAGTCCAGTTCCTTTGTCCATTTGCGGGTGAGAAAAGCGATGACGTCTTGTCTTCCATCTGCAAATTCTGATCGGTTTCTCCAGCGCGAATCAAGCGAGTAGGCTAGGGCTACTTTTTCTGCGTCGCGGGAATTCCAACCGTCCTCGGCCAGACGCACCTTCTGAATCGCGGTCTCACGCGTAAATGGAGGTAGCGGGGGTCGCGTTGTCATGATTCCTCCTTGTTAATGAACTGGTGATGCATTGGCCTGTCGCAATACCACCTGCGACGTGTCGTTCGTGTCGGTAACTATGAGGAATCTTTCGAACCGCGCTACGGCGCCACTAGAGTCTCCAGGCGCAAGTGTTTTCAGCGGACCGATGGCTTGGACAATTCCCGCTCCGTCAGGATTAGTTTTCAGAATTGCCAAAGCTTCGAGTTTTCCGAAAGGCGCGTGGTTGGACTCAGCGAGATAAACCCGGTATTGCGATTTAGGCGCAAGCCCTGCCGCGGCAATCTGAACCAGGTCCAGGAGACCAAGCGAGTTCACGGCCACCGACGCTTGCGCATCCGGCAGGAGTGTTCCTCCCGCCTCCAGGTGCAAGCGTGCTGTATTGCCGGCCTCCCCGAGCGACATGAGGTTGTCAGTGCCGGCGCCGTTTGGAACGGCGCCCGGCACATACACCAACGCTTGTGTCGTTTGGCCAATTGGAATGTTGGCTATTACCTTATTCGTCAGGGTATCGATCGCTGCTGCCTGCTCACCATTTTCCAACGCAACGTAGACTCTGGAGCCATCGCCCGACGGCCAGATGCCGTGTGGAAGACTTCCCACCGGGATGGTGGCAACCAGCTCCGGAGTCGCACCTCTGCGGAACACTTTCACCACGTTCGCTCCGCCGATGGTGATATAGGCAAACTTGCCATTGGCATTGTTCACGAAATTCACATGGTTCGTGATTGGGCCAGTCTCCAGCACAGCACCTTGGTCAAACGGCGGCTTGGCGCTGAACACCTGCACCTTGCCCGCGTCTTTCAGCGTGATCCACACCTCGTCGTTCTCGGGGCTTACGGCGATGTTGGGGCAAAACGGACTCACTTGCGACAAGCGTTTGACGACCTCATGCGAGGCCACGTCGATCACCGCGAGTTCGGGAACAAAACTCGAACAGACAAAAGCATACTTGCCGTCTGTGCCAAAGATAGTCATGCCCGGACCGTTCGCCAACTCGATGCGGCGAGCTTCTTTCATCTGCGCTGGGTCAATCACGGAAACGTAGCTCTCGCCGCGCACCGTGACCCAAAGCTCGCGACCGTCGGGAGTGAAGAATGCTTCGTGGGGCGAACGTCCCACGTAAACTTTGCCTCTTATCGCATTGGTCGCTGTGTCAATCAGCGTGATCGAATTGGATGCGACCGAGACCACTGCGAGCGTCTTGGAATCCGGCGAGTACCCGAGACCATGCACGAGCAATTCACCCTTGTAGAGCGGGCTCAAGGCCCCCGGCACGGGGTCGCCGAGCCGGATCACGCCGAGCAGCTTGTTGCTGGAAGGGTCGATCACGGAGATCGTATTGGACGTCTGGTCGGCGGCGTAAACCCGATCATGCCCAGAGACTGGAATATCTGCTCTGCCCCAGGGTGCCTGCTGCGCAAACGCGCCGGATACAAAACACATGATCGATAACCAACGGATGATTCTCATGCTATTTCCCCTGACTCGCACAACTGGCGGCCTTTCGCTTTATTTCTGCGAGCGTGGCTGGTGCTGCTTCAACCAAAGCTGCATCAACTCAGTCTCCGACTGCTGGTCGGTAATAATCTCCTGTGCCAACCTGTGCATTTGCGGATCCTTGCCGTACATCAGTTCCGTCTTCGCCATATCGATCGCGGCCTGATGGTGCGGCAGCATCAGTTTCACAAAATCAACATCGTTGTCGCCGGTAGGCGTGATGGATCGCATCCCGGCGTGCATCTTTTCGATGCCCTGTTCCAGTTCCGGCCATGCCGATCCACCGTCCCGCTGTCCTTGAGCAGGGCTTTGCCGCGCCGGCATCGGAACCGTTGAAGTTAGGACCAACAGAAGTACAAATCCACTCGCGTGCGTCTTCATGTCTCACCTGGTTCAGAATCAAGCACTTGGTCGAACATGGCCGATCCACTTAGCTTAGGAAACACGCCTGGAAATTACCTCTCCAGTTGGCCCGCCGCACATGCCTTGATTGAGAGCGGGTCCTTTCGCTGAGAATCTGGACGCAATCAGCTTGTCGGTCGCCATGTAACCAACCGTGATTGAAACAATGAGTAAAGCACCCACGAGTTTCGGTGGGCCTGGGAGTACCGCCTTGGCCTCGAAGACTTCTTCGACGGTTGCCCGGAAGCACTGCTTGGTCTTTTGGCGATTCCCGGTGGAAGGAATGCGAGCGGATATAAGGGCTTCTCTCGTCTTCCAGTACGCTGCATATATCGGCATGAGTGGCATTTCAGTCCGGTCGCCTTGGGTTTGTCCATAATGTCTGGAACGGAAACAATCCGTTAGAAGTCGTACCGCAAGGAGAACTGCATCTTACGGGGCTTGGAGAGAGTCGCGCTGTAGTCGCCAAGCGAGCCGGTACCGTACTGATTCGACAGAAAAGCGGGATTGGTATCGAAGCGCACGGAGTTGGTTACGTTAAAGACTTCCCATGTGAACTTAATCATCTGTTCTCCGGTAGTCTTCCAGACTTTGCCAACGGCGGCGTCGATATCGAAGTAACCGTCTCCGATAAAGTTGTTCCGCTGTCCCGCTTCTCCTGGGTAGGCGAGCCGGAGTGGCAGATCGTTTGGGTCCTGGAACGCGTTTGGAGCGCCGCCCGGCTGAATGGTTAGGTGGGTGATGACGGGTCCGGTTTGCACCATGCCACTATGGATATTCCAGTTGGTCGTCCAACCAGATTGCACGACAGAAAAGGGAAGACCGCTTGTCCACCGGCAAAGGCCTGACCATTGCCACCCGCCGAGAAACTCGTCGGCCAGTTTGTTCAACCCTGAGCCGAAATGCCGTCCACGCCCGACCGGGAGCAGATAGACCCAATTTGCTGTCACATTGTTGGCGACATTAAAGTCGGAAACGCCTTTGTTGAGTTTCGGGTTAAAGCTGTTGACGATCGCGCTAAAGCCGGTGTTGTTGATCTCTGCAAAGCGCTCGGCGTCCGATCCGAGGTCCAGCGACTTTGAGAAAGTATAGCTGGCATCCACCTGTAAGCCGTGGGCGATCGCGTGCTTCAAAGTAAGCTGCCATGCGTTGTAACTGCTGGTGCCGATGCTGGCCCAGGAGTAGAGCGAGGAAAATTGCGGCTGCCAGAACCGATAGCAACCGGGGCCGCCATTCGCCGGCTCGCAAGGGCTCGTAATTCCAGTGATCGCGCCAGGAAGATCCAGCAGCTCGAGCGATGAGGTCTCATTTCCTCTAAACCAATAATTGCTATAAATGTTTTGCGTTGCGCTGATGCCACCAGTTGCCAGGTTGGGAAAGAGATTTTCCCAATAGGGATCTGTTGGCACAGTAGTGAGTCCCGCATCGACTGCCTTTGAAAGCGCGGTACCCGCAGTGAAGTAATCCCTTCCAGATTTTGGATCGACTAGATCGACCGGCTCTGCAAGATCGCGCTGCTGGAGGAGGTGCCGTCCCAGCCGTCCGACATAAGTTGCTTCTAAGATGAAACCATTGCCCACATCCCGTTCGATAGAAAAATCGAGCGCATACGAATACGGTGTTTTGATCGTGCTATCGACGCCCCATGTAATGGCGAAGTCGTTTGGCGGCGTATATGGGTAGCTGATGGTGGAGGGCTGCGACAGGCTGGGACTGAGTGGCGGAACAGCAGTGGCGCTGGTATATCGGGGCGAGTTGTCGACGGTGTAGGAACCCGCGGGATTTGTAATGTTGAATGACAGACCGAAGGCGCCAAACTGGTCAAACGAACTGGTGATCCCTTGGCCAAAATGGTCGTAATACACTCCAGCGCCTGCCCGGATCGAAGTGCGCGGATTAACGGCATAAGCAATGGCAAGGCGGGGAGCGATATCGTTCTTGGGCATAGGCCAATACGGGCGGTCTCCACGTGCCTGGCCGGCAGGGGCAAAGGTCAGCAGGGGCTCAAAAGATATTCCCTTTGCAGCATCGGAAGCGCGCCGGGCGAACCAGTCGACGGTATTGACCGTAGGAGCGATTTGCTGGCCGTTCACTTCGTACGGAGTTTGCAATAAGGTGTGGCGAAGACCGGCCGTCAGCGTCAGCTTCGGTGTTGCGCGCCATGAATCCTGCAGATAATATTCGAATTCATTGGCTTTGTAGTCTTGGTTGACCAAAGCGCCATCGGCTTGTTGTGTTCCGCTAGCACCATCCGCGGAAATACGATAGTTGTACTGGTCGGTTGTCCGAGGCACAAGACCTGTTGCAAAAGCGATCGCAAGGTTATAGGAGTTGGCGAACCCGCCCGTAGGGCCGCAGCAAACGGCCGGATAACCGAATACGGCAGGATCGAGGCTCGCGGGTGGGCCACCAGCCGGAGTCGTATTGGCGATCTCTCCGCCATCCAGCAGCCAGAACACATTCGTGTCGGCTGAATTGAAGGAGTTGGCATTGGTGCTGCTCTCGTTGAAGATCAGCCGCCAGTTCACGCCGCCGGAGATCGTGTGGTTCCCCTTGGTCCAGGAGACGTTGTCGACTACATTGTGCACCGGGATATGGGTGATAGTTGTTCGGTCCGGTCCTACGGGCTGGTCGAGCTCAGTAAAAAGGATCGTATCGGCATCATCAGTGCCGCGATCGGAATATCCCTGCCGCACATAACCGTAGCGCAGATCGTTCACCAGACTTGGTGTGATCACCCAAGTCCAGCCCCCCGCCAGACCCTTGGAATTGTCGATGAGCACGCTATTCGGCGGGAGGCCGGGAAACTGTTCCGGCGAATCACTAATATCCTTTTGCAGGTTGCCGCGGATGAAGAAGCTGTGCCGGTCTTTCGGACGATAATCGAGCTTCACAATCGTCGTATTCAGAGTTGCTGGACTCGGCGACGAGAAAGTATATGAGCCGGAGTTGAAGCCGCCATCTCCACGCGAAGTGCCGTTCGCGGCCGGATATTGATTGGCGAACACGGCCAGAGAATATGGGTCCACGCCTGGCCCCCAGGGGCATGTGCCGTTGTTACTGCACTTGGGGTCCATTTTGGCGATGTCGGAGGGCATAAGGGTTTCGGTGCCGCCGCTGGCGGTTTGATATATCACTGTGCCCTTTTGAAAGCTAGCGGTGGGCACGGTTCGCGTAGTCTGCGTATTTTCCGCGGTGCGCTGGCCTTCGTAGTTCGCGAAGAAGAAAAGCTTGTTCTTGAAGATGGGGCCGCCGGTCGCAACGCCAAACGTATTTCGGATAAGTCTGCCGGGGGTATTGGGTTCGCCGCTCTCAATCTGCGCCTGCTTGTTGAACCAGTCGTTGGCGACGGTAAATGAGGGGCGATTATATTCATACGCAGCGCCGTGAAATTTGTTGGTGCCCGACTTTGTAACCAGGCTAACCTGCGCCCCGGAAGAACGGCCCGCGTCCGCATTTGTGCTGCTGGTCGCAACGCGGAATTCTTCCACCGAATCGAGCGTCTCGCGCAGGATGCCCGTGAACGCCAAGCCCTGGCCCTGATCATTGTCGTCAAGACCGTCAATGGTGACATTCCCCTGGTCGGAACGGGCGCCATTCACCGAACCGCTCCGACTATCGATACTCTGATCATTGTCGTGACCGAGGAAAAGCACGCCGGGCTGCAAAGCAAGCAGTTCAGGCACATTGCGGCCCTCGCTGGGCAGGGACTGGATAGTGGTATTGTTGAAGGCCGACCCGAGAGAGGCGTCGGTTCTGTTCAGAATCTGAATCCCCGCGCTTACGTTCACAGTCTCGCTTCGAACCTGGATGGACATGTTGAAGTCTAGATTGGCAGGCTGATTCACGAGCAGTTCGGCAGATTTCTGCTGATTTCCGAATCCCCCTGCCACCGCATTGATAGCGTATTTCGATGGCGGAATCTGGCTAAAGATATAGCCGCCCTCTCTGTTCGATTCCGTATGCAACACTTTGCCGGTGCCGTAATCTGTTAGCGTGATGGTTGCGCCGGGGATAGGCGCGCCTTTGGGGTCCTTAACAGTTCCGCGAAGGGATGTGGTCGCGACCTGGCAAAGGCTAGCTACCGAAAGTACGATCAAAGACGAGAGAACAAAGATGTTTTGGCGACATTTTTCCATGGCGTTCCGTCAAGAAGGGAATTTTTAGGGGAAAGCCGTCTGACAGTCCGAATGTTAAGGAGTATAGTCCCGAATCTGACTTGAGGGGGTCAGGGTGCGCCCATCATTGAAGAAACGCAACACCTCGTCAGGAGTCGTCGCGCACTCGCTAGGCATGTTTGTCTTCTCACTCCTGGTTATTGCACAGCCGTGTCTAGCTAGTTCTCAGTCCTCCTCCGCAACGGTCAATCCCGGACATGCGACGGATTCGGAAGCGCGCCAGTTCTCGATGGCCCGCGGGGGTGTGCCCCAGGCCACTGTGGCTCCTCGAACAATCAGATTGCCAGTCGTCGATGGAAATGACATCGGCTTCAGACGCCTCTCCGGACAGGGGTTGTCACAGACCAGGGTCGCGCAAATCTTACAGGACGACCAGGGCTTTCTGTGGTTCGGCACTGAGAACGGCTTAAACCGTTACGATGGTTATGAATTCAAAGTATTTATGAACGAGCCTGGAAACGCCGGCAGTTTGAGCGGAGTTTACATCTACTCGCTCTTTAAGGACCGTTCAGGCACGATCTGGGTCGGAAGCGATCAGTTACTGGACAGATTTGACCCATCCACCCAGACGTTCACGCATTATCACGTTGATGCCAAAGATCCAGTCGTTATCCACATCAGTCAAGACGGACTCGGAATGTTATGGCTGGCCACAGGGAACGGCCTTTATCGATTGAATCCTGTTACCGGGAACATCAAGCGGTTCGCTCATGATCCAAATGATCCTCTCAGTCTGAGCAGCAATGATGTGAAATCAACAGGTGAAGATAGATCGGGTGGTTTTTGGGTTGCGACCAGCGAAGGCTTGGACGAATTTGATCGCGAGACTGGCAAAGCCATTCTGCACATCCCATTGCGTGTATCGGTGCGCGAGTTTTCATTTCACGAAGACCGCTCGGGAGTCTTCTGGATAATTTACGGCTCGGGCGGCGGCTTAGCAGTCTTCGATCGGAAGACCAAGGGATTGACTCGGTATTCATTCTACGAGCGGGAACCTCCCGCCACATCCTTGACAGGAGTTTATTCTCTCCTCGAAGATCGCGACGGAACCGTCTGGTTGGGCACAATGGGCGCTGGACTGCTCAAGTTCGATCGGGTGCATCGCAGATTTGTCAGTTATCGGAATTCCGCTGCCGATCCCGAGAGCCTGACGGAGAATCGCGTCATTGCGCTGTTTGAAGATCGCGAAGGAACCATATGGACCGGGCTACACGCAATGGCCCCAGTCTATTTCCCAAGACACTCGTCTCCGTTTGAAAGGATTCAGCTCAGTTCTGGCAAGGTAACTAACTTAGGCGAAACATTGGTTAACGCAATTTATGAAGATCGCCACGGCATTCTATGGATGGGCGCAGGTGGATCGCTTAATCGCCTCGATCGCACAACCGGACAGTTCACAACTTATCACCCTGAGGGATCTGGGGTAAGCAGCGAGGTCCTTGCAATTTTGGAGGATCATACGGGCATGATGTGGGTGGGCACTCTCGGTAGCGGCTTGGCTCGCTTCGATCGCAGTACGGGCCGGTTCAAGATTTATCGCCACGACCCGAACGATCCCTCTAGCCTCAGCAGCGATATTGTTACTCGGCTGCTCATCGATCACACCGGCACGCTATGGGCGGCAACCTGGGATGGTCTCGATCGTTTCAACCCAGTGACTGGTCGATTCGCGGTCTTCAAACGGGATACACAAACCAGTGCTGAGGCCTATTTCGAGGTTACCGAAGACCGAGAGGGGATGCTTTGGCTGAGTGGCGATTCAGGTCTGATCCGCTTCGATCCAACGACGGCAAAGTTCACAGCTTACAGTCATGATCCGCAGGACCCAGGGACTCTGAGCAATGACCATTTGAACTCAATCCACGTTGATCGTGCCGGTACACTATGGGTTGCCACCCAAAACGGTCTGGGCAGATTTGATACCAAGACGGGCACCGTAAAGACCTACTACCAACGGGACGGCATTTCTGGCAATGACGTGAGTTGCATCCTCGAAGGTGAGGGTGCCGATCTTTGGATGAGCACCAACAGGGGGTTATCAAGGTTCGATCCCCAGCTAAAGGCGGTCAAAAACTATTCCGCCGCTGACGGTCTTCCGGGAGATGACTTGACCGGATGGGGCGCCTGTTTCAAGAGCTCCAGCGGCGAAATGTTTTTTGGAGGGTTTGCTGGGGCGACCGCTTTCCGTCCGAACGAGGTTTTAGGCAGCACATACATTCCTCCGGTTGTTCTTACCGATTTTCAGGTATCCGGCGCTCCAGTGGGTGTTGAATCCAGCTCGTCTTCCCAAAAGGCCATCTCCACCGGCAAGGTCATTCTGTCTCATAAGCAGAACATGTTTTCAGTTGAATTCTCGGCACTCAGTTTCTTCAGTCCGGCGACAAACCGCTACCGCTATCGACTTGAAGGATTGGATTCAGAATGGCACGAAGTTGGCGGCGAACGCCGACTTGTCAACTACACGACCCTTCCAGTCGGTGGCTATGAATTCCAAGTGCAGGGCGCGACCAGTCGGGGCCCGTGGAGCGAGCCAGGCGCAGCCCTGCGGATTGAGATTCTTCCGCCGTGGTGGAGTACGTGGTGGTTCAGGACATCCTGTGCCGCCTTGGTTGTTCTAATCGCACTTGCCGCTTACTCTTATCGCATGCATCAAATCGCCCGACAATTCGAATTGCGCCTGGAAGAGCGTGTCGGCGAACGCACGCGCATAGCGCGAGAGCTGCACGATACTCTGCTGCAGAGTTTTCAAGGGCTCGTGCTCCATTTTCAAAGAGCTCGTAATCTTCTTCCCGACCGCGCAGCGGAGGCAGTCCAAACGCTGGACAGAGCGTTGGATGGAGCGGAACAGGCGATTGTCGAAGGGCGAGATGCAATCTACGACCTACGCTCCGCCGCACCTGCCGCCAAGAGCTTAGCCGAGGAAATCACAGCGTTTGGGGAGGAACTTATTGCGAGTCACAGCAATAAGGATCCGGCAGAGTTCCGAGTGGTGATTGAGGGATCGCCTCAGACGCTGCATCAAAACGTCGACATTGAAACTTTACGGATTGCGCGTGAGGCGTTGCGAAATGCTTGTAGCCATTCCGGGGCCCGCCGAATCGAAACAGAAATTGCTTACAGCGACAAACTGTTTCGACTGCGAATCAGGGATGACGGGAAAGGCCTTGATCCTAGTGTGCGGGATCAAGGCGAACGAACAGGGCATTGGGGATTGCGCGGTATGCGCGAGCGCGCGCAGCGTCTTGGCGGAGAATTGGATATATGGAGTGAACCCGGAGCGGGCACCGAAGTTGAGTTTCGGATCCCCGGCTCAATTGTTTACGAGGTATCTCCCGCCCGAAACGGTTTCCGGCTATTTTGGAAAAATATGAAAAACGATCATGAACGCCGCTCCTAGACCCATACGCATTTTGTTAGCCGACGATCACCCTGTATTGCGCCAGGGCATACAAGCGCTTGCAGCAGATGAACGCGATATGGAGTTCATCGCCGAAGCGTCCAATGGGCGCGAGGCGATCGAGCAGTTCCGAAAACACCTGCCGGACATCACGCTCATAGACTTGCAACTGCCAGACATGAACGGCATTGACGCCATGATTGCGATTCGAAACGAATTTCCTGACGCGCGCTTCATCATCCTTACTACGTATGCGGGCGATGTTCAGGTTTCACGAGCGTTGAAGTCCGGGGCTCGCGCTTATCTGTTAAAAAGTTTCTTGCGCAAAGAGCTTTTGGACACAATTCGTGCTGTCCATGCCGGCCAGAAGCGAATTCCATCCGATCTTGCCACCCAGGTTGCTGATCACATTGCGGATGACTCTTTAACCGTCCGGGAAATCGAAGTTCTGAGATTGATCGCCGCGGGAAACGCAAACAAACTGATCGCAGATCAATTGTCGATCGCCGAGGAGACCGTTAAGGGTCATGTCAAGAACATCCTCTCTAAACTGGGCGCGAACGACCGAACCCACGCGGTCACCATCGGGCTGAAACGCGGAATCATCGAACTGTAAACCCCTCGAAAGAGGTGTATGGCGATGCCAGTTTTTGGGGATTCGACCCCGGCAGCGGATCGCCTACTCTTGTCGTTGAGGTTTCTGTGCAACGACTCTTTTCCATGTTTCCCAACGGGTGGCCCGGGAGAGGTCTTCTACTCCTGCGGCTAGTTTCCGGAATGTTCCTGATCCATGATGGACTCGCCGAACTGCTGGGAGCGCCTCACTGGGAAGGAATCATACGCCAGTCCCTGGCGACCGGAGCCGGGATACTCCTTCTCGTCGGCTTATGGACACCCATGGCCGGAGTGCTGGTCGTAATGGTCGAATTATGGGCCGCTTTTTCGACAACCGACGGTCTTCGTAGTTGCGTCTTCTTGGCCGCCCTCGGCGCCGCACTAGCAATGCTGGGCCCCGGAGTTCGGTCCATCGATGCGAGGCTTTTCGGACGAAAGCGAATCGATTTTCGGGAACGCTAGAGTTGTCCAATCCCCCCTTGAAAGAGGCGTCTCCAACCGCCAACATCGAGATGTCAAAGAAAGCCCCCAATGAGGGTTGTTCGCATAATGGAGTCGGTTCATTATCGGGACAAGCTGGGAACCAGAAATACAGGCGATATCAATAAGCGGTTTTTCCGGAGCGGCGCGGCAAGGAGCAAAACGATGGCTACCTTAGATTTGATTGGATCCAGTGCGAAATTCCGAGCCGTGCTCGACGAGATAAAGATGGTCGCACCGGTAGACTCCGCTGTCTTGGTTCAAGGCGAAACTGGCACCGGCAAGGAGGTCATCGGACAAGCGATTCATGAAGCCAGCCCTCGCCGCCAGAACCGTTTCGTGGCGCTCAACTGCGCGGCGATTCCGAGCGCTTTGCTGGAGAGCGAACTCTTCGGCCATGAACGAGGCGCCTTCACGGGTGCGCTGGCTCAGACCATCGGCCGCTTTCAATCGGCTGACCGAGGAACGTTATTTCTGGACGAAATCGGAGATCTTCCTCTAGAGCTGCAGCCAAAGCTTCTCCGCGTTCTTCAGGAAAAACAGTTCGAGCGCTTGGGTGGCGGACGTACTATTCAAATTGATGTGCGGATCATCGCGGCCACCAATCAGGACCTGTGGCGTATGGTGCAAGAGGGGAAGTTCCGGGCTGATCTCTACTATAGGCTAAACGTCTTTCCAATCACGCTGCCGCCTTTGCGGGAACGAGAAGACGATATACCTCTGCTGACAGAACACTTCGTTCAAAAGTTTGCTAAGCGGCAAGGTAAGTGCATCGGGCGCGTCCCTGATGAGGTGATGGAAGTTCTGAAACGCCGTGATTGGCCGGGCAACATTCGAGAACTACAAAATGTCATTGAGCGCGCCGTGATCCTGACAACGGGCCCCGTGCTTGAACTCCACACAACGGAACTTATGACACGGAATGCCGGATCCGCGCGAATCGTTACTCTCGTCGACGCCGAGCGGGCGCACATCACGGCGACACTTCGCGAAACCAATTGGGTTATCGGTGGACAGCGTGGAGCGGCCGCCTTACTGGGGTTACCTAGGACGACCCTCATTACTATGATGCAGCGGCTCGGAATTTCCCGCGAGACACTCGGACTGCGACCAGGACAATCAGATCGACCGTTCGTAACAGTGTCGAGTGGGCTTCCATATGCGGATCCTGCAGGAGCTCAATTTATGGCAGTTCCCATTCCCGCTTGAAGAACGACTTGGCTGTTCTAGGTAAGTCCTTCTGCAACGAAGGAAGAAGATCGGAAAGCTATTGGTCTAACCAACTTCCGACTGACGCGACGAGGATCATGAAGAACAGTCTGATCCGCTGGCGTGTCGCTCCGGTTTGTGGTCCAACCTTCGGCAATTTTGGGTTCGGCACGGTTGCTGCGATCTCGCTTTCGTGCTGAGATGGCCGTTGAGATCCTCCGTCTTCGTGTGTTTTCCTGGCTGTCATCTTCCTCCCAGAATGAGTTTTCAACATGGATAGCAACATAAAAAGAGCCAGATGCCGTCATACCGGCACCTGGCTGTAAGAGTGCGTACAGATGGGATGAGAAGGCCGGTCTCCGACGGGATGCTGTACGCTCCCAAGTTATCGAGG
>Ga0302319_10007267_pt1 | contig 21802 bp, 21 predicted proteins | sample Bog_T0_2_FD_203319 | JGI IMG/M metagenome (GOLD analysis project Ga0302319, IMG submission 203319) | Peat permafrost microbial communities from Stordalen Mire near Abisko, Sweden - Bog_T0_2 | ecosystem: Environmental > Terrestrial > Soil > Wetlands > Peat | place: Sweden: Abisko, Stordalen Mire... | reverse complement strand
AAAAGTGTAATGTAATTCTTAAATTAGGAGTTGACTATTAAAGCCCCAGACCCTATTTATGTCACACGGCCTTTACTGGCACCCTTAGAGGAATTTGTTCCTTATCTCGAGAAGATATGGGAAAGCCGTTGGTTGACTAACGGTGGACCATTTCATCAAGAGCTTGAAAGTGCTTTGGCAAAATACCTAGGGGTAGAACATCTGGCCCTTTTTACTAATGGAACCATCGCGTTGGTCACCGCCCTGCAGACCCTGGGCATCAAAGGAGAAGTCATTACCACCCCGTATTCATTTGTCGCGACCGCGCATTCGCTGGTCTGGAATTCCATAACACCGGTTTTTGTTGATATTGATCCAATTACCTGTAACCTTGACCCTGACAAGATTGAGGCAGCCATTACACCTAAGACAACGGCCATTCTTCCTGTTCATTGTTATGGCAATCCTTGTGATGTTGAGCGCATTGGGCAAATCGCGGACAGGTTTGGACTGAAGGTCATTTATGACGCGGCGCATGCTTTTGGCGTTTCCTATAAAGGGAAGAATCTTTTTAATTATGGCGATTTGTCGGTCTTAAGTTTTCACGCCACAAAAGTTTTTAATACTTTTGAGGGGGGGGCCATTGTTTGTCCTGACGCGAAAACAAAGAAACGGGTCGATTATTTAAAAAATTTTGGGTTTGCCGATGAAGTTACGGTGGTGGCGCCTGGGATCAATGGCAAGATGAATGAGGTTCAAGCTGCGTTTGGCTTATTACAACTTAAATACGTTGACGCGGCCATTGAACGCCGGAAAGCCATTGACGCAAGTTACCGCAGAAGCTTAGCTCAAGTGCAGGGAATCACATGCTTGGCACCTCAGGTGGATGTTGTTAATGCCTGTCCTTATTTTACAATTATGGTGTCTGAAGGTTATGCGATGACACGCGACGCTCTTTATCAGAAGTTACGCGACGCAGGCGTTTATGCGCGCAGGTATTTTTATCCCTTGATTAGCGATATGCCCATGTATCGCGGCCTGGAATCAGCAGCTCGTGACAATCTTCCTGTGGCCAGGCAGAAGGCCGAGCAAGTTTTATGCTTGCCGATATACCCTGATTTGACCGACGAGCAAGTTACATTTATCGCAGGGATAGTGGCTAACAAAGTCCCGAGCCTGGAGCCGGTAAAATGAATAGTAAGAATCCGCTAGTAAGCCTGGTGATTGCTGCCTATAACAATCCTGAGTATACGCGAAAAACCCTGCAGTCGATCGTGGACCAAGATTACCGTCCCATTGATGTTTTTTTATCGGATGATTGTTCTCCGGTATCACTTAAACCTCTGGCGGATGAATTTAAGTGTTTTGAGAATGACCTGTTTATCATACGGTATTTCAGGCAGGAACATAATCTGGCGGGGGCCGATAATATGACCTTCTGCTTTGATAATGCTATCGGTAAATATGTTGTTCAAATGCCGCATGATGATTGGTTTACGGACAATAGTTTTTTGTCTCAAGCGGTGGAACTGATGGAGAAAAACCCGGAATGTTATTTATGCGCGGCTAATTCTATTCTCGAGGGAACGGGAGAGCCAGTGTTAAAGATCCCTCCGCAGGTGTGTGTGGGTGGTGAATGGACAGTTCTCAGCGGCGATACCTATGTGAAGATATTCGGGATGGATAAAATAGGGCATCAGGCGTGGTCAGGCCTTGTTTTTAATACGGCAGTCGCCAGATCTTTAGGGGCTTTTCATTACCCATTCAATCTTTCCAAAGATGAGGCCGCAAAAATTGGACTACTGGCTGATGAAGGTTTCGCCTTTCAATATCTCTTGTCAAGTGTCGGAGATGTCGCTTTAACGGCCAAGGTTATCAGTGTCAGGGGAAGACCGGCGCAAGCTTTTTGCAATCAAAATGCCAAGGTCTGGTCAAGCATGGTTGGTCAAGTGTTGTTTGTCCTTTACTTTAACATATATAAAGCCAAGTTGACGGGTAGGTACGCCAAGGCAGTAAGAAATCGGGCCAAAAACGCCATTTTTCATTATCCGGCCGAAAGATTCAACCTGAAAATTATTAAGCATTATAAATATGATTCAGAGGCTATTTTTTTGATGATTCTTGCTTGCATCTCAAGGCGATGGCTTGATATCAAGAATCAGTTTAAGTATTTGGTTTCGGTCTGGAAGTTTTATCAGGATCTTTTTAAAAAGGAAGGGTTGCGAGCGGTCTTTAAAAGATTGCTTCGTCGCCCAGCGGGCTTCTCGCAATGACACAAACCTTACGACGATGAAGGAAGTACTGCTTAAGCCTTTTGACACAAACCTTACGACGATGAAGGAAGTACTACTTAAGCCTTTTGACACAAACCTTACGATGATGAAGGAAGTACTGCTTAAGCCTTTTGACACAAACCTTACGATGATGAAGGAAGTCCTACTTAAGCCTTTTGACACAAACCTTACGACGATGAAGGAAGTACTACTTAAGCCTTTTGACACAAACCTTACGACGATGAAGGAAGTACTGCTTAAGCCTTTTGACACAAACCTTACGACGATGAAGGAAGTACTGCTTAAGCCTTTTGACACAAACCTTACGAAGTCGAAGCAATAGGGGATATTGACACTAGAAGCACAACGAAAGAGTCAGTTTTTATGAAAGAAAAAATCGTTGTTTTAGGGAGCAACTCTTTTTCCGGCGCTCATTTTGTTGATTTTTTGCTGGGTGAAGATGTTGACATCGTTGGGATTAGCCGTTCAGCTCAACCTAATGATGTTTTCCTTCCGTATAAGAATCAAAAGAACTCATTGTTCAAGTTTTATCAGCTTGATCTGAATCATCAGCTAGATGAGATCATGAAAATTATAGAAGATTTTCAGCCGGAGTATGTGGTCAATTTCGCGGCGCAAGGGATGGTGGCAGAAAGTTGGCAGCACCCGGAGCATTGGTTTCAAACAAATACAGTGGCTCAAGTGAAACTGCATGATCGATTGCGAAAGTGTAGTTTTTTGCGTAAGTATGTCCATGTTTCGACACCGGAAGTGTATGGCACTTGCCAGGGTTTGGTTGGAGAACATATGCATTACTCTCCAAGCACCCCTTATGCGGTGTCAAGGGCTGCTGCGGATTTGAGCTTGATGACATTTTTTAAGAATTATAATTTTCCCGTTGTTTTCACCCGCTCAGCAAATGTTTATGGCCCGGGGCAGCAATTGTATCGCATTATTCCACGGACGATCTTATTTATACTTTTAGGTAAAAAACTCCCGCTTCACGGAGGAGGGCATTCCGTCCGTTCATTTATACATATCCGTGATGTGGCGAAAGGGACTTGGGCTGTAGCCAAGGATGCCAAACCTGGAGAAATCTTTCATTTTTCGACAGAGCGTAATATTTCTATTCGGGATGTGGTTAAACTGATTGCTCAAAAGATGAATGTGCCTTTTGAGGATTGCGTGGATATCGTTGATGACCGTCCAGGGAAAGACGCGGCGTATTTATTGGACAATAAAAAAGCAAAAACGATCCTTGGATGGCAAGCTCCGACAACTCTTGAAGAGGGTGTTGATGAGACAATCCATTGGGTTAAAGAAAATTTGGAAGTTCTTAAACAATTGCCTTCACACTATATTCATAAGGCCTAAGAAAGGATTTCGAAGATGCATGTTTTAGTCACAGGTGGATGCGGTTATATTGGTACGAATTTGACAAAAGAGCTTTTGGACCAAGGTCATCAGGTGACCGTGTTTGATATTATGTGGTTTGGTAATGTACTAGCCCCCCATAAAAATCTAAAAGTGATTCAAGGCGATATTAGAGAAGTGGAAAAAATACCCATGCAGGGTGTTGATGTGATCATGCATTTGGCAAACGTGGCTAACGATCCTTGCGGTGAACTGGATTCAAAATTAGCCTGGGAAGTCAATTGCTTAGCATCAATGCTGCTCATTGAGCGCGCGATTAAACATAAAGTTAAACAGTTCATCTATGCCTCGTCCGGAAGTGTTTATGGCTTGAAAGATGAAGCGCAGGTTACGGAAGATTTAGAACTAGTCCCCATCTCTGACTATAACAAGACTAAAATGATCAGCGAGCGCGTGTTTTTAAGTTATCAAAAGGATATTATTTTACAATGCCTGCGTCCTGCTACGGTCTGTGGTTTTTCACCGCGGATGCGTTTGGATGTGTCGGTTAATATGATGAGCGCACAGGCTTTAACCAAGAAACGGATGACTGTCTTTGGAGGGAACCAAACCCGTCCCAATATTCATATGAAGGATATGATTGGGGTTTATATGCATTTTCTTGAAATAGGGAACAAGGCCACAGGAATTTTTAACGCCGGTTTTGAAAATATTTCCATTCTTGATATTGCAAAAATGGTGGCCCGTCATGTACCCGCAGAGATCATTGTTACTGAATCCAATGATCCGCGATCTTATCGTCTAAATTCCGATAAATTACTTGCCACAGGTTTTAAACGCCGTTATGGTGTCGAGGATGCGATCACCGGATTGATCGCGGCCTATCAAGCGGGAGCGTTCAAAGACGAAGACAATTGTTATAATATCCGTACGATGAAGAAACTTTACGGCGGTAAAGATGAAAAGAAGGATTGATCATGGGCATTGAAATAGATCTTTTAGTGCATTATCCAAAGACTAAGCGAGACGTGAAAGATCGAGGTGCCCAAAAGTCGCCAGAAGACAGGGCCGTGGCCCGTCAATTTGGCAAAGAATTCTTTGATGGGGACCGTCGTCATGGTTATGGTGGTTACAACTATAATCCCCGTTTTTGGCAACCGGTAATACCTGCTTTTCAAAAGCATTTTGGGCTGACATCGTCAAGCTCAGTTTTGGATGTTGGTTGCGGCAAGGGTTTTATGTTGCATGATCTGTGTCAATTGATTCCAGGAATAACAGTTAAGGGATTGGATATCTCTCCATATGCCATCGATCACGCACTCGATGATGTTAAAGAAAATCTGGTTGTTGGCAATGCCACGCGTCTTGGCTTTGAAGATAAATCGTATGATCTTGTGATTTCAATTAATACCATTCATAATCTGGAGCGCCGTGAATGCGCCCAAGCTTTGCGTGAGATTGAACGGGTGGCTCGTGGAAAAAGTTTTATCACGGTTGATGCTTACCGGAATGATCTAGAGCGTGAGGCCATGGAAGCTTGGAATCTGACGGCCCGGACGATGATGCATGTCGATGAATGGAAAGAATTTTTTAATGAGGTTGGGTATACGGGAGACTATTTTTGGTTTATTCCGTAAAGGTATTTTTTTATGTGTCATTGCGAGCCCGAAGGGCGAAGCAATCTTTCAATAGATTGCTTCGTCGCTGCGCTCCTCGCAATGACACGGAACTGTAAAGACTATGAAACAAAGAATCTCGTATGAATTATTACGACGCATGAAGCGTATCCGCATGGTTGAAGAAACCATTGCCGAGCGTTATCCCGAAGGGAAAATGCGTTGCCCGACCCATTTGTGCACGGGGCAGGAAGCTGTTTCCGCGGCGGTTGGATTAGCCCTGCGAGGGGATGATTTTGCCGTCAGTTCCCATCGGGCTCATGGTCATTATTTGGGTAAGGGTGGTGATTTGAATGCCATGATGGCCGAGATTTATGGTAAGGCGACAGGCTGTTCTTCCGGTAAGGGTGGCTCGATGCACTTGATTGATGAGAGTGTTGGTTTTATGGGGAGCACAGCCATTGTCGGAGGGACGATTCCCGTGGGCGTCGGCTTAGGATTGTCGATTCAATTGACAGGCAGCGATCAAATTTCTTGTATTTTTTTAGGCGATGGAGCCGTCGAAGAAGGTGTTTTTTATGAATCGGTGAATTTTGCTGTTCTTAAAAAATTACCGGTTCTTTTTATTTGTGAAAACAACTTTTATTCTGTCTATTCTCCTTTAGCTGTTCGCCAACCCAAGGGGCGAGCTATTTATAAAATGGTTAAGGCCATGGGGTGTCCGGTTAACAAGAAAGATGGTAATGACGTGGAAGCGGTATATAAGATCGTCACAAAAACAATTGGGTCTATCCGTCAAGGAGAGGGACCCTATTTTTTAGAGTTTGATACCTATCGCTGGCGGGAGCATTGTGGTCCTAATTTTGATAATGATTTAGGCTATAGGACAAATCAGGAATATTTAAAATGGAAAAAAAGAGACCCCATTTTACTTTTTGAGAAAAAGCTTTTAAACTACAAGGATATGTCTAAAGAAAATATGATAGAAATGGAAGCGACCATTAAACAAGAAGTAGATGGGGCTTTTGTTTTCGCTGAAAAATCTCCTTTCCCTTTAGCCGATGAATTAGGTAAGGATGTTTATACAGAAAAGGTAAATGTTTAGCGCTTTTAAGAGATTGCTTCGCCCTTCGGGCTCGCAATGACACCTAAACAAGTACCAGAACGGGTTATATGATAGAACGAAAGATAACATATTCCAGCGCCGTCAATGAAGCCTTGCATGAGGCCATGGGGCAGGATAAAAGCGTCATTTGTTATGGACTTGGTGTTGATGATCCCAAAGGGGTTTTTGGCACGACCGTAGGTCTGAAGGAAAAGTTTGGACCCCAGCGTGTTTTTGATATGCCGACATCTGAAAACGCTATGACGGGAATCGCGATTGGGGCTGCTTTAAACGGTATTCGTCCGGTGATGACACATCAACGGTTGGACTTCTTTCTTTTAGCCATGGATCAGCTGGTTAACAACGCGGCTAAGTGGCGCTACATGTTTGGCGGAAAACGATCCGTGCCTATTACCATCAGATTGATTTTAGGCCGTGGTTGGGGACAGGGGCCGACGCATTCTCAGAATTTGCAGGCCTGGTTTGCGCATATTCCGGGCCTCAAGGTCGTTATGCCGACGACCGCGGCGGATGCGAAAGGTCTTTTATTATCAAGTATTTTCGATCCTGACCCTGTTGTTTTCCTGGAACATCGCTGGCTGCATAATCTCATCGGAGATGTGCCTCAAGGTGATGTGAGGGTTCCTTTGGGACAAGCTCAATTTTTAAATGAAGGAACAGATATAACCATTGTTTCTTATTCGTACATGACCATAGAGGCCTTGCATGCCATGGATTTGCTTAAAAAGAATGGCATTAATTGCGATTTGATTGATTTGCGTACGGTTAACCCGCTGGATTGGGCAAGTATTTTTGCTTCTGTTAAGAAAACTGGACGGTTGTTGGTTCTGGATACTTCTAATGAAACATGCTCTGTCGCAGGCGAGATTATCGCGCGTGTGAGTATGGAATTATTTGGAGCCTTGAAAACAGCACCTCGGCGTATAGCATTGCCTGATATCCCAAGTCCCACGAGTCCTGCGCTGAGCAAGGTTTATTATCAAGGGGCAGAAGATATTGTTCGTGCCATCGCACGCATGTTAAAAAAAGATATTCCCCTCGAAGATTTAAAAAAACAACACACATCCCCGCACGATGTGCCAGGGGATTGGTTTAAAGGGCCATTTTAATGATGACTTTATTACCTAAAAAAATGTGGGCTGCAATTTTGGTTGTACAGAAAGAGCCGTTGGTCGTTGATCAGATTGATCTGCCGTCAGAATTGGGTCAGGCCCAAGTACTGGTCAAGGTTCATTACAGCGGCATTTGCGGTTCCCAATTAGGAGAGATCGAGGGAGTTAAAGGGCCAGACAAATATCTTCCGCATTTATTAGGCCATGAAGGATCTGGAGAAGTGGTTGCTGTTGGTGAGGGAGTGACACATGTCAAACCCGCGGATCATGTGGTTTTGCATTGGATGCCGGGTTTTGGGATTGAGTCGAGATCTCCTGTTTATTCCTGGAGGGGAAAACCATTAAATGCCGGTTGGGTGACGACTTTTAATGAATATGCGATAGTTTCCGAGAACCGTCTGACGGTTATACCGCAGGATTTTGATTTAAAAATAGCGGCTTTATTTGGGTGTGCTGTAACAACAGGTTTGGGGGTAATTAACAACAAGGCGCAATTGCAGATTGGACAGTCTATCCTTGTTCTTGGCGCTGGCGGGGTTGGTTTAAATATTATTCAGGGTGCGGCGATGGTGTCTGCGTATCCAATCATTGCGGTTGACCTTCATGATGACAAATTGGCTTTGGCGCAACAATTAGGAGCGACGCATGTCATTAACGCAACATCTGGGAATTTGAGTGAGGCTGTCCATAAGATCGTAGGGAAGAATGGAGCGGATGTTGTCGTTGATAATACAGGCAATCCCAAGGTTATTGAAGAGGGTTATAGCTTGACTGATGCCAAAGGGAGAATGATCTTGGTCGGCGTCCTGCCTCAAGGCAAAGAGGTTTCTTTGAATACCTTGCCTTTACATTTTGGAAAGACGTTGACAGGAACAAAAGGTGGCGAATGTAAACCCCATTTGGATATTCCTCGTTATGTTCGTCTTTGTCGTGAAGGTAAGTTAAATCTTAGTGGTTTGATTACAGATGAATTTAATTTATGGGATTTGAATAAGGCGATTGAAAAGATGCAACAGGGACGGATCGACGGGCGTTGCATTATTAATATGGTGAAATCTTAAAAGATTGCTTCGGTCGTATTGACCGACACTCACAGTTATTCGTCGCTGCCTTCTTGCAATGACACTGTACTAAACATTATCAAAGGAGTGAACGATTAATATGAAGACAGTTGCGCCCAAAGCGGTGATAGTTTCGATATCCAGTGACATTGGGTATGCACTTGGAAAAAGGTGGCAGCAGCGTGGCATGGAAGTCGGCGGCACGTATAGGACATCTTCTTCTTTTGTGGATGAGTTAAACAGTTCTGGTGTTAAGACTTTTCATTGTGATTTAGGAAGTGATACGTCGGTCCGCAATGCCTGTGGTCAATTACGTCTGGACTTTGACCAGTGGGATTATTTAATTCTCTGCCCCGGAGCGCAGGAACCGGTGGGAGCTTTTAGTGATGGGGACTTTGCCCAGTGGGCCAAGTCAGTGGAGGTGAATTTTACAAGGCAGATTCAGATCGTTCATGAGTTATTGCCATCACGCAACAAGTCAGGCGCGCATCCTCCAGTCGTATTATTCTTTGCGGGTGGCGGGACTAATAATGCGACGGTGAATTATTCGGCATATACGATATCTAAGATTGCCTTGATCAAAATGTGTGAATTGCTGGACGCGGAGATTCCGGATACGAGTTTTGTGATCTTGGGGCCAGGTTGGGTTAAAACCAAGATCCATCAAGCGACCCTGGATGCTGGCAGTAAAGCTGGATCGAATTACCAGAAGACGATTGATAAGTTAGCAGGAGATGAATGCGTGCCGATGGAAACTGTCCTGGATTGCTGTGATTGGATTATTAGCACCGATCGCAAGGCCGTCAGTGGCCGTAATTTTAGTGTGGTATTTGACAAATGGCAAACATCTGCATTGACGGCAAAATTGATAGAAGATCCAAACATGTACAAGTTACGTAGGAACGGAAACGATGTCATTGTTTAGGATGATTGTTTGGGAAAACGCAAGTAACAGGGGGTATTGATGACGACAGCTTCCGTATTAACAGATTTGATCCAGTTGGTGCCTGCACTAGCGCAACAACAAGCGCCAGGTGGGGAGTTATACCTCTTTTTAAAGAAATTAGCCAAGCATGAAGCTGAAAGTGCTTTTGGGCCTTCATCGACGTCTCGTTTGGTGGATTTTGGCCCATTTGGAAAGATTTTCTTTCCGTACCATGAAATGGGAACAGTCTCTTCCTTGAATCTTTTTGATCTTGATGAATTGATTATTTTTAGTTTTTATTGGGAAAATCGAAAACGATACAAGAATGTTGCGGATATTGGGGCTAATATTGGTCTGCACTCTATTTTGTTAAGTCGCTGTGGTTTTCAAGTGCGCTCTTACGAACCTGATCCGGGGCACTATAAAATTTTGAAAAAGAATCTTGCCGCTAATAAGTGTGCGCGTGTTGAAGCGCATAATTCGGCTGTGTCCAATGAAGCGGCAACCAAGGAATTTGTTAAGATTTTAGGCAATACGACGGGAAGTCACTTGGCGGGATCAAAAAGCAATCTTTATGGAAAGATTGAGCGTTTTCCCGTTAAGACTGAACCCATCCAGGAAATCATGCGTTGGGCGGATTTTGTTAAAATTGATGCCGAGGGCCATGAGAAAGATATCCTTTTAGCAACTCGAAAAGAGGATTGGAGCGGCACAGAGTCCATGGTTGAAGTCCAAAATCAGGACAATGCCCAGGCCATTTTTAAGCATTTTAAGAAGATCAAGGTCAATCTTTTTTCTCAAAAAACAAATTGGCAAAAGGTCAAATCCTCAGATGATATGCCTAATGGGTACAAAGAAGGGTCACTTTTTATAACGGGTGAGGGAAAAATGACTTACGCGAGGAGTCAACATGGACAATAGATTTCGTCGAAATATTGTGGATATGGTCTGTCGTGGTCGTGATGGGCATATCCCTAGCGCCTTTTCAATCGTTGATATTATTTCGATATTGTACCGGGATATCTTGAAGGTTGATTCAAAAAAACCTTCTTGGGATGAGCGGGATTATTTTATCCTTAGCAAAGGACACGGTTGTTTAGCGTTATATGTAGTATTAAAAGAACATGGTTTCATAACAGATCATGATATCGAAAATTTCTGTAAGAAAGGCGGGATTCTAGGAGAACATCCAGACTCCACGAAAGTTCCTGGAGTGGAAGCTTGTACGGGTTCCCTGGGGCATGGTTTCCCGTTTGCCGTTGGCATTGCCTTAGGTCTTCGCATTCAAAATAAAGACAATCGTGTTTTCGTTGTTATGGGAGACGGTGAATGTCATGAGGGCACTGTTTGGGAAGCGGCGCATGTGTCTAGCAACATGGAGTTAGGGAATCTTTGTGTGACCGTTGATTGGAATGGTTCAGCCGCACAACTTTGCCCCAAGGATGATTTGCCGGCGAAATGGCGCGCCTTTGGTTGGAATGTGCAGGTGATTGATGGCCATTGCGAGCAGGAAATTAAATCAGCCATTGCGGATGTTCAATTTTCCAAACGAGGAGCACCACATGTCATCATTGCCAAGACCATTAAAGGTAAAGGGGTTGGTATTTTGGAAGGGCATGGGATTTGGCACCATCGTATCCCCAATGCAGAAGAATATAAGGCGATTATGGAGGCTTTGACATGAGCACGAAGAAAATGCGGCAGCAGTTTGCGGATACGATGTTGGAAGTAGGCCTTATCGACCCGAAACTTTCTGTTTTGATCGGGGACATTAGTCATTTTATTTTACAGCCTTTTGCTAAAGCTTGCCCGGGAAGATTTTATAATGTTGGTATTTGTGAGCCGTTGATCATCAGCATGGCGGCTGGGATGGCAAAGACTGGACTTCATCCGGTCGTGCATACGATAGCCCCGTTTCTCTTAGAACGTTCTTTCGAACAGATTAAACTTGATTTTTGTTATCAGGGGATGTCAGGGAACATCATCACTGTCGGAAGCGCATTTGATTATTCCAATTTGGGTTGCACCCATCACTGTTATGATGATTTTGCCTTGATGAAATCCCTTCCCCGGACACAGGTCATTTATCCAGCTTCTCCTGTTGAATTTGATACGCTTTTTCGAGAAACCTATCGCAATGACCACGTTACTCTATTTCGACTTCCGGAACATCAGCATGAACAAGTCATAGACCCATCTCTTATTACGCTTGGGAAGGGGATTCGAATGGCTGAAGGTTGCGACGTATCGATCATTGCCGCGGGGCCACAACTCAAGAATGCCGTTTTAGCCTCGCAACTATTAAAGGCACAGGGAAAGAGCGTTGACATTATTTATATCCCAACCATTCATCCCTTAGATGCCGAGATGATACATCAAAGTGTAGCCAAAACTAAACGGGTCATTGTCGTTGAAGAACATAATGTTTTCGGCGGTGTTGGCGACGATGTTCGAAAGATTGTCGCGGATATTTCAAGTGTTAAAATCATTAATTTAGGTATTAATGGGTTTATCCGAGGTTACGGCACGTATGAACAATTGTGTGAAAGCATTGGTCTTAGCGTGGAAGGGATTTTAGGAGCCGTGGGGAAAATTCTTTTATGAAAGCATCTTTAAGCCGCGATTCAAAAAAAGCATTAATGCATATCCGTAAATTAGGGCGCGAAAACAAAAAAATTGTATTCGTATCCGGGAATTTTAATATTGTTCATCCTGGTCATTTGCGGCTTTTGCGGTTTGCCGCTCAATGCGGAGATATTCTTGTTGTCGGTGTTCAGGCGGATACCTTGACACAAACGACCTTGTTACCTCAGATGCTTCGTTTAGAAGGAGTGCAATCTACCAGTTGGGTGAAATATGCTTTTATTTTACGCGATGCCCCTGAAATCTTTATTCGGCATTTAAAGCCGGATGTCGTCGTTAAGGGACAGGAGCATGAGAATCAATTCAATCCGGAATTAGCGGTCGTTGATTCTTATGGGGGAAAATTGCTTTTTAGTTCCGGAGAAGCCAGTTTTTCATCCCTGGATCTTTTACGGGATGAGTTTAAGAATTTAAAATTTTCAACGATTGTAAAACCAAAAGATTTTCTGAGTAGGCATGGGTTTAGTTTATTGGATCTTAGGAAAACTGTCCATAAGATGAAGGGGCTTAAGGTGGTTGTTATCGGGGAGACGATCGTGGATGAATATATAACCTGTGATCCGTTGGGCATGTCGCAGGAAGATCCTACCATCGCGGTAACCCCTATTGCTAAAGATCGATTTGTTGGCGGAGCTGGCATTGTGTCAGCGCATGCCCGTGGGTTTGGGGCTGAAGTGCATTTTTTTTCTGTCGTAGGGAAAGATGAACCTGCTGAATTTGTACGACAAAGTCTTAAGAAATATGGAGTTAAATCTTATATTTATGAGGATGAAAGCAGGCCTACGATACGCAAGGAGCGGTTTCGTGCCCAAGGCAAGACTTTATTAAGGGTCAATCATTTTCATCAGCATCCCATCAATTTATCTATCCAAAAAAAGATCATCCGCAATCTGACGGATATTCTGGATGATACGAAATTGTTAATATTTTCAGACTTTAATTATGGCATTCTTCCTCAATCATTGGTTGATGAAATCATTGCCCTGGCTCAAGCGAAGAATGTGATGATTGTTGCCGACAGCCAGGCGTCATCCCAAATTGGGTATGTGTCGCGCTTTCATGATGCGTTTTTGTTAACTCCGACGGAAAGGGAAGCCCGTATTTCTGTGGGGGACTTTAACGCGGGGTTGATTGTGCTGGCAGAAATGCTAAGGTCCAAGGCGCGGGCACAAAATATACTTTTAACTTTAGGGGCTGAAGGGTTGATTATCCACGCTCCCATGTCTTCAAAAGAAAAATGGTTAACAGATCGCCTGCCGGCCATGAATGCGTCGCCTAAAGATGTTTCTGGTGCAGGGGATTCATTACTCACTTGCGCTTCCATGGCTTTAGCGGTAGGTGCTGATATCTGGCAAGCGGCGTATTTGGGTTCGATCGCGGCGGCATGTCAGCTTAGCCGTATCGGGAACATTCCTTTGACGGCGAATGAATTAATGGTGGAGATTAAAAGTTGAAAGCATTGCTTTTAGCAGCGGGCCTGGGGACGCGTTTGAGGCCTGTGACAAATAATATTCCTAAATGTTTGGTTCCGATCAAAGGCCGCCCGCTATTGTCTTATTGGCTGCAGATCTTAGTTGAAGGAGGATGTTTCCCTCTGTTAGTGAACACCCATTATTTTGCTGATAAGGTGGAAGATTATATTAAGGGCAGTGAATATCAAAGTTATGTGACGGTTGTTTATGAAAAAGAACTTTTGGGAACTGCGGGAACAGCGTTAAAAAACCGTGAGTTTTTTGGGGCAAATCCTTTTATCTTGATCCATGCGGATAATCTGTCGAAATTTGATGTGCGTGCATTTATCGCACGGCATCAGGCCCGGCCGGCAGGATGTGTGATGACGATGATGACCTATATTACTCCTACCCCGCAAACGTGCGGGATTGTTCAATTGGATGAGCGGGGGGTTGTTACGGCTTTCTATGAGAAAGTTGCCAATCCTCCAGGTAACTTGTCGAACGGGGCGGTTTATATTTTAGAACCGGAGATTTTTGAGTTTTTGCTAGGGCTCAACAAGACTGTCATTGATTTTAGCACTGAAGTGCTGACGCATTTTATAGGGAGGATTTATACATTTCATAATGATCTCTATCATCGGGATATAGGGACTTTGGAAAGTTATTCACAGGCGCAGGAAGAGTTTTAGAAGCTTTCAAAAATTTTATGAAAAACGCAATGGATGGCTGATACCGATATATTTTTTCTGCTAAAATTTGCTGTTCACGCTGGTACCGTGGTTTCCCTGTTGAGAGGTCACGCGAAAAGATTAGCCGAAAGAAATGTTTACAAATTTCTCACGCAGAAGAAACATATCGGTATCAGCCTTAGCATGGAAGTTCATAGCTCTTATGAAAAATATATTTGTCAAAGCCCTTAATCACATAAGGACTAAAGGGATTCGTTCTTTTTTATATAAGTCTTTTATTTTTGTATTTAGCTATATAGCGTTGATTTTTGCTCCCATCTTTTGGGTGCTACGCATAAGGGTTCCGGTGTCTTCCAATATGTACCGGGCTATGGGGCATTTGGCTGTTGAAATGGACCTTTATGTCAAAGAAGGCATTTTGGGGATGCGGCCAGCATATCGGTCGATCTTGTTTGTTACCGAAAAGAAAGTCATTAACAAATGCCTTTTAAATTATTGGAGAAAGTACCATCTATTTATTATAGATTACGAACCCTTAGGTTTACTTTTAGCCAAGGTGCTGAAGCTCAAATCAATTGGGTATGATCTTGACAGGTATATTACGACGTTTGACAAAGGAACGGCTATTGCGGCAATCCAGAATCAATACTACCCGCGGGGGCCCGTACTTGAGTTAACCGATTTCGATCACGCTCGCGGGTGGGCTGCTTTAGCGGCATTAGGTATCTCGAAAGATTCCTGGTTTGTCTGTGTGCATGCCCGGGATGGTGGGAATCATAAGTATCAATGGGCTCATAATCTTCGTGATGTCGATATCAATAATTATGTCGTGGCCATGCAGGAGATTGTGAGAAGGGGCGGATGGGTTATCCGCATGGGAGACATGGGAATGAAGACTTTACCGGCGATGGAAAAGATTATTGATTATGCGCATCTTGATATTAAGAATGATTGGATGGATATTTTCTTATGCGCTTCGTGTAAATTCTTTTTAGGTAGCTCTTCGGGACCTGTCAATGTTGCCAATGTGTTTGGAGTTTCAGGGATACAAACGAATGTGGCGCTGCCTTTTTCCGGTATTTTACCTTATGGGTCCAAAGACATTGGAATCCCTAAACTTATGTGGTCTTTGAAGGACCAAAGGTATTTAACTTTTAAAGAAATATTTTCTTCTCCGTTAGCAAACTATAGATTTAGTAACGACATTTTAGAAAATAGCATCAGGCTTGATGAGAATTCACCAGAAGAAATTAGGGATGTTACGATTGAAATGTTAGATAGACTTGAAGGTAAATTAGAATACACCTCAGAAGACGAATGCCGTCAAGAGCGGTTTAAAGCGTTAATGAATGAAACACATTTTTCTTTTGGATCTATGTCCAGGATAGGGAAAGATTTTTTAAGGAAATATGAATATTTACTCTGAGAAACGATAATAGAAATGAAGAGTCCAGATAATCTTAACGAACGTGATTTTGAACTGATCAACATTGTCGGTGGGCAATTAGCCGCCAATCAGCGTGACCTTTCTCGTCAGATGAATCTTTCGTTGGGAATGACCAATATGCTCATCCGCAGGCTTATTTCTAAAGGGTATATCCGTATTTCCCAACTGGATAAGCGTAAGGTCCAATATCTCCTTACTCCTAAAGGGTTTGCCGAGAAGATGAGTAAGTCTTTGAATTATACTCGAAAGACCATTCATTCGATTGCCCTGGTACGTAGCAGGATCTCAGTTCTTTTGAAAGGGCTTTATGAGGAGGGAATCAAAGAATTCTATATTCTGGGCGGATCAGATTTGGCAGGGCTCATCGAAATGACAATGAAGGAAGAGCTTCCGGTGGGTATTAAATCATTTCGGATTACTGAGATGCCGATGGACAGTCGAGGAGGCGTCATTCTTATTTGCCGTGAAGATAATTTACCAGGGGAAGGCAAGGTTAGGACGATTAATGTCATTGAAGAACTAGCCAAAGATGAGGAATTATTTAAAAAGAGCGTTTCGTTAGATACGACGGGATAAAGAAAGTGTTTTTATGAGCATGATAAACCAAGCTGTTATTTTTGCCGGTGGCAGGGGTGAGCGATTAAGACCCCTGACAGATCATTTACCTAAACCTATGGCTCCGGTCAACGGGGTGCCATTTTTGGATTATTTAATCAAGACCTTGGAAGATGCCGGGATTAGAAAAATTCTTTTTTTACTGGGTTACCGGGCTGAAACAATCGTGAATCGTTACGGGAAGCAGTTAACCAGTGGTATTCAGGTGGAATATTCAATTGGAACACCGGAAGATTTAACCGGCCGGCGATTGCTTAACGCCTATCCTTATTTGGATGACCACTTTTTGCTGCTTTACGGGGATAATTATTGGCCTATCGAGAGAAATAAGATGACCGCTCTTTTTGAGGACAGAAAAGCATTGGCGTTAACGACGGTATTTAGAAATAAGAACGGAACTGCTGAATATGGCTTTGGGAATAATGTAGAAGTCAGGAATGACGCGTTAGTGATTGAGTATGACAAAAAACGGATTTCTAAGAAGCTTAATGGTGTTGATATAGGATATTTTATTCTTGATAAGAAGATTTTAGATCCCCAGATGCCGGGGAATATTTCCTTTGAAGAAACGATCTTGGCCTCCCTGGCCCATGAGCAGAAATTGTGGGCGCATGTGACAGACAGGCAGTATTATTACATTACGAGTATGGCAGATTTAAAGAATTTCGAGCAAGTGGCCAAAAGGGAAGGATTTGTATCTATCCATATGAAGGAGTTATAAAATGAATTTCTTTGAAGATTACCTGACGAAAATCAATGCATGCATTAAAGATGTCGATGCTAAATCATTACAGGCTGCTGTGCAGAAATTTAAAGCTACACATAAAAAGAAACGCAAGCTGATTTTTGTCGGTAACGGTGGTTCTGCGGCCATTGCCAGTCATGTATCAGTGGACTTGACTAAAACAGCGGGTATGCGTGCTATTAATTTTAATGAGTCAGATCTTATCACCTGCTACGCGAATGATTATGGGTATGAGCATTGGGTGGAGCAGGCCTTGGTATCATATGCTGACAAAGGAGACCTGGCGGTGATGATCAGCAGCAGCGGGAAGTCTCCTAATATCCTTTTGGGTGCGGCTCAGGCTCGGAAAATGGGTCTAGACCTTATTACATTTTCAGGATTTAAAGAAGACAATCCCCTACGTAGCATGGGGAGTTTGAATTTTTGGATTAATTCGAAGAGTTATAATTTTGTTGAAATGACCCATCATATCTGGCTTTTGGCCATTGTTGATAAAATAGTGGAGGAGTTATGAATATTTTAGTTACAGGTAATAGAGGATATATCGGAGCAGTCTTGGTTGATATGTTGTTGGCCAAAAAGCATAAGGTCATAGGTTTTGATACTGGGTATTACAATGGCTGCGCATTACACCCTTTTAATCAAGAAATCCGTCAGATCAATAAAGATATTCGAGATATTAGTGAGGATGATCTGCGTGGGGTTGACGCGGTCATTCATTTGGCCGCGCTTTCCAATGATCCCTTGGGTGAATTAGCTCCTGGTCTTACAGAGGATATAAACTATAAGGGAACAATAAATTTAGCCAAACATGCCAAGAAAATGGGGGTCAAACGTTTTATTTATTCCTCTTCGCAAAGCATGTATGGTATTTCAGCGTTAGACATTGAATTGGAAGAAGACAATAGCGAAAAGAATGCTTTGACGGCTTATGCCAGCACCAAATGGCAGGCGGAATGCGCTTTGAAAGAGATGGGCGATCAAAATTTTCATGTGATCAATTTCCGACCTTCAACTGTTTTTGGGGCGAGCCCGATGCTGCGCTGTGATATTGTTTATAATAATCTGGTGGCCTGCGCGTACACCACTGGGAAGATTGAAATTAAAAGTGATGGTACTCCCTGGCGGCCGGTTGTTCATATTCGGGATGTATCCAATGCGTATATTGCAGGGCTAGAAGCTCCTTTGGAATTAGTATCTGGCCAGGCTTTTAATGTGGGTATTCCTGACGGGAATTTTACAGTCAGGAACCTGGCTGAAGCGGCCCAGCGTTCGGTACCGGGATCAAGCCTTGTTTTTACCGGAGAGCATGGCAAGGACAGTCGGACCTACCGTGTTAGTTTTAAGAAAATTCTGACTCAGCTCAAAGATTATTTTAAGCCCGAATGGGACTTGGATCGCGGTGGCCGGGAATTAGTAGAGCTTTTTAAGAAAGTTAATTTTAAAGAAGATCATTTTAGAGGGCGTGAATGCGTGCGTTTAAAGCAGATTAATCATCTATGTTCCTTGGGTAAATTAAATGCGGATTTACGTTGGGTAAACCAAGGAGCTCTTCATGTCAGCACCTGATTTTGAAACAATACAGGAGTGCCGCGGCTGTTCGTCACGCGGCTTGGTTGATATTTTAGATTTAGGTGTTCAACCTTTGGCCAACGCGTTGGTGAAAGATAAGTCTTTGCCGGTGAAGAAATTCCCATTAACAACGGCGTTTTGTCCGGAATGTTCTTTGTTTCAGCTTAAGGAAACTATAAAGAAAGAAATTTTATTTGATCATTATGTTTGGGTGACAAAAACAGCTAAGGGGGCCCGTGAATACGCTGCAATTTTTGCTAGTCGTGTCATCCAGCGGGCAGGACTGAATGCTGATGATCTCATTTTTGAAATCGCCTCCAATGATGGTACGGTGCTCAAACAGTTTTTAGCTCAAGGGATATCTGTTGTGGGGATTGAGCCTGCGAAAAATATTGCTGAAATGGCCAGTATTGAGGGGGTGCGGACAGATTGCGCGTATTGGAATGTCGCGACAGCCAAGCGCATGATCAAGGAATACGGAGGCCCCAAGGTTGTTATCGCGCGCAATGTCATTCCTCACGTTAGCGAATTGCATGGGGTGATCGAGGGGATTGCTCACGCATTAACAGATGAGGGGACGGGAGTCATTGAATTTCATAGCGGACAGATTATTGCTGAGGATCTTCATTATGATTCGATATATCATGAACATCTGTGCTTTTTTACGGCTCATTCCTTAGGATGGCTTTTGATTAAGTATGGCCTTTATCCGTATGCGGTTGATAGCAGTCCGATTAGCGGGGGCTCCTTGGTATGCTATTTTTCCAAATGTAAGCGCGCGATTGAACCAAGTTATCTTGATGTGATTAATGAAGAAAAGAAGTCCGGCATTAACCAACGATTTGTTTGGGAAAAATTTGCCAAGCAATCCATTGAGCACCGTGAAAAGACCCAGGATTTATTAAATAGTTTAAAAGGCAAAGTGATCGTCGGCTTTGGTTCATCCGCCCGATCTTCGACCTTTATTAATTTTTGCGGTATCGGCAGTAATTATTTAAAAGCAATCATCGACAATAATTCTATGAAGCAAGGGTTGATGACGCCTGCAGGGGACGTGCCCATTGTTTCCTTTGAAGACGGGATGTCGTTTAAACCCGATATTATTTTTATTTTGGCTTGGAATTTTGGGCAGGAAATCATGGATGAATGCACCAGGCGAGGATTCAAGGGGCAATATATTATGCCGTTCCCTAAAGAACCACGATTAATCACACAGAGCTAAGGATCAAGAATTGTGGAATTGATACCATTAAAAATTGAAGGGGCCTTTCGGGTGGCATTGAATACCCTTTATGACCATCGTGGTTTTTTTGTCAGGACCTATGATCGGGATGAGTTTATTAAACATAAGCTCGTGACAGAATGGATGTATGAATACCATTCTTTTTCGGCCAAGAAAGGGATTGTCCGCGGATTGCATTTTCAGCGTCCCCCGCACGCGGAGACCAAATTAGTGCGGGTGGGGCAAGGACGGGTGTATATGATTTTACTCGATTTGCGAGCAGATTCCCCGACATTTGGGGTATGGGATAATGCAACTCTTTCGATAGAAAAGCCGGAGCTTCTCTATGCTCCCAAGGGTTTAGCCATGGGCATGTGCACTTTAAGTGATGATTGTTCTTTATTATATAAGATGGACCAAGCCTATGAACCTAAAAGCGCCAGGACCATACGCTTTAATGATCCAGCCTTGGCAATCCCTTGGCCAGTGGGTGAGCCAATCTTGTCGGACAAAGATAAGGCGGCCCCATTATTAAAAGATTTTCTAGCTTTGGAAGGTGCTTTGTGAAAGTTTTGATCACCGGAGCCACAGGGTTTATTGGGCAAAGTGTATTGGCCCGGATTAACCCAGCTGATGAAGTCACTATCATCAGCCGTAAGCCGTTTTACGGATTGCCTAATAATGTTTCTGTGATAGAATCTGATCTTAATCCATCACAGGATTTATTTGAAAGATTAAAAGAAGTTCAACCCGATCTTTGCCTTCATTTGGCCTGGGAAGGTCTTCCTGATTATGGGTTTGATATTTCTTTACGCAATGTCAATCAGGCTTCCCGTTTTTGGCAGCATCTGGTGGAAGAATGCGGGTGCTCCAAGATTATTGCGACAGGATCTTGTTGGGAATATGGAAAATCTTTTGGAGCATGCCAGGAAGAGGATAAAACGCTCATCAACTCTAATTTTTCATGGGCCAAGCATTCCTTGGCTGATTTTGGAGAAATGCTTAGCCGTAAGTATAATATTTCTTTTATTTGGGCAAGGATATTTTACGCGTATGGGCCAGGGCAGCGTGCGGGGTCATTGATTCCGTTGATCGCCGAAGCATTAAGGAAGAATGAACAGCCGATGGTAAAGACTCCGCATAATGCGAATGATTTTATTCATGTGGATGATATAGCGAACGCATTGGTCCTGATGGCGCAAAAGAGAATTCCTGGGGGAATATATAATTTAGGTTCAGGGCAGGCTGTTGAGGTATGGAAGGTTTGTGAATATATTGAAAAAGCAATGGGCCGTGATGCTGTGAATTCCCGACGATTACGTGAATTGGAAGCTCAACCGACGGTCAATTTTTGGGCAGATGGTACTAAGATAAATCAAGCTATTGGCTGGAAAACATTGATCGATTTAGAAGAAGGCATTAGACAATTCGTTAGCACCTTGGAGATAAAATCATGATTATTTCAAGAACACCGCTTCGCATGAGTTTTTTAGGGGGAGGTTCGGATATCCCTGATTATTATAGAACACGCAACGGGGCGGTCATTTCCACGGCCATCAATAAATATATTTATATCACTGTTAACCAGAAATTTGATGATTTGATCCGTGTCAGTTATTCGAAAACTGAAAATGTTAAATCAATTGATGAAGTTGAGCATAATATTATTCGGGAAGCCCTTAAATTGGTGGGGATATCCAAAGGTATTGAAGTGGTTTATATGGGAGATATCCCCCTTGGATCTGCGGGGATTGGGCTTGGTTCATCGAGCAGTTTGGCGGTGGGTGTTCTAAATGCGTTGTACGCCTATCAAGGCCGTCATGTATCCGCGGAGCGACTGGCACGCGAAGCCTGTGAGATTGAATTGGGTATTCTTAAAAACCCCATTGGTAAACAAGACCAGTACATCGCGGCTTATGGCGGGTTTCAATATATCCAGTTTAATGCCA
>Ga0302319_10007266_pt1 | contig 21803 bp, 16 predicted proteins | sample Bog_T0_2_FD_203319 | JGI IMG/M metagenome (GOLD analysis project Ga0302319, IMG submission 203319) | Peat permafrost microbial communities from Stordalen Mire near Abisko, Sweden - Bog_T0_2 | ecosystem: Environmental > Terrestrial > Soil > Wetlands > Peat | place: Sweden: Abisko, Stordalen Mire... | reverse complement strand
CCGGGCGGTCCATGGACCGAAACGGCGATCTATAAGTTTCAGAATGAGCAGCCCCGGATCGGACTGACCGTGGACGCCGCAGGTGCCCTTTACACAGCCGCGTCGTCTTTTACCACCAACTATACTTACATCTTCAAGCTCTCGCCCCCACAGGAAAAGGGGGGTGTTTGGACCAAGGCCATTCTTTCCGACGTTGCATTCAATATCATGCCCGACCTGGTATTCGACAACGAAGGCGCGCTCTACGGCGCAGTCTGGTCGGCGATCTTCAAACTCTCTCCGCCAGCCAGTCCGAGGGGCAATTGGACCTTCCGCTATATCTATTACTTGGACTCCACCCCCTTCCCCTACGCGGGCCCAATCTTCAACAAAGGCACCGGACATCTTTTTGGCACAGCACCCTTAGGCGGACTGGTCGGTTGCGGAGAATCCTGCGGAGTCGTTTACGAACTCGCAGAAGTACAAGGCGTGTGGCACGAAGAGGAGATTTACGATTTCGAGGACCAAAGCGACGGATTCTACCCGAAAGATGCTGTGACTTTCGACAGTACTGGAGCGCTCTACACCACCAGCAGCACGAGCGGCCAGGGCGGGCCGGGTTCGGTAATTCGGGTAGTGCGCGGAACAAAAGGCGAGTGGAAGGAAACCACACTTTGGACAGTCACAGGCCTCGGCGAAAGCGACCCCAGCGCTGTGGTGGTGTATGACGGAAGCCTCTTCGGAACTACTAAAGGCGGCGGTTCCGGCTATGGCGCTGTATTCCAAGTCAAACCTTAGTTTAGGTGGCCCGCGTGTGCCTCACCGGCAGACTAGCGAAAATCCCCATAGCGCCCATTCGCTCCTGCCCAAGCCGGCGCTCAGTGATCAGTGGATGGCCCGCTTTTCATTTACTGGCTACTGACAACTGGCCGCTGCTGACTGTTGTATGATTCGATGCATCCGCAGATCGCGGACCCGAGCATCGTGACCTCAACTTCCATCACAGAAGCCGCGCAGGAGCACAGCGCATCCTGTGTGGCAGGGCTGGCCGATCTGCAGCCCGGTTCGCCCATCTCGCGCGACCTGGCTCTGCGCCTGATCCGCTGCGGTGACAACGATCTTCCCGCGCTGCTGGCCGCCGCCCGTTCGGCAAAAAAAAACTTCAAGCCCGGCGTCATCACCTATTCGCGCAAGGTTTTCATCCCGCTGACCAATCTTTGCCGCGACTACTGCGGATACTGCATCTTCCGCCGCGATCCCGGAGACCCCGGCGCGCATACCATGACTCCGGACGAAGTTCTCGCGGTTGCCCGTGCTGGCGAAAAGCTGGGATGTACGGAAGCCCTCTTCAGTCTGGGCGACAAACCAGAACTGCTCTTCCCGCAGATGCGGGAGACGCTCCGGCATCTGGGATATAAATCGACGCTGCACTATCTCGAAGCCATGTGCGAACTGGTGCTGCGCGAGACCAGCCTGCTGCCTCATCCTAATCCCGGCCTGTTGAGCGCGGAGTGGATCGCCCGCCTGGCAGCGGTTTCACCCAGCATGGGCCTCATGCTCGAAACCACCAGCCGGGCGCTGCTTGCCCGTGGCGCTGCTCATGACAACGCTCCCGACAAAGTTCCGGCCAAGCGCCTGCGCACCATCGAAGAAGCTGGAAAGCAGCGGGTTCCGTTCACCACGGGCCTGCTGATCGGAATTGGAGAGACGCCCGAGGACCGCGTGGATACGCTATTGGCCATCCGCAACCTGCACCAGCGCTACGGCCACATTCAGGAAGTGATCGTGCAGAATTTCCGCGTTAAGCCAGCCATCCCCATGGCTCACGCTCCCGAACCCTCCCAGGGCGAGATGCTCCGCGCCGTGGCGGTAACTCGCTTGTTAATGCCCAACGTCAATATTCAAGCACCTCCCAACCTCAATGCGCCGTATTATGAGGAGTTGCTCGATGCTGGTATCAACGATTGGGGAGGAATTTCGCCGCTGACCCCGGACTATATCAATCCCGAGAAACCCTGGCCGCACTTGGAGCAGCTCCGCCGGCGCACAGAAAGCAAGGGATTGCAGTTACGCCAGCGCCTGCCGGTTTATGCAGAATTCGTGCCTGCGCTTGTGGCGCGGCCAGGATTGCTGGCTGAGAAACTTCAAGCGGCGCGCGGCGCGGGAGATCTGGCCAAAGAGGACCTAGCCAAAGAAGATCGGGCCAAGGAAGACCGGGCCAAGGAGAACGCCGCATGATCTGTGTGCTTACCGGTGGCACCGGCGGCGCGAAATTCGTCGATGGCCTGCGGCAGGTTATTCCCGCGGAAGAAATCACGCTGATCGTCAACACCGGCGACGATTTGCTGTGGTGGGGGCTCTACGTTTCGCCCGACATCGACTCGATTACGTACGTTCTTTCCGGCCTGCTCAGCCGCGAGCGCGGCTGGGGTGTGAAGGGCGATACGTTTCTTTGCCTGCAAGCCATGGGGCAACTCGGCGAGCCGACATGGTTTCACACCGGCGACCGTGACCTCGCCATGCACCTGCTGCGTTCGCGCATGCTGGCGGAAGGCAAGACGCTTTCCCAGGCCACAGCGACGATCTCCGGCAAGCTGGGTGTAAAGGCGCGCATCCTGCCCATGAGCGATTCGCGCGTGGAGACACGAGTAGATACCGCGTCGGGCGAGTTGAGCTTCGAGGAGTATTTCGTGCAGCGCTGGTATCAGGATCCGGTGAACTCCGTGCGTTTCGCCGGAGCTTCCGATGCCGAACCCGCACCCGGCGTGATCGAAGCGATCATGTCTGCCGATGCCGTGCTCATCGCCCCGAGCAACCCCATCACCAGCGTCGGTCCGATTCTTTCCGTGCCGGGAATCCGCGACGCTCTGCGCAGCGCGCGCGGCAAAGTTGCCGCCGTGAGTCCAATCATCGGGAATGCACCGGTGGCCGGCCCCGCAGGCATTCTGATGACCGCGCAAGGATTGCCCTGCTCGATTGCCGGCGTGGCCAAGGCGTATGAAGGTTTTCTCGATCTTCTCATTTGCGACACGCGCGACGTTCGTGCGGCGGAAACGCTTCGTAGAAGCGGGCTGCGGGTTCAGTGCACGCAAACGGTGATGCGCTCGGCCGAGGACCGGGCCGAACTGGCTCGGACCGTTCTCTCGTCCGTGATCGTCGGACTGCTGGCGGAGGCGATTCCTGAACCATCTCGCTCCGAACCATCTGGCTCTGAGCAGCCGGCGGTGCGCGCCGCCGCCGACCAGCTGTGATCCTTGTCCCCGTGAAAGCCCTGGCGACGGCCAAACAGCGGCTGGCTGCCGTTCTGGATCAGTCCGCGCGTACGGAATTGGCGCAAGCCATGCTGCATGATGTAGTGGCCGTGCTGGCGTCATGGCCGCGCTGTCCGGCGCGCGCGCTGGTCACCAGCGATCCCTTTGCGCTCGAGCTGGCCCGGCAATACGATTTCGAAATCATCCCCGACGCGGCGAACTCCGGCGAAACCGACGCAATTGAAATAGCCACGCGCCTCTGCGTGATCCGCGGCAGTGACAGTTCCCTCGTCATCCCCGCCGATATTCCTCTCGTCCAGGCTAGAGACCTTGACCAGATTCTGGCGTACGCTCCCGCCGAAGGCTCCGTGCTGGCGTCCGCTGCCGATGGACGCGGAACCAACGCCGCCTTCCGCCGGCCGGCGAATCTGTTCCCCTTGCGCTTCGGCAACGATAGTTTCAAGCCTCATCTGGCTGCGGCTGAAGCTACTGGCAAACCGTGCATCGTGCTGCAACTGCCCAGCCTCGCCACCGATGTGGACAATCCCGAGGACCTGCGCCGCGTTCTTGATCATGCCGGCGAAACCCGCGCCCAGCGCCTGCTGCGCGAGTGGGAACTCGATGGCCGCCTTCTCTCGACCGGTACGGAGGGGCCGTGAGCCAGCGCCCGCGTGTTACCAGAAAGATGCCAGCGGAACCCACGGCCCTTGATCCACATACCCTCAGCGTCATCCCAATTCCCCTCGCAGATGAGATGGTACGCGGCGATTCCATTGCCGGGAAACTCCTGTGGTCGCTTCGCCAACACGCTTTCACATTCGAATCCGGCGACATTCTCGTCGTCAAACACAAAATCGTCTCCAAGGCGGAGGGACGCATCGTCGATCTGGCAACGATCGAACCTTCGGCTGTTTCAATCGCCTGGGCGAAGAAATATAAGCTCGATGCCCGCGTCATTGAGCTTGCCCTGCGTGAGAGCCGCGCCGTCATCCGGCGCAAGAACGGCGTGATTATCACTGAGACGGGGCACGGTTTTATCTGCGCCAATAGCGGCGTAGACGTATCCAACGTCGATGGCGGCCACCACGCTCTGCTTCTGCCCGCCGATCCTGACCGCTCCGCGCGCAAGCTGCATCGCGAACTCAAGACGCGCACTGGCCTCGCAATCCCGGTTCTCATCACCGATACATTCGGACGCCCCTGGCGCGAAGGCCTGGTCGATTTCTGCATCGGCATCGCCGGGATGAAAGCTCTGCGCGACGATCGCGGGCAGCGCGATCCGCACGGATACGTTTTGCATGCCAGCCTTGAGGCCGTCGCCGACGAACTGGCTTGCGCCGCCGGACTCGTTTGCGGCAAACTCAACCGCACGCCGGCGTGCATCATTCGCGGATTTCCCTACGAACCGGCTCGCGGCCGCGCTCGCGACCTGCTCCGCCCGATTGCCACCGATCTATTTCGTTAGACTATGTTCGCTAGCCTCTCGCCAAACGGCAGCCTCTAGGAGTAATTTGGAATCCAATACTTTGGAGGAACTGGTGCCGCGCGAACTCTCGATTTCGGAACTGGAAAACTTCCCTTCCCTTGATTGGTCCTACGTCGCGCCGCAAGTCGCGCCCGGTGTGCGCTTTTCCCTGGAACGAATTCTCGATACTCAGCATGGCAATTCCGTTTCGCTGGAAGAGGCGTATGCGCTGGCCCGCTGTGAAGGCGACGATTTGCTCGGACTGCTCGCTGCCGCCAACCTACTGCGCGCCGAACTCTGCGGCAATCTCGTCACCTACGTGGTGAATCGCAATATCAACTTCACCAACATTTGTTTTGTGGGATGCAAGTTCTGCGCTTTCAGCCGCGGCCCGCGCGAATCCGATACGTATTTCCTCGAACCGGAGCAGGTTGCGCAAAAGGCCATCGAGGCCTGGCAACTCGGAGCAACCGAAGTCTGCATCCAAGGCGGCCTGCCGCACGGGCTGCCTCCGTTTTATTATCGCGACATTTTGCGCGCACTGAAGCGTGCGGTGCCCGCGATGCACATCCACGCCTTCTCGCCCATGGAAATCGTTTACGGTGTGGAACTCACCGGCATGCCGCTCGCCGACTATCTCGCGATGCTGCGCGATAACGGCCTGGGCACGCTGCCCGGCACCGCTGCCGAAATTCTCGACGACGAAATCCGGCACATTCTTTCCGCCAACAAGCTCACCACTTCGCAATGGATCGAAGTCATCCGCACCGCCCACCGTTTGGGCATCCGCTCGACCTCGACCTTGATGTACGGTCACGCCGAGACAACCGAGCACTGGGTGCGCCAGATGCTCTTGCTGCGCGAGATTCAAGACGAAACCGGTGGCTTCACCGAATTCGTCCCGCTCGGTTTCGTCCACCAGAACACGCTGCTGTTTCATCAAGGCTTGGCGCGCTCCGGGCCCACTCTCGCCGAACATCTCAAAGTTCATGCCCTCGCGCGTCTCTTGCTCGCCGGTTCCATCAACAACATTCAGGTTTCGTGGGTCAAGCTGAATCGCGACCTCTCCCGCCTCTGCCTGCACGCCGGAGCCAACGACTACGGCGGCACTTTGATGGAGGAAAATATTTCGCGCGAGGCCGGAGCCACTGCCGGTCAATACACCAGCCCGGAAGATTTTCAGGCGCTGATTCTGGAAATGGGCCGCGTCCCCGCCGAGCGCAACACTACGTACACGCGCATCAAGCTCAAACTGCCCACCGAAGACTTCACCGCCGAAGAGATGCTGGAGCCGGAATTTGCATGAGTGACGATTCCCGCCCCATCGCCATTCTCGGCGGCACTGGACCCGCAGGCATGGGCCTCGCGCTGCGCTGGGCCCGCGCCGGAGAAACCATCATCGTCGGATCGCGCGATGCGCAACGCGCGCAAGACGCCGCCGACAAGATCAAAACGAAAGCTGGAGGCGCAGCTCGCATCTTGGGCATGGAAAACTTCGCCGCCTGTGCCGCCGCGGATATTCTCGTCCTCACCGTCCCCTTCGAAGGTCAGGCGGCGTTGCTCAAACAGCTCAAGCCCGCGATTCGCCCCAGCAGCATTTTGATCGATGCCACGGTCGCCCTCGCCGCCGGGGTGGGAGGACGCGCCTCGCGCACTCTCGGCGTCTGGCAAGGCTCAGCCGCGCAGCAAGCCGCGGAACTCGTCCCCAAGGGAGTAAGCGTGGTGGCGGCATTTCACAATTTATCCGCCGAGCTTTTGCATGGCGATGACGCCCTCGACTGCGACGTCATCGTATGCAGCGACGATCCCAACGCCACTCAACTCACGCGCGCACGGACCGCCAAGATCCCCGGCGTCCGCGCCATCGACGGCGGCAAGTTGGAGAACGCCCGCATCCTCGAGCAGATCACCGCATTGCTCATCGGCCTCAACATCCGCCACAAAGGCCACTCCGGGATTCGCATCACGGGCCTGCCGCCGGAAGCATATCGTTAGGACCTCGGTCCAGCCAGGTTCCTGCCTCGATCTAATTGGCGCTAATCTTCAACACTTGGATCGAATACGGCGGCACTGTGCGCCGCAGGGTCGGGCCGACCCCGCGTATTGTAGCGGTTACCGGCGCGATATTCTCCGGGTTCGTGATGGTGTTGGTTGCCTCTTTGGTCTTTGCTTTCAGGGCGACCAGCACAGCGACATTCGCGATGCGCTCGGCCCCAGCCAACCTCAAGTCAAGAGGTTGCGGCTCGGCGGACGCGTTCACCAGTTTCACATAGATCACGCCCTTGGCGGCATCGCGCGTTACCGAGTAGAAGAAACGTGGCCCAGCGCCTTCGAGCTTGGTTTCGACCACTTCGCTTCCCAGGTAATCGCTAAACATCGCTTGAGCGTAGTAGCTCGGCGAGCCGTAGCTTGACAGTGCATCGTATCCAATCAGGTTGGGCCGCCACTGCATTGCACCGGGGCTCACGTTCACAAACAGCGGGGCGTAGCTCGCCATGACGATGACGTCGCTGTTTCGCTCCAGACCCGTCATCCAAGCCGCATCGCTCAAAGCCGCCCCGAAATTAGGCGTTGGCGTGCCTTCGATGGTGGCCCATTCGCCGACGAAAATCTTTGGGCCCTTGCGATCGGTCAAATCGTAATGATGCGTGTCGGCGTAAAACTCTTCCGGATGGCGGTAGTAGTGATCGTCAATTACATCCGGGCTTCTGCTCTTCGACGCCATGCTTCCGATGACTTGCAGCTGCGGATAGGCCTTCTTGATGGCGTCGTAGAACTGCGCGAATCGGCCGTCGTAGCTGCCCGACCGGTCAAACATGTCTTCGTTGCCAATCTCCACGTACGTCAGTTGAAACGGCTTCGGATGTCCATCCCGCGCCCGCCACGCACCCCACTTCGTATCCACTCCGCCCGTAATGTACTCGATCTCGTCCAGCGCTTCTTGCACGTAGGGCTCGAGAGCTGGGCCGGGATCCACATGCTCCTGCTGCATCGAGTAGCCAGCATAGACGCCCACGACCGGCTGCATGTTCAGATCTTCACACCACTCCAGGAACTCGAGCAGTCCCATACCGTCGGAAGAGCGATAACTCCAAGGACTGGGATGGGTCGGACGATCCACTAAAGGCCCAATGGTTTTCTTCCATTCATAGCGCTCGGAGATGTGGTCGCCTTCAAGGTAGTTGCCGCCGGGAAAACGCAGGAACTTCGGCTTCATCGCCTCCAGTTTTTCCATGAGATCGATGCGATTGCCGTTGGCGCGGTTCTTATAGGTGGGAGGAAAGAGCGACACCAGACTGAACCACACCGTGCCCGGGCGGTCGACGGATAGAACCAGGTGGTTGCTGGCCGAGGCCGCGATATCTCCCGTCTGCAACTGCACTTTGTACTGTTTCCATTCGGTCGCTAAGGGCTGGGCGGCCGCGCTCGCCACCACCTCGCCCCTCTCGTCGTTCACCAGGCTGACCGTGACCGGCCCCATGGCTGCGTGGTCAGCCTTCGCGTAGAAGGAGCTTTCGTACTTGGTTCTCGCGCGCAGCGGGATCCCCCAAAAACCGTCGTTCTCAATGCCAGCCTTGTCCGCGGGCGAGGCACGCGTGACCACTAACTTCAAGCTTCGCGTGAGCGCTGGGCTCGGTCCATCGTGCTGCTCCAATTCCATTTGCGCCCCAATGGCCTGGTTCTGCACCAGGCTCCAGTACGCTGGGTGCCAACTCTCCTCCGTGAGCGCTCGGTTGCGCACAAGCTCCGCGTAAAGCCCGCCATCATAGGAGTGGTTAATCTCCTCCGTCATCAAGCCGTAGAGTGTCGGGCTCACTTTTGCAATCGGTCTACGCACTTGTATTTCGAGCACCGCCGGAGCAGCCTCGCCGGATTTCTGCGCCCTTGCGGCCAGGGCCACGCCGAGCACGAGGACTGAAACCTCCAGGATCGCGCTTGCAAACTTTATTTTGAACAATGGCATCTCCGTGCTTGGTTGGGGTAAGCGCCTACGTTACGAGCGCTTCTGGCCGGAAGTCAAAGCGGGGCCGCGGGAGATGTGGGGCCGCCTAATCTTCCACCGCCTGCGCCGCCATCTCCGGCGGTTCTCCCGCAGCCGAAGCCTGGGCCACGATCAAGCGCCGCGCCTCCACGCGGATCTTGGGCAGCTGCAAGCCAAACCAGCACGCGCCCGCCACCGAAGCCACGCCGCCGATGGCAACCGTGATGGGCGCACCCATGCGTTCGGCCAGCGCGCCGCCGAACAGCGCTCCGATCGGCGCCATGCCCATGAACATCATCGAGTACACCGCCATCACGCGGCCACGCAGCGCGTCCGGCACCATCACCTGGATCAGCGTGTTCGAAGACGACATCTGCAACATCATGAAATAACCCACCGGCAGCAGCAGAACCACCGAGACCCAGAAGTTGTGCGAAAGCGCAAATACCACCAGGCTGGCTCCGAATCCGGCACAACACCATGCCACCCATCGTCCCAGGCCTTTCACGCCTTCGCGGAAAGCCAGGGTCAGCGCGCCCAGCAGTGCGCCCACGCCGGTGGCGCCCATTAAAATGCCCAGGCCGCGCGCGCCCCCGTGCAGAATCTGGTCGGCGAATATCGGCATCAACACCACGTAGGGCATGCCCACCAGACTCACCAGCCCCAGCAGCAACAGCAGCGCCCGGATCGGCGCGGTATGGTTGACGAAGCGGAATCCCTCCATCATGTGCTCGAGCGGCGACGCCATGGCTGCGCGTTCCGGGCTCTGCACTCTCATGAGGAGTAAGCCTGCGATTACCGCAAGGTAGCTCACGGCGTTGCCAAAAAAACACCAGCCTTCGCCAATTTTAACCAGCAGAATTCCGGCGATGGCCGGCCCGATGACGCGCGCGCCGTTAAACATGGAAGAATTCAGCGCGATGGCGTTCATCAAGTCTTCCTTGCCCACCATCTCTACCAGAAACGATTGTCGTCCCGGAATGTCGAACGCATTGACCACGCCCAGCAGCGCCGCCAAAACGAAAATGAGCCACACCCGCTGGTCCACCGCGTGGGAGAGTGTGAGCGCCGCTAAAATAAACGCCAGCACCATCGCCGACACTTGCGTGCCGATCACTACCCGGCGGCGGTTGAAGCGGTCCGCAGCCATCCCGCCCAGCGGCGCGAACAGAAACACCGGAATCTGGCTGGCGAACCCCACCGACCCCAGCAGCAATGCCGAATGGGTCAGCTTATAGACCAGCCACGATTGCGCTACGGTTTGCATCCACGTTCCGATCAGCGAAATGAGCTGACCGCTGAAGAAGAGCTGGAAGTTGCGGTGCCGTAGCGCCCGCACCGCAACCAGCCAGCGTGATGCGCGCGCAGGGAGCGCGTCCGCACCGCTCGCCACTGGGTCTTCCGGCAGTGGGAATTTCGCGTCAGGCACGTTCACTTCTTTGGATGGTTCCTTCCACCCTCTGGATTACTATAACTTGCGCGCGGATGCGGTACAGCCGTGGAGACTTTTTCCACAGGCGCGGTCCATTCGTGCGATATTCCAGGGTCCAGCGCATCAATTTTTGACTTCCCAGCGTGGCCCGACTGCGCTACAGTGACAGTTGTCTGCCCGGCGACTCCCAAAGGACGTGACACAGCCATGACTACCCCTCCGGTTAGTGTTGAACGCCGCGTTGGACAGCGCTTCGCTTTTAACCTGCCGGTTGCCCTGCGCGATGTTGCCAACTCCGCCGAAGGACTCGGCTTCACCCAGGATCTCAGTTCCCGCGGCGCTTTCTTCTTTACGGACATGGCGCTCCGCGAAGGCGCGGAAATCGAACTCACGTTGCGCATGCCTTCCGAGATCACGCTGGGCGAAAATATGCGTGTGCGCTGCCGCGGGCAGGTTCTGCGCATCGTCAAACCGGCGGACGCTTGGAACGAATCGCCCGAAAAGAATTCGGCAGAAACCCAGTCCGCAGAAACCCAGCCCGCAGAAACCCAGCCCGCCGAGACCAAGTCTGCCGAGACCAAGTCTGCCGAGACCAAGATCGGCGTGGCCGTCTGCCTCAAGGGCTATGAATATCTTCCCGAACCCGAGGACGGGTCGGCCGACTTCCGCCGCATTTCCGCGTTGCACAGCCCCGGTGAATCCGAACGGACAGCTGCACCCACGCCTGCCGCTCCGCGTGTCGCCGCTCACTGACCGCTTGATGCATCCGGTCTGACAGTTCCAGTCTCTGCAATCCCGCTCTGGGCCAAGTTTCCCAAGACTTTAGTTTTTTTCTGTCCTCCTGAGTCCTTTGCAATCTCCGCCCCTTGGCTTAGAATGTGAGTCACTACCAGCTTCACGGGGGAGTTATTCCTGCGGTGCATCTCACATTGATTTTTTTCTCTTGCAGCGCACTGCATTCGAATCTCTGCGCGAATCGTGCAGCGTGCTCTCAGGGGATTACTTAGGTCACTTGGCGAAGAGTACTTTCTCTTTCTAACATGCAAACACCGAGAGAGATCAGCGAGAACCGCGCTATGCATGGGATCGCCGTCGCCCTCCTGAGCGAGGACACGGAACGTATATCGGAACTGCAGAACCGCCTGGAGGCAACGCGCCTGGCCCGGGTGGTCTTCAGCAACGCCGGCTTTCCCACCGGATCTACGGATTCCGTGCTGCGCCAGATTCAGGACCTGCGCGCCGAAGTTGTTGTAGTCGACATTTCTGCCGCGAACCCGCAGCCCGCCATCAAAGCCATCGAACTCATTCAGGCCAACACCCTGCAACTCGCCATTTTTGCCAATGGCACCATGCAGCAGCCCACCACCATCGTGGCCAGCATGCGCGCCGGGGCCGGGGAATATCTGGATGACAGCGCCGGCTCGGAGTCTCTGCTCGAGGCCCTGACCCGCTTCAGTTCCAACCGCACCCGCACTCGCGGAGGCGCAGGCAAGGCCCGCATCTTTACCTTCCTCAGCGCCAAGGGAGGCGCAGGCGCCACCACGGCTGCGGTCAACACTGCGCTTGCCCTGCAACAAGCCTACGGCAGCGTGGTCCTGGTGGATTTCGCCCCTGTCGGTCACGCTCAACTCCATCTCAACCTCCGGCCCAGTTTCGGAGTTCCGGACGCACTGGAGAACCTGCACCGCCTCGACGCGTCTTTGCTCGAAGGCCTGATGACCCAGGCGAAAGACGGATTGCATCTTCTGGCCGGCCCGCAGCAGCCCTATCACTCCATTCCCACACCCGCGGAATTGGCTCGCCTGTTCGATCTGCTGGTGAATCATTATCGCTACGTGATCGTCGACGCCTCCAGCCGGCTCGATTCCACCACGCGCTTGCTCTCCGACCTTTCGAACGCAGTGCTTATGGTCGCGCAGACCGATGTTGTTTCTCTGTGGAGCGCGGGCCGCATTCACGCTTTCCTCGAAGAGGGCGCCGGCCGCAACCGGCTGCGCATGGTTTTGAACCGTTACAAAAAAATTCCCGGCTTCACCGACGAAGACGTGGAACACGCCACCCGCTGCAAAGTGTTGTGGAAGATTCCCAACGCGTTTCAGGCCATCTCACCCGCCATCGATCACGGCACGCCGGTAGTCTTGCAGGAAAATCAGGAAGTGAGCCGCTCCTACCGCGCGCTGGCGGCCGCGCTGGCCGAAGCTTCCGCCACCCAAGAAGGCGGGCTCGATCTCGTGTATGGCCAGGAGAAGCCCGACACCAAGAAGAAAGCTCCCGGCCGCCTGGTCGTTTCGCCCGCCCGCGCGGGCCAGTAAACTCAGTACCTCGTACCCAATACCCAGAAAAAAAGATCAGATCATTCCACAAGAACGGCTATTGACCCGGGATACCGGGATCGTTGTTTAGGTTCCTTCTGGGTACTGGATACTACTTCGGAAATATCTTCAACTCTACTTCTCGCGCATGCGTCGTGATTTTTTTCTGCGCATCGCTCGTGTTGTCGGAAAGAGTTCCTTTCAGCACGTAATACGCTTCGTCCCCAGGTTTCTTTCCTTCGCCCCGCTCCACCGTCCCCTTGAACTCGAACCACAGCCCGTGCTGAGTTTCAGTGACGAAGGTCAGCTTGTCGCCCTCGAGTTTGCCGCTGCGAAAATACTGCTCCAGAAACGCGCCCTTGGCGCTGTCTTCATCCGTATATCGCGATACGAAGCCAGTCAGCCGTCCGTTATCCTCCACGGTGATCTGCACGAACTCGCCTTCTTCCAGGAAGTTGTACATTCCGGAATATTGTTTGCCGGGCTTGGCTTCCTCCGCCGCTTTGGGAGCCGTGGCCTTGGATTCCTGGGCAAACGCTTGCGCAGTGAACGCAAGTCCAGCAAACATGGGAGTGATCACGAAAAGTAAAAGAATGGTACGCAGTTTATTCATCAGCCCTCATCCACGCCGCTGGCACTCTGCCAGCCTTGCATCCATCGTACTACGCTGGCAAGAAGAGGATGGCTTCTGGTGGGAGTGGCGTAGTTCTCAAACGCGGCTCAGAAAACCGGAAACCACGAAGCTGAGTAGTATCCTCACAACTTGGCATGGTCTCGTTCTAGTTTTAGGTCTTGGCACTCTCGCCGCCCGCCCCAGGGCTGGCACCGGGCTGCTGGAAAATCACTCGGAAAAAGGCCGACTGAATGTTTTCAATAGCTTACAAGTATTATCAACAACTTACGGACTTTTTCAACAACTTACAAGGAATTTCGCATTAGAAGCGATTTAAGGAACGTTCTTCGCTCGGACGACCTCTGGGTCATCCCGGTCCCTCGGATGCGCTCCGATGGCAATTCTGTGCGTTCTGAAGGGCATTCTAGCGCGGTTCGATCCGGCGATTGTAGGGGAGTCGCGAACACTCGCAACGTATTTTCAACAACTTACAGATACCCACACTGAAAAGAAAGGACTTGCGGCGGCGGCGTTGTCCCCCATGTCGAAGCCTTCGCTATAGATACAAATCAAGAAACGGTAGCGTCTCAGTTTGAAATCGTGCGGCCCCGGACGCATTCGTTCGGCCTCGCTCGCAGAACGAATGCGTCCCTCCCTACGCGATTCCAAACTGATTCACGCGTCAACTCTTCGCGTCATCCATCGGCAGACCGACATAATTCTCTGCCAGCGTTTTCGCCGCCGCCCTCGAGCTGGTCAGGTAGTCCAGTTCTGCGAGTTGGCGCCGGCGGTCGAACGGATTCTCGTCCGGGAAACGGTGCAGCATCGACGTCATCCACCAAGAGAAGCGCTGCACTTTCCACACCCGCCGCAAGCAGGTTTCGGAGTACTGTTCCAGCAGCGACTTGCTGCCGGTTTTGTAGAAACGATCCAGCGCGCGCGCCAACACGCGGACATCGGCTACCGCCAGGTTCAGACCTTTGGCTCCGGTCGGGGGCACGATATGCGCCGAATCTCCCGCTAGAAAAAGCCTGCCGTACTGCATGGGTTCCACCACGAAGCTGCGCATTCCGGTTATACCTTTTTGCAGGATAGGCCCCTCGGTGAGCTTCCAGCCGTCGGATCCGAGGCGAGTCTGCAACTCCGCCCAGATGCGCTCGTCGCTCCAGGCATCGATGTCTTCGTCCGGCTCGCATTGCACATAAAGGCGCCCGATGTGCGGCGTTCGCATGCTGTGCAAGGCAAAGCCGCGATCGTGATAGGCGTAGATGAGTTCCTCGGTCGAGGGTGGCGCTTCCGCCAAAATCCCGAGCCATCCGAAGGGATACACCCGGTCATACTCCGTGAGCACTCCCGGGGGAATGCTGGGCCGGCAGATGCCGTGGAAGCCGTCGCAGCCGGCGATGAAGTCACAACTCAACTCGTGCTCGACGCCGTCTTTCCGGTAGCGGATATTGGGCCGCTCGCCCGCGAGATCGTGAACGTTTACGTTTTCGACTTCAAAAAATACTTTGCCCCCGGTCGCGATGCGTGCGTTATTTAGATCTTTCAGTACTTCGTGCTGGGCGTAGATCGTGATGCCTTTTCCGCCGGTCAGCTCCTGAAAATCTATGCGGTGGCCGCGGCCTCCGAAACGCAATTCGATCCCGTAGTGGACCAGGCCTTCGGCTCTCATCCGCTCGCCGACGCCCATCTCGGTGAGCAAGTCCACGGTGCCTTGCTCCAGCACGCCGGCCCGAACCCGTTCCTCCACGTATTGCCGGCTACGGTTCTCCACTACGACCGCATCGATGCCCAGCAAATATAAAAGGTGAGAGAGCACCAGACCCGCTGGGCCTGCGCCGACGATCCCGACCTGTGTGCGCTCAGAAATCGGCACTGGACTGGACTTCCCATAATTTGCCGGAAGGTCGCTTGCGCCGGCGATTTTACCTGCAGCGATTCGATGGAATGATTTCAGACTTGGCAATGCCTTGCTATTTCTTCTTTGTGTCCTCCGCGCTTGCGACGGAACCCCGCCTTTCGCGGGTTCCCGCCAGGCAATATGCCTCAGAATGTAAACTTCGCGGAAAATTGCAGCTGCCGCGGGTTGAACATGGTTCGTGGCGTACCAAACAAGGGGTTGGGAAACGGAGCATGGGCGAAGCTCGCGTAGGCGCCCGTATACGCCGGACACGTGACTTGGCCCCTTTGAATGGCCAGCGACGTGGCATCGTTATAGTGTTGTGGCACCGGGCCGTTCAGGGCGGTGGTGCCGCCGCAGAAATCGGCTGTGCCGCCTCCATAGACGGAGGTCACCTCGTTAATGTTTTGCCGGTTGAATACGTCGAACGCATCGGCGGCCAGCAGCACCGCCACGCGATCGTTAAACCGGATGGCACGCGAGAGCCGGAGATCGAAATTATAAAAATGATCGCCGCGGTACGCGTTGCGCGGAGACCAGCCCACGCGGTCGGTGACGGGATTGGTGTCCCCGTTCACGTCGTTGCCCACAAACATCGAGAACGGCCGCGGAGACTGCAACTCAGTGATCATGCTGAACTCGAAATTCCGGAAGAAACTGTCCTTGGGCGTGTCCGCGGTGAAATTTCCCACAAAGCGATGGCGCACGTCCTGCACCGAATCCGCACGCTCCAAATTGCGTCCGTAAAGATCCTGCGGCGTACTCACGAAGGTAGTGAAGGTGCCATCGTCCTGCGTGTGCGAATAGGTATAGTTGGCGTTGAAGCGGAAATACTGCCCGAAGCGGTCGGTTACAGAAACCGTGCCGGCGTTATGCTCCGCGTTTCCACTGCCATCCAGGTAATACATCAGGCCCGCGTTGTTATACTGCGCTCCGCTAAATGCAGCCTTGCCGTCGGGCATTACGTTGTTGGGAAAGGGGCCGGTGGGCGTAATCGGCGGCCCCGGCGTGGTATCGGCCGCAAAGCAAATCGTGGCGCTGTTCGAAAGTCCAGCGGAGGGACAGACGTTCAAATTCTCCGGCCGGATTTGTTTGTGCGCGCGCAGGAATAAATAGCCAAAACTCAGCACGAATCCCTTGCCGAACTGCTCGTCAATTTGCAGGCTGGCCTGCTCCGAGTAGGCGTACCGCATATTGCGGTCGATGCCGCCGCCGCTATTGGTTACAAACGTCCCGCCGGGGAAACTTGGATTCTGCCCAGGCCCGGGCCCAGTGCTGAAGTTGGGAGGTGTCTGCCCTGTAGTGACGAGCGTGGCCGCCGCTTGCCACGGCGTGGGCACGGTGGAACCATCCGGATAAGGCAGCGGCGCGAAACCATTCAGCGGATTCGGCGCGTCAAAGCTCAACTGGTTCAATACCCACGGCGCCGTCGAGTTGCCTTGCCTTACCCACGGTTGCGGCGCATTCGGAATCACAACTTCGCGCTGCGGATACGTCACGAAGAAAAACGTCATGTTGTAGTGGTCGTCGAATATTCCATAGCCGGTGCGGATCACGGTCCGCTTGTTCGGCGAATAGGCAAATCCAATGCGCGGCTGAAAACCGCGATGGTCTGGGTTCACAATCTGCCCCAGGCCCGTTTCCACGTCCCAGCGCAAGCCGTAATTCAAAGTAAACTTCGGCGTGAAGCGCCACTGGTCCTGCACGAACCATCCGAAATAATTGTGGTTCAGCTTGACGTAATAATCCTGCGGATCGACATACGCATTCTGCCAGGTCGTCGGAATCGGCGGTGGCAGGCTGCCTTGCACGATGGGGCCGTTGCCCACCGGAGCGCCCCAGAACACGATGGGCACTCCGTTGAGCGGATCATTAGGATTCGGGCCGGGTCCCGTGGCCGGCGCCGTTCCCGTGGGGCACGGTGCACCGGGGGCCGCGGGCACATCGGCGGTTACATTCACGAAATTCGCGAAGTCCACCAGGCAGTTATCGCCCGGCAAAATAATTCGCATCGGCGTAAAGCCGGGCCAGATTACGAAATTCTGAATGAAGTTGGCATCCACGCCAACCTTCCAGTAGTGGGTTCCTTTGATGTAGGCCAGGCTGTCGGAAATTTGTTGCCGGCTTTCATCGGTCGCGTCGAAGGTGCCGAAGTTGTGCCCGAACGAAAGCTCGTTGGGCAAGTCAAGATTCGGCTGCCCGGTCACAGCCGGAAAGTTGTAGTGCCTTCTCGCATACTGGACGAGAAACGTATTCACCAAGTCGGGCTTGACCAGAGAATTCACCGTGCCCACCAGCGATTGATCGCGCAGGTAGGTGTTGTGCCCGTCGCTGGGCGCGCCGATGCCGCCGCCGTCCAAGGTATCGCCCACGAGCACGTTCAAGTCGCGCGCGTCCACCACCCCGTAATGAATAGTCAGCCGGTTGTTGGTACTGAGTTGCTCATCGAAGCGCGCGAATCCGTTGTCGTTGTCCAGCGTCTTCAGCGCGTTGAGATTTTCCGGCGGCAGCCCCAAAGCTACTTTGGCAGCCTGGAATATCGCCAGATTGCCGATTAGAGTGTCCGGATACGTTGGCGATTCACCCAGCCGCTGCCCTTCATAATTGGCGAAGAAGAACGTCCGGTCCTTTTGGATCGGCCCTCCCAGAGTCGCCCCGTATTGCCCCCGGCGATATTGATCGTACTGGTCGGTTTGCAGCAACGACTTCGAGTCCCAAGCTTTGTTTCCAAGATAGCCGTACACCGAGCCATGCAAGTCGTTGGTGCCGGACTTGGTGACCACATTCACGATGCCGCCGAGCGCCCTCCCATACTCCGCCCCAAAGCTATTATTGACCACGCGAAATTCGCTGACCGCTTCCTGCGACGGAGTAGCGCGCTGCGAGCCCGTGGCTTCGTTCACGTAGTCGGCCCCATCTACCGTGACCGCATTGCTCAGGTCGCGCATGCCGCCGAACGAGATGCGGGTAACTTCCGGCTCGGTAAACGTGGACTGGATACTGGTTCTGCCCGTGGCCACGCCCGGCGTGAGCAGCGCGAAATCCACGAATTGCCGGCCATTCACCGGAAGCGATTGGATCTCGGGCGTGCCAATCACCTGGCTGATTTCCGTCCGGCTGGTTTCGACCGGCGGCGCCTCCGTGGTCACCGTGATCGTCTCGCCCACGGCCGCCACCTTGAGCGATTCATCGAGCGTCGCGGTCTGCCCCACCGTCAAAATAAGCCCGGTCTGCACCGACTTGGCGAATCCGGCTGCCACCACTGTGACTTCGTACGCCCCGGGCAGAAGGTTGGGCACAACATAAAATCCGTGCGAGTTGGAGGAAGCACTGTAAGTACGGTTGGTGGCCTGATCGCGCAGCGTGATCGACGCTCCCGCGATCACTTGCCCGCTCGGATCGAAGATCGTCCCGCTAAGTTGAGCGTAGCTGACGGTCGCTTGACCGAATGCACCCGGCGTCCCAAGCATTGTTACCGCAACCATCCACACAGCCAGAATCAGACGACGTAGTCTCATTGGCTTCTGCTCCTTCGACGTTGCCACCGTCAACGTAGCGATTTTTGGATGAAATGTGTTTCTGAAAGTACCGGCTCCCGGAATCCCCAAGTCTTCCCGCTGCCACCGACTTCGAACCCGATGCATGGCCTGGCAACAATTCGGCCTCGCGCGCATGTGTCTCCCACTTGCGGCGTAGGATCGTTCGAAAGCGAAAAAGTGTCCAATACATATTTAGTAAAGTTCTGATACCTATTGAGTATTAGCGCGAAAAAGGTATAGAATCTGCGCCGTGGAATTGCGTCACGTACGTTACTTCATCGCTGTCGCCGAGCACCTGAACTTCCATAAAGCCGCGCTGCATCTCCACGTAGCGCAACCGCCGTTGAGCCGGCAAATCCGCCAGTTGGAGGAATTCCTAGGGGTTACCCTTCTGGTTCGCGACAAGCGCAAAGTCGAACTTACCAAGGCGGGCCACGTTTTTCTGGAGGAGGCGCGAAAACTGATTCTGCAAACCGGCCGCGCCGCCGCCGCCGCCCGTCATGCGCAGAAAGGCGAATCGGGAACGGTTCGCATCGGCATCGCCTCCGGCTTGGGAGGCGCGGTCAGCAAGGTCGTATTTGAACATCGCCGCCGCTTCCCCGCCATCGAAATCGAATGCCGCGACCTCTTCTCCAACTTCCAGAACGAAGCTCTGCGCAAACATGAAATCGATATCGGATTCCTGCGCCCGCCCGTCGATCAGGTGAACCTGCACTGCGAGCTTCTTTACGAGGAGGAATTTGTCGTCATCCTGCCCAAAACTCATCGCCTGGCGAAACGGCGCTCCTTGCGCTTAGAGGACGTTGCCCAGGAACCGCTGATCGTTTTCGACCGCAGTTTTTCCAGCGGCCTCTACGACAAAATCATGGCCCTGTTCAACCGCCAGGGCTTCACTCCTCATCTGGTCGTCACCCACGTGGAAGCCCATGAAGAGGCTGGCGCAATCATGGTCGCATCCGGCAAAGCCATCTTCGTGGGCGCGGGCGCAATCGTCAATCGTTCCGTCTCCGGCCTCGATCTGGTGTCGGTGCGCCTGCAGGAGGCCGAAGCGAAAATCGAAGTCTACGCGGCCTGGCGCAAAGGCGAAGACTCGCCCATTGTCCTCGCCGTGCTGGATTCCGTGAATCGCGCCCTGAGCCCTCCCGGCCACGCAAAAACCGCGTAGCGGGCCGCGGAAAAACCCGCTTCGACCCGTTTCTGGGAAGGGGCACGAGTTCACTCGTGCCGTAAGTCCATCAAAATCCGCCGCGCTTCAGCGCCTGAGGTGGCTTATTCGTGGCACAAAGAATTTTTCAGCAATCTGTCAGCGAAACTCCAATAATCGTGGCCAGCAACTGCGTTTACCCCCGCGCCGGTTCGCGCAAAAAAAGCGCAGCCAAAAAAAGCACCGCGCTTCCTCCCGCAGCCAGCCACATGGTCAATCCAAGCCCATGTTTTTCCGCCAATGCGCCGGCCAGCAGTGGAGCGCCAGTGGCACCCATAATCTCACCCGCCAGAGTTGTCAGGCCGATCGAGGTGGCCCGGAATTGCGCCGGAACGCTCTCTGTCGGAACCAGCACCATGACGAGGCTCGCAATCCCCTGGCCCGTGTTGGCCACAAAAACAATGGCCGCCAGCACAAGGGGATACGCATACAACGCGGGCACCAGAAACGCCAGCGGCACCAACACGGATGCTGCCGCCATCCCTAATAAAACCGGTTTCCTTCCCACTCGATCGGAAAGCGACGGCAGCAGAAATCCTAGAAAAAAGCTTCCCAGCCCGCTCGCGCCCAAAAGAAATCCGGCAGTCGTCGCCGGCTGATGCGCCACTTCCGTGATATAAAGCGGCGCGAAAACGTTTAACGCGAACAGCCACGACATAAACCCGGTCGCTCCCACGCAACACAGCCAGATATTGCGATAGCGCAGGATGGAAACATACTCGCGCAGCGAAGGTTTTCGATGAGTTGCCGTTTCAACGGCAGGTTCTTTCACGAACTTCCAAATGAGCAGACCCGCCAGCAATCCGGGAATGCCCGCCACAAAAAAAGCCGAACGCCAACCCCAGCGGCTGGCAATTTGCGTGGTCAATACGGGCGCTGCCGCCAGTCCCACTAACGCGGCGGCGCTCACTACCAAACCAATATTTCGTCCCCGCCGCGTCGGCAGCGACGACTCTTCGATCAGCGCGGTCATGATCGACCAGGTCGGCCCTTCCGCAATGCCCATCAGCGCGCGGATCAACAACATTTGGTGATAGCTGTGCGCCAGTCCCGAGATCCACGACAAAGCGGAGAACGCCAACACTGCGGGAATCAGCACCGGTCTGCGGCCCACGCGGTCCGAGAGCGCTCCGAACAAAAATGTCGATGCCGCCCAGGCTATGGCCAGGACCGAAGCTAGCGTGCCAATCTGCTCGCGGTTGAGATGAAATTCCGGCGCGAAGTATGGCGCCAGATAAAGTTGCGACATGCGGTCCAGGAAGACCGTGCCCCAGGTGAAAAATAAAATCGCAACCAGCGTGTTCTCGTAGCGCCGGCTGGAGCCGCCATTCGCGTTCATGGGGCCGCATCATAGCAGAGACGTTTCTCAACTCTGAGTCTTGAGAGATCAAGGTCGTGTCCGTGGCATTGCCCTTCGTGAACCTTCGTGTCCTTCGTGGTTGATGAATTTATTGGTTGATGAATTTATTGGTCGATGAATTTATGCGCCACCGCGATCTTCCGGTCTTTCCAAGAACCGAGAACCGGCGACTGCCTGTGCATTTTTTCACCTGCACAACTTGACCGTTCTTGCTAGTCTGCTTCGTATGAAATCGCCAACCGTGAAATTTGTTTTGACTTTGATTGTGGTCGCCTGTCTCGCAAGAATGATGTGCTCACAAGACCTCGCGCAGAAGCTCGCCGAAGATCGCCCCATCGGCACCCTCGAAGTGGTCGCAACCTTCAACGGCCCCATGCCAACCGGCGTGACCGTCGCCGACAACGGACGCATCTTCGTGAATTTTCCCAAGTGGGGCGACAACGTCGAATACACCGTCGCCGAAGTGAAAGATGGAAAGACGCTGCCCTATCCCAACGCGGAGATCAATCGTTACGCCGATGGCGACAATCCTGCCGACAAGCTCGTTTCCGTGCAAAGTGTAGTGGTCGATCCTTCGGGCCATCGGCTCTGGATTCTCGACACCGGCAGCCTGGCCTTCGGTCCGGTCAAGCCCGGCGGCGGAAAACTCATCGCCGTCGATCTCAACACCAATCGAGTCACAAAGAAAATAATCTTTCCGCCGGACGTCGCCCTGGTCACGACTTACTTAAACGACGTGCGCTTCGATTTGCGCCGCGGCGCC
>Ga0302319_10007265_pt1 | contig 21809 bp, 12 predicted proteins | sample Bog_T0_2_FD_203319 | JGI IMG/M metagenome (GOLD analysis project Ga0302319, IMG submission 203319) | Peat permafrost microbial communities from Stordalen Mire near Abisko, Sweden - Bog_T0_2 | ecosystem: Environmental > Terrestrial > Soil > Wetlands > Peat | place: Sweden: Abisko, Stordalen Mire... | reverse complement strand
CGTAGCCACGCTCCACCGAGATCACACGAATGGCCTTTTCCATGGAGGTCTCAACGACTCGTAAGATGCCGGAAGCAAACTCTTCCACCGAGGCTAGACTTCCCTTCCCTTGCTCCATGAAGTGGAGCATGCGGTCGCGATCGAGCGTGACGGAACCACCCATGAAGCGGTCTGTGTCGAGTCGTCCCAGCGCAAGGTTTGCGTCGGTAACGGTGGGCTGAGTGCCGCGGCCAAAGCAGATGGGACCGGGATCGGCTCCTGCGGATTCTGGCCCAACGCGCAGCAGGCCACCGGCGTCGAAACGAGCAATCGAGCCGCCACCCGCGCCCGCAGTATGGATATCGAGCATCGGCACGCCGATCGGAATGCCGGTCACCATGGACTCGTTGCTGATGTGGGGGCCGGTCGCGTCAACGAGAAATACATCGGTCGACGTCCCTCCCATATCGAAGCCGATGATCTGATCGAATCCTGCGAGGCCCGCGAGTTTATAAGCTCCGATGACTCCACCGGCTGGTCCGGAGAGCATGGTGCGCACCGGTTCGGCGGCAGCGACACGCGCAGAGAGGATGCCACCCGAAGACTGCATGACCTCGAGGCGGCTACCGGAGTAGGCCTTCGATATATTGGCTGCGAGACTGGAGATGTACGAACCTACTTTGGGCGCAACATAGGCATTGGCGACGATCGTCGAAGCACGCTCGTACTCGCGAAACTCCGGCAGAATGCGGTGCGAGATGGAGAGCGGTAAGCCGAGAGACTCCAGGGCTGCTGCGATTTTGATTTCGTTATCTGGATTTGCGAAGGAGAACAATGTGGATACCGCGATGGCGTCTGCGCCCGCGCATGCAATGGTATTGACAAGGGTTTCCAACTCAATGGGATCGATCGCCAGCAGCAAATCGCCGCTCGAACTGACGCGCTCCGATACACCGAAACGAAGCTCCGTAGGCACAAGACATTCCGGGGCCGGCTGGAACCAGTCGTACAGCTTTGGCCTGGCCTGCCGGCCGATGGCAATGGTATCTTCAAATCCCCCAGTGGTGACAAATGCGACGCGCGCGCCCTTGCGCTCCAACATGGCATTGGTGGCGACCGTGGTTCCATGACGAACTACGACATTGGGATCGGGCGAGATCCGGTGCAGGCCTTCGATCACAGCTCTTCCCGGGTCGGCTGGAGTTGAAAATACCTTCAAGACGACCAATCGGGAATCCTGGAGATACACAATATCGGTGAACGTCCCACCTGTGTCGATGGCAATCCGCATAACGTTTGAGACCTAGTCTTCCCCTTGGAACACAGCTGGTTCCGTCTAGAGTTCGATGATTTAGAGTTTGGCGATTTTTCGTACGCGAGCAATGCTTTGCCGCTTGGAACGCTTTACACCTAGAGCCGGGGTGTTGCGCAGCCAATCGGAATAGTCTGTGTTCATGACGGTTTCGGCGCCGAGATTGACAGCCTGCAAATCAACCTTCATGCTGCGCTTCACCGTATTCTCAAGATGATCGCTGGCTCGGGCGCGAGCGAGGTCTGCGTTGCCCAAACGGAGCGCACGAACCAGTTCCTGATGTTCGGCGACCAGTTGCGGACCATAACTATCCATCACGATGACGAGATAGTAATAGCGCATCAAGCGCGTTTGCGCGTTCGTGACAATCTGGATCAGAGACTGATTTCTCGTGGCTGCCGCGATGGAAATATGGAAGTTTTTATTCCACTCGAGAAACGTGTAGTAACTATTTCTCTCTCCTACCTGGTACTCGTAGGTTGCCCAACCGCTGATCTCTTTGATCTGCTCTGGGGTGGCGCGCTCTGCGGCGAGGGCCGCAACAGCAGGTTCCACCACCGACTGAAGCTCACGGAGATTCCGATATTCCTCGATGGTCAGCGGCGTGATGCTGTAGCCACGGAAAGGAGTCATCTGCATCAGCGACTCGTCGCCAAGACGCCGGCAGGCCTCGCGGACCGGAGTGCGGCTTGCAGCATAACGATTGCACATCTCTAACTCGGAGATGGAGAGCCCGGGTGCCAGCTTGCAGGTAACGATATCCTGCTTCAATTCTTTGTAAATACGTTGTGCTTCGGTCATTGCTATGTACCAAGTGTATACAACAGAACTTGTCGCAGGATCGTGAATATGTCCGGACCCAGCACCATCCAGACGACGCGATTCTCTTCGTGGGAAATTGTAGCGCCTCATATTATTTTCTGCGCCCCGCCGTATGCGTGATTTCAGGAGGCGCTGCCGGGGCGTTCACCAGATTCTCATACATGAGCGCATACGTGGCGATCCAATGGGTGCCCAGGTACCCGGCCGATCCTATCTTGGCGTATCCTTCTTTTCCGGAGATATTGGCAAACCTTCGATAAACGGGAACGCGGGGGTCGTCCTTGGGAAGGCCGTTAGCGATCATCTCGAAGTCCGCGGCGCGCTGATAGTTCAGGCCGACGAGATGCGCGTTGGGCATGCCTTCTTCGTCGGTACCGGTAGTATCCATATTGTCTCCGTGCATCGCATCGATCTCTTTGGCATAACCCTGGAAGAGGTCGGAGTAGACGGGCGGAAGGAAGGTGTCCAGCCATTTGCTGTAGGCAGAGGGATCGAGGACGCGTCCCATCAGTGCAGCTTCGGCGAGACAGGGTGAGGCGAAGGTACCGAAGACCGGCTCCGCCTCGGTGGCGCAGTGCTGGTCCTTGCCGAAGAGCCGGAGTGCGGTGTCATGGATAACGGTCTGAGTGGCCGTGTCTTTTGTCTCCGTGGTGTAATCCAGGACGAAGTTCATATCGAGCGCAGTGTTGGGATGGAGACCGACTCGAACGGGGTAGTTGAGGCTTCGCAGATAAAGGATGTACTGCTCAATCATCCATCTGGCCAGTGGCTCTAAGGTGGTCGCGACACGTTTCCCTTCCGGATCGTCCCAGGTTTTTGCCTCGCCATAAAGCTTGATGAGCCACGCGTAGCCATAAGGCTTTTCGAAGTCAGCCTCGCGCCCTTTGAGTGCTTTGAAGTAGTCCAACTCGCCGTCGATATTCGATTTCTGAATGTGGGTTTCGAGTTCAAGGCGAATCGCCGGAGCTACTTCAATGGTGGGATCAGCCTTGATCAGCGACACCATCATCCAGGTCGAGTTGACAGCGGAGTGCCAGTCGAGACAGCCATAGAAAGCGCGATGCTTATCGTAGTCTTCAAGGATCTGCTGAGAACCTTGCGGCTGCCAAAGATAGGCCTGGCGCGGATCGTTGGCTACGCCTAGACGCGGGGCATGCGGGTGGTCTTCGCATCCGATAGGGTTTGCGGCAAGGGCGAGTCGCTGCACCTCGGTATACTCCGGCGGATCAGCGGCGGGAAGACTCTTGAGATAGTCCGATATCTTCGCGCTGTCGGTGGTTGGGGAGGGGTTACTTCCCTGGGCGACCAGGACAGGAGCAGCGGTGAAGCAGAGCAGGATCAAGGCCGTGCATGGTACGCGCATAAGAGGCATCCTTTACGTTGCTGATCGGTGATGAGCTGTTGGCACGATCGTTTCGTCCCGCTTAGACTTCCTTAGTCTGTGGCAGACTTGGAGCTGTCGTGGCCTTTTGGCTTCTGAGGGCCGAGGGGCGCAGGTCCTTTTGCCGCATTTTCATAGAGGAGAGCGTAGGTAGCGAGCCAGTGCTGGCCTTCATATCCAGCACCGCCAAGTTCTTCGTAGCCACGAGTTGCATTGAGCGATGCCAGGTTCTTGAAGATCGGAACACGGGGATCATCTTTCGGCAGAGCGTACGAGATGACGAGGAGATCGATGGCACGCTGAAAGTTGAGTCCAATCAGGTGAGCCTTGAAGTCCAGCTGAACCTGCGCGTCGGCGCCGGTAATGTTCGTGTGACTGGTATCGATCTTCTTCGTGTATCCCTCAAAGAGGCTTGAGTAGACCGGCGGAAGAAATGTATCGAGCCACTTCAGGTATGCCTGCTGGTCCATCACGCGACCCATCAGAGCCGCCTCCGTGAGGCAGGAAGAAACGTCGTCCGAGTTCTGCGGTTCCATACCCGTGGGACAGTCTTTATCCTTGCCAAACAGGCGAAGTGCGGTGGCTTGGATGGCGGTTTTCAGGGTAGTGTCTTCGGAAAGATTGACGCCATCCAGCGTAAGGCTCATGGCCCATGCGGTGTTGGCGTCGGTTCCTACACGAAACGGGTACTTGAGATTGTAGAGATAGAAGACGTATCGCTCGGACATCCATTTGGCCAAGGGAGCAAGGGCCGTCGCCATCTTTTTCCCTTCAGGCGTATTCGAGCCTTTTGCCTCACCGTATAGCTTCAGTAGCCATGAATATCCATAAGGCTCCTCGAAGTTTGGCTCGGCAATGATCGTCATGACGGCCGGTTTTGGTTGAGTGAAAAAGGCGTATTCGCCATCCATGTTGCTCTTGCGGAAGTGAGTCGTCGCGATGTCCTTGATATCACCTTCCAGTGGGATCTTGGGATCTTGGATGAATAACGACATCAGCGTCCAGACAGAACCGACGGCATCGTGCCAGTTCGCGCAACCGAAGAAGGCACGATTTCTGTCGTAACCTTCGAGGAGCACCGGCATCTTCTCATACCCCCAGAGATAGTTGTCGTGGGTTCCGGTATCTTCCTGAGGATGGTCTGTGCAACTGATGGCGTAGGTGGCGAGCGTCTCTTTCTTCTGCTCGTCGAAGACAGGCGGGGCGGTGGCCGGAAGCGTCTTGGCGTATTCCGCGACCTTGGCTGGGTCAGAGCCTTGGGCTAAGACGCAACCAGAGCCAGCAAGGGTAAGAAACAGGATCCCACTCGCAATTCGCATGCATTCGTCCTTGTGTTCTCGTTGAGAAATCTGTGTGGAGCGTGGCAATGAGCGATAGCTTGCGGGTGGGGTATAGCATCTGGCCCGCAAGCTATCAGGGTTTAGAAGCTGAATTGTGCTGCGAGTTCGCCAGTCTGGACGATGCTGCTAGCGGTTGCTGCTCCGAAGCTGTTGCTTGTGGGTGAGGTACTAATGGACGTGTTGTTCACTGTGCCGAAGAGATCGAACGCCTGGCCGATGAATTTCAGCTCCATGGCGTTGTGCTTGTAGGCGACGACGGAGATATGGAGATCGAAGTCATTGTAGCCCGTGGGCGCTACGGATTTGGGACCGAGGTTGGTGGAGAGGCAGGAGCCCGCGCCGGGAGCGATACCGCTCTTGCAGGCGGTGGAGTATGGAGCGACGTTGGCGTCAAGATCGGCGCGGTAGGCGTTGATCGCGGCATAGTTAATCCCGCGATTGCCCTGGTCGCGCGTGGTGCCGGGCACATACTGAGACGTACCGTCGGCGTTGGTGTTTACGGGGAAGACGTTGGGGCTGAGGGTGGAGGTCTTGACGCTGAAGGGCAGGCTGCTGCGGAGCTGGTAGATGCCGCCGACCTGGATGCGCCAAGGCAAATCCACCGAGCCGCTCAGGACGAGGGCGCTGCGCTGGTCGAATTGCGCGGGACCCCAGTCCTCTCCGAGGTTGTTGTAGTTCGTAGGCGCGGCGTGAGGGTTGTTGTCATGAGCCGAGGAGAGAGCGTAAGAAGCGGTGTACATGTAGTGATGGCTTAGACGCTTGTCGAGTTTGACGAAGAAGCCTTTGTACTCGTTGGCCGAGGTGGAGGCGTTTTGATTGATCTGGTAGAAGTTCGTATCGGGCCGGGTGGTATTGGTGGGATAGTTGGCCGGGATGTTGAGATCATAGACCTTATAGTCGCGCAGGCCACGTTCATAGAGACCGTCGACGGCGAGAGAGAGGTCCGTTCCAAGCTGACGGCTGTATCCGAGGGTGAACTGATGCATGTACGGATTTTGCAGATGCGGCGATAGGATCGAGACAGTGAGCGGCGTGGTCGAGCAATAGTTGGTAACGCTCTCGCCGTTATAGGGATCGGGATAGGGCAGGATGTGATCGGGTGCGGTGCCAGCGGGAGCGATGCCGGTGGTCAACGAGATATTGCAGTTCTTGAAGTTGAGCTTTTCCGACTCCTGAAGCTCGGTCTCGATGAAGTTGTAGTACATGCCATAGCCGCCGCGGATGACGTCCTTTCCCTTGTTGAAGGGATCCCACGACACGCCCATTCTTGGACCAACATTGTGGTAGTCGCCGCGATCATGGGGGTTGCCCTCGCCGGGTATCACCGGCTCAGTGGTGGTGTTGGGGGTGTAAGTATCGAGGAAGGTGGCGCCGCGCTGTAGATCGTAGCGAAGACCGGCATTGATGGTCAGATTGGGCCGGGCCTTCCAACTGTCTTCGATGAAGTACGACTGCTGAGTCGAGGGCAAATAGAAGATCTGCGGGATCGCATTCTGAGTGAATTGGTATGGGTTGCTGAGATTCGCTTCCGTGGCTGCCGTGTCGTCAAAGGGCTGGTCGGTGAGGAAGGTGTAGGTTCCGTTGAGGTTGAGATCGTCGGCGTCAATGTAGGGAATGTAGCTGACGTCGCCACCGATCTTGATCGAGTGCGCTCCCTTCTGAATGGTGAGTGAATCATTGACCTCCCAGCGAGTCTCGACGCCTACCGCGGCGTAGTTGTGTCCGAAGGTGAGGTCCGGGAAGTCGTAGGACAGAGAGACGTTCTTGCTGTAGGTGGGGTCGGCGAGCTGTTCGGGTTTGGTGGGAATGGGTGTGTTGTACGGTCCGAGTTCGTAGGAGATATAAGCGTACTGGAAACGAGCCTCGTTCACCATGCTGGGCTTTGGCTCCCACGTGTGGCCGACCACGTAGGCCTTGCGAGGAAACTCGCCATCGTAGCAATAGGCCGTGTTCTGGCCGCCGCAGCCGTTGGCAGTGGAGAGTTGCCACTCCTGCGAATAGCGGAAGAAGAGTTGCTGCTTGGGTGTGAGGTCGCCGTCGACGCGGACGGTGAGGAGTTGATCGTGGCTGGGGTTTTGGAAGGTGCCAAGGAGCGGAGCGAAGTCGGTTGCGGCTTGGCTGCCAGCGGGCTCGAAGAGGGTCCACGAGGCGGTTGCCTGAGTACGCTCAAACGCGCCGTAGTAGTGAATGCGATCTTTCCAAATCGGTCCCCCCATGGAGCCGCCCCATTGACTCCTCCGATAGAGGGGAGAGCCGGTGTGCTCGGACAGCTCGGTGGTTCGCTGAAAGGGAGTATCGGCGGTGAGGAAGGTGTCGCGGAAGTACTCGAAGGCGTCGCCGTGAATCTTCTTGCCACCACTCTTGGAGACGACGGTAGTAAAGCCGCCCATAGCCCAACCAAGTTCTGCGGGCATGGAGGCAACATAGGTCTTGAACTCAGCGACGGAATCTTCAGGAATGTTCTGGCGAGGATCGCCTTCCTCCGTCTGCTGGTTGGAAACACCGTCCCAGTAGAAGCCGTTGGCGTAGTAGTAGACGCCGCCGCCCGCCTGCACATTGCTGTAGAAGGTGCGCGACCCAGCCTGCGTGGTGCCAGGGGTAAGCAAAGAAAGGGCTAGGTATTGGCGGTTCTGAATGGGGAGGTCCTGAATCTGAGCTGCCTCTACGACGCCACCGACATCGTAGGAGGTCGTATCAACTGCTGGCACAGCACCTTGTACGGTGACGCTCTGCGCTTCGGTTCCAGGATGCAGCGTTACGTTTTGATTGACGTGATTGTCGAGCTGGATGGTGAGGCCGTCGATGGTCTCAGCCGAGAAGGTGGGTGCCGTGATCGTGAGTGAGTAATGGCCCGGAGCGACGGTGGGAATGCTGTAGCGTCCATCAGACGCAGTGGTGACAGTACGTTTCTCTCCGTTGTCTTTGTTGGTCAGAATTACCTGGGCTTTGACAACGACGGAGCCGGAATCATCCACAACGACTCCCTGGACATCTGCCTGACCCGATTGCGCGTGCGCGGTGAAGGCCAAATGCAGGCTACAGAACGCTACGATAGCGACAAATACACCTCTGCGTAACTTTAGGACGGTCATGCTGCCTCCAAAAGATATAAGTAGGGCCGGCGACAATCCGGGGAGAATCGCGCTAGTTTTATTGATTTTGAGACGGTAGCCGTAAAGGCATATTCGACTTATATGGATAATTCATCTTGCTGTCAAGTATTAATTTTATTAGGCGGAATGAAACGCTATTTATCCTTTGTCGAATGGGGTTTTACCCGATGGACAGATTTCTACTCAAGTCACAATGTCGCAGCCATAACTTGTACTGTATACAACCTGTTTGCGTGTGGTATGCAGGATCAGAAAACCCATTGAGGCCGTTCGCTACGTTTTCCTATTGACCGTTCTATTTTGCCTGGTAACAACCCATCGGTTTCGGGTCACGTAGTTGTGGATCTGGGCCGCTCCGAGCCAGGGTGTCTCGCCCCAGACCACCTCTCGGGCGCACAACCTGCTGCTGCAAACAAGCCAGGGACCGATATATTGATTTGCAGATTGAGCAGCGATTCTGCAATCGAATGTTCGTGCTCTCCGCACCATCGATGCTAGGAAGGTGCGTCCAGTCCGGACTTTCAACTCCACTTGACAAGCGGCATGCGCTCGTCCTGCAGTGTTGAAGACATTCCTCAACGTAAGCGGTTGGCGGAGGTGAGTTACGCCAGCCAGAACGCACGAATGCGTTAGGAACATAGCTGACTCTCAAGGAATGTCGAACTTCCAGCAGAGGGCTATGATTCATCGTTTGCGATCATACGGCAGGGTGCCTCAATCGACTCTGAAGTTCTGTAGGCAATGACCCGCCGGCATATTCACGGCTCAACCGCGCCGATGGAGGGAGGGTCTGGCCGCTTGGTACCGAAGTAGTCGTTGGCCACACCGTTCACCTGCGCCCCATGCCCTATTGCCGGACTGCCTTTGTGGGGGTGAAAGTTGAAGCTATCCAACTGGGATTCGCTGGCCAGGTTGGAGGGAGGCTGGTTCACGAACTGCGGCGAGGTGCAGATGAGGTCGGAACGCCCAAAGCTTGGACAGGGTTTGGATCGCAGGTTGAAAAACAGATCGTTGTCTAATGTGAGCTTGACGGAGGGATCAGCATAGTAGAAGAGGCCGGGAACCTCTTTCGTTTGATACTTGGGGTTGAGGAAACCGAGAACGATGTTGTTGCGAAAGATGAAGTGTGTCGAGGCACAGGCACCATGGACCTGGCAGCCGACATCAAACATCGTCGCCGAGTAGCCTACCATGCTGTTGTTGGCAAAAAGAACCGAGCTATTGGCCGCGGTGAAGAAACTGAAGATATCTCCTGCGGCACGGCAAAAACCATTCAACAGCCGATTGTACCCGGGTGGTGTTCCAGCAAGCGGCTCAGCCATGCGACGGCAATTTCCCACCGCGAGATTGTTCTCAAAGATTGTCGTCGAACCTGGTGAAGCGCCCCATTTCCATTGCTGGCCCATGTTCCCATAAGAAGCTGAATTGGTGATTTTGAGGTAATGCATAAGCGTATGGGGACCGATAAAGCCGTCCTTCGTGTTGTACGCCATCACGCAGTGGTCGCACGTGAAAGACTCGATCTTCGTGTCTTGTCCGCTCCAGCTATCTCCAAACCCTGCCGAATTGGTGTCGTAACAAACCCGCGCAGGGCGGGTTGCTGTGATGGGATATTGCTCATAGCAACCGTTGAAGATCATCGTGACATAGCTGGCGGTTATCGTGGATCCAGGGGCATCCGGAGTGGTGTGTCCATCGTCGAAATTCCAGCCGGCAAAGGCATTGAACCCCACAAACATCCGGGTCATAGTAATCGGTCCGCCGATCGGCCCCGACAGGCCGGAAGCGTTGAAACCATGAACATAAACGTCCTGAAAGACGATGTTTGAGGTTGCGTTGTTGGTTAGAAAGCCATTCTGGGCGTAGTCATCATAGGGAACGCTGGAAGAACACCCTCGTGGGTAAGCTGGGGTTCCCATTCCGAGGGTACACACCCCATTGTGGGTCGTCAGTTCGATGCCCTCGATATCAACGTATTTTGTTGATTCAAGGTTGAACGCCCACACTAACCCAAAGCCGCCAAATAGTTGAGTCTCATTGGTAGAACCGTAGGGATAGTCATTGTTGATTGGAGTGCAACTGTAGCTTCCGTACGCGCACCCACCGAGAATTCTGGTATGTTTCGCTGGCGTGCCCGCCGGTATGGGCGGGTTGAAGCACGCAGAGTTTGGATTGCCGTACCCACACCAGGAATTTGGAGGATTTCCATTGGAGTTATTGTCGTAGCCCAACCGGCAGTGTGGGTTCGATGGATTCCCCTGTGAGGCGAGCGCTGCGCAGCCGCGAATCACCACGGTGTCCCCTCCGGCGATCACCCATGAGTTCTGTGCACCACTATTGTCGGACCACAGATAGCGAATGTCATTGAAGGCACACGCCTGATCTACGCCTTTGCCAGGATACGGCGCGTCTGCTCTGCCGTTGCACTGTCCACCATGCACCCGTGTCGAGTAGCGTGTACCCCCATCATGGCGTACAAACCACGTCTCCGCCGAGACGGGCAACGCGGCCAGGAAAAGAAGGATTAAACCGATCGTTCTGCGGATCGTCATCAAAATGACCTCAATCGGAGAAAACTCCGCCAGCTAAGCGTTTTAGTGAGGCTGCCCGAAGCTGCTCTGTTTGTCCATAATTCCTGTGCTTCCACGGCTGCTATAGCTATAGAAGATGGCCGATTCCCAATTGTTTCGCCACTTCTGCCAAATCGAAGTTCAAGTCGATCTCTGCCGAAAGATTTCGTTGACCACCGGGCTGAACCTGTTGATAGTTCTTCTTATTGATGGAGGTGCAGTGACCCTCCGCTACCCATTTCGCGGGAACGTTGACCACACGACCGCCGAGTTGCCGCTTCCAGAACATGATGCCAACACCGGAGTCGTAGTAGTACTTTGAGCGCCGAAGACGTTCTTTTTCATTCGGGCAGTTGGGATGATGGTCAAAGCATCGCCACCATCCAGCACCTTGATCAAATTGGGATTTGCTGGCGCCGCGTGTTGTACAACCAGCCAACTCCCAGTACCTGTGATGGCGGAATTGATAGATGTAACGGCGGCTACCGAAGTCAGGAACCGCAGCCATCTCTCCGTCTTTCAAGCCCTCGAACATCAGCTTCAATTTATGCATGGTTTCGATGCGGCATAACAGATCGGCATGCCAGAACGCTAGACGGTCCGCAAAGAGGAAAGCAAACTCGAGAGGAAAGTGCGGCCACATGATTGGGAAGCCGAATCTGGCATTAAAGTCGATGACAATGGAGCCAGGAAGGACGGTTTTCGGCGGCCCGCACCTCGGATCGAATCCAATGACTGGCGTCCAGCCAACCTCTTGAATGAGCCTCTGCTGAAGGGCGCACCAGCGGTCACTCACATTCCAGCAAAGCCACGGCCGGTCTACGCCGGCAAGAGCGAGCTTCCATTCAGCCGCAGCTTCATAAACTGTGTCGAGAGGAACAGGAAACCCTGCCCAGTTGCCTTTTCCAAACTGTGATAGATCCACTTTGCCTGTTCCCTGCTTCCGGCTCATTCCTGAGTTCATATGATGACTTCGTGGCGCTAAGGTTTAGGCCTCTGCGCTGACCAAGCAATAGCCCCCACAATGAACCCATGCTGGATCGAAAGTCCAGCGAAAAAGCAGCTTGGATACCAATAGTCACTAGTACTATAGCACCGGAGCGAAAACCGGAGCCATCTGAGGAGGCGGGCCACCTGCGCATAACCCACGACCTTGGAAACGAGGCGTGCCAAGACTCCTTTCCAAGGAAGCCGGTCTATCCATCGCTGCGAGTATCCGCCAAGTGCCGAGCGACCGGGCGTCAAGTACGGCGGCCTTCACCGTGAGGCTTCTCCGGAAAGTCATGGAGCGGGTGCATACTCTACCGACCCCATTGCTGGGGAAGCGGGCCGCGTCATGTCATAGTAGTCCGTGGTCAAGCTCGGAATTTGGATGCCTGCCCCGCGCAGAAGACTGCCACTCGATGGATAGAACGAGTTTCCGGCAAGGAAGGGATCAAACACATCGAGAGCAGCCTCCGACGTCCATGTTTGCGAAGGCTCATTGAGCAGCGACGGATCGGAACAGAGCATGCCGTTTGCAGTCGAAGGGCAGGTGCCAAGCTTCATTCCAAACTCATTATTGTGAGAGGCGTTCAGGACGATACCGGAGCCAAGGTAATAGAGTGTTGGCACAGTGTCACCATATGGATTATTGGGGTCCGTGTAACCGAGGAATACATTGTTGGTCGAATTGATCGTCGCAGGGCAGATAGTATCGGCACTGTTGCATGCCACATAGATCGCAATCTGCTGGGCGCTGATAAACGTGTTGTTGGTTAGGTTCCACGTCGATCCAATGGGTATGATACTGGCTATTCCATTTCCACCAGCACGGCAGAATCCTGTGAGGTATTTGTTGTAGGTGGTAGGAACTCCAGCCATGGGTTCGCTCATTCTAGTGCAATTATTCACCGTTAAGTTGTTCTCAAAGGTTGTCGTGTTCACCACGGAATCGTCACCACCCCACTTCCAGTTCGATCCCATGTTTCCGATGGCCACTGAGTTGGTGATGGAGAGCTTGCCCATGTCGATATGTGGGCCGATGAATCCGTCTTTGGTGTTGTAGTCATCTACGCAATGGTCGCAGGTAAAGGACGATAAGACGCTGTTTTGGCCCCCGCTGCCTTGGCCGCTCCAGCTATCTCCAAACCCTCCCGAGTTCGTGTCATAACAGACCTGCGCAGGAAAGGCGGCCGTGATCGGGTACTGCTCATAGCAGCCATTGAAGATCATCGTGACATAACTAGCGGTGATCGCTGATCCTGCCGCATCCGGAGTGCCCGTCCCGTCGTCAAAGTTCCACCCAGCGAAGGCATTGAACCCCACAAACATCCTCGTCATGGTGATAGGTCCGCCAATAGGCCCCATCAGGCCTGCCGCATTGAATCCATGCACATAGACATCCTGAAAGACGATGTTTGAGCTTGCATTGTTTGTTAGGAAACCATTCTGTGCGTAGTCATCATAGGGAACGCTGGAAGAACAGCCGCGTGGATATGCAGGGGTTCCGGTCGAAAGGGTGCATACCCCATTGTGAGTCGTTAGTTCGATGCCCTCGATCGTGACGTACTTGGTCGATTCAAGATTGAACGTCCAGGTCAATCCGAAGCCGCCAAAGAGCTGAGTCTCATTGGTATAGCCGTAGGGATAGTGATTGTCGATTGGAGTGCAACTGTAGGTTCCGTACGCACAACCTCCGAGAATTCTTGTGGGTTGCGCTGCTGTTCCCGACGGGATTGGCGGATTGAAGCAAGTATTGTTTGGATTACCATACCCACACCAATAATTGGGCGCATTTCCGTTGGTGGCGTTGTCGTACCCTAACCGGCAATCCGGGTTGGACGCATTCGTTTGCGACCCCAAGGCTGTGCAGCCGCGAACAACCACGGTGTCACCTCCAGACATCACCCATGCTGGTGCCGATCCGCTATTGTCCGACCACATATAACGAACATCGTTGTACGCGCAGTTCTGGTCTACGCCTTTGCCGGGATATGGCTGGTCATATAGTCCGTTACACTGGCCGGTGGGTACGTTGACGCTATAGCGCGTTCCCCCGTCCGGCCGAATGAACCAGGTTGTTCCGGCTCCGTTGGATGGCTCCGTTGCGACGATAATGTCTGTCGCCGCTGACTGGGTCTGAGCGGGTTTGCTGCTGTCGGTCACAGCGACAGTAATCTTGTAGGTTCCACTGGATGTTGGTGTGCCTGAGATGACTCCGCCGGAACTCAGTGTCAACCCAGCAGGGAGACTGCCGGAGGAAATCGACCACGTGTACGGCAAGGAACCGCCGCTGGCCGCCAGGGTCTGCGTATAGGCCGTATTTACCGTCGCAGCGGCAAGCGTCGAAGAGGTGATGGTGAGCGCCGGACCTGCCACGGTCAGCGACAGAGTCGTCGACTTCGTCTGCACCGGGCTGCTGCTATCCGTCACGCTGACCGTGAAGGTAAATGCTCCGCTCGCCGTCGGCGTTCCGGAGATCACGCCGTCCGAAGCGGCAAGGCCCAAGCCCGCCGGCAAGCTGCCAGAGGTGATCGACCAGATGTAGGCGGGTGTTCCTCCCTGCGCCTTCAAGGTTGCCGAGTAGGCTGCCCCTTCTGTTCCAGCGGCAAGCGACGAGGTAACTACGGATAACGTTGGAGGCGTGACGGTGATCGACAGAGCGACCGACTTGGTCTGCACCGGACTGCTGCTATCCCTCACGGTGATCGTGAATGTAGACGTTCCGCTCGCAGCCGGCGTTCCGGAGATCACCCCCTGGCTAGCTGTGAGCGTCAACCCCGCCGGCAAACTGCCAGAGGTAATTGACCAGGTGTAGTTTGGCGTGCCCCCGGTGGCCGCCAGACTTTGCAAATAAACCGCACCTTCGGTTGCCGACGCAAGAGACGATGTTGCCAACGTAAGTGCGTTCGGCGCAATGGTGATGGTTAGTGCCGCCGACTTCGTCTGGACCGGATTGCTGGCATCGGTCGCCGAGGCCGTAAATGAGAATGTTCCACTCGTTGTCGGAGTTCCGGAGATCACGCCACTTCCGGACGCCAACGTCAATCCTTTTGGCAAGCTGCCCGTTTGGATAGACCACGTATACGCTGGCGTGCCACCGCTAGCATGCAGAGTTTGCGAATAAGCCGCACCTTCCGTTCCAAATGCTAAAGAAGATGTGGTAATGACTAGTGCGCTCGAGGCAATTGTGATCGATAGTATCGCCGACTTCGTCTGGACTGGGTTGCTGCTATCAGTCGCCGTAGCCGTGAACGAGAACGATCCGCTCGCCGTTGGAGTTCCGGAGATTATTCCACTGCCCGCTGCCAACGTTAGTCCTGCCGGCAGATTACCGGAGGTAATCGACCATGCATACGCGGGAGTTCCGCCGCTGGCATGCAGCGTTTGCGAATAAGCCGCACCTTCCGTTCCTGACGCCAGAGAAGACGTTGTAATCGTCAATGCGTTCGGCGCAACAGTGATGGAAAGTGTCGCGGACTTCGTCTGGACTGGGTTGCTGCTGTCTGTCGCCGTGGCCGTGAACGAGAATGTTCCAGTCTTCGTCGGAGTTCCGGAGATCACGCCGCTACCAGCCGCGAGGCTCAGTCCTGCAGGTAAGCTACCGCTCGTGACCGACCAGGCGTACGAGGGGGTTCCGCCGGTGGCATGTAGCACCTGCGAGTACGCGGTACCTTCGGTTCCTGATACCAGAGACGATGTTGTAATCGTCAATGCATTCGGTGCGATGGTGATCGACAGGGTCGCGGACTTCGTCTGGACTGGGTTGCTGCTGTCCGTCGCCGTAGCCGTGAACGAGAATGTTCCGCTCGCAGTAGGAGTTCCGGAGATCACTCCGCTACCTGATGTCAACGCAAGTCCTGCCGGCAGGCTGCCCGAGGTAATTGACCATGCATAGGCTGGAGTACCGCCCGTGGCCTGTAGGCTCTGTGAATAAGCAGAGCCATCAATCCCAGAGCTTAGAGCAGAGGTCGAAATGGCCAGTTGAGCTGGCGAAGTAGGAGCCGGAGCGACAGTGATCGACAGGACCGCTGATTGCGCCTGGACCGGGCTGCTGCTATCCGTAACTGTAAGCGTGAAATTGGACGTACCGCTGCTGGTCGGGATTCCTGAAATCACCCCTGTGCTCGGCGCTAACGTCAGACCCGCCGGCAAGTTGCCAGAGGTTAGTGCCCAGGTATAGGCTGGCGCGCCTCCCGTGGCCGCAAGACTAACGCTGTACGAAGCTCCCACCACTCCCGTCGGAATGGCGGGGGTGGTGATAGCAAGAGGAAGAGGAACGACGGTGCTCGAGGAGATAATCGAGATTGGAACTTCCTGCGAAGCCTGACCTGTCTGACTGTTTTGAACTTGCACCTGAGCCGTGCCGGGAACAGCGAGGCTACCACCTTGGATTGACCCTGAAAGGGTCGTTGCATCGATCACTGAGGTCGCGAGCTTATTGCCGTTCCATAAAATCACCGCGTTTGTAGTGAAGTTCGTTCCAACAACCTTCATTGTGACCGTGCTGGAACCCGCTGCGATGGTTTGCGGGAGAACCGTACTGATGCTGGGACCAGCGAGCGTTGCTACTTCAGTCGTGCCACAGCCCAAATAAGAGAGGCAGGCTGCCGTGCCGAGTAATAAGCCGATTGCTTTCAGTATCTTCAAGACACACCTCGGACCTTGCCAAGTTTCGACAGTTCATATCTTTGGAGAATCAACCTGGAAGAAATGTTACGAAACGACACTATAGTAACCGATTTCTTGGTTACTCACGACTGTACCACGGAGTACTAATGGTGTGGGTGTCAATTGTCACGAGAGATCCACTTTTGGCAATTGACTAAATTGCAACTTCTGGTAATTCCAATAATTCAGCTCCCTGCTCATGAGCCGTCCACGACATAACCTGCTTCTTATCAATAGGTTTTGCCGACTATTGGAAGTTTCCTGGATTCACTCATACGGGGGTTTCCTGTTTTGGGCGCAAGATGCGGTCCGAACAAAATTCCCGGACAAAGATGGGTATGAGTTCTATCGGCAAGGAAGCCTGATTACTAAAGGCGTCCTTTGGGCGATCAGGCTCGAGTGATTTGGCGAATCTTGCGTACGAGTTACCGCAGTTCGCGCGATGAATCAGTGGCTTCAGCCTGATCTGGCAATGGAAGGTGGGTGTTGCTTGTCTTTAAATCAGCCGATAAGAGACTCATCCGATTCGCCAGACGAGTGCAATCATGCGATGGGTTTCAGGGCGAAATCCATCGCTAGCCGCCAGCACGTGTCAACGCCTCACAACCACCTGACTGCATTAGGAATGTGAACTGCTCGAAGTTCCATGTGGACAGGCCTGCTCCTATGCTCTTCGACGCATCCCCGGCGAGGCTTCTTCCCCAATTTCCCCCGGTCCATATTCGTCAACCTTAGCTGGGCGCCTGGAGATAATTGAGCAACGTATCGGGAAGAACCTTCGCGGTCGCAGCCAGCACTGCACTGTTCTGGGTCTCAGCCTGGGTGAGATCGGTCGCTGCTGTGGATAGACTTATGCCTACCAGGTTAGTCGCCTGTGATGCCAGGCTGACGGTATCCTGCTGCAGAAACGTCTCTTGCGAATTTAATTGAGTTTCGGCATTGGTGTAGAACGCCTGCTGGTTGCCGACCGTGGCGATCGCCGAGCTCAGGGAGTTGGTCGCGGTCTCGATACCGGAAGTATCTCCGTTCTGCAATGCCGTTACCAGCGAACTCAATGAGCCTAGAACGCTGTTGCTCGAACTCGAAAAGATCTGACTGCCGGGAAGATTGACCTGGATACTGAGATTGTCACCAACGGCAACGGAGGTCTGGTCCGAGTTGCCGTTGTAGGTATAACCCGTCGAAGAAGAGGCATCGGCTGTGTAGGGAGTGGAGTTTGCGGTTCCTCCAAACACGTATGCGCCTGCTACCGATGTATTCGCCAGCGAAACGACCGTCGAGAGAATTCCCTGAACCTGTGTTGCCATCGCTTGTAAATTTGCAGTGGAGTTCGTGCCATTGGCGCCCTCCGTGCCGAGCGACACGGCCTGGGTCAGGGCCGTGACCACGTTACCGAGAGCTGAGCTCGCTGATTCCACGGTGGTCAGAACAGTGCTGATGTTCTTGGTATATTGATCCACGTTCCCCGTCTCAATGGTGTTTTCCACCATGGCCGCGGATGCTGCCGGGTTGTCGGACGGAACGTTCACGCTTCGACCGGTTGCCACTTCTTGCAGCGCAGTGTTGAGCGATGCCTGGCTTCGTTGCAGATCGGCGAGAAGATCGGGAGTGGTATTTGAATTAATTTGCATAAGAAATCAATAACTCTGGGACGAACCCATATCCATGGTGACGGTATTCAGCTCCTGGATGGTGCTGACAATGCGTGCTGCCGCCTGGTAGGCGGTTTGAAAGCGAATCAGGTTAGCCGTTTCATCATCGATGTTCACGCCAGAGATAGAACTCTGCTGATCGGTGAGCTGGAGCAGGGTCGTACCAATCGCGGTTGCTTGCGTGCTTGCGTTGGAAGCAGCGTTCCCCACATCGAAGACGAGGCTTGCGTAGGACTTTGCCGGCGTTTGGCCGGATGTCGAGCTGAATTCCCCCAGAACAGAATCACTAGAGGCTACCTGCAAGGTATCGCCAGACGTTGTTGTCGAGATAACGGCTTGACCGGCCGTGTTGAACGATAAGCTCGTACCGGCACTCAACGTTCCTGCGGCGACTGCCGAGGCTATGGCCGCCTGCAGGCTGGCGATCGTTGACGATGCGCCTGCAGTGAACGAAAAGGTCTGTCCCGTAGCAGAATCCGTGATCGACGTTACCGACCCATCGGTCAATGCCGTGCTCGCAGTGAGCGGGGCTGAGGTGGTGCCCTCTGCCGAGCTGGCCGAGTTGGATGGCAACGCCTCAGTAAGCGCAGCGGAGAGGTTCGCGACATTGCTGTTGCTATTCGTTGAACCGACCGAATTGATGGCGAGCAGCGACGGGTCGCTGATGGATACGCTCATATCCGCTGCTGCGTTGTTTGAATCCGTGGAAGTGGTGAAAAAATCCTGGCCTTGGTTGCCGTTGGAGTCTAAACCTTCTGTCTGGGCAGCATTGAAGCTACTGGAAAATTGGCTGGCGAGGGAGTTCAGCTGCGAGAGCATCCCAGGAATTACCTGATCGCGCATTTGAATCGCTCCGCCGAGCTGCCCTCCTTGTATCGTTGACGTGATATTCGTGCCGTTGGAATCGAGCACCTGCTGGAATCCATCACTACCGGTGCTGGTTTGAAGCGAAAAACTCTGATCACCCATGACGAGCGGGGTCCCATTACCCGTGGTGATGGTATCTTCTCCATCGCTCTGGGTTACCGCGACTCCCGTCAAGCCGGCCAACTGCACAACCGCTTCGTTAAGCTGATCTTCGGCGGAGCTATCGTTCTGACCCGATGCCGTCAGCTGTCCTACCTGTCCGTTTAATTGTGCAATCTGCTGGGTCAGTGTGTTGATCTGGGCAACGGTTGTGGTCACCAAACCATTCGCCGACGTCTGTGCGCTCTGCAATCCGCTGGCGGTGGTGTTGAAAGCCTGGGCGAGCTCCTTCCCCGAGGAGATGACGCCTTGCTGCGTAGCCGTGTTGGTGGGGTTCGCGGAGAGTGCCGCAAGACTGCTTGAAAAGCTGGTCAATGCGCTGGCAATGTCTGTCCCCGTCGTTGTGAAGTAGGTCTGGATCTGCTGAAGGCTTGCGGATTCCGTGCTGGCACTGCTCTCCTGTGAGGTTTGCTGTTGAATCTGCACGTCGAGCAGCTCATCCTGGACGCTCTGGATCCCGTCCATCGTGACGCCACCACCGGTGACGCCGTTCTCCGATTGACTCAGCGGATTCTCGCTGAATTGAACTACCTCTTCGGTGTATCCGGCCGTATCGGCGTTTGCGATATTATTGCTGGTCGCATCAATCGCGCCCTGGGCCGCGTCCAGTGCCTGCATCCCTATACTTAGCGTTGCGTTCAATCCACCCATAGCGTTAAACCTGGCAGGACCAGGTCTGATGTCTCAGCCTGGAGCCAGAAGCCTCCGAGAAATTACCCCTAAACGAATCCAACAGTGACACCATGAGAGAGGCGGAGTGGCCGGAATGCCGGAGCACCGCCTCATAAACCCGATTGCGCTGCTGCAGTTCAGCGTGAGCAGCCGCGACCTCTTTCGCCAGATGGCTGTCGATTGGCAGGGCTACCCGATGCATATCGTTGCGATCTCGGACCGCCCCTGGAATCCCTCGAAGCCGAGCCGTAAGGATCTCCTGCTCGGCGACGCTGTCCTCGAGCTCTGAAAGCCTGTTGCGGGAGATCGCAAGCATGGCTCGATCGAGCTCCCGGACAAGGGCGCGAATCGTTTTCAGGTGCTCTCGCTGATCTCTATCCACGGCGCCAGTATTGCTCATGCTTTGTACCCTCCATGCAGCTCCTTAACCGAACCCATCGCCCTTCCGCTTCCCGCTACGCAGACTCGCTAACCATGGCCGATGCAATACTTGCCGGATCCACCTGGTACTCACCGCTGCTGATCGCCTGGCGAAGGGTATCTACCCTTTCCTGTCGCACCTCCGGCGAACTCAGTGCGGTACTCACCAGCGAAGACCCTGACGTCGTATCGGACGTCAGGGTCGTGCGATCGTCTTCTGAGACACCCAGGGAGCTCACTGACGATTGAGTCCCTGTTTGAGATCCAACCTTCTGCGAGCTAAGATCGCTCGAAACTTGACTCGCTGCCGAGTTAAACGGATCAATCCTCACAACACCTCCTAGACTGGTCTTTCTACCTATCGGCAGTTCCACCGATAAGTTTAGCCAGCATTTACTTTTTCCCAGGCGCGCCGACTGTCATCGAGGCGGAAGCAGGCTCCTCCGACGGGGAAGCAACCGCCTTCTCCCGGTCCGCGGCAGCATGCATAGCCTTCGCGATCATCTTCCCTATCCCCAAGCCACCCGAGGCAGCCAGCGAGGTAGAAAGTGATTGAACACCCAGACTCATCATCTGATCCCCTCCGACGTCGCGGTCGGTGTCGCCTCCCGGCACGCTTGCAAAGGATTGTTGTGCCTCGTTCAACCACGTACCCACAAGGATGGCTTCAAACTGCTGGGAGCTCTTGTCGATCTTGGCTTCATCGGTGAGCTTCTTCGGGGCCGCGTCCTTCTGGATCACCCGGGCCTCCTGCAGTTGCGCAACGTTCGTCGCCGATCCCAGCAAGCCAATACCTGAACTCGTTCCCATCTACTGCACCTCCAATTCGGCTTGCATTCCGCCCTCGGCCCGGATGGCTTGAAGGATCGAAACGACGTCGTGAGCTGAGGTGCCGATCGCGTGGAGTCCGTTGACCAGCTCGTCCACATTCGCACCCTCTTCCAGCCGCATCGACTGAGCTGGACCATCGTTCACATTCACGGTTGTCTGCGGCACCAACGCCGGTGGAGGTAAGGCTCCTGGAAAGGTTGGGCCGGCAGTCTGTACGGGGATGTAGGAAGTCACCACCTGGATGGAGAGATTGCCATGAATGACGGAGACCGGTGAGAGCTTCACGTCTCCGCCCATGACGATCGTGCCTGTACGTTCATTGATGATAATTTTGGCGGGCGTGTGAACGCTAATGACTAAGTCCTGGATGCGAGCGATTAGAACTGGCACGGACTGCTCCGAAGCGTCCGCCACGCTGACATCGACTCGTCCGCTATCCAGCGCGAACGCCACCGTTTTGTGGAACGCGGTGTTTGCAGCACGAGCGATCTCCGTGGCCGTATCAAAGTCAGGATTACGCAGCAACAGCGACACCGTCTTGAAGCCACTGATATCCACCGACGTATCGCGTTCTACGATACCGCCACCAGGAATCGTACCCACATTGGTTGGATTGACCTGCTTTCCATTCGATCCGGTACCAGCAAAATAGCCGCCCAGGATGAGCGCTCCCTGAGCCTCGGCGTATACCTTACCGTCCGGCCCGTGCAGAGCGCTCATTAGAAGAACGCCTCCATCGAGGCTGTGCGCATCGCCTACCGACCCGACTGTTACGTCGAGTCTTTCTCCAGGCCGGGAGAAAGGAGGAAGCGTTGCGGTAATGAATACAGCAGCTACATTTTTTACGACAGAGGTGCTCGGTGGAATGAGCACCCCCATCTTCTGCATCGCGTTGGCCAGCGTCTGAACCGTGAAGATGGTCTGCTGCGAATCACCGGTTCCGTGCAGCCCGACCACCAGGCCGTAGCCCACCAGGGGATTATCTCTGACGCCGGCAATCGTGCTAATGTCCCTCACCAGTACTCGCCGATCGCGTCCC
>Ga0302319_10007262_pt1 | contig 21815 bp, 23 predicted proteins | sample Bog_T0_2_FD_203319 | JGI IMG/M metagenome (GOLD analysis project Ga0302319, IMG submission 203319) | Peat permafrost microbial communities from Stordalen Mire near Abisko, Sweden - Bog_T0_2 | ecosystem: Environmental > Terrestrial > Soil > Wetlands > Peat | place: Sweden: Abisko, Stordalen Mire... | reverse complement strand
TGCCAAAATGCCCCGAGAAGGAATCCGAGTATTACGAGAAGTACGCGGCCGAGTACCCGGACGGCCCGCGAACCGCGCAGGCTCTCTACCAGGCTGTCTACCGTCAGGCCGTTCTCACGGATATGTATGGCGCAGAGGGAAGCGACAAGAAGGCCGACGCAGCCCACAGCCACGCCAAAGAACTGGCCGCAAGGCTCAAGGAACACTTCGCTCAATCCGATTTCACCTGGAGAGCGGGGGCTCTGGTGTACAAATTGGATGAAGGCGTTCCGGTTTACGGCATCGATCGGGAGTAATCGGCTGAGCCAGGGAAACTGTGCACAAACGGCTCGGTAACAGCCGGCTCTGTAACGGCTGGCTCTGTGACAGGGCACGGCTTCAGTCGTGCCGCAAATGCCGCAAAATTAACGTGGGCTTTAGCCCCTGAGGTATTCTTTTCAAGGATGTCCGATCGAAGCTCGGCCATTTTTCGCTGTCCGTAAACCCGCTCCACGGAGGCTTCTTGAACCCCTATATTCAGTCCATTTTGTTGGGCATCGTTGAAGGCTTGACCGAGTTTTTACCCGTAAGTTCGACAGCTCACCTGCGCATTGCCGAGGGGCTGATGAAGATTCCGCTCGACGACGCATACTGGAAGATGTACACCATCGTCATTCAGTTGGGCGCTATCCTGGCCCTTCTTCTGCTATTCCTCGGCCGTATCGCGGAGTTCTTCCGCACCTTTCCCAAGGGCGAAAACGGCACCCGCACCTGGCTGAATCATCCCATCTCGCTAACGCTCATCGCCTTTGCGTGCACCTCGGCGCCCGCCCTGCTGCTGCACAAGTGGAGCGAGAAGAATCTGGGCAGCATCACGGTCATCGCCATAGCCTTGCTCCTCGGCGGCATCCTCATGTGGATCATCGATTCCTGGAGCAATCGCCACGAGCCCAACACCCTCGACGTTGAAGACATGAGCCTGGGCCAGGCCATCTGGATCGGCCTCTGCCAGACCCTCTCGGCCGTCTTTCCTGGAACTTCGCGTTCCATGTCCACCATCGCCGCCGGCCAGATGGTGGGCCTCGACCGTCCCGCCGCCCTCGAATTCAGCTTTCTGCTCTCCATTCCGACCATGGTCGCCGCCACTTGCTGGGATCTTCTCAAAGAACTCCACCCCGGCAAAGCGGCCCTGGCAGCCGGAACCGCCGCGGCCCACGTCACCATGAACTCCGAGCGCTGGATTGTCCTCGTCATCGGCCTGGTGGTCTCGTTCATCGTGGCCCTCGGCGTTGTGGAATGGTTCCTGATGTGGGTACGCAAGCATGGTTTTACCATGTTCGCCATCTACCGCATCCTTCTCGGTTCCGCGCTCCTGCTGTTTGGCGCCAAATTCATTGGCAACTGAGTTGTGCGATCCTGTTTGAAGACGGGTATTTTGAGAGCAAGCGCTGTAATGGAATTGCGAGGAGCGCACGAGATTCCCATCGACCGGCCATTGTCGATGACCTGGAGTCTCAGCGGTAGCGTAGAGACAATCGAATCAACGCGGACTGGCAGGGACATCCTTCCATTGATGGATTCATCCACCGAAAGACCACCGGCATATGCTCGCAAACTGAAACAGAGGTCTTGATGAGCGAACCGATTGTCGAGTGCGTTCCAAACTTCTCAGAGGGCACGGATGCCCGGCGGGTCGAAGCCATCGTGGCAGCGATGTGCGTTGAGGGTGTTCGCCTGCTCGACTGGTCGATGGACGCCGACCACAACCGCTCGGTAGTGACCATTGCCGGAGAGCCTCTGGCGGTGGTGGAGGCGGCTGTGCGGGGCGTGGGCAAGGCGGTCGAGCTGGTTGACCTGACCCGCCAGCAAGGGGTTCACCCGCGCATCGGCGCCGCGGACGTGGTTCCCTTTGTGCCCATTGCGGGAATCAAGCTGGAGCAATGTGTTTCGCTGGCTCGTCAGGCCGGGCTCGAGATTTGGCGTCGCTACGGCGTACCGGTGTTCTTTTACGAGGCGGCGGCGGCGCGGCCAGATCGAGCCAACCTCGAAGACGTGCGCCGCGGTCAGTTCGAGGGGCTCAGGGACGCAGTCCGCAAGGAGACGGCTCGCCGGCCCGATCTCGGTGGTCCGGGGCTGCATCCAACTGCAGGCGCGTGTGCAGTGGGTGCGCGCAGGTTTCTGGTGGCCTATAACATCAATTTCGATTCCGCGGATGTGTCGATTGTCAGGGCGATCGCCCGCGAGATTCGTGCCGCTTCCGGCGGCCTCAAGGGCGTCAAGGCGCTAGGGCTGCTTGCCCATGGCAGGGCGCAACTGTCTATGAACATCACCGACTTCCAGGCGACGCCGATCTCGCAGGTTTTTCGAGCGGTCTCGAGCCTCGCCCTCCGCCACAAGGTCACGCTGGCCGACGGAGAAGTGATCGGGCTGATTCCTGATGCCGCTTGTGAGCGGGAAAGCGAGTGGATGCGTCAATTGAGAGGGTTCGATCCCGAAACCAAGATTCTGGAGCGCCGCTTGGCTGCTCCGCTGGCTTGGCCGGGTGAGGGCCTTCATAAGGTGTAGCCCGATAGGTGTCACCGGGGCTCACAATCGAAAAGGGTCCGGCGGCTACAATGGGAGTTGGATCGTCCGCTTTTCGGCTAGGAAACGATGTTGAATCGCATGCGATTCCCAGTTGCTCGATTGGAAAAGCGATTGGATTCCGGAGGATGAAATTGTTGAAGACTCTTGTTAAGGTTTCGATTGCCCCCCTCATGCTGGTGGCTAGTTTGGCCCAGGCGGCGCAATTGTCCACCGAAGCCCGCACGGCTATTCCCCATGAAGTGCAACAGTTGGTCGTGATCGACTACCGGGCGATGCAGAACTCGGCGGCAGCGATGGATCTGCGCGAACGCGTGATGCCGCCCGAACTCAAGCAGTTCGACGATGCCTTGCGCAAGTCCGGATTGAATGACAACCACGACGTGGACGAGCTTGCTTTTGCTCTCTTCCGTCCCGGCGCATCGAGCGACGCGCTGGTGACCGTCGGCATTGCGCAAGGACAGTTCTCCACGCAGGACATTCTGGCCAACTTCCGCAAGCAGAAGGTATTGCCCACGCGCCTTCGCACCAACAGAATCTATCCGCTGGCCAAGACCGGCATGGTTCTCTGCTTTGTCGATCCATCCACCATGGTCTTCGGCGGCAAGGATGCGGTCGAGAAGGCGCTGGACGCCCGCGATGGAATCTCCCCAAGCCTGTTGACCAACGGGACCATGATGGACGCGATGAAGACCGTGGACTCCGACCCGCTGTGGAGCATCCTGGACGAAAAGGGCACCCAGACCATGATGCGCCAGGTACTGGGCGAAGCCGGTTCTGTCACTGACTTCGAGACAGTTCGCAAGCGTCTGCAGGCCTCCTGGTACGGGATGGACTTCCAGCACGGCGTCAAGTTCGATCTCACCATCTCTACCGGCGACTCCTTCGCCGCTGCCACCATTTCATCTCTCTTGACAGCGGCGGTAATGATACGAAAGATGAGCGGATCGGACGCGGAGAAGCAGGCATTGGCCGATACTGCCATTGCCTCCGATTCCGGGCGGATGTCCATTCACTTTGCCGCCTCCGACGGAGATTTCAGCAGCCTGCTGCACTCGCCGCTCTTCCAGAGCATGGTGCGTTAGAGCAGTCGCCTTGCCAGCCCGGCCTGGCTTCAGAGACCCGCTTCATCCCGCTGGTTCCGGGGGCGGAAACAGCTCCGGCTGTTCCGCGCCCGGTTCGCCCATTCCAGTCCGCTTGCGTCCTGCCGCGCCAATTAAGCTCACCACTTCCAAAGTCTGGATCGCCTGCCGCGGCACGTAAATCCTCTGCGTGTTTGAGCGCGTGTCGGGAGGGGTGAGCAGCAGCCCAGCGCCCTCGATCAGAGAACGGTCGTTGGCCGCAAGCCCCTCCAACTCTTCCCCATCGGTCAGCGTCATGCGCAGCCAAAGACCGGCCGTCCGGGGCCGGACGGTGAAGCGCTTGTGAAGAAGCCGCTCTGGATTGGCCTGATCGCCCGATGGGGCAGGGAAGTCCCGCACATAGCAGACCCACTTCACCTGATCCCAGCCGATGCGCAGCACCTTCCCATTCAAATCGAGAATCTCCAGTTCCGGGGCGGCTTCGAGCAAACCTGGGCTGGAACCGGCGCCCGCGTAGCCTGCGCACCACTCCCGTGAGAACTTGCGGACAATCACCGGTTTGCGAGCAGAGGCCATCGCTCTGGATTGTCGCACGGACCGGCGGAATCCTGCGAATCATAAGGTTCTGGCAACAAGCGCGCAGGGACCAGCGCAGAAGTTTACACTTGTTGGCGGGTCGGCGGTTGGTCCTGCTTTGTCTCGAACGGCGGTCGTTCTGCTGGACGAGCGAAGGGAGGCATTATGGTTTCGCCGAGCCGAAGCCGGATGAATTGTGCCGCGGCAACCGCTGCGGCGGTTTGCCTGCTCATGGTTTCCTGGGGTTGTGGAGGCGGAGGTTCCTCGGTGACGCTCACCAAGGTGACTCCCGTAGCGCCGGTGATCAGTTGGCCGACGCCGGCGGCGATCTCGCAGGGAACGGCGCTGAGCGCAACACAGTTGGACGCGACAGCCACTGTGGCAGGGACATTTGCTTACTCGCCGGCCTCGGGGACCGTGCCGGCCGCGGGCAATCAGACGCTTTCAGTCACTTCACGCCCGCAGACACCGTTGACTACACCACGGCCAGCGCCAGCGTGCTGCTCTCAGTGGTGGCAGCCGGCACGAACGCAACCTACAACTGGCTTCCGTTTCCATCTGAAGGGCTCTATCACTCGACCGACTCAGGGGCCAGTTTCATCAAGATCGGCTCCGTTAGCAGTGCTCCGCTTGTGGGCTTCGGAATGGCGGCCCCAGGAGCGAAGTACCCGGCAGTTTACATAGTGGGCACGGTAGGCGGGGTCTACGGATTCTTTCGCTCCATTGACGAGGGAAACTCCTGGACGCGGATCAACGACGACGCTCACCAGTACGGCTATATCTTTGCGATTTCCGGCGACCCGAGGATCTACGGACGTGTGTATCTAGGTACGGGTGGGCGCGGCATTCTCTACGGTGACATTGCTGCCACTGGAGGCGTTGCTGCTGCCCATCGCTAACGATTCTCGGCGCTGCTGAGAGTCCGAAGGCGGGTGAATAGGAAGGGCTACACGTTCAGTGCAACAAAGCCTAGCCATTCGGCCCGAGTTGTGTTAATGTACTGGTTTGCCGCCTCTGCCGGTTTGTGCCGTAAGGGTAACAACATCAGGCACTTGCCTAAAGGCTGAGGCAGCGAAAGCAGGAACTCGATGCCCGACTACATCTATCTTTTGGAAAACCGGCTGTCGGCTGACCAGCAGGCCGCTCTGCGGCACTTGCGGGAGGCGGCTCGCGAAGCCGGAACCATCCTCTTTTTGACCGGCGACGCGGTTCGCGAACTGACCAGTGGCCATGCGGTCCGCAGCCTTGAAGTTTCGGTTCATGGAAATGCGCTTAACCTCAAGAAATCAATTGAAATGTATGGTGGAGCTATTTGGGGCCAGGACGAGGTTTCCCGCACGCTCTACGTGTGTTTTCCTGGTACGGTTCGCGTAGACCTGATCAGCACCCACCGCGCCGAGTATCCCAAGCCTGGCGCGCCGATTTTTCATTCGGCTTCGATCCAGGAGGACCTGCGGAGGCGCGACTTTACCGTCAATGCCATGGCTATCTCGCTTAACGAGGGATCGTTCGGCCTATTGATGGATCCGACGAACGGGGCTGCGGATATCGAGTCGAAGACTCTCCGTCTGGTCTCAAATTATGGTTTTCTCGATGAGCCGTCGCTGCTCATTCGCGCCACGCGCTACCGTGCGCGGCTGGGATGGGAATTCGACCCCAGAACCCATACTCGCTACGAGAATGCCAGAGGTGAGGGCGTAATCGAGTACTTGTCGTCCCAGGCACGCAGCCGGGAGCTGGAGCAGATTGGCCACGAAGAAGACGCCTTGAAGGTGCTTCGGGCGCTCGAGGCCGAGGGCTGGATGAAGGTTCTGTTCCCTGCCTGGACCTCCGCCAAAGCTGACGAGGAGAAGCTGAAATCCTTGCACAATTTGGGAGCGGAGCTGCTGGCTCAGGGTATCCATGCCGATATGTCGGCGGCGCAGATGCAGTTGCTCACAGTTGGACTCGCCCCCAAGGACAGGTCCGCGCTGAAGAAACTGATGCTTCGCCCGGGGTTCGTAGCAGAGTGGAACAGTCTGGATGCGATGGCCGCGGGGTTTGCCAAGGTGCTGTTGGCAGAGGAGAATTCCATCCCCTCTGCCGGCTTCAAGCTGTTTATGAGTTATGACCCGGAAGCTATTCTTTGGCTTGGGTTTACGAGTACCGATCCTGAGGTTTGCGAGCGGTTCAACCGGTTCCTCAAGGTATGGCCCGAAGCTCGCCAGCGCATCCCCCATACCCTCATGCAAGAGATGCGCATTACGCCGGAGCTGGCTGCCTACCGAGAGATTGTTCAATCCATTTTCCTGGAGCTGATCGACGGCCGGTTGACGGCGTCTGAGGAAGTTCGCTCCTTCCTCGATCCCCATTCTCCACCTGCGCCGCCACCGAAAGAGACCGTCAAGAAGCAGCGCCCCAAGCGAGGCGCCGAGGCCAAGGCCAAGGAGGATTCGTTCGATGATGACGAAGACGCCGAGGGCGATTTGGATGACGACGAAGATTTGGATGATATCGGTGGAGAGGACGACGATATTGACCTCGGCCTGAGTCTTCCCAAGGTTGATTTGGACGCGGAGATCCCCGAATTGATCGAAACCGAGATCATAGAGTCCGACGAGATCCTAGAATCCGATGAAATTGAGGCCATCGAGGATCAAATCAAGCCCGAAGAGCCCGAACCTGTTCCCGCTCCAGTCAAGCGCGGCTCAAAAAAGCTTGCTTCGCCGAAGCGGTCAAAGGAAGCTCCGGTTGCTATAGTCGAAAAGGCTGGCAAGCCGATTGCGCCAAAGCCTGAGAAGTCCAAGACTGAAAAGGCGGGGAAGCCCAAGCCGGCGGCCAAGCCAAAGCCGGAACCCATCCCCGAGCCTGCCGTCAAGAAGTCTGCTCAGGCACCGGTTGCGCCCAAACCGAAGAAGGCTCAAGAACGCAAGTCAGAGCCTGCAAAGGGCAAGCCGGCTGCTGCTTTGGCTTCCAAGACGACGCCAAAGGGATCCAAGGGGTTGCCAAAGGGATCCAAGCCGGTTGAGAAGAAGGCCGTTTCGAAGCCGGCCAAGAAGCGCTGAGGCCGCTGAAGGGCTCCTTCCGCAAGCGCCGCGCAAATTGCGGCAGCGCCGAAGATCAGACTGCGGCTGCCATGGCTGCAACAGCGCCCTGCGCTGCGGTTACAACCATGTCGCGGATGGAATCAATGACCAGATCGGGCTCGTCCAGGTGAATCCAATGGGCACTTGCGGGGGCTATGAGTTGGTGCACGTTGTCGCCGATGCGGCTCAAGCGCTCTGCGGAGAGAGGCGTCGATTTCCCTGGGGTCAGCACCAGCACGGGAATGCCGCGGATCGGTTCAGCGTCCTGCATCTCTCGAATCGAGTCGGGAACCGACTTCACATGGCTTCGCATTCCAGCGTAGTAACCTGGGCGCGACCAATGGGCGGCCACGATCGGCCAAACCACGCTCGGCATCTTCCCTACCTCGTCTGTTACGCGGCCAAGCACATGCAGGCCCCCGGTCCCAGCAACTCCAGCCAACCGCCGTGCAACCCGGCCTGAGCGGCACAAGAGGGAGGTTACAGCTAGGCGCGCCAGCCCAAGGTGCGCAATCGGAACCGCGAAACCAGACAGCCGCATGCCCCTGTCCACTTCAGATTGCCTGCCGGGATTGAGTGGTGGCCATTCTTCGCAGCGCATGGGATCGATCAACAAGATGCTAGCCACTTCTTCTGGAAACATCAGCGCATAACGGCGCACGACGAGTCCGCCAAAGGAGTGTCCGACCAGGACGTAAGGCGGTTTGATCTGGGCGCGCTCCAGCATTTCATGCAGTTCCACCGCGATGTTGCCGGGGGTGCGCGCTGTCCGGCAGGGGCTGCTCCAGCCTAGTCCGCTGCGATCGTAAGACGCGGTCCCGGCGAATCGAGAGACTATCTCCTGAATGTGGTACCAGTTCAAATTGGTTGCGGCGATGCCAGCCTCGAATAGAACGGTGGGGCCGGTCGAAGCCCTCGATCCCTTCTCTAGCAAATAGAGCTTGCGCCCGCCCCCGATGGGCACCAGCCGCCCAGGATGCGCAAAACGCTGCCGGTCACGGTGCCCGCCAACGATTTGATAAAAGAAACCCGCGCCAATCAGCGCTGCGGTTGAGCCGGCAATCCATAAAAGTACGTGCATAGGAGATCCTAAAAACGCGTGAGTTGTTCAGGGCTGAAGTCCCCGATGCCGAGATTTGCTTTTGCGCTGCCACGGTCGACGATGAGCAGTGTCGATCCGGCATGACCGCGCACTTTTGCCTCCACCTGGTTTGCCGACCAAACGCCGCCGTCATGGCGCAGGCCGTAATAAGTAAACTCCTTCACCGTCGCGCTTCCTTTCAGCGTCTTCTCCACATATACAGGGAAGCCGATACTCCGGTCCAGCCATGTTTTGATCGCGGCGTAATGCGTCCTGTCCTCCGCGCTAGGCATACTCTTCAAAACATCGCAATCCCGTGCGCCGAATTTGGCTTCTTCCACCACCGTTTGCTCCGGCCAGAAATACTGCTGTTCCAGGAAGTCTTCGTAGCTGAAACCGTCGCCGAGCGGGCCTTCGCTCCACTTGTCGAACGGCAGAGCCGCAGGCGCCTTGTCGCCGGGATGCGCAATCTGGATCGAATTCTGTCCATTGGGACGCATATCCAGCAGGATGTGGGCGCGGGCGTCCGGCCCCGCCTTGGCGCTCGCGTTCGCGGGCGGCACAATCTCCACCAGCACGCGCAGCACACCTGGGAACCAATGCGCCTTGATGGAAATGCCATAGCTGGTGCGTGCGCCGCTCGCGTCTACCCGGACAAGGTGGCCGCTGGCGCGAAAGTCCGCCTTCTCCACATTCTGCCGCGGAGTTGCCAGCACCGCATGGGCATCCGTCGCATTCGCGGGGACCGCGAACACCATTGCGGCGGCCAGTGTGGCCCAGTAGAGTCTCATAGCGCGATTCTCCCATCGCGGATGCGAATGTGCCGGGGCGCGGCGTTGGCAATCTCATTCTCGTGGGTCACCACGATCAGCGTCATGCCGCGCTTTTTCTGAATGCCGGTAAGCATCTCCATGATGCGCGCGGAATTCACGCTGTCAAGATTCCCGGTGGGCTCGTCGGCCAGCAGGATGGATGGGTCATTGGCCAGCGCTCTTGCAATGGCCACACGCTGGCGTTCTCCGGCCGAGAGTTCGTTAGGATACTGCTTGAGCCGGTGTTCTAGGCCCATCTCCACCAGCAGCGCTTCGGCCCGTTCCGCGCGGCCTTTCCCGTTCTCACCCACTGCCAGCATCGGCACTTGCACATTTTCAAGGGCGCACAGCGTGGGAAGAAGGTAGAAGGCCTGGAAAATGAATCCCACGCGAAGGGCTCTGTAGGTGTCGAGATCGATGGCGGTTCCCAGTGCAGCGTTCTCAAACAGCACCTCGCCGCTGGTGGGCGTGTCGAGCCCGCCCAGCAGTTGCAGCAGCGTGGACTTGCCGCTGCCGCTGGCGCCGCTGATGGCCACGTATTCTCCGGCGGCGATCGACAGATCCACGCCCCGCAGAGCCTCAATGCGCCCTTCGTCGTAGCTTTTGCACAGATTGCGCACTTCAAGCTGAGGACTAGTCATGCCGAAGCGCCTCCACTGGCGACAGATGCGCGCCGCGCCATGCGGGGACGGCACCGGCAACCAATCCAGAAAGCAGCGCGATGCCAAGCGCCTCGATCAAGTGCCACGGGGAAACGGATGCCGAGACTACGCTCGCGGTTTGCGGCAACACAGCCAGCAAGTGCATTGTGCCCCATCCGATGCATATGCCGATGAGGCCGCCGACCAGGCCCAGCACCGCCGCTTCGGTCTGGATGAGCAGCATGATGTTCCAGCTCTTCCAGCCAAGCGCCCGCAGAATTCCGATTTCGCGGGTTCGTTCAAACACCGACATTGCCATGGTGTTGACGATGCCCAGGATGCCCACAATCAGGGCAATCGCCGAGGTGCCCCAGGCGACGGAATGTGCCAATACCACAAGCTGGTTGTTGGCCGCGCGCTCCGCCGCCGGCGAGGCGTGCAGACCCGGAAGAGCGGCTTCAATTTCAGCCTGCGCGCGCTTCAAATACTTGTCCTGCGCTTCACCGGCCGGCGCTGGCCGAAGCCGCACATGAAACGCCGTCACCTTGCCTTGCAGGCTCGATAGCTGCTGCAGTTGATCCAGGGGCATGATCACCGCGTCGGCTTCCAGTGCCGACCCCCCATGATAGGTCCCGGCCACGATAAAAGTAGAGCCTTGAATCTCGACGGTTTCCCCAGTCTTCTTGTTCAGATTCTCCGCCAGCGTATCACCCAGCAGGATCTCAGGCTTTCCATCGTGAATGCGCCCTCCCGAAGTCATCTTGAGCGAATCGAGTTCATAAGAATCGGCCTTCCAACCAAAGACCAGAGCGTTTACCTCCGGGGTCAGGTCCATCAGATTGAAGATCATAGGCGCGGCCCGTTCGACGACGGGCACCGCACGCAGCTTGGCGCCTACCGATTCATCGAGGGAAGTGTTCAGAAAACTCTTCTCTGAGACGGCAATGTCGGTCCCTGCGGTCTGATAGAGGCGCAGCCATTCGTGTTCAAAGGATCGGGAGAAACCAACCAGTGCGACAAACGCGCCAATGGCCATGGCGATCCCACCCAGCGTCAGGAATGTCCTGAGCCGTCTGCGCCAGAGATTCTTCCATGCAAATCTTGCGAAGGATAATTGGGAGGCCATGAGGTCGGGATGAATCCTTACGTTTCTCGTTCTGAACAGCAGCGCTTGAGATGAAGTTTATTGAGCGGCAGGCGCAAAAGTCCATGCATCCTTTAGGGAATCCCCGCTCAAGTCATCGTTCAAAAAGGTTGGGCCTCCCCTGGCTGCGGATAGCTCACTCGGTCAGCAGGTCTGGAACCCAGTCAACAGCCAAACAGACGGCCCGTCGCTCGGCGGAAGCCAAGCCCCTCATACGGAGTACTATGACCGGAAGTTTCCTAAACGAAAAAAGACAGAGACAACCTTGCCACAGAATGCCTGAGTCGGCCGAGCCGAGTCGAGCGTTGCTGTGGAGATTGTTTCAAAAATCATTTGCGGGAAGCGAAGATCCGATGCTCAATGCGCGCATCGAGCATCGGATCGCTTCAAAACGCTTAACGGCCGCGACCGCGCGAAGCGCCGCCACCGCCACCACCGCTGCCCTTGCGCGCCTGGTAGCAGTCCCGGCAAAAGACCGGGCGATCGCCGCGAGGCTCAAAAGGAACTGTTGTAGGCTGGCCGCAACCCGAACAAATCACAGGTGTTCCCTGTGCTGGAGCCGAACGGTAGCCGGACCCCCCCTGATCGTTCTTCTTTGCCTGACGGCAATTCTTGCAACGCTTTGGGGTCGAATAACCACGTTCCTGAAAGAACGCCTGATCAGCTGATGTGAACGTGAAGTCCTGCCCACAATCGCTGCACGTAAGTTGAATATCTCCGGCCATGTGTCTCCTCGTGGAGATTGTACAGCCCAATCCACCTTTACGTACAAGGAATCTTTTTGGATCCAAAAAGTTTGAGGCCGCAGAAGAGTAATTGCCTTCCTTAATCCTGCTCCAATGCCGGGGCCATCGCGCTATAGTCATCTTCTGTGGGGTGAGGATGATCTTGAGGTTTGCAGCCCAATTTCCGCGCCATCCAAGACCTGAATGACAGTTTCCAATCCAGAATTCGAGGCCGACTGCATCCGCCGCATCCTGGCGGGCGAGAAGCATCTCTTCCATGACCTCATCCGCCCCAGTGAGCGCGGCATCTACTTTCTCCTTCTCTCGCTGCTTCGTAATGAGGCCGAGGCGGAGGATGCTGCCCAGGAAACGGCAATCAAGGTTTATCTGAACCTCAAGAACTTCCGGGGCGACTCGCAGTTCCGGACCTGGGTGCTCTCGATTGCCAGAAACGAGGGCCTGGGAAGGCTGCGCAAGATGGGAACGCGGCGCGAAGATTCGCTGGATGCCGAGATCGACGATCAGACCGGCGACTATACCCCCGCGATCCTGACCAGTTGGCGCGAGGTCCCTTCAGAAACTCTTGAGCGAAAGGAATTAGGCGCGATTTTGCGCCAAGCCATCGAGGGGCTGCCTGAGATTTACCGTAACGTTGTGCTGCTCAGAGACATCGAAGAGATGGATGTGCGAGAGACAGCCGCCGCTCTCGGCGTCACTGAAGGAGCTGTCAAAGTCAGACTGCACCGGGCACGGGCTATGCTGCAGCGCGATCTGGCTCCGCGGCTGAAAGGGTTTGCCCCCGAGCGGAAAGGGCTGTTTGGGTGGGGCGCATGAGAATCGACTGCAAACGCGTATGGGAGCACATCTCCGCCTACATCGACGGCGACGTGGACGAGGGTCTGCGTGCAGAGATCGATAGTCATCTGGAGACATGCGAAATCTGCTCCGCCGTCTTGGATTCAACCCGAAACATGGTGGTGCTTGTGGCAGACCACCGCGTCTTCGAGCTCCCGGCCGGATTCAGCAAACGGCTGCATGCGCGCCTGGACAAGCAATTGGAACGGGCCGGGCCTTGATGTGGCCCGAGACGATTGCGCCACCACAAGGCTTTCATCCTGTTGCGGCCACGCGAGCCTGAACGCCTTCCTTACTTCAAACCGGACCTGGAATCTCGCAGGCAGCAGCGAGCAGACAAAACCCCGGCCATGGCCGGGGTTTTGTCTGGATGGGGCCGAAATTACATTGCTGCTACAAAATCGGGGACGATGACTGCTGCATTTTCCTGCAACAACCGGGTCATGCGCGCGGCCATGCCTGTATACATGGATGCCGCGCGGAAGGCATTCACGCGAACCCCTTCGCTGGCTTGCGAGAAAGCATATTGTGCCAAGGCCATCAGAACGCAGAAGCGGATGTGCATGGCGTCACTGCGCAGGGTCTCCAGCAGCAGGCGATCCACGCCAGCGCTGTTCTTGGACGCATAGTCTGCCATTTCCAGCATGACCCGTGCGTTCTGATACATCACCCACAAGCCTTTTGGGCCTTCCATGCGCTGCCATGCGTCCTCTGGAGTTGCGTTAAGACCTTCTTTCCAAAGGAAGTGCTCGCTCAATTCACGAGCACTCCAGTCGGGACGCAGCCTGGACAGAAGCGTGTCCCATGTTTGCGCATTGTGACGCTGAACTACGGCGCGCCACCGGACCAGATAGAACGCAATGCCTAAAACCGCCACGATTTGGAGGAGAGACAGAATCATAGGTGATCCTTGCACTGGATTTCGGTAACCGCGCAGCCCGTGAGAAAAACCCGGCTAGTTTTCCGTTACCTATTACTAGTAACACAAAACCCGCCCTCTTGTTGAAAAGAATTATGCCACTTTCGTCTCATTCCGAAAGACAAGTAGCCTGCCAGCCTTCATACTTTGGTAATCAAGGGCCGCTGCTTACTTCAACTGGCAGTGCTAAAGGCGCGGTCCGATGCGCGTGCGGGACGGTGACTGCCCGCTCATCTCCAGGAATCCCACATCGTCGCAGCTCTCATGGCTGGGATGGTGCAGTGGTCCATGCCGGATTGCTTTGACGGATATCACCGCTTCCGCGCGTCGCCCGGCTCTGACTCGGTTATTGCCATGCGGGTGGTTCGAGCGACGCCTGCCACTGCCAGCAGCATGCGCTCCATTTGCGGGGTGAATTCGCGGCGTTTCGCATCCTGTTGGGCGAAACTGACGACCCAATAGAGAAGGGAACCGAGATAGCTCGCCACCAGGAGCTGATCGAGGCTGCGGTATTGCGCCCTATGAACCTCATGACCATGGACTACCGTCGTAATCAGCGCAACCATGGAATAGAACCCAAGCCCAGTAGCCACCTGCAATTCGCGATCTTTCCAGCCGATTGATAGCCATTGGCTAAACCCCGCCAGTACCAGAAAGAAAAGTATCCTCAGAATAGAAACTGTCTGCTGGAGGCGAACGAGGAAGTGCCATTCCGGGGGGAAATGGGCGAATGCTGACGAGTCGGCAAATGGCCAGATCGCTGCCGCGGCTATTGCGATCATCACTCCAAGAGCCCCAATTGTGCCACGGGAGAGTGACGCCCGGAGGGGGCGAAAAACCGACCAGGACAATTCAACCAGGACACAGAACTGCAAAGCGGAATCCACGCCAGCCTCGGCCAAATATGTCGTAAGGTAGGCAGCCGGAAAATAGTGCCTGACGGCGTAGGAACCGGCGCTTTCAAGCAGAGTCCAAACGCTATAGACACAGAATAACGGGAGTGTCCGCCAGACACACCTGTAAAACAGCAGCCAAACCACTGCCGCGAGGGTCAAAAAACCAGCACACCAGAGTGCGGTGTCCAGATTCAAGGTCAACCTTCCTCAACGCCCCGCACATGGGGGTTGAGTTGAGCTTAACAGTGATTTGACCCTATCGGCTCTACAACCATCCAATTAACAACCCACAGTAATGTCCGTTCCCGGCGGAAACGGCGGTAGCGGGCCGATTAGCGATGCCTAGGCGGTTAAATCATCTGTTCCCGGCGGAAATGGCGGTAGGGGATCGATCGGCGATGCCTTTGCGGTCATATCGTCTGTTCCCGGCGGAAAGGGCGGTAGCGGGTCGATCGGCGATACCATTGCCGTCAAGTCGTCTGTTCCTGGCGGGAACGGTGGCAGGGGATCGATCGGCGACACCATAGCCGTCAAGTCGTCTGTTCCTGGCGGGAACGGTGGCAGGGGATCGATCGGCGACACCATGGCGGTCATATCGTCTGTTCCTGGCGGGAACGGTGGCAGGGGATCGATCGGCGACACCATGGCGGTCATATCGTCTGTTCCCGGCGGGAACGGCGGCAGGGGATCGATCGGCGACACCATAGCCGTCAAGTCGTCTGTTCCCGGCGGAAAAGGCGGTAGCGGGTCGATTGGCGACGAAAGAGCATGCCCAGTTGCTAAAACTGCCATAATGGCGCCGAAGACGAAGCTACGGAGGTTCAACGAAGTAGAGATCATGGACTTGGCTCCTTGTGAAGCGATATTGGACACTGCATCGCAAGAGTAACCCAAAGTATGCAGACGGTCTACCCCGTAAGTAACCATTTTCATGATTATTTTTGGGGGAAGGTGTTTTCATTGATTCCGGTGGTTCTCTATCTAGCGGAAGCCTGGAGCATGGCTGCTAACCCTTGCGGGGCAGATTGAAGGGCGGCGGAAGGCCTGCTGGAAGGTATCTGCGTGGTTACCGGCTACTATCGGGATGGAGACGAACCAAAGTGAGGGAAGCGCGGAAGCGGTTCCTGGGTGCGGATGCGAAAACAAGGAGTGTTTCATCGAGAGAGTGTGTAGATCTATATAGTTGATTATAAGATAGATAGATATCCAGTTGGAATCGGGAGAGGAGCGTCTTCGTGTTGCTCGATGTTGCGGGAACTGCGTCAATTGGCGAGGAGTTCGTTCGATGGTTACCTTGTGGGGAACTTTGGTGCCGTAGGATGAACCAAAAAAGTTCGTTAGAGTGGCTTAAGAACCTAATTCTGGTTCAGGATAGAGCCTATGAATGCTTTGAACCCCCGACTTTCGCCTCTTCCGGTTCCGCCTGGGCCGGATGCCACACAGCAGGAGGTTCGCTGCGCGGTGCGTTTCCCACTAGCGCTCCCTGTAGTGCTGTCGGTCGGCGTGTCGGACCTTGTCGCGCTCACCAGGAATGTCTCAGCCAGCGGAGTATTGTTTGAGCTGAAAGACCCGCTGCAGGCGGGGCTCGAAATCCGTTTTTCGATACAGATGCCAGGTTCCGTGCTGGGTACTCCACACGATATTTTGGTTCATTGCCTGGGACGTGTGGTACGCTGCTCCATAAGCGAAGGTCAATATCTGGCTGGCGCAACGATCGACGAGTATAAATTCGCCGAGCAGTGAAAGCCCGGTTCAGCTTGGCAGTAATTATGACGGATTTCTTGGACGATTCACCCGATGGCGAAATGCTTGACTCTCCGGTCAGGCCGGGGATGATCCGCATTATTCTTGCGGATTCCCAGGCAATCTACCGGGTAGGCATTCGCAAGGTCTTTGCGCTTGAGGACGATTTGCGCGTAGTAGCGCAGGCGGACTCGCTTGAGAACCTGCGGCTGGCGATTGAGCGATACCCCACCGACATCGTTCTGATGGAGGGAAGCCTGCTGGCCGGCACGGCCAACGTGATTCCCGACCTGCTTCGGGTCGCCCCCGACGTGAAGCTGATTGTGCAGGCTTTGCAAACGGACGAGAACCATACGGTGGAGTTGTATCGGCGCGGTGTCCGCGGCATCATCTCCCGTATGATCTCTCCTGACCTGCTGGTGCGCTGTGTGCGCAGGATCGCCGCCGGAGAGACCTGGATCGACAATCAGTCAGTGAATTGGGTGATTGAGGCGTACCGTTCGCAGGCCGCGGCGTTGGTCAGCCCGCGCTCTCAGCCGCGGCTTTCGCCCAAGGAGATGGCCATTATCACCTGCATCACCCAGGGCAAGCGCAACAAGGAGATTGCTTTCCAGTTGGGCACCACCGAGCAGGTGATCAAGAATTATTTGCGCAAGATCTATGACAAGCTGGGGGTTAGCGACCGCCTGGAGCTGGCGCTGTATTGTCTGCACAATAAGATCATTCAGACCGAAGCGGACGAAGAGTCCTTGGCTCAGAAGGTAGTGGGGAAGTAACTGGGGTCCGGCAGGCCACTCCATCGAAATCTCAGTTTGCCGTTGCTTGCGGGTCTTCCCCGGGCTTGCGGGCCAACTCGAGCAAGCGGATCAGCTCAGCCAATTCAAGGCCTTCAAGGTGGCCTAGCAGTTGGCTTGGGATCTGCCGGATGACAGGATCCATCTCCCGCAGCAGGTCAAGCCCAGCCTCCGATATCACAGTCCAGACAACGCGGCGATCGTGAGAGTCGCGCTGCTGGCCGATGAGTTTGAGGGCCTTGAGCCTTGCCAGAAGCCGGGTAATGTCCGGCTCGGCGGTAATCATGCGGCTTCCGATGGCCGAACAAGTCAGCCCGTGAGGTTGCGCGCCGCGCAGAATCCGCAGCACATTGTATTGGGTCGATGTCAGACCCCATTCGCGGGTCTTCAAATGGAAGGCGCGCTGCAGGCAGTCCGAGGTCCGCAGCAGGTTGAGGAGCGCCTCTTCTTCTACGCTCGAAAAAGGCGCTTCCTGCACGATTTCGAGTTTCAGGCCTGCCATTGGCAGTCTCCCCATGCGGGCTTTGGAGCTTCTCAATCGCTGCTGGTTGACAGGTGCAGGTCTTGGTCCCTGCAAGGTCAACTGAATGAAAAGAATACTGAGAGGGCGCGGGCGGCAGGCTGGAACTTTCATCCCGGCAGGACCGCGCCCATCATAAACCATCAGAGGTGGCCGCGTTTACTGCTTGACTTCCTGCTTGACGATTTCGACCTCGATGGTCAGCTTGACCTCGTCGCCCACCAGGGCTGAGGGAAAGGCGGTTCCAATCCCATACGCTGTGCGGCTGATAGTCGTGGTGGCAGTGAAGCCAGAGTGTGGCTTGTGATCCATCATGCCCTCAACGGGGGTGCTGGGACCATCTACATCCAGAACCACCGGCTTAGTGACGCCGTGCAAGGTAAAGTTACCGGAAACGGCCAGTTTGCTGCCGTTTTTCGCCACACTTGTACTGGTAAAGGTAGCGGTAGGGAACTGGGCGACATCGAAGAATGCATCGGTTTTCAGGTGGGTATCGCGGGGCGACTCGCCGGTATCCACGGTGCTGACGTCGATGGTGGCCGTCACCGTAGACTTGGTCACGTCCGCCTCATTGTAGACAAGTGTGGCAGCCACCTTGCCAAATCGCCCATGCACATTCGAGACGCCGCCGTGCCGGATGGTGAAGTCGACCTCGCTGTGCGCCGGATCGGAGGTCCAGGTCGAGTATTGCGCCACGGCCATGGGGGCGGTGAGCGCCAGAATGCCAGTCAGGAGTACCAAACGCTTCATATCTCAGTTTCCTTTCAATGCGGGGCCGTCGGGCCAAATTTAGGTTGGGGAAGAGCGCAGCGCTCTCGCCGGATACGCGCGGAACGGAAGAAAGCATACCGTATCCGCGCTGAATCCTCTGATGCAGATAAGATGCGGCAGGCAAGTTATTCGTTGCAACAAATATTGTTGAATTCTGCGATTCTCTGAGTGTTCGGTGCTGAAGGATCGCTCTTCCAGATTTCGTTGCTTTGTTCCAACGAGAGTCAAATCGTCCGTAAAGACGGCAGTGCCGGGCGCATGACAAGGTTCAGGGAACAGGGATCAGAGGTCAGCGGACAATTGTCGATCCACCTCTTCACTTCTTCACCAGTTCACTTCTTCACCAGTTCACTTCTTAACTTCTTCACTTCTTCTGAGGTCTGGTATGCTCCCGCCTATGTCTGTACTTGCTCCCTTCCGCCAACTGACCCGCCTTCAGCGCCATACGTTTGTGGCTGCATTTCTGGGCTGGACGCTCGACTCGCTCGACTTCTTCATCCTCATCTTCTGCGTACCGGCGATTGCGGGAGAGTTTCACACCAAGGCGTCGGCCGTGATGGGCGCGGTCTTCATGACGCAGGCCTTCCGGCCCGTGGGAGCCCTTCTTTTTGGAATGCTGGCCGATCGTTATGGGCGGCGGCCGGTGTTGATGGCAAACATTCTCAGCTTTTCGGCAATTGAGCTGGCCTGTGCCTTTGCGCCATCGCTGGCCGCGCTGCTGGCGCTGCGTGCGCTGTTCGGCCTGGCCATGGGCGGCGAATGGGGCGTGGGCGCGGCACTCGCGTTTGAGACGCTGCCCAAAGAGGGACGCGGGACGTTCTCAGGTATTTTGCAGGAGGGCTACGCGATGGGTTCGATTCTGGCCTCGGCCGCCTTCGCGATTCTCTTCCACTGGATAGGCTGGCGTGGGCTGTTCATTCTGGGCGCCACGCCGGCTTTGCTGGTGTTCTATGTGCAGGCCAGAGTGGAGGAATCGCCGGTTTGGCTTGAGGGGGCAAGGAAGCGGCGAGAGCGGGTTCAACTGCCGGCCAGAGCCGGATTGCTCGAAAATGTGCCCGGATCGGCTCGCAGTCTGCTTCACTTTCTGCCCACATTTCTGTTTCTCGTCCTGCTGATGACGGCCTTCATGAGCTTCTCGCACGGCACACAGGATCTGTATCCGACCTTCCTCACGGTCTACGCCAAACTGAAGCCTGGAACGGTCGGGCTGATCGGGGTTCTGTATGGCTTCGGCTCCATCGGCGGCGGCATCGTGTTTGGAACCCTGTCGGAAAAATGGGGGCGCAAGCGGGCCATCGTCACCGCTGCGCTGCTGGCGATTCCCGTGATTCCGCTCTATGCCTATGGGCACTCGGCCATTACGCTGGGCGTCGGCGCGGTGCTGATGCAGTTCATGGTGCAGGGCGCGTGGGGAGTGGTGCCGGCTTACCTCACCGAGTTATCGCCGGCACCGGTGCGGGCAACCGCTCCCGGACTGGCCTATCAGTTGGGCGGGCTGGTCACCTCGTGGAACGGCAAGGGGCAGGCGTTGGCTGCCGAGCGCTGGGGCAATTACCCGGCTGTGCTTGCGGTTACGGTGATTGTGGTGGCTCTGGCGCTGGCGGGGTTGGCATCGCTGGGACGCGAGGCCAAAGGCCAGGAGATGACGGCGGTTTGATCCTGTCGCAATGAGTGGTTTTTGGCGTACTCTTTAATTGAATGGGGAGGGCGGACGATGGCAAATCTCGATTGGGCCCAATGCGATGCTGTGGAAAGCATTCCCGGCAAGGTGAGCGGGGCCTGGGTGCTGCGCGGAACCAGGATGCCTGTCTCCGCCATTTTTGAGAATATTGCAGCCGGAGCCAGTCTTGACGACATCATGGAATGGTTCGACGGGCTTGATCGCGATCAGGTAAAGGCTGTGATTGACTTTGCCGCTCGCAGTCTCGACAAAGAACCCAGTTACGCGGCCTAAATGCTTATTCTCTTCGATCAGGCAACACCTGTACCTCTCCGGCCCTATCTCAAGGGCCACGTTGTCCGCACTGCGGCGCAACAAGGTTGGGACCGGCTCAGGAACGGCGATCTGATTGGTGCGGCGGAAGCAGCGGGATTCAACATGCTGCTCACCACAGACAGGAACATGCGCTACCAGCAAAGCCTCGCCGGTAAGAAGATTGCGGTCTTAGTTTTGAGCAGGCAGCAGTGGGGGCAACTTCGGCCTCATGTTCAGCTTGTGGTCGATGCAGTCAATGCGGCCGCTCCGGGCAGCTTTGCAGAGGTTGAGATTCCCGTCGAGTAAGCTATGCGGGTTTCACAAGGAGTCTCTTGTGCCATTCGGCTTGACCCGCTCGGCCAGAAAATGCCGCACGGGTGGTGTATCCGCCAATTGGGCGAAGTGCCAACTAAATGGCCCAACTCATCCCACATTGCGGCATAAAATCTTGCGCGTGAGCAGCATCACATCTCAGAATCTCTCCGCAAACTAGTATTTCTAGCATGAACGCTGCGTCCCTAATTCTGGTTGCGCCCTGCTCGCTTTTGTTGGGCGCAGTGCTGCAAATCCTGGTTGCGCGGCTCTGTTCCGCCCGCGCGAAGGGGATTCTGGCTGCTCTCAGTTGCCTGCCGGCATTGCTTGCCGTGGTGGGCATGACGCCGTTGGTTCGGGCAGGGCAAGCCTTCGATCTCAATCTGCTTCAATGGGATGGGCCTCTCGCCCTGGTGCTCCACGTGGACGCGCTCAGCGTCCTTTTCGCGCTGATGGGCACGGGCTTGGGCGGCTTTGTGCTGCTCTATTCCATCGGCTACATGGCCCACGACAAGTCCGCGACCCGCTTCTATGCCTCGATGCTGATCTTCATCGCGGGCTTCGTTGGGCTGGTTTACAGCGCCAACCTCTTTGTCTTCTACCTCTGCTGGGAAGTCATCGGCCTCTGCTCCTTCAGCCTGGTGGGCTTTTGGTATGCCAACCGCGAGGCGGTTGCCGGCGCGCGCAAGGTCTTGCTGATGACCCACATTGCCGGTTACGGCCTGCTGGCGGGCATCTTGACGATCTACTTCCGCACGGGCAGCGCCCTGTGGACCGATCCTGCCGTGGCGCACAGCTTCACCGGCGGAATCTTTGTGCTGATGCTTGTGGCGCTGGTGGCCAAGAGTGTTCAGGTTCCTCTGCATACCTGGATTCCCGAGGCTATGGCCGCGCCTACCCCGGTGAGCGCTCTTTTGCACGCGGCCTGCTATGTGAAGGCCGGCGTTTACCTGGCCGCGCGCATGCACAGCTTTGGCGTGTGGCCGGCGGCATGGGGATCGACTCTTGTCTGGATAGGCACCGTCACCATGGCGGTCGGCGTCATGTACGCGATGGTGCAGACCGATCTGAAGCGCATGTTGGCATTTTCCACGGTGAGCCAGATCGGCTACATGATGATGGGCATCGGCATCGGTACGCCGCTTGCCATCGCCGCCGGCCTGCTGCATTGCCTCAATCACGGATTCTTCAAGGGCGGGCTCTTTTTGACCGCCGGCTCGGTGCAGCACGCCGCCGGCACGCGCGACATGAACAAGCTGGGCGGCCTGGCGCAGAAGATGCCGCAGACCACGCTCTCCTGGCTGATCGGCGCGGGCAGCATGATGGGCATTCCGCTGATGAG